>Ga0209382_10002786_pt1 | contig 24914 bp, 23 predicted proteins | sample SoiMetdeltSBSDD5_FD_187599 | JGI IMG/M metagenome (GOLD analysis project Ga0209382, IMG submission 187599) | Bulk soil microbial communities from a Populus tree surrounding site in Tennessee, USA - Soil MetaG P. deltoides SBSDD5 (SPAdes) (version 2) | ecosystem: Environmental > Terrestrial >... | reverse complement strand
GCGCCCGGGCGCTGCCGGACAGGACCCGTACCAGTACCGAGTCGCCGTCGAGCCAGTCGGTGACGGTCAGCCCGGACCACCTGGTTTCCACGGTCATGGTGCCGGAGCGGTACCGCTGTCCCAACGGCATCTGCCCGTTGCGCTCGAGCCCGATCGAGAAGTGACCCGCGTCCGCCCCGCCGAGCAGGTCGGCGAAGATGGCCGCCGAGTCGGGCCGTGGGTGGCACAGCCAACTGACCTTCGCGTCGGGCGTCAGCAGCGCCACGGTACGGCCGTTGGACAGCATCGAGTGCCGCTCGATCGGGACGGAGCGCTCGCCGTACAGCCAGTACCGCCGGGTCTCGAGCAGCATGCCCAGGACCCGCACGGCGTCGTACGGCTCCGGTACGCGGAACGCCGCCCTGGTGTCGCCCGGGCCGATCTTGATGCCCACGTCCGGCCCGTGCAGGTTGGCGAACACGTTCTCGTCGGTGACGTCGTCGCCCATGTACAGCACGGCGCTCGCCGACAGCTGCATCCGCAGCGAGTCGACGGCGGTCCCCTTGTTCGTCGGGATCACGAGCAGCTCGATGACCTGCTTGCCCTGCGTGACGTGCAGGTCCGGCCAGGTCGCCGGGCCGTAGTGGACCGCGTCCTGGACCTCCTCGGCGACCTCGGGCGGGGCCCCGCGGGTGTGTACCGCCACGCTGGCCGGCTTGATCTCCAGCCGTACCCCCGACTTGCCCTTGACGATCCGCTCGAGCTCGGTGATCAGTCGGCTGCGCAGTGTGACCAGCTCCGGTGCGAGCGACTCGACGAAGCCGACGTCGAACTCGGAGCCGTGGCTGCCGACCAGGTGAACCTCGCTGGGCAGCCGGGACAGCGCCGCGAGGTCGCGCAGCGCGCGGCCGGAGACTACGGCCACGGTGGTCTGCGGCAGCGTCGCGAGGGCGCGGACAGCGGCGACGGCCTCCGGCAGCGGTACGGCTTTCGCCGGGTCCTCGACGATCGGGGCGAGGGTGCCGTCGTAGTCGCAGGCCACGAGCAGCAGTGGTACGCGCGCGATCCGGCTCACCGCGGCGCGTAGCGCGGTGTCGATCTGATCGGTCACTACCGCGCTCCGGCCAGCACTGGTGGGTTGCCCGGCTGCTCCACGCCGAGGGCGGACAGGAACGAGTTGGCCCAATGTCGTACGTCGTGTCCGCGCAGGTGTCGCTGCATGATGCGCATGCGGCGGGACGCCTCGACGTCGTCGGCGTCGATGGCCCGCATCAGCGAGTCCTTGATGCCGTCGGAGTCGTGCGGATTGCACAAGAAGGCCTGGCGCAGCTCGGCGGCGGCGCCGGCGAACTCGCTCAGCACCAGCGCACCCTGACCGTCGGTGCGCGCGGCGACATACTCTTTGGCCACCAGATTCATTCCGTCCCGCAGCGGTGTAACCATCATGACGTCCGCCGCGCAGTAGAGAGCAGCGAGTTCACTGCGACTGTACGACTGATGCAGATAATGCACTGCCGGCACGCCGACACGACCGAAATCACCATTTATCCGACCGACTTCTCGCTCTACCCGCACCCTCAGGGTCTGGTAGTGCTCGACGCGCTCGCGACTGGGCGTGGCGACTTGGACCATGACCGTCTCCGGCACGGTAAGTCTGCCCTCCGCGAGCAGTTCGCGAAAGGCCTTGAACCGCCTTTCGATACCCTTCGTGTAGTCGAGCCGGTCGACGCCGAGGATGACGGTCTTGGGATCGCCCAGCTCGGCGCGGATCTGGGCGGCCCGCGTGCGCACGACGGGGTTTTCCGCCATCGCTGTCATCTCGGCGACATCGATCGAGATCGGAAAGGCGCCGGCCTTCACGTACCGGCCGTCGACCTCGACGGTCGAGCCCTCGTACCGCAGGCCGAGCAGGTGCTTGGCGAGCCGTACGAAGTTCTGCACCGCCAGCCGCTGCTGGAAGCCCACGAGGTCGGCGCCGAGCAGACCCCACATGATCTCCGCTCGGCTGGGCATCTGCATGAACAGTTCGATCGGCGGGAACGGAATGTGCAGGAAGAATCCGATGCGCAGATCGGGGCGGCGTTCCCGGAGCATCGCCGGGACGAGCTGGAGCTGGTAGTCCTGCACCCAGACGGTCGCGCCGGGCGCGGCGACCTCCGCGGCGGCGTCGGCGAACCGGGCGTTCACCGCGCGGTACGCCTCCCGCCAGATCCGCCGGAACGTCGGGGTCTCGACGGCGTCGTGGTACAGCGGCCAGATCGACGAGTTGGAGGCGCCCTCGTAGTACCGCTCGACGTCCATCTCCGTCTGCGGCACCGGCTGCAGGTTGATGCCCTCGAACTCGAACGGGGCGGGCGCCGAACCGGTACCGCCGGCCCAGCCGACCCACGTACCCCGGTTGGCGGTCAGCACGGGATGCAGCGCGGTGACCAGCCCACCGGGACTCCGCCGCCAGGCCCGGCCGCCCACGCCAGTCACCTCGTCGACCGGTAGGCGGTTGGCGACAACCACGAACGAGCTGCGTTCCGTCACTACGTCGTACCTCCGGTCGGCTGATGTAGGCTCAACCGTTCAGCCTACCCGCCAGTCACTTCACTCCTCCGGCGGTTAGACCTTCGACGATACGACGCTGGAAGAACAGGACCATGAGCACCAGGGGAATCGTGACCACCACTCCGGCGGCCATCTGGGTACCGAACGGCTGATCGAACCTGTACTGCCCGGTGAAGGTGGCCACGATGACGTTGGCCGTCTTCATGTCCTGCCGGTTCACCACGCTGACCGCGATGATGAACTCGTTCCACGTTGCGATGAACGCCAGGATCGCGGTCGTGAACACGCCGGGGGCCGCCAGCGGCAGGATCACCTTGCGGAACGCCTGACCCGGGGTACAACCATCGACGACCGCGGCCTCCTCGAGCTCGTACGGCATCTGCCGGAAGAACGTCGTCAGGTTCCAGACCGCGAGCGGCAGCGCGAAGCTGAGGCTGGGCGCGATCATGGCCTGGTACGTGTTGATCCAGCTCAGCTCGGTGAACACCCGCAGGAGCGGGACCAGCAGCGTGATGCCGGGGAACATCGACGTCGCGATCACCATGCCGAGGACGAACCCTTTGCCGCGGAAGTCCAGCCGGGCTATGGCGTACCCGGTCATGATGGCGATCGCGAGCACGAGGGACGTCGTCACACCGGCCACGACGAGGCTGTTGAGCAACGCCCGGGCGAAGCCGTTGTTCGGGTCGAACGCGGCGGCGAAGTTGTCCGAGGAAGGCGGCGCGGGCACCAACGCGTTGGAGAACTGGTCCGCCGGCCGGCGCAGGCTGGACACCACCATCCAGTAAAAGGGCGCGAGACAGTACGCGACGATCGCGAAGATCCCGAGGGTCCGCAACCAGTTCTTCATCGCTTGCCCTCCATGCCACGGCCGACCACGTCGGCGCCGAGCACCCGGATGAACAGATAGGCCACGACCGCGGTGTAGGCGAAGAGCACGACCGCGTACGCCGCGGCCGGCCCGAAGCGCAGGTTCTGCATGTCGTCCCAGGCGAGCATCGACAGCGTCTCCACGGACCGCTTGCCCCGCCCGACGAGAACGAACGGCAGGTCGAACATGCGTAGCAGGTCGAGTAGCCGGAACAGCACCGCCACCACCAGCGCCGGTTTGACCAGCGGCAAGGTGATCTTCCAGAACGTATGCCATGGCGAGCTGCCGTCGACCTTGGCCGCCTCGTAGACCTCGGCGGGGATCACCTGCAACCCCGCGAGCACGAGCAGGCCGATGAACGGCGCGGTCTTCCAGGTGTCCGCGATGACCACGGACAGCCAGGCGTGGAAGCCCTCGGTGGTCCAGAGGATCTGCGTGTTCAGGATGTCGTTGGCGATGCCGTCGGTACTGAAGATCCACCGCCAGAGCAGCGCGGAGATCGCGGTGGGGATCGCCCACGGGATGAGCACGGCGGCCCGGAACAGCCCACGGCCCCGGAACGCCCGGTGCATGACGAGCGCCATCAACACGCCCAGCACGGTCACCAGCGTCCCGGTCGCGAGCGCGAACGACGTGGTGTTCCACAGCGCGTTGAGGAACCGGGCGCCGGACTCGCCACGGAACAGCCCGGTGTAGTTGTCGAAGCCCAGCTGGCCCGTCCGCTCGATCAGGCCGGTCTCCTGGTTGATGTGCTGGTCGGTCACTGTCAGGGACAGCCGCAGTGCCTCCACCACGGGGTAACCCACGACCAGGCCGAGGGTGATCAGGGTTGGCGACAGGAGTACCGCTGCCAGCCGGCCCACGCCTGCCCGGCGCCGGTCGGACGCCTTCGGTTCGGCGCGGCCGAGCCGGCCCGGCCGCCGGTGTGCCGCCGGCGGCCGGGCCCGGGTCTCGGTGCTCATCTTCTTGCCGTGACTTCGGTCAGCTTGTTCTGCATGTCCGCCAAGGCCGCATCGACCGCCTTGGCTCCGGTAATAGCGGCGTACGCGTTCTCCTGGATCGCGAGCGTGGCGTCGCCGTAGGCGACGACCCGGGGCCGCGCCACGGCGCTGTCCAGCGACTGCTTGAGCACCGACAGGTAGGCGAACTTCTGCTGCAGCGCCGAGTCGGAGTAGATGCTCGAGTACACCGGTGCCAGCGAGTTGGAGTCCAGGTTCTTCTTCGCGTTCTCCACGTTGGCGAACCACTTGATGAAGTCCAGCGCCGTCGCCTTGTTCTTGGCGTACGTGCTGATCGCCAGGTTCTGCCCGCCGAGGCTGGAACTGCCGGGACCGGACTTGCCGGGCAGCGGTGCCACGCCGAACTTGCCGGCCACCTTGCTGGAGCCGTCGGTAGCGTTGGCGAGCGTCCACTGGTACGGCCACTGCCGGTGGAAGATCAGCTTGCCCTCCTGGAAGGCGCGCCGACCGGGCTCCTCCTGGTACGTCACCGCGTCCCGCGGGATCAACCCGCTCTTGAAGCCGTTGACCAGGAACTCCAGGCCCGCCTTGGCCTCCGGGGAGTTCACGGTGGGCTTGCCCTCGTCGTCGACGACCTTCCCGCCCGCGGACTGCACTGCCTCGGAGAAGTTGACTGTCAGCCCTTCGTACTTGTCGAACTGGCCGGCGTAGCAACCGATGCCGGCGGCCGCGGGCAGTGCCTTCACCTTGGCACAGGTCGCCTGCATCTCGTCCCAGGTCTTCGGCGGCTGCGCCTGCACCTGGTCGAGCAGGTCCTTGCGGTAGAAGAGCAGACCCGCGTTGGTGTTGTACGGCACCGCGTACAGCTTGTTGAAGTACTTGCCGGTGGCCACAGTGGACGGCAGCATCTCGCCGAGCGGGAACTGGTCCTCGGGCAACTGCTGGATCCAGCCGTTCGCCGCGAACTCGGCCGTCCAGATCACGTCCATGTTCAGGACCGCGAACGCGTCGGACTTGGTCTGGGCGTTCTGGATGAACTGCTGGCGCTGCTGGTCTGCCGACTCCGGCAGCTCGGCCAGCGTGACCTTCTCGTTGGGGTGGTCGGTGTTCCAGCGGTCGAGCTGGCCCTGCACCGTTCCGGTGGTGTCCTTGCCCTGAGCGAGAGTGATCGGCCCTCGCCCTTCGAACTGGCCGGGTTGCGCGGTTGTGCCGCCACCACCGTTGCCACACGCGGTCACTCCGCCCGCTACGAGAGCGAGGACCAGTGCGCCAACCGTTCTGCCCCAGGACGGTCGATACATGTGTTTACTCCCTTATTCAATCTGGGCAGCATCGCCCGAATTCGGCTGTACCCACGTCCTGTGAATCCAAAAGTTCCGTTGCCAGTTTGTGATATGGAGTTTGGCGCTATCCCGGGATACCGACCTTTGTGCCGGATGGGATCCTGCACGTATGAACCAGCGTCGCCCCGTTGCTGGCCCGCTGCTGCTCGCACTCGTGTTCCTGGCGATCATCGGCGCTTCGGTCGGCGTGGCGCTGGGCTGGTACGTGGCCGGCCTGGGCGGTGACAGCAAGGACCCCGGTGACAACGCCGGCACTGGCACCGGGGTCACCACCCCCCAGTCACCGCCGGTGATTTCCACCCTGACCTCGTCACCGCCCGTCACCGTCAAATGTCCGGACGTGACGCAGGAAGCCGCGAAGAAGCCGCTGGACGTGGTGCTCTACATCCGTACCGAGCTGTCCCAGGTGTGGATCTGCAAGGACGCCGACGACAAGCTCTGGTACCAGGGCAACCGCCTCGCCGGGCGGCCCGCAACGGACCAGCTGCCGGCGGCGATCTCCGACAACACGCTGTTCCTCGAGGACGTCATTCGGGATGGCACCAGCTACGTCGCGACCAACGGATCCGGCGACCAGATCACGACCTACCGCATCGCCCGCGACAAGCTGACCATCGACAATCCGGGGACGAAGAACGACTCCGTCGAGCCCGTCCTGCCCACGTACACGTACCCGTCGCAGTAGCGGAGCCCGATGTGGGCGGAGGGTGACGTGGCTGGAAAGATTGGGCCGTGGCTCAGTTCATCTACACGCTCGAAAAGGCGCGCCGTGCCCACGGCGACAAGGTCGTCCTCGACGATGTGACGCTGTACTTCCTGCCCGGCGCCAAGATCGGCGTGGTCGGGCCGAACGGCGCCGGCAAGTCGAGCCTGCTTCGGATCATGGCGGGGCTGGACCGGCCGAGCAACGGCGAGGCAAGGCTCATGCCGGGGTACACCGTCGGCCTGCTCGCCCAGGAGCCGCCGCTGACCGAGGACAAGACCGTGCTCGGCAACATCGAGGAGGCGGTCGCCGACACGAAGGCGAAGCTGGCGCGGTTCAACGAGATCGCCGAGCTGATGGCGACCGATTACTCCGACGAGCTGATGAACGAGATGGGCCGGCTGCAGGAGGAGCTGGATCACGCCGACGCCTGGGACGTGGACTCCAAGCTCGAGCTGGCGATGGACGCCCTGCGCTGCCCGCCGCCCGACGCCGACGTGACCACGCTGTCCGGTGGTGAGCGCCGCCGGGTCGCGCTGTGCAAGCTGCTCCTCCAGCAACCCGATCTGCTGCTGCTCGACGAGCCCACCAACCACCTCGACGCGGAGAGCGTGCAGTGGCTGGAGCAGCACCTCGCGAAGTACCCGGGCACGGTCGTCGCGATCACCCACGACCGGTACTTCCTCGACAACGTCGCGCAGTGGATCGCCGAGGTGGACCGCGGCAAGGTCTACCCGTACGAGGGCAACTACTCGACGTACCTCGAGAAGAAGTCCGAGCGGCTGGCCGTCCAGGGGCGCAAGGACGCCAAGATGAAGAAGCGTCTCGACGACGAACTTCAATGGGTACGATCCAACGCCAAGGCGCGGCAGACGAAGTCACGGGCGCGGCTGCAGCGGTACGACGAGATGGCCGCGGAGGCGGAGAAGACCCGCAAGCTCGATTTCGAGGAGATCCAGATCCCGCCGGGTCCCCGGCTGGGCAGCACGGTGATCGAGGTATCCAAGCTCCGCAAGGGCTTCGGGGACCGCGTGCTGATCGACGACCTGTCGTTCTCGTTGCCGCGCAACGGGATCGTCGGCATCATCGGGCCGAACGGCGTCGGCAAGACCACGCTGTTCAAGACCATCGTGGGGCTGGAACAGCCGGACGCCGGCAGCGTACAGGTCGGCAACACCGTCCTGCTGTCCTATGTGGACCAGGAGCGGGCCGGCCTCGATCCGAAGAAGTCGGTCTGGGAAGTCGTCTCCGACGGCCTCGACCACTTGATGGTGGGCAAGGTCGAGATGCCGTCGCGGGCGTACGTCGCGGCGTTCGGCTTCAAGGGTCCGGATCAGCAGAAGCCGACCGGGATCCTCAGCGGCGGCGAGCGCAATCGACTCAACCTGGCGATGACGCTGAAGATCGGCGGGAACGTGGTCCTGCTCGACGAGCCCACGAACGACCTCGACGTAGAGACCTTGTCGAGTCTGGAGAACGCGCTGCTCGACTTCCCGGGCTGTGCCGTGGTCATCTCGCACGACCGGATGTTCCTCGACCGGGTCGCCACGCACATCCTGGCCTGGGAAGGCGACGAGGCCGATCCGGCCCGCTGGTTCTGGTACGAGGGCAACTTCGAGGCGTACGAGAAGAACAAGGTCGAGCGGTGGGGAGCCGAGGCGGCGCGCCCGCACCGGGTGACGTACCGCAAGCTGACGCGTGACTAGATTCGTTCACGCCTGCAATCTGCGGTGGTCGGATATGGATGTCTACGGCCACGTGAACAACGCTCGCTTCCTCACGCTGTACGAGGAGGCCCGGGTCGCGCTGATGTTCGTGGGAGCCCGCGAAGCCGGGTTGACCTCGTTCGAGGAGGGGATCGTCATCTCCCGCCACGAGGTCGACTACCTGCGTCCGGTGGACTACGGGGACAGTGTCCGGATCGAGATGTGGGTAGAGGAGATCCGCCCCTCCCGCTTCGTGATCGCGTACGAGCTGTACTCCGGCGACGCCGTGGCCAGCCGCGCCCGCTCCGTATGCGTCCCCTTCGACCTCACCGCCGCCCGCCCCCGCCGCCTGTCAACCGCCGAGCGCGCGTTCCTAGAACCGTGGACCGCCGCCCCCGCTGACCCTGCCGACCCCCGTGACCCCGCTGACCCCCGTTGATCATGAACTTAGTTGGGGTGTCGACGGCGTGTCGAGCTGCCAACTTCATGATCAACCACGGGGGGGCGGTGGCGTTGTGAGTGACCCGCATGGGTTGGCCGGGAGCGGCGTCGCGGACGCGGAGGCGTTTCTCCGGCGGTTGGTGCGTGTCGATCCGGGGGCGGTGGTACGGCTGCGGCCGGCTTCACCGCACGGCATCGCGCTCTGGGCGCGGCTGCCGTGGGAGGTACTCGTGACCCGCACCGTCCAGGGTGAGCGCGCCGACGATGCGACCGTCGGGGCCGGGGATCTGCTCGCCTCGCTCACGGAGGACACCGGCGCGCTACCGGCTCGGCGGGACGCGCAGTGGCGCTGGGCGCTGCCGTCGGGCGGCGGTACGACCGTCGAGGCGGTACCGGCCGCGACGATCCGCCGGCTGGCCGAAGCGGCCGAGCAGACGCTGCGCCAGGCCACGTCCACCGGGCTGACCTCGGGTCGGGTCGTCGGCGACCGGGTGCTGCGCGACGCGCTACTCGACCACGTGGCAATCATGGTGGAGGCTGTGGACACCGAACGGATTCCCGTACCACAGCGGCTGGTGCAAGCCGTGTCACGGATGGGATTCTTGCCTCGGACGAACGGGCCTGAGGTACGAGTACTCACGGTTGGCAGCTTCGTCGGTCTTGCTGCAGAATATGGTGTTGCTTGGCATTCGCGAACCGTCGGACTCATGATTCGTACCATCGGCCGAACGGGTGGAGACACATAGCCATTCGGCTTGGTCAGGTCGGTGCGGGGATGCCTTGGACCGGCTATACGGGTACCGTCGTGCCTCGGATCCACGGACCGTCAGCGAGTGGATCCGCTGTGTTGCACGGCAGTGGCGGTACCTGAGGTTTGGGGTTACCTGGGGTTTGGGGTTCGAGGCGAGGAGTACGAGCTATGCCGAGGTGGCCATGGCGCGGCGGACAAGCCGATGGCGAACAGGCGACCCGAGTCGACTTACCACACCAACGGGTACCCGACCAGACGGTCGGTGTACCCGCCGATCTGTCTAAATTGGACTGTCTGCCCGCTCCGGATACCTCCTCGGTTGCCGTACCGCCGGTGACGTTGCAGCGGATGACGGACACGCTCGACCTGCTGGACATCAGGTACCTCGCCGATGGGGACGGCGGCCTGCTGGCCATGTGGGAGCGGCACGCGGTGCTATTCACCCTCGAGGGGCCGGAGGACGAGATCCTGGTCATCCGGGCCAGGCCGCACGGGACGGTACCGCCGGACTGGGCCGACCACGCGTACCGCTCGGTCAACGAGTGGAACCACACCCGCCGGTTCTGCAAGGCGTACGTGGGGGATCCGACCGAGCGCGGGCAACTGCCGATCTACGCGGAGATGCAGGTGCCGCTGCGGTCCGGGACGCACGACGCGCTGCTCGTCGAGCTGATCGACTGTGCCGCCGCGGTGGCGACCACGTTCGTGGACTGGCTCCACGACGAGGGCGCGCTCCTCTAAGATCACGCCGGCGTCGTCGGCGAGTCGAGCCACTTGTCGACGATCGCGGACACATCCCGTCCGGTGTACGCGCGCAGCCACGCGGTGAAGCCGGCACGGTCCTGCTGGGTGTGCCGGTTGTGCTGGACCCAGTCGTGCAGCATCGCGAAGAAGGTCGGGTCGCCGAGCACGCCGCGCAGTTCGTGCAGCATCAGCGCGGGCCCGACGTAGACGTTTCGGGCGGCGAACCGGTCGGGCCGGTACCGGGCCGGTGGCCCGGCCTCGGCCCGCTGCTCCGCGTCGATCCGGCGCCACGCGGCGAGGAGACCGGTCTCGGTGGCCGTGTGCTCGTCGAGCTCGAACAGCCCCTGCAGGTACGTCGCGAAGCCCTCGTTCAGCCAGACGTCCCGCCACGTCCGCGGCGTCACCGAGTCGCCGAACCAGTGATGGGCGTACTCGTGCAGCAGTACCGGTGCCGCCTCCACGCCGGTGATCGGTCCCAGGGTGACCATCGTCTGGGTCTCCATGCCGGACCTGTTCTGCACGATGACCACGCCCGCGCTGCTGAACGGGTACGGCCCGAGCTTCTGCTCCAGCCAGCTCAGCATTCGCGGTGACTGGCGCAGGGTGGGCAGCATCGCGGCGCTGTCCTGCGGCCGTACCCAGTAGGTGATCGGCAGCCCGTGCGGGCCGGTGTCGTTGTGCCGTTCGAAGCGGTCGACGGCCAGCGTGACGAGGTAGGTCGGCATCGCCTCGGCGGCGTGCCACCGGTACGTGTGGTCGTCCGGCCCGCTCGGCATGCCGTTCGCCACGCCCACCCAGCCCTCCGGCACTCTGATCGCGATGTCGTAGACCGCCTCGTCGGACGGCTGGTCGCTGCACGGAAACCAGGTGAACGCGCCATACGGCTCCTGCATCGCCCACAGCCCGCCGTCCTGGGTCACGTGCAGGCCGAGCGTTGACACGTCCCGCCGGGCGCCGGGGAACGGCACGGTCGCCGGCCGGCCGTGGTACCCGACGACCACGGTTACGACGGCGTCCGGGGCCACCGGCCGGCCCGCTCGCAGGACCAGGTCGCCGGTCCGGCGGATCGGCCGGGCATCGGCGCCGTCGACGGTCGCTCTGTCCACTGTGTACGCAGAACCGAAGTCGAGGGCGATCTCGGACAGCTCGCGGACGGCGCGGACGGTCAGCGCCGCCGTACCGGTCAGCTGCCGCGCCGCCGGGTCCCACGCGAGGTCGAGATTGTAACGAAGTACGTCTATGTCAGGGTTGCCGTACTCCGGATAGACCGGATCGGCGACCGGCTGCGACCTGCCGTCCGGGGCGGGCGGTGCGCTGGTTGGAGGTCTGGTCGGCAGCGGGTTCGGCTTCTCGGCGACCGCGGTGCATCCCACCGTCGCCAATGCGGCGAGCAGAGCCAACCAGCGCATGAAGCGACGCTAGCTCAATTGGCGCCGGGGCTAGCTCAACGGGAACAGGCCCAGCCTCCCGTGGTACTCGCGGGCCAGCCGCTCGGTGTCCGAGCCGACGAACAGGCCGGCCGGCGTCGCGAGCAGGGCGCGGGCGCCGACGCCCCGGCTACGCGTCGGGTTCCAGGGCAGCGCGCGTCCGGTGGCGGGGTCGATCGCTCCGATGCCGGGCCGTACCACGGCTCCCGGGCCGGCCGATTCGTCCCCCTCCGGGTTGTCCAGCCAGCGCTGGTGCCCTCCGACGTAGACGGCGCTGCCGGTCACCGCGACCGAGTAGAGCGAGTCACCGCCGGTGTGGTTGACCCAGGTGGGCCAGTGCCGGCCGGTACCCGCGGTCTCGAACCGCGCCGCGGTGTCACACAGGTAACCCGGTCCGGTCATCCGGCCGGTAGTGACCACGACGAAGTACGAGCCGTCGGGGGAGAAGTCCACGCCCCGCAGGTAGGTCTCGAACTCCGGCCGGCAACGGGTTGCGTACGCGTCGGTGTACCAGTCCGCGACCCGGGCCGGTGATGCGGCGGTGTCCAGCATGACGAGCTGGGTGCGGCCGCGACCGGCGGCACTGGTGAGCGCGCCGATCGCGACGACCCGGCTGCCGTTGGGGGAGACCGTGAGGTCCTCGACCCGTACCCGGCTCAGTTCCGGGGCGGCCAGTTGGGCGTCGAAGCCGGGGTCGACCGCCCCGGTGCCCGTCGACAGCCGGGCGATCCCGGTACGCCGGACGCCGCCGACGCGGGTGAAGGCGCCACCGGCGTACAGCCACGGGCCTGACGTGGCCAGCGCCCGGACGTCGCCCTGGTCGATCGGGGCGCGGAAGCCGGGTACCGCCGCACCGTCGGACAGCCGCAGCCGGGTCAAGCCGCGCTGCGGTACGCCGTTGACCGTGCGGAACGCACCGCCGGCGAAGACGGTGCCGTTCGGGCCGGGCGCCAGCGCGTACACCGGCCCGTCCAGGTCGGGCACGAACGGCGCCCGGATCCGGCCGGTGGGCAGGTCGAAGGCGAACAGGAACCAGCGGTCGTACTCCACGCCGTCCGCCTGGCTGACCCAGGTGAAGTCACCACCGACCACGACCGTCTGCCCCACGACCGTGATCGCGCGGACCTCGCCGTCGCGGACGTGCGGTGTCCAGTCCACGGGGTTCGCCGAGACCACCCCAGGGTGGCGGGTACCGGCGCTGGCCGGCACGAGTCCGAGCAGCCCGACGGCGACCAGGGCGGTAGCGGTGAGTAGGCGGCGCACACCGGGACAACGAGCCAGCCCGCGGGCGGGCTATTGCTGGATCGGCAGGCTCGCCGGCGACTCGTCGAACGTGTTGACCATGAAGTAGGCGGACCGTTCGAGGTAGTCCCAGAGCGTCGTGGCCTCGTCGGCAGGCAGCTCGAGCGCGTCGACCGCCCGCTTCATGTGCCGCAGCCAGGCGTCACGCTCGGCCGGGCCGATCCGGAACGGCGCGTGCCGCATGCGCAGCCTCGGGTGGCCCCGCTCTGCCGAGTAGGTGTTCGGACCACCCCAGTACTGCATGAGGAACAGCGTGAGCCGCTCGGTGGCCGGTCCGAGGTCCGCGTCCGGGTAGAGCGGGCGCAGCAGCGGGTCGGTAGCGACACCGGCGTAGAACTCGGTGACCAGCCGGCGGAACGTGGGTTCGCCGCCGACCTGGTCGTAAAAGTTGCTCACCGAACTAGTGTGCCAGGGCTCAGAGGGAAGCCTCGCTGTGCTCCGGGTCGGCCGGGTTCGGCGGCACTCCCACGATCTCCCGGCCGCGGGCGAGCGCCCGGGACGCCACCCCGTTCGTCGGTGTGTTGGCCGACGCCTCGCGCTGCCGGTGCCGTCCGACGTGTTCGCGCTCGTTCGTGCCCGGTACCCCGGCACGCTGGGGCGGCGCGGGCCGGTGCTCGGCGGTGCCGTTGACCGCCTGGGCCGTCTCGATCGCCCGGGCGATCGCCGCCCGGGACGGCCATCGGGACACGGCGAACAGCACGACGAGTACGCCGGCGGTGCTCCACAGGCCGACGACCAACGGGATGCCGAAGCGCTCGGCGAGCAGACCGGTAGCCAGGACCGCGATGCCCTGCATGACCTGCACGCCGCCCTGCATCACGCCATAGGCCCGGGCGCGGTACGACGCCGGTAGCGCCTGGACGAACAGTCCGTTCGTCGGCGGGATCAGCCCGGCCGTCGCGAAGCCGCACACCGCGGCCATGACCGCGATGCCGAAGACCGGTGGGGACAGGAACGCCGGGATCAACGCCAGCGGTGCCAGCACGGCGAACGGCCGGATCAGCTGGCGCCTCCTCTCCGGCGCGACCAGCCGCCCGACGATGAGGCCGCCGATCACGAACCCGATCGGGTGGGCCGCCATGATCAGTGCCTGCATCCAACCCCGGTCGGCGTTGGTCTCGGCGAGATCGGCCGCCCATGCGGCGGCCAGGCCCTCGGGCACGATCGCGAAGAGCATGGACGTGAAGACCAGTACCGCGATCGCGCGCAGCACGGGCGTTCCGAAGACCACCCGGAACCCGTCGACGGTGTCGCGACCGAGGTGGTGGTGCACCGGCGCGCCGATCGGCCGGCGGTCGCCGACGCCGTACCTGATCAGCAGCGCGGACACCGCGAACGTGGCGGCGTCCAGCAGCAGGGCCAGCCGTGGGTAGAACGGCGCGATGGCGCCACCGAGCGCGTACCCCGTGATCTGCGCGACCTGGCGCGTGCTCTGGTGCAGGGACAGACCCACGACGTACCGGTCGCCCTCGAGCAGCTGCGGCAGCATGGCCGAGCGGGCCGCCTGGAACGGCGGGTTCGCCAGCGCGGCGGCGAACAGCAGCACGAGCATGGCCCAGACCGGCATACCGGGGATCGCGATGAGCGCGATCAGCAGCATCTGGATGACGTCGCAGGTCACCATGACCCGGCGGAACGGGTACCGCTCGGCGATCGTCGCCAGCACCGGACCGCCGGCCGCCCAGGGCAGATAGCTGAGCGCGAAGGCCGCGGCGGACAGGGCTACCGAGTGGGTCGTCTGGAAGACGAGGGCGGTGACCGCCACCTTCGCGAGGTGGTCGCCGACGAAGGAGAGGGTGGTCGATGAGAAGACGAACCGAAATTCTCGGCTCTCGAACACTTCACGGAACGTGGCCGGGCGATCGGTGGCGAACGTCTCGTCGGACACCGGAAGGCCCTCCATCGATGGCGACTGCTGTGTCGGATCCTGTGGTGATTCTGCCCGATCATCCGAGATCGTGCTAGGGCGAACGGGCCATTAGTCATGAGTCTGACTGAACGAACGGACGATAGCCGAACACTGCGCGTACGGGAAACTCGGCGCGTCAGGTCGGCCCTCCCTGCCCGGTCTCCGTGTCGTCTGTCGGACCGTTCGAGCCAGGGCCCGCCGGCGAGGTCGGGGTAGCCATGCGTGGGTACACCCGGGAGGCGGCGATCTGTGCGGCGATACCCGACGTTTCGAGCGCCTCGCTCAACCTCCTGCGCAGCTCACGACCCACTCGGAACTGGGCATCCGCAGGGGTTTTGGCGATCGCCCTGATCACCGCGCCGTCCACCGTGATCTGTTCGACGCCCAGGACCTGAGGCGGGTCGATGAAGTCCTCGTCGTGATCGGGATCGTCCGCGAGAGTCTGGGCGGCGGATCTCAGTACCGTGGTCGCCTCCTCGACGCCCGCGAAGCCGATCGGGATATCGACCAGCACCACGGCCCAACCCTGGCTCTTGTTGCCGACCCGGATGATCTCTCCGTTGCGGATGTACCAGAGCACGCCCCGGAAGTCACGGATCGTAGTTATGCGGAGCCCGACCGCCTCCACCACGCCGGTGGCTTCGCCGAGGTCGACGGTGTCGCCGACGCCGTACTGGTCCTCGAGCAACATGAACAGACCCGCCAGGAGATCCTTGACGAGGCTCTGCGCCCCGAAGCCGAGGGCGATGCCGACGATCCCGGCACTGGCCAGCAGCGGGGCGAGGTCGACGCCCAGCTCGGCGAGGATCATCAGGGACGCGATCGCGAAGATCGTGAGGCTGACGGTGCTGCGCAGGACCGAGCCGATCGCCTCGGCGCGCTGCCGGCGGCGCTCCGCGAACGGCGCCAGCCCGGTGGGGATCCGTTCCCGCAGCGGCTTGAGTACCGTCGGCACGCCGCCATCGGCGGTCCTGCGGATCAGCCGGTTGATCATGCGGTGCAACAGGAACCGCGCGAGCATCGCGAGCAGAACGATCAGCAGAATCCGGAATGGCTTGACGAGGAACAGGTAGCTGCCCTCGGCGAGCCACTCCGTCCCGGTCCAGTCGTAGATCTGCTGGCAGAGAGGGTTGTCGTTACAGTCCACGGTCAGGATCTCGAGCGCCACGGGTCCCAAATAGTACGTGCAATTCGAGGATCTATCAGGGACGATTGGCCCACAGGATGGACCGGAGGGTGAGCACGATGCCTGACATACGACGCACAGCGAGCCTGGGGGCGTTGGTCCTCAATGCCACTTATGAGCCGCTGTGTGTCGTGTCGATCCGCCGAGCCGCCATCCTCGTCCTGTCCGCCAAGGCTGTCTGCGTCGCCGACGGCGACGGCATTCTGCACAGCGCCCGGCACAGCCTTCCCGTGCCGTCGGTGGTCAAGCTCACCCGCTTCGTCCGAGTGCCGTACCGCACACATGTCGGGTTGTCCCGCCGGGCCATCTTCGCCCGCGACGGCTGGCACTGCGCGTACTGCCACGGACCCGCCGAGACAATAGATCACGTGATGCCCCGCAGCCGGGGGGGACGGCATGCGTGGGAGAACGTGGTGGCCGCCTGCGCCCGGTGCAACCACAGCAAGGGAGATCGAACGCCAGCCGAACTCGGCTGGCGTTTGCACAATGTGCCCGCGGCACCTCGGGGGACGGCGTGGCGGGTGCTGGGTCACCGCGCCCCGGACCCGCGCTGGGCCGACTGGCTGGCGCTGCCCGGGGCCGCGTGAGTTACAGCTTGACCGAAGCGAAGATCACGACGTTGTCGGCATAGCCTGTCTCGCCGCCCACCCAGCGGCCGCCGCACGTGATCAGCCGCAGCCCGGGCCGGGAGAAGTCCCGGTAGATCCGCTCGACCGGCAACCGCGCCTTGTCGAACGTCTCGACGCTGTCCACGGTGAACACCACGACCTTGTGGTCGCGGCGGGTCACCTGGACGACCTGCCCGGGCCGCAGGCTCGCCAGCCGGTGGAACACGGCCGGGCCATCCTTCGTGTCGAGATGGCCGACGATGATCGCCGGACCGTCCTGCCCCGGCGTGGGACCGCGGTCGTACCAGCCCGTCTCGTTGCGGCGGCTCAGCGGCGGGGTGGCCACGGTACCGTCGTCGGCCAGCCCAACCGGACGCACCGGCGCGCGTACGCCGATCGCCGGGATCGAGATGCGTACCGGCCACGACGGCTTCAGGGTCGCTTCCGTGGGGCGCGCGCTGGCCCGGTCGCCGAGGTAGGGCAGCGGGATCGTGCCGGTGAGTTGGCCGAGACCGAGCCCGGCGAGGAACAGACCGGTCAGCACGAGCGACGCCACCAGGGGCGTACCCAACCGGCGCATGGCTCAGCGAGCCGCGCCCGCTCGCCGCCGCCGGAGCAGCAGGCCCAGTCCGGCGCCGACGCCGACCACGGCCAGCCCGCCGCCGACGAGCGTCATCCCACCGAGGCCACGGTCCGATCCGCCGCCCACAGCCAGCCAACCCCCGCCGGTGTGCGGGCCGCGGGTGGGCGCCGGCATGCCCACCACCCACAGCGTGGTCGTCGCGCTACTGCCGGTGGGACAGGTCAGCTTGACGGTGTACCCGCGCGGCCGGGTGTTGGTCGGGACGGTCACGGTGGCGGTCAGGAAGCCGTACTGGTGGACGAGCGTGACCTCGCCGAAGGCGTCCGACTTGACGGTGCCCGGGTTGACGCTGTCCCCACAGCTCGCCCGGATCACGACCGCGTACCCGGCCTGGATCGTGTTCGGGTTGACCTCGACGAAGACGTCGACCGCGTGTGCCGGGGCGGCGCCCATCAGAACGGTGCCACCGGCTACGGCGAGTGCGGCTAATGATCGGAGTGCCCGCATAAGGCCGACTTTAAGTAACTCTCGCGCGTTCCACCGTAAAACGCTCATATTCGCCAGAGTCCATGATCTGGCGCAGTCGGTCGAATGCCTCGTAGACCTCGACAAAGCGGGTGTAGAGCGGTGCCGGGCCGATCCGTACCCGGTCCGGCGTCCGGAAGTCGGGGATCACCTTCGCCGCCTGCCACGCCTGGCAGATCTGCCACGCCCGCGCGTGGTGGAGCGTGACGTGGGCACCCCGGTGCCGGGCGTCCCGGGGCGAGGCGAGCGTCAGGCCGTACCGCGCGAGCCACGCGTCGAACAGTTCGATCGCGTACGAGGTCAGCCGGGCGCCCTTGGCGGCGATCGCCTCGATGCCCGCCTCGGCGGTCAGCCGGGCACCCTCGAGGGCGGCGTACCCGCCCAGGACCGGCGGGGTACCGACGAGGAACCGGCCGATGTCGTCGACAGGGTCGTACGACTCGCCCATCGCGAACTGGTCCCGCTGGCTGAACCAGCCCCAGATCGGCTGATGCAGCGTGGACTGCAGATCTTCACGGACGTAGAGAAACGCCGGAGCACCCGGTCCAGCATTGAGGTACTTATATGTACAGCCCACGGCGAGGTCCGCTCCGGCCGCCGCGAGCGGCGTCGGTACCGCCCCGGCCGAGTGGCACAGGTCCCACAACACGAGCGCCCCGGCGTCGTGCGCCGCCTCGGTCAGCCCGACCATGTCGGCCACCGCGCCCGACCGGTACGCCACGTGGGACAGGGACAACAGTGCCACCCGCTCGTCGAGCGCCGCTCGGACCGTGTCGGCGTCGATTCCCGCATTGACATCGGTACGCACGACGCGCAGTTCGCCGCCGCGCGCCCGGGCCAGACCGGCCAGGACGTACCGGTCCGTCGGGAAGTTGTCGTCGTCGGTGACGATGACCGTCCGGCCCGGCCGGGCCTCGAGCGCCGCAGCGGCCAGCTTGTATATGTTCACGCTCGTCGAGTCCGACAGCACGACCTCGCCCGGTGCGACCCCGAGCACCCCGGTAGCCAGCACGTCGCCCGCCTCGCGGGCCAGGTCGATCCAGCGGGCCCAGCCGCGGATCAGCTCCTCGCCCCACTCCACCTCGATCGCCTGCCGTAGCCGGTCCCGGGTCGCCAGGGGCAACCGGCCCAGCGAGTTGCCGTCGAGGTAGACCAACGTCTCGTCGCCGATGACGAAACGCTCCCGGAACAGCGCGAGCGGATCCGCCGCGTCGAGCGCATGGGCGCGGGCAAGCAGGTCGGTCATCCGATTGACGGTAGCTTGGGCGGCATGGCACAACTGCACGACCTGACCGCGCTGGAGCAGGCGGCCGCCGTACGGTCCGGTCAGATCAGCGCGACCGAGCTCGTCGAGCACTACCTCGGCCGGATCGCGGAGCACGGCGACACGGTCGGCGCGTTCGTCACGGTCACCGCCGACGCGGCCCGGGAGGCGGCCCGCGCCGCCGATGCCCGGACCCGACAAGGCACCGATGGCCTGCCGCCGCTGCACGGCGTACCGATCGCGATCAAGGACCTGACCGTCACGAAGGGAGTCCGGACCACCTTTGGTTCGGCGGCGTTCGCGGACTTCGTACCGCCGGTGGACGCCGATGTCGTAGCGCTGCTGCGGGCGGCGGGCACGATCAGCCTCGGCAAGACGACCACGTCGGAGTTCGGGCTGTCGCTGCACGCCGAGACCGAGGTGGCGCCGCCGGCCCGCAATCCGTGGTCCCTGAGCCACACCGCGGGCGGTTCGAGCGGCGGCGCGGCGGCGGCGGTCGCGGCCGGTCTGCTGCCGGTAGCGCAGGGCAACGACGGGGGCGGCTCGGTCCGCATCCCTTCCTCGATCTGCGGGCTGGTCGGCTTCAAGCCGAGCCGGGGACTGGTCAGTCATGGGCCGATCGGCGCGGGCGGCTTCGGGTTGCCCACCAACGGTCCGATCGGCCGTACCGTCTCCGATGTCGCGGCCGTGCTCGACGCGATAGCGGTACCGATGCCCGGTGAGCCCTATCCGTCGCCACCGCGACCGGCCGGCGGATATCTGCGTGCGCTCGACGCCGCGCCGCCACAGCGGTTGAAGATCGGGCGATTCACCGCGCCGATGCTCGCCGACGTACCGGTCGACCCGGCGTGCCTGGCCGCGGTCGACGCCGCCACGGCCGCGCTGACCGAGGCCGGGCACGAGGTCGTCGACGTACCCGGGCTGCTGGACCCGGCGCTCGAGACCCGGTTCGACCGGGTGTGGGCCGCGTTGGCGCTGTCCGCGGTGGTCCCACCCGACGCGGAACCGAAGCTGCTGCCGCTGACCCGGTGGATGCGCGGTCTCGGCGGGCAGTTGTCGGCCGGCACACTCATGGCCGACCTGACGGAGGTACAGCACGACGTCCGCCGGGTGCTGCGCACGCTCGCTCCTTACGATCTGTTGCTCAGCCCGACACTGGCCGCACCGCAAGCGGCGATCGGTTACTTCGCCGGTGCCGACGAGCCGGCCGAGGACTTCGCGCGGCAGAAGCGGTTCTCGCCGTATTGCGCTGCGTACAACGTCACGGGCCAGCCGGCGGTGTCGCTGCCCGTCGGGCGTACCCCCGACGGGTTGCCGGTCGGCGCGATGCTGGCCGGTGCGGTCGGGGCCGACGCGCTCGTGCTCGCGGTCGCCGCCCAGATCGAGCGGTTCGGGCCATGGGCAGACCGCCACCCCGCGCTGTGGGCGGGGTAACTTGCTCCGCTACCGTGAACGCCGTGTCAGTTCTCGAGACGGTGCTCTTCTTCGTCGCGATTCCCGCGGCCGTAGTGGCCTTGGTCTTCGGCCTGGTGTACATGGGGGGCACGCGGCCAGGTAAGCGGTACCGGCCAGGGCGGCCGTTCGAGTTCACGCCGGTGTGGTTCCTGTCGGCGCCCGAGCGGTTGTCCGGTGCGTCCGGTGTGGACGGTCACGCGGCGCTGACCGGCCCGCGCCACGCGGAACTGCCCGCCGGAACAGTGGGGGAGAACAACAGTGCGGGCGACACCGGGGTCGCCGCACAGGGGGATCTGGGAGGCGCAAGTGACCGCTGGTGACACCACCTCGCGGGCCGAGGACCTGCTGGCCGATCGGGCCGCGGTGCTCTACGGCCCGTTCACCACGCCCCAACTCCTCCGCCTCGACGAGGCGCTGCGTCTGGCCGACCAGAGTACGGATCTCGTGTTCAGCGTCTACGTCGGCGAGCTCGACGACCCCGTCCGCGGGCACGCCGAGAAGCTGCACAGCCAGCTCGCCGACCCCGACCGTTCGGTACTCGTCTGCGTCTCGCCGAACCAGCGGGCCCTGGAGATCGTGACCGGTACCGAGGCACGCAAGCGCGTGCAGGACCGCGACTGCAAGCTCGCCGCGCTGTCGATGGCCGCCTCGTTCAGTGGCGGTGACCTCGCCGGCGGTATCGTCAGCGGCCTCGCCCAGCTGGCCGACCACGCCCGCCGCGGCTAACCCCACCCCCGCCCCCCCTTTGCGTCGATCATGAACTTTGTTGGACTGTCGACGGCGTGTCGTCACACCAACTTCATGATCAACATGGGAGGGCCGAAGCTCAGGCGGTGTCGCGCTGGCGGGCCTTCAGGGCGCGGATGACGCCGTCGCGGCCCTCGCCGACGAGTCGGCGCAGCGGTGCGGGGTGACCGGTACCGGCCAACCAGGCGTCGGTAGCCGTGACCGTGTCCTCGGTGACCTGATAGGCCGGGTACGCCAGGAACACGAACTCCTGAGCCTGCTCGCCGTCCCGGCTCGCCCACACGTCGTCGACCACGTCGAAGTACAGCGGCGCGTACGGCGCGGTCAGCTCGACCTGCCGGTGGTGCTGGAAGCCGTGCAGCATCGCGCGCTGTAGCCAGTTCGGCAGGCTCTGGTCGGCGACGAGCCGGCGCCACGTCTCGGCCTTGGCCTCCGCGGTCGGTACGAGTGCCCGGGCCAGGGCCGCTTGGCGTTCGCCGCTCGAGGTCCGGTCGCGGTCCAGTTCGGCCTCGATCGCGTCGTCGCCGGCGGTACCGGCGGCCACCAGCGCGTGCAGGATCGACCACCGCAGTTCGGTGTCGATGGCCAGGCCGGGCGGTACGTCCACCTCGTCCAGCCAGCCGCGCAGCAGGGCCAGGTCGGCCTCGCCGCGGGCGGCCCCGATGAACGACCGTGCCCAGGAAAGCTGGAAACCGCTGCGCGGCTCGGCCGCCCGCATCGCGGCGAGCGAGACCTCCGCGAGCCGCTCCCACCCGATCGGCGCCCACGCCGGGTCGGCGTAGAACGACAGCACGGCCTGCACCTGGCGTTGCGTCGCGGTGACGAGGTTGATGTCCCGCTCGCCGGACAGCCCGGCCGTAGCGAGGGCCACGTAGTCGCGCGGGGCCAGCTCGGCGTCGCGGACCATGTCCCAGGCGGCTGCCCAGCACAGGGCGCGGGCCAGCGCCGAGTCGAGGCCGGCCAGGTGATCGACCACAGTGGACATCGACCGCTCGTCGAGGCGTAGCTTCGCGTACGTCAGGTCGTCGTCGTTGATCAGTAGGACATCCGGTACCCGCACACCCGTCAGCTCCGGTACGTCCGTCCGCTCGCCGGCCACGTCGATCTCCAGCCGGTCCCGCCGCACGAGTGTCCCTTCGGGCGACAGGTCGTAGAGTCCGATCGCGATCCGGTGGGTACGTAGCGTCGGGTAGTCGCTGGGCGCCTCCTGGACGACGGTCACCGCGGAGTACGTCCCGTCCGGTGCGATCGACACGTCCGGGCGCAACGTGTTGACCTGGGCCGTCTCCAGCCACTGGGCGGCGAACTTGCGCAGCTCCCGGCCGGAGGCGGCCTCGAGCGACGTCAGCAGGTCGTCGAAGGTGGCGTTGCCCCACGCGTGGGTCTGGAAGTACGACCGCAGCCCGGTCAGGAACGCGTCCTGCCCGACGTACGCGACGAGCTGCTTGATCACGCCGGCGCCCTTGGCGTACGTGATGCCGTCGAAGTTCACCTCGACCGCGTCCACATCGGGGATCTCGCAGTACACCGGGTGGGTCGAGGAGAGCTGGTCCTGCCGGTACCCCCAAGTCTTGCGGATCGACAGGAACGTCGCCCACGCGTCGGCGAACCGGATGGAGTGTGAGTTGCACCAGTGCGAGGCCCACTCGGCGAACGACTCGTTCAACCACAGGTCGTCCCACCAGCGCATGGTCACCAGGTCGCCGAACCACATGTGCGCCAGCTCGTGCAGGATCGTGTTGGCGCGGTTCTCGTACTCGTGGTCGGTGACGTGCGAGCGGAACAGGTAGTGCTGTTCGGCGTGCACGACGCAGCCGAAGTTCTCCATCGCGCCGGCGTTGAAGTCCGGTACGAAGACCTGGTCGTACTTTGGCAGCGGGTAGCGCACCCCGAACTGCTCGTGGAAGAAGTCGAAGCCCCGCTTGGTGATGGCGAGGATGTTGTCGGCGTCCAGGTGCTGAGCCATCGACGTCCGGCAGTACGCCCCCAGCTCGATACCGTCGTGCGCGTCGCGCACCTCGTGGTACGGCCCGGCGCACATCGCGGTGACGTACGTACTCATCCGTACCGACTGTCCGAAGTGGACGGTGTGGGTCCCGGCCACGCCGCCCGGGTCGGCGTCGACGGCGGCCGACGGCATGTTCGAGATGACCCGCCAGTGCGCCGGAACGGTCACGTGCCAACTGAAGACGCTCTTGAGGTCCGGCTGGTCGAAGCAGGCGAACGCGCGTTGGGCGTCGGCCGTCTCGAACTGGCTGTAGACGTAGACCTCCTTGTCCACCGGGTCCACGCTGCGGTGCACGCCCTGCCCGCTGGCCGAGTACAGGAAGTCCGCGTCGACCACGAGCGTGTTGTCGGCGGCGAGCCCGGGCAACGCCAGCCCGCGCTCGGCGGACCACTCGTCGGTGGACAGGGGTACGCCGTTCAGCGTCGCCGACCGGATCCGGTCCGCAGCCACCTCGATGAACGTCGATGCTCCCGGTTCGGTACAGCGGAACTGGATCTCGGTGGTACTACGGAAGGTGCGCTCACCCGGGCCGCCGGTGCCGTCGGTCAGGTCCATGGTGATGTCGTACGAGGTCACGTCGAGCAGGCGCGCTCGCTCCACCGCCTCGGCCTGGGTCAGGTTGCGCACTCCGGCCACGGTTAGTCTCCATCCACAGGTATCACTCGACCAGTCCTCGTCGACTCGCCGGATTCCCATCGTGCCACGGGATGCGGTGCATCTCACGACCCGGGGCCGTGTCGGAGCGGGTATCGATAGGGTGAGGATGGGGTAAGGAGCGGCTACGCTCCGTGTGGCTGACCTTGGGGAGGCACGGTGAACGACGGTCGCATGAGTGTGGACATGTGGTTCGATCCCATTTGCCCGTGGGCGTGGGTGACGTCGCGATGGCTGCTCGAGGTCGAGCGCGTACGCCCGGTCGACGTCCGTTTTCACATCATGAGCCTGTCCGTGCTCAACGAGGGCCGGGAGCTGTCCGAGAGGTACCAGGCGCTGATGAAGCGCGGCTGGGGACCGGTGCGGGTATGCACGGCCGCCGCCGCGAAGGTCGGCGAGGGAGTGCTGCGGGACCTCTATACCGCGCTGGGCACCCGGATCCACAACGGCGGCCGGGAATTCGACCAGGAGCTGTACCGCGAGGCGCTGACCGAAGTCGGCCTCGACCCGGCGCTGGCGGCCGCGGCCGACTCGGCGGAGTACGACGAGGCGTTGCGGGCCAGCCACGAGGCGGGCATGGCTCCCGTGGGCAACGACGTGGGTACCCCCGTGATCCACTTCCCCGGCCCGGAGCCCGGCCAGACCGTCGCGTTCTTCGGCCCGGTGGTTACGCCGACCCCCCGCGGCGAGGACGCCGGACGGCTCTGGGACGGCACGGTCCTGGTGACCGCCACCCCCGGCTTCTACGAGCTCAAGCGCACCCGGGACGCCCGTCCTTCGTTTATTTGAGCGTGGCTGCTGCTGACCAGAATCCGACGCCATGGAAGATGTCCGCTCCCAAAGAGGCGGTCGCCGAAAGCGCCGGCCGCACGTACTGGTCGGTGTCCGGACGCAGCTGGCGGCTGCCCGACGAACTGGTCGCGTTGGTCGCTCCGCCGGTCGTGGTATCCGCGGCGCCGCGCTGAAGAGCGGGTAGCGTCGCGGGCATGAGGACCGTCGTGCACCCCATCGAACGGGCCTGGATCACCACTGGCGGCACCGGTGCCCAGAACTACGACGAGTTCGCCGACGAGGCGGAGATCACCGAGATCGTCCGGGCAAACCCGGCGAGCGCGCTCGCGGTCGAGATGCCGCACCGCGCCCCGGACAGCCTCGGCAAGTCGTTCGCCGAGGCCCTGCCCGACGCGGTGAGCCGC
>Ga0209382_10002785_pt1 | contig 24915 bp, 21 predicted proteins | sample SoiMetdeltSBSDD5_FD_187599 | JGI IMG/M metagenome (GOLD analysis project Ga0209382, IMG submission 187599) | Bulk soil microbial communities from a Populus tree surrounding site in Tennessee, USA - Soil MetaG P. deltoides SBSDD5 (SPAdes) (version 2) | ecosystem: Environmental > Terrestrial >... | reverse complement strand
ACCCCGCCTGGAGCAAGACCAAATAGGGGAGCAGCGGCTTCGTCTCACGATGGGGTCGCGCGTGTGGCCCACACGGGCTCCCGGGTAGGTCGCTGGAGGTACGCGGCGACGCGTATCGCAGATGAATGATTGTCCTCGACAGAACCCGGCTTATCGGCCGACTCCTTTTTCTTAACGATCGCACGCCGGCCATCGCGTAAAAAGCCCGGCGTGTATACAAAAAGTGTCCGGTGTGCAGGGATTGTGCGGATCTCCGCGCACGCCGCGGCCTCCCCGCCGCAATTCGCCCTGATTCGCCCGCTCCGAGCCATCCTGCCGCGCTTCCGCTGCGCAAATCCGCGCGCAGGGTAGTGCTAAGCAGCGCAGAGGGCCTTTTTGGCCTGCGCCGCGAGCGTATGTGCTTCCACGTCAAGAAGTTTTCCTAAGCGTTTGATTTAAGTCAGAGCGCTTGCGGGCGATCTTTGGCCAGGACTGGATATCCATCCTAAGTGCCTGTCGCCAAACAGGAAACTTCCGAGATTTTTTTGACTTGCAGCTTTCGGCGTACCTATAGTGCAAATCAGTGGGAAAAAGTGGGAACTAATGGGAGCAGAGGGCATAAAGAACCCTCTGAGCCTGGCCATTTTGAGCAGGGGTTCGGTCCGACATGTTCCGCGGTGCAAACAAGGTGACGCTCGATGCGAAAGGCCGGCTGGCCATGCCGACCCGCTATCGCGAGCGCATCGTCGAGCGCTCCAACGGGCGCCTGATTGCGACCGTGGATCGCGCCGACCGCTGCCTGCTGATTTACCCGCTGCCGGAATGGGAAGAGATCGAGCTGAAGCTGCGGCGCCTGCCGACCCTGAATCCGCTCGCGCGGCGCTTGCAGCGGCTGATGATCGGTCACGCCACCGATCTCGACCTCGACGGCAGCGGGCGAATCCTGATCCCGCCGAGTCTGCGCGAATACGCGGGGCTGGCGCGCGCCGCGATGCTGATCGGACAGGGCAATCGCTTCGAGCTCTGGGACGAGACGCAGTGGAACCAGAGCTGCCAGCAGTGGCTGAAGGCCGACGAAAGCGCCGAGCCGCTGCCGCCGGAGCTCGAGTCGCTGTCGCTGTAGGCGCGCGCGATGGGGCGACACACGCCGGTGCTTCTGCGCGAAGTGCTGGAAGCGCTCGCGATTCGTGCCGACGGTCGCTACGTGGATGCGACGTTCGGCCGCGGCGGCCACACGGCCGCGCTGCTGGAGCGGCTGAACGCGCAGGGCAGGGTGGTCGCGCTCGATCGCGATCCGGACGCGCTGCGTGCAGGGCGCGAGCGCTTCGCGGGCGAAGCACGGTTGACGTTGAGGGCCAGTCCGTTTTCGCGCCTCGCGGCGCTGATAGAGGAGATGGGGCTGGTCGGGAGAATTGACGGCGTGTTGCTCGATCTCGGTGTGTCTTCTCCGCAGCTGGATGATGCCGCGCGCGGCTTCAGCTTCGCGCAGGATGGGCCCCTCGACATGCGCATGGACCCGCAGCAAGGTGCCAGCGCTGCAGATTTCCTCGCGCGCGCGCCGGAGCACGAGCTCGCACGCGTGATCCGTGAATACGGCGAAGAGAAGTTCGCAAAGCGGATCGCGCGCGACATCGTCGCGGCGCGGCGCGAGGGACCGCTCGAGCGCACCAGTCAGCTCGCCGCGATCGTCGCGCGCGCGGTGAAGACGCGCGAGCCCGGCAAGCATCCCGCGACGCGCACGTTCCAGGCGATCCGCATCCACGTCAACGACGAGCTCGCGCAGTTGCAGGCGGCCCTCGATGGAGCACTGCAAGTGCTCGCGCCGGGCGGGCGACTCGCGGCGATCTCCTTTCATTCGCTCGAGGACGGTCTCGTGAAGCGCTTCATCCAGAAGCATTCGCAGGACGATCCGATCTACGCCGGTCTGCCGCAGATTCCGCCGCACGCGCGCGCGAAGCTGCGACGCGTCGGCCGCGCGATTCACCCGTCCGCCGAAGAAGTTGCCGCCAATCCGCGCGCACGCAGTGCCGTGCTTCGCGTGGCAGAGAGGGTTGCAGCATGAGCATCGCGCTGAAAGCGGGAGTTGCGGTGCTGGCCCTCGCGCTCGGCGCGACGGCAATCGGCGTCGTCGCGACCAAGCACGAGGCGCGCAGCCTCTTCATTCAATTGCAGGGCCTGAACGGCGAGCGCGACGCGCTCGAAATCGAATGGGGCCAGCTGAAGCTCGAACAGAGCGCCTGGGCGACGCACGGGCGTGTCGAGCAGACCGCGCGCGTCGGCCTGCGCATGGTGATTCCGCGTCCTGACGAAGTTCGCATCGTGAAGCCCACGACGGTGACGCAATGAGCCCCCTCATGAACAACTATCGCAAGTGGCGATGATCCGTAACGATCACAATCGCAGCTTTTCGCAGGAGCAGTTCCGCTCGCGGCTGCGCGTGGTGCTCGGCGTGCTCGTGTTGATCGCCGTGGCGCTGGTCGCGCGCGCGGTCGATCTGCAATTGCTCGACGAAGGTTTCCTCGAAGGACAGGGCGATGCGCGCTTCACGCGCATTGCGAAGCTCTCGGCGATTCGCGGAGGCATTTACGATCGCAACGGCGAGCCGCTCGCCGCGAGCACGCCGGTCGACACTGTGTGGGCGTGCCCGCCCGAAGTCATGCGCGCTGCGGACCAGATCCCGCGGCTCGCCGAAGCGCTCAATCGCGACAAGAAGTGGCTGACGCAGGTCATCACCAGCAATCTCGATCGCGAATTCGTCTACCTGGTGCGTCACATGCGGCCGAGCGACGCCGAGCAGGTCGCGGAGCTGAAGATCCCGGGCGTCTATCTGTTGCGCGAGTACCAGCGCTTCTATCCCGCGGGTGAAGTCACCGGTCACTTGCTCGGCTTCACCAAGAAGTACGACGACATGGGCCAGGAGGGGCTCGAGCTCGCGTACGACCGCTGGCTCGGCGCGCAGGCCGGCGAGAAGCGCGTGATCCAGGATCGCTACGGTCGCACCGTCGAGGACGTCGAGAGCATTCGCGCGCCGCGGCCGGGCGAGGATCTCATCACCAGCATCGATCTGCGCATTCAGTATCTCGCCTATCGCGAGCTGAAGGCGGCCGTGCTGGAGCAGCAGGCGAAGGGCGGCTCGGTCGTCGTGCTCGACATCGACACCGGCGAAGTGCTCGCGATGGTGAACCAGCCGGCCTACAACCCGAACGATCGCGACCAGGTTGCGGCATCGCGCTATCGCAATCGCGCGGCCACCGACATCTTCGAGCCGGGTTCGAGCATCAAGCCGTTCATCGCCGCGGCGGGCATCGAGTCCGGACGCTATCACCCGAACACGATCATCGACACTTCGCCGGGCATGGTGCGCGTCGGCATCAAGGCGATCACCGACCACCACGACCTCGGCGCGGTCCCGCTGACGACCATCATCGCGAAGTCGAGCAACGTCGGCATGACGAAGATGGCGATGACGCTGGCGCCGCAGTCGATGTACGACATGCTGCGCGCGTTCGGCTTCGGCGAGGTCACCGGCAGCGGCTTCCCCGGCGAGTCCGCCGGCTTGCTGTACGACGCATCGCACTGGCGGAAGATCGAACAGGCGACGATTTCCTACGGCTACGGCTTGTCCGTGACGCCGCTGCAGCTCGCACGCGCGTACGCAATTCTCGGCGCTGGCGGCGTCCGTCGTCCGGTCACGCTGCGCCGCGTCGACGGGCCGGTGCAGGGCGAGCGCGTGGTCGACGAGCGCGTCGCCAGCGAGCTGCTGCGAATGATGGAGAGCGTGGTATCGCAGGACGGTGCAACCGGTACACGTGCTTCACTCGTCGGCTATCGCGTTGCCGGCAAAACCGGGACAGCGCGGACCGCCGATGCCGGCGGATACTCTTCGGACCGGTACAAGGCGTCGTTCGGCGGCGTCGTGCCCGCCAGTCATCCGCGGCTCGCCGCGATCGTCGTCATCGACGAGCCTGGCAAGACGCTCTACTACGGCGGCGAAGTCGCCGCACCCGTATTTGCAAACGTGATGGCGGGCGCGCTGCGCTTGCTCGGCGTGCCCCCGGACGGCCTCGACCGCGTGCCGGCGACGACGCTCGTGCAAGCGAGTCGCGTGCCATGAGATCGGCAGCGCTAACCGGACGAAACACGATGCAACCGCGCTCCGACAACAAGCGTGCGAAGGATCTGCGAACACTGCTCGCAGGCTCCGCTGTCACAGTGCCCCCCGATGTCGCGATCGGCGATCTCACGATCGACAGCCGCGCCGTACAGTTCGGCGGCGCATTCATCGCGCTGCCTGGTACGCGTACGCACGGTATCGGCTTCGCAGCTCAAGCGGTGAACGCCGGCGCAAGAGCGATCCTGTGGGAACCGACACCGGGTGTCGCCGCGCCGCGCGTGCCCGACAGCGTGCTGCTGCTCGCCGTGCCGAATCTCACCGCGATTCTCGGCACGATCGCCGATCGCTTCTTCGGTACGCCGTCGCAGGCCGTGCGTACGGTCGGCGTAACTGGCACGAACGGCAAGACGACAACGGCGTACGTCATCGCAACTGCAACGCAGCTGCTCGGCACGCCTGCCGCGTACGCGGGCACGATCGGCTTCGGCCGCATCGATGCATTGAAGACAGTGACGCACACGACCCCGGATTCGATCACGGTGCACCGTCAGCTCGCCGAACTGCGCGACGCAGGTGTGCGCAGTCTCGCGATGGAAGTGTCGTCGCACGCGCTCGACCAGCATCGCGTCGACGGCGTGCGGTTCGACACCGCGGTGTTCACCAACCTGACGCGCGATCACCTGGACTATCACGGGACGTTCGAGAGCTACGCCGCGGCCAAGGCCAAGTTGTTCGTGTGGCCGGATCTGAAGCATGCGGTGATCAACGCGGACGATGCGTTCGGCCGTGCGCTGCTGGCGCCCTCGCAGGCGTCGGCGCGTGCCGAAATGCTGACCTCGTATTCCCGCTCGGCGTCGCTGCCTGACATGCGCAACGGCGTGCGTCACCTGTTTGCAGTTCGCGCGACTCCCGGTGCAACCGGGCTCGACATCACCGTCGACGGCAGTTGGGGCGTCGCGACGCTGCACTCGCGATTCATCGGCGACTTCAACGTCGAGAATCTGCTCGCGGCGCTGGGTGCGCTGCTCGGCTGGAACGTGCCGTTCCACGATGCGCTCGCGGCGCTCGAGCGCTGCAGCCCGCCGCCGGGACGCATGGAGACGCTCGTCGCGACCGGCAAGCCGCTCGCGATCGTCGACTATGCACATACACCCGATGCCTTGGAGAAACTGCTCGTTGCCGCGCGCAAGCACACGACGGGCAAACTGATCTGCATCTTCGGTTGCGGCGGCGATCGCGATCCGGGCAAGCGGCCGATCATGGCAGCGGTGGCCGAGCGACTCGCCGATCAGGTGATCGTCACCGACGACAACCCGCGCACCGAGGACGGCGATGCCATCGTCGCCGACATCGTCAAGGGATTCGCGGCGCCGGCGCGCGCGCTGATCGAGCGCGATCGTGCAGCGGCGATCGCGCAGGGTATCGCGCTCGGCAAGCCCGGCGACGTCGTGCTGATCGCCGGCAAGGGCCACGAGGACTATCAGATCGTCGGCACCGAGCGCCGCCGCTTCAGCGACCGCGAGGTCGCGCGCGCTCAGCTGGAGCGACGCTCATGATGGCGTGGCGCCTCAGCGAGCTGGTTCGCTACGCAGCCGGGCAGATCGTGGGCAACGACTGCGCGTTCACCAGCGTTTCCACCGATTCGCGCACTCTGAAGCCCGGCGCGCTGTTCGTCGCGCTGAGCGGCCCGAGCTTCGACGGCCACGACTTCGTTGCGGCGGCCGCGGAGCGCGGTGCGGTCGCTGCGATCGTCGAGCGGCCGCTCGCTTCGCAGCTCCCGCAGGTCGTGACGCCCGATCCGCTCGGCGCATTGTCTGCATTCGCGCACGCGTGGCGGAGTCAGTTCCACATCCCGCTGGTCGGCGTTACCGGCAGCAACGGCAAGACGACGACCAAGGAGCTGATCGGCTCGATCCTGTCGCGCCGGGGCAAGACGCTGATCACGCGCGGCAATCTCAACAATCACATCGGCGTGCCGCTGATGCTGTTGGAGCTGACGGCCGAGCATCGCTACGCGGTCATCGAGATGGGCGCGAATCACATCGGTGAGATCGCGCATCTCGCGAGCCTCGCGGAGCCGACGGTCGGCATCGTGACCAACGCGGGCGCGGCGCACCTCGAAGGTTTCGGCAGCCTTGCCGGCGTCGCGCAGGGCAAAGGCGAGATGTTCCGCGCGCTGCCCGCCGAAGGCGTCGCAATCGTCAATGCCGACGACACCTACGCGGCGCAGTGGCGCGATTCGAGCACGGCCGATCGCGTGCTGACGTTCGGTTTCGAGCAGCCGGCCGATTTCATGGCGCACAAGGTTCGTTCGCAGAGCGACGCCAGCGGGTTCCGCACGGACTTCGAGCTGGTGACGCCCTACGGCAGCAAGCCTGCGACGCTCGCGCTCGGTGGTCTGCACAACCTGCGTAACGCCCTCGGTGCAGCAGCCGCCGCCTGCGCAGTGGGCATAGAGCTCGACGAGATCGTCGCCGGCCTCGCTGCGATGAAGAGCGTCGCGGGACGGCTCGAATTGAAGCCGGCGCTGAACGGCGCGTTCCTCGTCGACGACTCGTACAACGCGAATCCCAGCTCGCTGCGCGCCGGCCTCGACGCATTCCGCGCGTTCGGCGGCGTGCGCTGGCTCGTGCTCGGCGAGATGCGCGAGCTCGGCGACAGCGCCGACGAATTGCACGCCGAGGTCGGTCGCTACGCGAAGCAAGCCGGCATCGCGCGGCTGTTCGCGGTGGGCGAGCGCTCGCGCTTCGCGGTGGAGGCATTCGGTCCGGGCGCGCAGTGGTTCGCGAGTCTGGATGCGCTGATTGCCGAGGCGAGCAAGTCGCTGACGGCTGGAGTGGCAGTGCTGATCAAAGGATCGCGAGCGAACAGATTGGAACGAGTGTCGGCGGCGCTGGCGCTGCATCAGGGGGCAAGCAATGGACATTGAGAGAAGCTGACGTGCTGCTCTATCTCTCGCAAAAGCTCACGGCGCTGGAAGGGGCCTTTCGCATCTTCCAGTACCTGACGCTGCGCGCGATTCTGGCTGCGCTGACGGCGCTGGTCATCTCGTTCCTGATCGGGCCGTGGATGATCCGGCGGCTGTCGTACAACCAGATCGGTCAGCGGGTGCGCGACGACGGGCCGAAGTCGCACCTGCCGAAAGCGGGCACGCCGACGATGGGCGGCACGCTGATCCTGGTGGCGATCGGTCTCTCCACGCTGTTGTGGGCGGATCTCACCAACCGCTTCGTGTGGATCACGCTCGGCGTGACCCTCGCGTTCGGCCTGATCGGCTTCTGGGACGACTACCTCAAGCTGGTCGTCGGCAACAGCCGCGGGCTGATCGCCCGCTACAAATATTTCTGGCAGTCGGTGGCGGGGCTGTGCTGCGCCGTCGCGCTGTTCGTCACGGCGAAGTCGCCGGCGGAAACCGCGCTGTTCCTGCCGTTCTTCAAGACGGTGATGGTGCCGCTCGGCTACGGCTACATCCTGCTGGCGTATTTCGTCGTCGTCGGTTCCAGCAATGCGGTGAACCTGACGGACGGGCTCGACGGGCTCGCAATCATGCCTGCCGTGTTGGTCGGCGGAGCACTGGGGGTGTTCGCGTATGCAACGGGCAATGCGGTCTTCTCGGGTTATCTCGGCATTCCTTTCATCGAAGGAACCGGTGAAATCCTGGTGTTCTGCGCGACGCTGGTCGGCGCCGGGCTCGGGTTCCTCTGGTTCAACACCTATCCCGCGCAAGTGTTCATGGGGGACATCGGCGCGCTCGCGCTCGGTGCGGCACTAGGCGTCGTCGCCGTCATCGTCCGCCAGGAGCTGGTGCTGCTGATCATGGGCGGCGTCTTCGTGATGGAGACGGTGTCCGTGATGCTGCAGGTCGCCTCGTACAAGCTGACCGGCAAGCGCATCTTCCGCATGGCGCCGATCCATCATCACTTCGAGCTCAAGGGCTGGGCCGAGCCGAAAGTGATCGTGCGGTTCTGGATCATCTCCGTGATCCTCGTGCTGGTCGGTCTCGCGACCCTGAAGGTGCGCTGAGCATGGCAGCACAGGGCGCACGTAGCATCGTAGTGGGGCTGGGCCGAACCGGCCTGTCGTGCGCCCGCTATCTGCACGCGCGCCACGAAAGTTTCGCGGTCACCGACAGCCGCACGGCGCCGCCCGAGTCCGCGGCGCTGCAGAAGCTCGCGCCGGAGGCCGAAGTCCGCTACGGCGCATTCGACGAAGCATTGCTCGACGACGCCAATCGCGTGATCGCATCGCCCGGTGTGTCGTTGCGCGAGCCTTTCATGATGAGTGCCGCGATCCGCGGTGTGCCGATCATCGGCGACATCGAATTGTTCGCGCGCGAAGCGCAAGCGCCGATTGCGGCGATCACGGGAACGAACGGCAAGAGCACGGTGACGACGCTCGTCGCCAAGATGGCCGAAGCCGCGGGCAAGCGCGTGCTGGCGGGCGGCAATCTCGGACGGCCGGCGCTCGATCTGCTCGACGAGCCGGCGCCGGACCTGTACGTGCTGGAGCTGTCGAGCTTTCAGCTGGAGACGACGCGCTCGCTCAAGACTGCTGCCGCCGTCGTGCTCAACGTGACGCCGGATCACATGGATCGCTACGAATCCGTCGGCGAATACGCGTCGGCGAAGGCGCGCATCTTCCAGCACTGCGATGCCGCCGTGCTCAATCTGGACGATCCGCTGGTGCAGGCGATGCCGCACCGCGCGCCTCGCGTCCTCACGTTCACCCTGCGCGCAGACCGCGGCGGCGACTACTTCGCGCTCAAGATGGGCGAGGACGTTGCGCTCATGCACGACGGGCGCCAGCTCCTCGCGATGTCCGAGATGAAGATCACGGGCCTGCACAACGTCGCAAATGCATTGGCGGCGCTGGCCATGTGCGACGCTCTGCAGCTCCCGCAGGAGCCCTGCGTGCAAGCGCTGCGCGAGTTTCCGGGGTTGCCGCACCGCTCGCAGTGGATCGCCGACGTGCGCGGTGTGCGCTACGTGAACGATTCGAAGGGCACGAACGTCGGCGCGACGCTCGCGGCCGTCGCCGGCATGCCCGGTTCGCTGGTGCTCATCGCTGGCGGACAAGGCAAGGGCCAGGACTTCACGCCGCTCGCCGCTGCTTTCCGCGACAAAGTCCGGCATGTCGTGCTGCTCGGGCAGGATGCGAAGCTTGTCGCTACCTCATTGGAAGGCGTCGCGAGCATCGAGTTCGCAAAGGACATGGACGACGCCGTGCAGCGCGCCGCACGTGCTGCACGTTCCGGCGAGACGGTTCTGCTGTCTCCCGCGTGCGCGAGTCTCGACATGTTTCGCGACTACGCACATCGCGGCTACATGTTCGCGGCATCGGTGCGGAGGCTGATCGATGACGGCGCCCGCAAGGCAGGCGACGCGTGAACACCGCTGCACTCGCCTTCGCCCGCTCGACCGCTCGTCCGCGCCGCTTCGCGTTCGACTCGATTCTGCTGCTGACCGTCGGCGCGCTGTTGCTGCTCGGACTCGTGATGATGACGTCGGCGTCGATCTCGATCGCCGACAGGCAACTGCACGAGCCGCTGCACTATTTCGAGCGTCAGATGGTCGGCGTCGTGCTCGGCCTGGTCGCGGCCGTCATTGCGATGATGATTCCGACGACGGTGTGGGAGCGCCTCGGGCTGCCGCTGCTGCTGCTGGCGTTCCTGTTCCTGGTGATCGTGCTGGTCCCGGGCATCGGCCACGAAGTGAACGGCAGCAGGCGCTGGCTGCGCGCGGGCTTCATGAACTTCCAGGCGTCGGAGCTGGCTCGCGTGCTGCTGCTGACCTACCTGGCGAGCTACATCGTTCGCAAGCAGTCGGAGCTGAAGCAGGATCTCAAGGGCTTCCTCAAGCCGCTCGGCGTGCTGATGGGCGCCGCGCTCCTGCTGCTGCTGGAGCCGGACTTCGGCGCTGCGACCGTGATCATGGCGACCGGTCTCGCGTTGCTGTTCCTCGCCGGCGTGAAGTTGCGGCACTTCCTCGCGCTCGTCTTGCTCGCGGCTGGCGGCATGGCGCTGATCGCCGTTACTTCGGCGTACCGCCTCAAGCGGCTCACCGCGTTCATGGATCCGTGGGCGGATCCGTTCAACTCCGGCTTCCAGCTCACGCAATCGTTGATCGCAATCGGCCGCGGCGAGCTGTTCGGCGTCGGCCTCGGCTCGAGCGTGCAGAAGCTGTTCTATCTGCCGGAGGCGCACACGGACTTCGTGTTCGCAGTGCTCGCGGAAGAGCTCGGTCTCGCCGGGGTGATCGTCACGCTGGCGCTGTTCGTCGTGCTCGCGTGGCGTGCATTCCACATCGCTCGTCGGGCGGCGGAAGCGGGTCTGCCGTTCCAGGCGTACTTCGCCGCGGGCTTCGGCCTGTGGCTCGGGTTGCAAACCTTCATCAACATCGGCGTGAACCTCGGTCTGCTGCCGACGAAGGGACTCACGCTGCCGCTGATGTCGTACGGCGGCTCCAGCATTCTGGTGACGCTCGGCTGGCTCGGCGTGTTGCTGCGGATTCATCACGAAGCGAGCGTGGCCGGCCGCCTCGCCGTGCCGCGACGGGAGCGGGTGCAATGAAGCGCACCGTTCTCATCATGGCGGGTGGCACCGGAGGTCACGTGTTTCCGGCGCTCGCCGCTGCGCGCGTGTTGCGCGAGCGCGGTTACGAGCCGGTGTGGCTCGGCACGCAGCGCGGGCTCGAAGCGAAGCTCGTACCGCCGCAGCACATCGAGATCGAATGGATCAGCGTGAGCGGCCTGCGCGGCAAAGGATTCGCGACGTGGCTCGCCGCGCCCTTCAAGTTGTCACTGGCGATCTGGCAGAGCTTGCAGGTGATGCGACGCCGGCAGCCCAACGTCGTGCTCGGCGCAGGCGGCTTCGTGTCGGGACCCGGTGGCCTCGCTGCCTGGCTGACGCGTCGGCCGCTCGTGATCCATGAGCAGAATGCAGTGGCGGGAATGACCAACCGCATGCTCGCGCGCTTCGCGCGGCGCGTACTCGAAGCGTTTCCCGCAAGTTTCCCGCCCGGTGCGCACGCCGAGCGTGTCGGCAATCCCGTGCGACGCGAGATTGCTGCGATCGCCGCGCCTGCGGAGCGCTTCGGCGCCAGGAGCGGGCCACTGCGCTTGCTCGTGTTCGGTGGCAGCCAGGGCGCGGCGCGTCTCAACGCAGTCGTGCCGGCGGCGCTCGCGACGATCGATGCCGCATCACGACCGATCGTGATTCATCAGGCGGGCGAACGACATCTCGCACAAGCGCAGGAGCTGTACGCAAAGCACGGCGTGCAGGCAGACGTGCGCGCCTTCATCGACGACATGGCAGGGGCGTACGCGTGGGCGGACCTCGTCGTCTGTCGCTCGGGTGCGCTCACGGTGTCCGAGCTCGCGGCAGCAGGATTGCCTGCGATCTTCGTGCCTTTTGCCGCGGCGGTCGACGATCACCAGACACTCAACGCGAAGTTCCTGGTCGATACCCAAGCGGCCGTATCGATCGCGGAAGCGCAACTGACGCCGCCGCGTCTGGCGGAAGAGCTGCAGAAGCTGCTGCACGCCGGGCGCGCGAAGCTCGCGGACATGGCTGCGCGTGCGCGCTCTGTTGCGATCGTCGACGCGGATGTGCGGCTCGCCGATGCATGCGACGCGGTCGCGGGAGGCGCGCGATGACCGATTCGAGTCGCATGCGCCGCATCAACCGCATCCACTTCGTCGGCATCGGCGGCAGCGGCATGGGCGGCATCGCCGAAGTGCTGCTGAATCTCGGCTATCAAGTGCAGGGCAGCGATCTCAAGCCGAACGCCGTGACCGAGCGCCTCACGCAGCTCGGCGCGCAGATCAAGGTCGGCCACGCCGCGGCCAACGTCGGCAAGGCGGACGTGCTGGTCGTTTCGAGCGCGGTGCAGCCGGACAATCCGGAAGTGGTCGAGGCGCAAGAGCGGCGCATCCCGATCGTGCAACGCGCGCAGATGCTCGGCGAGCTGATGCGCTTCCGTTACGCGGTTGCAGTCGCCGGCACGCACGGCAAGACGACGACGACCAGCATGGTCGCTTCGATCCTCGCCGAAGGCGGCCTCGATCCGACGTTCGTCATCGGCGGCCGGCTGAAGAGCGCGGGCAGCAACGCGCGGCTCGGCACCGGCAACTACCTCGTCGCCGAGGCGGACGAGAGCGACGCGTCGTTCATGCATCTGCATCCGATGATGGCGATCGTCACCAACGTCGACAACGATCATCTCGCCACGCACGACGGCGATTTCGAGCGGCTCAAGCAGAGCTTCATCGATTTCCTGCACAACATGCCGTTCTACGGCGTCGCGATCGTATGCGCCGACGATCCGGTCGCCGCGAGCCTGGTGCCGCGCATCGCGCGCCCGGTCGTCACGTACGGCATCGAGTCGGATGCCGACATCCGTGCGATCAACATTACGCGTCACGGCACGCAAACACGCTTCGACTTGCAGCGCAGTGGCTCGAAGACCGTGTTGCCGGTGCAGTTGAGTCTGCCGGGCACGCACAACGTGCTCAACTCGCTCGCTGCAATCGCGGTCGGGCTGGAGCTGAGCGTACCTTTCGATGCGATCCAGGCCGCGCTCGCGAATTTCCACGGCGTCGATCGTCGCCTGCAGCAGTACGGCGACGTGCAGACTGCAGCCGGTCGCGTGACGCTGATCGACGATTACGGCCATCACCCGACCGAGCTGGCGGCGACGCTGGAAGCGATCCGCCAGGGCTGGCCGGGGCGGCGCATCCTGTTGGCGTTCCAGCCGCATCGCTATACGCGCACTCGCGATCTACTCGACGACTTCGCGCGCGTGCTGGCGACAGTCGATGCATTGATCGTCACCGAAGTGTATCCGGCTGGCGAAGCACCGATCGCGGGTGCCGACGGCAAAGCGATCTGTCGTGCGATTCGCTCGCACGGTCGCGTCGAGCCGCTGCTGGTCGAGAAGATCGAGGACCTGCCGCGCGCGTTGATCCAGATTGCGCGCGACGGCGATGTGATCGTGACCATGGGTGCGGGGAGCATCGGCGCAGCAGCGATGGAATTGCCGGCTGCACTCGCTTCCATTCAGCCGGCGCCGTTCGTCGAACGGAGGCGGACATGAACGCGCTCGCGCTGCCTCCCGACATCGCTGCGCGCGTGCGACACGGCGAGCCCATGTCGAAGCACACGTCGTGGCACGTCGGCGGTCCAGCGGATCTGTATTTCCGGCCGCTGGACGTCGCCGACGTCGCGGCGTTCCTGCGCAGCCTCGAGCCGAATACGACCGTGATGTGGATCGGGCTCGGCAGCAACTTGCTCGTGCGCGACGGCGGCATTCGCGGCGCAGTGATCGAGACGCACGGCGTGTTCGATGAGCTCGAACGTCGTAGCGACACGGAGATCTGGTGCGGGAGCGGCGTCGCATGCGCGAAGCTCGCCAAGCGATGCATCAAGTGGGGACTCGGTCCAGCCGAGTTCTTCGCAGGTATTCCGGGAACGCTCGGCGGTGCGCTGGCGATGAACGCGGGCGCGTTCGGCGGCGAGACGTGGCGGCACGTGCTCGGCGTTGCGACGATCGATCGCGCGGGCGTGCGCCATGAGCGGCCGGCGAGCGACTACGTCGCGAGCTATCGCCACGTAGCTGGCCCGGCGGACGAGTGGTTCCTCGGCGCGAGCCTCACCTTCGAACAGCGTCCCGGCGTGAGCAACGAAGACATCCGCCTGTTGCTCGCGCGTCGCAAGGCGACGCAGCCGATCGGCGAATGGTCGTGCGGCTCGGTGTTCACGAATCCGCCGGGCGATCACGCGGCGCGCCTGATCGACACCGCGGGTCTCAAGGGTCATCGCATCGGTGGCGCGCGCGTCTCGGAGATGCACGCGAACTTCATCGTAAATGACGGCACTGCGAGTGCCGCGGACATAGAGCAGTTGATTCAGTACGTGATGGCGACGGTCCAGCGCGTACACGGTGTGCAGCTCAAGCCCGAGGTGCGCATCGTGGGAGAAGGACGATGAGCCCACAAACGACGGATCCGCGGGATTTCGGCCGCGTAGCGGTGTTGCTCGGCGGGACATCGTCGGAGCGCGAGGTGTCGCTGAACTCCGGGCAGAACTGCCTCGACGCTCTGCGTCGCCGCGGCGTCGACGCCCATCCGGTCGACGGCGTTCCTGCGCTGCTCGCCGATATCTCGGCGAAGCGCTGCGACCGCGTGTTCAACATCATGCATGGCGGCGACGGCGAGAACGGCGTCGTCCAAGGTCTGCTCGATGCGCTGCACGTGCCTTACACCGGCTCGGGTGTCCTCGGTTCCGCGTTGACGCTCGACAAGATCCGCACGAAGCAGGTGTGGTTGTCGCTCAACATGCCGACGCCGCGTTACGCGCGACTGGCGCGCACCGACGACGTAACGGCGGCGGCGCGCTGGCTCGGACTTCCGGTGATCGTGAAGCCCGCGTGCGAAGGGTCCAGCGTCGGCGTGACTCGCGTCTTCAAGGAAGCCGATCTGCCGCAGGCCGTCGCGCTCGCCGCACGCTACGAGGGCGAGCTGCTGATGGAGCAGCTGATCGAAGGCGAGGAATTCACCGTCGGCATCCTGAACGACGAAGCGCTGCCGACGATCCGCATCGTGCCGCCCGGCGAGTACTACGACTATCACGCGAAGTACGTCTCGGACGACACGCAATACATCTGCCCCGGGCTGCACGGCTCGGCGGAAACCGAGATGCGCGCGCTCGCGCTCGAGGCTTTCCGCACGGCTGCCTGCACCGGCTGGGGTCGCGTCGATCTGATGCGCGACCGCGACGGCGCCAACTATCTGCTGGAAGTGAACACGACGCCTGGCATGACGAGTCACTCGCTCGTGCCGAAGGGCGCGAAGGCGTTCGGCATCGAGTTCGACGACCTGGTGTGGCGGATTCTGGAAACGAGCCTGTGTCGCGCGGGACGCGCGCCATGAAAGGGGGAGCAAAACCATGATCTTCGCCACCCACAAACGCAATCGTCGCAAGCCGGAACGCACTGGCCGTGGCTTCTCGCTCGCCTGGCTCAAGCCAGTGCTCGCTGGCGGACTGCAGTCCGCGCTCGGCGTCGCCGGCATGATGGTCGGCATCGGCATCATGGTGTGGGGGTTGGCACTGGCCTTCGACCGGCCGATCGGCCAGGTCGAAGTCGGCGGGCGCTTCCAACGTGTTGCGCCGGTGCAGATCGAGGAAGTGGTCGCGCCATTCCGCGGCGCCGGATTTCTCTCCGTCGATCTCGACGCTCTGCGCGCCGCACTCGAAAGCATTCCGTGGGTCGATCGCGCGCGTGTCGAACGGCGCTGGCCGAACGGCGTGAGCGTCTTCATCACCGAGCACGTCGCGGTCGCGCGCTGGGGCGAAGACGGTCTGATGAACACTCGCGGCGATCTGTTCCTGCCGCACGCGCGGCACATTCCTCCGGAGCTGCCGCAGCTCATCGGCCCTGCAGGCACCGAAGCGCAGGTCGCACAGCTGTACTTGAAAACGTATCCGCGCCTGCTCGCGGTGGGCATGCGCCTGGCGAAGGTCGAGCTCGATGCGCGTGGTGCGTGGGAGCTCACTCTCGGCAACGGCGCACGCGTGCGCCTCGGCCGGCAGGACGTCGCGTCGCGCCTCGAGCGCTTCATCGCAATTGCCAGCCCGGTCGTCGCTGCGCGCGGTACGGACGTGAGCTACGTCGACCTGCGCTACAGCAACGGCTTCTCGATCGGTTGGAACGCGCCTACCCGCGTCGCGCATGACGCACAGGATGCAAAACCAGATGCTTAAGAAAAACGTACGAAATCTGATCGTCGGCCTCGACATCGGGACTTCGAAAGTCGTCGCGATCGTTGGAGAGATGACCTATGACGGGCGCATCGAGGTCATCGGCCTCGGCTCGCATCCCTCGCGCGGCCTGAAACGCGGCGTGGTCGTCAACATCGAATCGACGGTGCAATCGATCCAGCGCGCCGTCGAGGAAGCGGAGCTGATGGCCGGCTGCGAGATCCACTCGGTGTACGCCGGCATCGCCGGCAGCCATGTCCGCAGTCTCAACTCTCACGGCATCGTCGCGATCCGCAACAAAGAAGTGACCGCGGAGGACGTCGACCGCGTCATCGACGCGGCGCGCGCCGTGGCAATTCCCGCGGACCAGAAGATCCTGCACATCCTGCCGCAGGAATTCCTGATCGACAGCCAGGAAGGCATTCGCGAGCCGATCGGCATGTCGGGCGTGCGCCTGGAAGCGAAGGTGCACATCGTCACCGGCGCCGAGAGCGCCGCGCAGAACATCGTGAAGTGCGTGCAGCGGTGCGGGCTCGCAGTCGAGGACGTCGTGCTCGAACAGCTCGCCTCCAGCTACGCAGTGCTCGCGGACGACGAGAAGGAGCTCGGCGTGTGCCTGGTCGACGTCGGCGGCGGCACGACCGACCTCGCGGTGTTCTCCGGCGGCGCGATCCGCCACACCGCCGTGATTCCGATTGCGGGCGACCAGGTGACCAACGACATCGCAGTCAGCCTGCGCACGCCGACGCATCACGCGGAAGAGATCAAGCTGCGGTTCGCCTGCGCGCTGTCGCAGCTCGCGAACTCGGACGAGACGATCGAAGTGCCGAGTGTGGGCGATCGTCCGCCGCGCCGGCTCGCGCGCCAGACGCTCGCCGAAGTGGTCGAGCCGCGCTACGAGGAATTGTTCGCGCTGATCCGCGAAGAGCTGCGCCGCTCCGGCTTCGAGGAAGTGATCGCCGCCGGCGTCGTGCTGACGGGCGGCAGCGCGAAGATGGAAGGCGCAGTGGAGCTCGCCGAAGAAGTCTTCCACATGCCGGTGCGGCTCGGCATTCCGCAGCACATCACCGGCCTCGTCGACGTCGTGAGCAATCCGATTCATTCGACCGGCGTCGGCCTGCTGCTGTACGGCCGCGAGAACTACCTGCGCGGCCGCCGCGGCGAGCCGCTCGGCCAGGTGAGAGGCGTGTGGGACCGGATGAACGCATGGTTCAAGGGGAATTTCTGAGCTGGATTTTTGGTGTCATTTTTAATTTTTTGTGGGCTGCGACCTCGATTGCGTCCTCTGAGCGCAACCGAAGCTGCAGCGGGTTGAAGGTAATTGACTTGAGATGTCTCGCAGACATCGAGGGGACTAACGATGTTCGTACTCGCTGATACAGAAAACCAAGGTGCCGTGATCAAGGTGATCGGGGTCGGAGGCGGCGGCGGCAACGCCGTGGCGCACATGATCTCCGCCGGGATCGAAGGCGTTGATTTCATTTGCATCAACACCGATGCGCAGGCGCTGAAGCACTCGAAGGTGAAGGTCGGCCTGCAGATCGGCTGCAACATCACCAAGGGACTCGGCGCGGGCGCCGACCCCGAGGTCGGCCGCCAGGCGGCGATGGAAGACCGCGATCGCATCATCGAGATGATCGAGGGCTCCGACATGCTGTTCATCACCGCTGGCATGGGCGGTGGCACCGGCACGGGCGCGGCGCCGATCGTCGCGCAGGTCGCGAAGGAGCTCGGCATTCTGACCGTCGCGGTCGTGACCAAGCCGTTCGACATGGAAGGCCGCAAGCGCCTCACCTCGGCCGACACCGGCATCTCCGAGCTTGCCAAGCACTGCGACTCGCTGATCACGATCCCGAATCAGAAGTTGCTCACGGTGCTCGGCGGCGACGTGACGCTGCTCGACGCGTTCAAAGCGGCGAACCAGGTGCTGCAGGGCGCTGTCCAAGGTATTGCCGAGCTGATTACCCGGCCGGGCATGATCAACGTCGACTTCGCCGACGTGCGCACGGTCATGGCGGAAACCGGCATGGCGATGATGGGCTCCGGCTCGGCGCGCGGCGACAACCGGGCGCGCGAGGCTGCGGAAGCCGCCGTGTCCAGCCCGCTGCTGGAGGACGTAAATCTTTCAGGCGCACACGGCCTGCTGATCAACGTCACCGCCGGCATGGACCTGCGGACCAGCGAGTTCAGCATGGTCGGCGATACGGTGAAGCAGTACGCCTCGGAGGACGCCAACGTGGTCGTCGGCTGCGTCATCGATCCGGAGATGCGCGAGGAAATCCGCGTCACCGTGGTCGCGACGGGAATTGGCCGGCCGGTTGCCGGACAGCAGCCACAGCACGACGGCCGTCGCATGACGGCGATCGCCGGCGGGCGCAACCAGCGCGTGCCGACGCTCGACGACCTGCACGTTCCGACGTACATCCGCAACCAACGGGACCCGCAGTCGGTTACGCCGAGACGGGCCGTGGGCGACGGGTTGAGCCACGAGGACACCTCGATGCTCGATATCCCGGCGTTCTTGCGGCGGCAGGCGGACTGAGCGGATAGCGACAGCGCGTCGCTGCGACGGCGCGCTGGGCTAGGCGGGCCGGCGCCCTGAACGGGCGCCGCCGCAAAACTGGCGGCAAGTCAGAGGCTTGCCGCTGTCGTGCGGCGATGTTAGGGTCTGCGCCCGCTGAACCGCAGTCTGCGGTGGCTAAGGAGGACGGTTTCTCGACGAGGTCCAATGCGAATGCTGCGACAACGAACGCTCAAGAACACGATCCGCGCCACCGGCGTGGGGCTGCATTCCGGCAAGAAGGTGCTGATGGTGTTGCGTCCTGCGCCCGTCGACACGGGCGTGGTGTTCCGCCGCACCGACCTCGATGAGCCGGTAGACATCCGCGCGTACGCCGAGAACGTCGGCGACACCATGCTCGGTACGACGCTGATGCGCGACAACGTGCGCGTCTCGACCATCGAGCACCTGCTCTCGGCGTTCGCGGGGCTCGGGCTCGACAACGCCTACGTCGATCTGTCGGCGGAAGAAGTGCCGATCATGGACGGCAGCGCAGGCCCGTTCGTATTCCTGTTGCAGTCGGCCGGCATCGAAGAGCAGCCGGCCGCGAAGCGCTTCGTGCGCGTGCTCGAATCGATCCTGGTGCAGGACGACGACAAGTGGGCGCGCTTCGATCCGTACCATGGTTTCAAGGTGAATTTCGAGATCGAGTTCAATCACCCGATCTTCAAGAAGCGCGCGCAGAGCGCCTCGATGGACTTCTCAACGACCTCGTTCCTGAAAGAGATCAGCCGCGCGCGCACTTTCGGCTTCATGCGCGATCTGGAATTCCTGCGCTCGAAGAATCTCGCGCTCGGCGGCACGATGGACAACGCGATCGTGCTCGACGACTACCGCGTGCTGAACGAGGACGGGCTGCGTTACGAGGACGAGTTCGTCAAGCACAAGATCCTCGATGCGATCGGCGACCTGTACCTGCTGGGCCGCAGCCTCATCGGCGAGTTCAGCGGCCACAAGTCCGGCCACGCGCTCAACAACAAGCTGCTGCGAACGCTGATCAACACGCCGACTGCCTGGGAAGAGGTGACTTTCGCCGACATCAAGGATGCGCCAATTTCCTACGTGCCCGCTGCCGCAATGGTCACTGCGTGACCGCGGTGCTTCACTTCCTGCCGACTTTCACTTTCAGTTTTGTGAACCGCGTCTCACCGCTGGCGCGCAGCGCGTCGAGCACCTGTTGCTGGGCATAGCGGATGCGCGGACACCAGGCGGCGGAATCGGCCAGCACTACCAGCGTTTCGTCCCGGCAACTCACTGAAACTACGTGATCTTTCTCGGCACCCTGCAGAGCGGTACGCACTTGCGCGGTCAAATCGATCGTCGCCTGCACGCGTCGTTCCAGGTCCGCGAACAGCCCGCCGAGGTCCTGTGCGACGTGTTTGAAGCGGTCAGACATAAACTGAAAGCATCGTTATGTGAGGCCTGTCTGCTTGATCTTTCGTCAGGTGATTCTGCATATTCCCGCTGGAAAGCACGCACTGCTCAGGGCAAACCCGTCGAAAGGCGGGGACGCAAAGCCACCGGTCTAAGGATCGCTTGCGATCACGATAGCGGGGTTGCCAGGATGTACAACACGAACTTGTCGGTTCTACGTCCAACGCTCGCCGTCGCGAGTGAAACTCGGTGTGGTTGCCGGTCGTTGCTTGATGGGCAGGGGCCGGTGACCGCGCTGTGATGTACAGAGATTATTGACGGCCGACAAGAGGCTTGAACGCATGAATGTCATCGTCTTCTCCAAGAGGCATGGGCGGGCCCGCCAGATCGAGCTCGGCCGTCCTCTTGCATTGACGGTGACGATCGCCGCGGTGCTCGCGGTGCTGTCCGGTGTGCTGTTCGCCGGCGTGCAACTCGGACGCAACGGCGCGATCAACGATCCGGGACAGCAAGTCATCGAGTGGGGCGCGAAGCTGGAAGACCAGCGCGCGCAAGTGCTCGCCACGCGTCGCGAGCTGCAGGATCGCCTGGATGCGCTCGCGGGCCGTGTCGGCCAGATGAATGCGCACGTGATCCGCCTCGACGCGCTCGGCCGCCGTCTCACCGAGATGGCGAAGCTGGACAAAGGCGAATTCGATTTCGAAACCGAGCCGGCAGTCGGCGGTCCCGAGGGCGTCGTCGAAGGCGCAGTCGCGGCGGCGCCGGAGCTGACGCAGATGCTCGATGACCTCGCGAACCAGATCAAAGATCGCGAGCGGCAGCTGGCGGTGCTCGAGAGCCTGATCTCGACGCGCAACTTGAGCCGCCAGATCGTGCCGGGCGGCCGCCCGGTGATGCAGGGCTGGATCTCCTCTTACTTCGGTCACCGCGCCGATCCGTTCACCGGCCGCAGCGCTTTCCATCGCGGCCTCGACTTCGCCGGTCCGTCCGGCGCCGAAGTGGTCGCGGTTGCCTCCGGCGTCGTGACGTATTCCAAGGAGCGCTTCGGTTACGGCAAGTGCGTGGAGATCAACCACGGCAACGGCTACGTCACCCGTTACGCGCACAACCAGCGCGTGCTCGTGGCGCTCGGCGACACGGTGCAGAAGGGCCAGGCGATCGCGCTGATCGGCTCGACCGGTCGCTCGACCGGCCCGCACCTGCACTTCGAGGTGCTGAAGCAGGGCCGGGCGGTCGATCCGATGAGCTTCGTCAAGCGATAGAAGAAGTCGGGATAAAGCCTGCTGGGCTCGGATGCCCGAATGCCGCGGGCGCAGGATGCGCTGGAGCGGCCGACCTACAGCTTTTTTCCTTCCCGGCGGTTGAAAACCGCCTCACGTGTACAATAACCGGCTTATTTCCCCGTCCACTCGGAGTTCCGGTCGTGGCCAATTGGCTTGCCCAGCTGTTCGGCAGTCGCAATCAGCGGCTTTTGAACGGCTATAACAAAAGCGTCGCCCGCACGAACGCACTGGAAGAGTCGTTCACGGCGCTGAGCGACGAGCAGCTCCAGGGCAAGACCGCCGAGTTCCGCCAGCGGCTGGCTGGCGGCGAGGATCTCGAGAAACTGCTGCCCGAGGCGTTCGCCGCGGTGCGCGAGGCGTCGCGGCGCACGCTCGGCATGCGCCACTTCGACGTGCAGCTCATCGGCGGCATGGTGTTACACCAGGGCAAGATCTCCGAGATGCGCACCGGCGAAGGCAAGACGCTGGTCGCGACCCTGCCGGCCTACCTGAACGCGCTGCCTGCCAAGGGCGTGCATGTCGTTACGGTCAACGAGTATCTGGCTCAGCGCGACGCGGACTGGATGGGCCCGGTCTACCGCTTCCTCGGTCTGACGGTCGGCGTGATCAAGAGCGGCCAGACGCCCGATGAGAAGCGCGCGGCCTATGGCTGCGACATCACATACGGCACCAACAACGAATTCGGTTTCGACTACCTGCGCGACAACCTCGCGTTCCGGCTCCCGGATCGCGCGCAGCGCGGCCTCGCCTACGCGATCGTCGACGAGGTGGATTCGATCCTGATCGACGAAGCGCGCACGCCGCTGATCATCTCCGGCCCCGCGGAGGAGAGTACCGAGCTGTACGTGCGCATCAATCAGCTCGCGCCGCGCCTGAAGCGGCAGGAAAGCGAGGAAGGCGAGGGCGATTACTGGGCGGACGAGAAGACGCGCCAGGTGCATCTCTCGGACGCGGGTCATGAGCATGCCGAAGAGCTGATTACCGAGGCGGGGCTGCTGCAGTCGGGCGAGAGCCTGTACGACGCTGCGAACATTCGCATCATGCATCACCTGAACGCGGCGCTGCGCGCGCACGCGCTCTACCACCGCGACGTCGAGTACATCGTGCGCAACGGCGAGGTGATCATCGTCGACGAGTTCACCGGCCGCACGATGGTGGGCCGGCGCTGGTCGGACGGCCTGCACCAGGCGGTGGAGGCGAAGGAGGGCGTGCGGGTGCGCGAGGAGAACCAGACGGTCGCCTCGATCACGTTCCAGAACTATTTCCGCATGTACTCGAAGCTCTCCGGCATGACCGGCACGGCCGACACCGAAGCGTTCGAGTTCCAGAGCATCTATGGGCTCGAGGTCGCCGTGATCCCGACGCACCGGCCGATGGTGCGCCAGGACCACTCGGACTTCGTGTACCTGTCGGCCAAGGACAAGTTCGACGCGATCCTCGAGGACATCAACGACTGCGTGAAACGCGGTCAGCCGGCGCTGGTCGGCACGACTTCGATCGAGACGTCCGAGTTCCTCTCGGAGCTGCTGCAGAAGCAGAAGATCGCGCACGAAGTGCTGAACGCCAAGCAGCACGAGCGCGAAGCGCATATCGTCGCGCAGGCCGGACGGCCCGGCGCCGTGACGATTGCGACCAACATGGCCGGCCGCGGCACCGACATCGTGCTCGGCGGCAACCTCGAAGCCGAGCTGCACCAGATGGATGCTGCTGACGAGGCTGCGCGCAAGCACGCCCGCGAGGAATGGCAGAAGCGTCACGACGCGGTGATCGCCGCGGGCGGTCTGCATATCGTCGGCACCGAGCGTCACGAGTCGCGACGCATCGACAACCAGCTGCGCGGTCGTTCCGGGCGCCAGGGCGACCCGGGGTCGAGCCGCTTCTACCTCTCGCTCGAAGACAACCTGATGCGCATCTTCGGCGATCCCGAGCGCACCAAGCGCTGGCTGCAAACGGCCGGCATGAAGGAAGGCGAGGTGATCGAGAGCCGCATGCTCTCGAAGCAGATCGAGCGCGCGCAGCGCAAGGTCGAGGCACACAACTTCGACGCCCGCAAGAACCTGCTCGAATACGACGACGTTGCCAACGATCAGCGCAAGGTCATTTACCAGCAGCGCACGGAGCTGATGGGGGCCGAGGACGTCGCCGACGCCGTGGCCGGCATCCGTCACGAAGTCGTGAACACGATCATCGACCGCTTCGTGCCGCCGAAGAGCCCGGAAGAGATGTGGGACATCGACGGCATGAACCAGGCGATCGAGCGCGACTTCGCCGTGCGTATCGACCCGAAGAGCTGGCTCGAAGCGGACGAGAACATGGCCGAGGACGGCATGCGGCAGAGGATCTTCGAAGAGGTCGATCGCGCCTACGAGGCAAAGGTGCAGCAATACGGCGCCGAGGTGGTGCGGCCGATCGAGAAGTCGATCATGCTGCATCAGCTGGATTCGCATTGGCGCGAGCACCTGGCCGCGATGGACTATCTGCGCCAGGGCATTCACCTGCGCAGCTACGCACAGAAGAATCCGAAACAGGAATACAAGCGCGAGGCGTTCGAGCTGTTCACCGCGATGCTCGATCGCATCAAGCACGACACGGTGTCGGTGTTGTCGCGAATGCAGCTGCGCACGCAGGCCGAGATCGATGCGGAAGAAGAGGAGCGGCAGCGGCGCCTTGCGCGCGCCATGCAGTTCCAGCACGCCGCGCCTGAGCAGATCACGGCGCCAGCACCGCAAGGACCCGTGGCGGAACCGCAGTCGCGTGCCGCTGCCGAGCCGGTCGCGCAGTTCGTGCGCGAGACCAAGAAGGTCGGCCGCAACGAACCGTGCCCGTGCGGCTCGGGGAAGAAGTACAAGCATTGTCACGGCGCGCTCGCCAAAGAAGGTTAGCGAGCGTCGGGTCGTCGGAGTAGGCTCCTCCAGCCATCGCACGATGGCCCTTGGCAAGGAGAAGCCCATGACAACGACAAGATCGCTCTGCTCACTCTTTGTTCTACTGGCGAGCACCGGCGGCGTTCTGCAGGCCGCACCTTCACGACAGGACCTGAAGTCCGACTGGGTCGAGATCCGCGGAGGCGGTCTCAGCGGCGAGGTCGGCGGCAAGCCGACGCTCGGGTTGACCCTGCAAAACAAGGCAACGCAAGCCGCGTGGGTTCAAGTGCGAGTGGCAGCGCCGGCGCCGAACGCGGAATGCGCCCTGACGAAGCCCATCGCGCCTGGCGAGACCGTCGCCTACTCGTGCGAGCAGGAGACGATCATCCCGGATACTGACTACCCGATCGTCGTCACCGTCTACCGAGACGAGGCGTTGACCGACCAGGCGGAAACCCGCCCGACCGCGATGCGCTTCGGGAAGAGCGACGCCGCTGCGCTGACCGCGTTCCTGGCGGCGCCCGAGCTGCCGGCGACGTTCAACGACGTCACCGCATCCGAGAAGCTCGACAATCCTGGCGGCGCGCTGTTCGGAGGCTTCGGAGCGTCGGGCACTCTCGTCGTGACGCAGAGCGCGCTCCAGTACACGCTCAAGAAGAAGGTCACGGAAATTCCGCTCGCGCAGATTCGCAGCGCGACGGTGCGGCAACTCGCCAACAACCAGGCCTGGGTGGTGGTCGAGTACCTGGAGGCAGACGCGAGTCGCACGCTCGGTCTGCAGGGCAACGCATTTCGCGGAGCCGGGGCGCGAATCGAGGAGATCCACAAGGCCATCTCGTATGCCATATCCAAGGTGAAAGCAGGTGCCGACAAAGCGCAGTGACTTCGCATGTCTGCGCTGATTCACGTCGTCGCCGGCGCGCTGTTCGACTCCGCCGGCCGGGTGCTCATTGCGCAGCGCCCGGCTGGCAAGCACATGGCGAGCG
>Ga0209382_10002783_pt1 | contig 24920 bp, 28 predicted proteins | sample SoiMetdeltSBSDD5_FD_187599 | JGI IMG/M metagenome (GOLD analysis project Ga0209382, IMG submission 187599) | Bulk soil microbial communities from a Populus tree surrounding site in Tennessee, USA - Soil MetaG P. deltoides SBSDD5 (SPAdes) (version 2) | ecosystem: Environmental > Terrestrial >... | reverse complement strand
AGTTCCACTGCTGGAAACTCGCAGCTGAAAAGCTGGAAGCTGATGTAAGTGCTTGTTTATATACACAGTTCGGCTCATAATCGCGTGCGACTGCGCTTGGATCCGAATCCGTGACCGTCGACCCGTACTCGTCTGCATCACCGGCTCTCGAATCGGAGCAGGATCGCGAAGCACGTCTCGAAGAGTTGCTGCTGAGCGGACTCGATCACTACTTCGCCGGCCAGCACGAGCTGGCGATCAATGTGTGGACGCGCGCATTGTTCATCGACCGCGGTCACGCTCGGGCGCGCGCCTACATCGAGCGTGCGCGAAGCGCGATTGCGGAGCGCCAGCGCGAAGGCGAGGAACTGATTCACTCAGGTGCTGCCGCCTTTCAGCAGGGCGATCCTGATACGGCACGCAGACTCTTGCGCTCGGCCGTGGAGCACGGCGCCGCAACCGAGGAAGCACTCGCGCTTCTCGAGCGACTCGATCGTCTCGAAGCCGCCAGCGTTCCTGATTCGAGAATCCAGCGGCGTGAACCGGCGCGAACGGCGACGGCGGATCACGATTCGATCCGACCTGATCGGTCGTGGCTCGGATGGATCGCGACGGGTATTGTCCTCGGGTTCGCTGCCGCTGTTGTCGTCATCGGCGTGTTGTGGAGCCGAGGCGAGCCGTGGCTGCCATTCGAATCCGCTCCGCCCGCCGAGTCATCGACGCGCGTACACGAGGAACCGCTGCCGATTCCCACGGCATCCGATGTCGCCATCGCTCGAGCGCAGGCGCAATATGAGCGTGGTCACTTGCGCGAGGCGCTTCTTTCACTTGAGGCAATCGGGCCTGGTGATCCGTTGAGCGCCGAAGCGGATCAATTGAAGGGCGTCATCCAAAGCAAGCTCTTGGAGGCAGCGCGGACGCCGCCGCCAACGAAAGTCGCGAATCCTCGGCACCAATGAGATGCCCGAAATGTCAGTACATCAGTTTCGACAACGGTGAGCGTTGCCGGAACTGTGGCTATGAGTTTTCGCTGACTCCCAGGGTACCCACGTCGGATCTTCCAATTCAGACCGGGGACGAAGCGTTCGGTCCGCTGGCGGACCTCGCGCTCGAAGTCGCGCCTCCCGCCAGTCGGCACGAGGCTTCACTCGCTGCCGACACGGTGGCGTCGCCGCCGGCACGCCCAATTACGAGCTCGTTCGACTTGCCGCTCTTCAAAGAGCGCCGGCAGCAGCCCGACGAGTCGCCACGCGCGCCTGCCCTGAGCGAGCGCAAGGGCGCGCGAGTCGAAGGGCCTGCCCTGAACGAGCGCTCGAGCGCGCGGGTTGAGGGCCCTGCAACACCGCGTCCGCCGCTGTCGGTCCGGCGATCGGCTCCGACGCCGCCCCGATCACCAAGTCGAGGGCCGGAGGAACAGGTCCTGGGTTTTGGCCTGGATGAGGCATCGCCATCGCTGGTCATGCGTTCGTCCACGCCTGCGGCGATCGGCACCGAAGGCAACGATCGGGTTTCCCCGACCGCGCCGTTCGGCCCGCGCATCTTTGCCGCGCTGATCGATGTAGGCATATTGACGGCGATTGCTGGGATCGTGCTCTATTTGACGCTGAGCATTTGTGGCGTGCCGTGGTCGCGGGTGGCCGTCATACCCTGGGTACCCTTCGGCGGATTTCTGGTGTTGATTGCTGGCGGATACTTCACACTTTTCACAGCGGCCGGCGGCCAGACGATAGGCAAGATGGCCGCAGGCATCAAGGTTGTTCCCGTCGACCGGGAACACGGGCGCGTGCCACTCGGCCATTCGGTTCTGCGAGCCACGGCTTACGTCGTATCCGCAATGCCCGCAGGTCTCGGCTTTCTCCCCGTCCTCTTCGGCACTGACAAGCGCGCGATCCACGATCGGCTCGCCGAGACGCGCGTCGTCAAAGCGTGACTCGACTCGCGGTCTTTATCGCTACGGTCGGGTACTGTGGATATTTTCCGTTTGCCCCAGGTACGATCGGTTCTGCGGCAGGTCTCGTTGTCTACCTGCTCGTCTGGTGGACACACTCGCCGATTGTCGAGATCGCGTTGATCCTCAGTCTCTTTGTCGCCGGCGTGTGGGCCGGCACGACGGCGGAGCAGTACTTCGGCGGCATCGATCCAGGGCCAGTGGTGATTGACGAAGTAGTGGGAATGCTGATCACATTGGCGTTCATTCCGGTCGGATGGTCCGGCGCGCTGGCCGGCTTTCTCCTGTTCCGCGTGTTCGACGTGATCAAACCGTTTCCCGCCGGACGCTTCGAGCAATTGCACGGCGGTCTCGGCGTGATGGCCGACGATGCGATGGCCGCCGTGTATGCCAACCTGTCGCTGCGCCTCCTGATGTGGCTCCTTCCAGCATGGATCGTGTAAGCGTTCGACCGCTTGCGACGGCCGAGATCATCGCGGTGGGCACCGAGATGCTCGGTGCGTCGCGACTCGATACCAATTCGTTGTTCCTGGCTGGACGGCTGGGAGATCTTGGGATCGATCTTCGTGCCAAAAGCGTAGTCGCCGACGATCGGGATCGGTTGCGCGGCGTTTTTCTGGCAGCGATGTCACGCGCCGATCTCATCATTCTGACGGGCGGCCTCGGCCCGACCGACGATGATCTGACGCGTGAAGTGGTCGCGGCCGCGCTCGAGCGACCGCTGTCGGAAGATCCTGCGATCGTCGAACACATAAGGGCGCGATTTCAGCGACGTGGTTTGCGAATGCCGGAAGTGAACAGACGTCAGGCGATGGTCCCTGCGGGCGGCGTTGTCCTCGAGAATCCGAATGGCACGGCGCCGGGACTGATGATCGAACACGGCGGCCAGGTCGTGGTTCTCCTCCCTGGTCCGCCGCGCGAGCTGAAACCCATGTTCGATCGACTCTGTGAGTCGTTGCTGGCGCAACGAACAGGCGGCTGGCGAATCTATCGGCAAACTCTGTTTGTCGCCGGCCGCGGCGAGTCTCATGTCGAAGAGGTTGCACAACCGATTTATTCGCGTTGGACCGCCGAAACGCCACCGATTGAAACGACTATCCTCGCCGTTCCAGGACAAGTGGAATTGCACCTCACCGTTCGCAGCGCACAATCGAAAGAGACAGAAGGCCGACTCCTCGCCGCGCGCGACGAACTGATGATGGCGTTGAAGAGCGATGTCTTCAGTGTCGACGGGCGATCGATGGAAGAAGTTGTCGGGTCGTTGTTGCGAGAACGCGGACTGACGATCAGTGCCGCGGAATCGTGCACCGGTGGGCTGTTGTTGTCACGACTCACCGATGTGCCCGGCAGCTCCGAGTATGTTCTTGGCGGTGCTGTGACTTATAGCAACTCGTTGAAAACTGTTTTTGCCGATGTCCCTGCCCACCTGATCGAACAGTACGGTGCGGTGAGTGAACCAGTTGCCGTGGCGCTGGCCGACGGGATTCGAGCGAGGACAGGGGCATCCCTGGGGATTGGGATTACGGGGATCGCGGGTCCCGGCGGTGGAACACCCGAGAAACCCGTGGGCACCGTGGCGATCGCACTGACGGGGAATCAACATCCTGCTCGCGTGCGAACCGTCTCGCTTATTGGCGGCCGACAAATGGTGCGGTTTCAGGCGACGCAGACTGCGCTCGACATGGTGAGGAGGGATTTACTGCAATTGTGATCAGTGAAATCTGAAATTGCTGATTTACGATTGCTGATTGCTGATTGGGGGAAAATCGATCAGCAATCAGAATTCAGCAATCAGCAATTACACCCGTGCGACTCTTTGTCGGCGTAGAGCTCGATCGGCACGTCAAGGATTCGGCCGCAGCGATCGCCGAGTCTCTTCGCCGCGATCTCGGTCAAGGCGTGGACGCGCGCTGGGTTCCAGCCGCCAATCTTCACATCACATTGTGGTTTCTTGGCGAGGTCGAAGAATCTCGCCTGGAGTTGGTATTCCGTTCGCTGGATCGTCAGTTCAGTGAACCCGCATTCGACGTCGAGGTTTCCCGCCTCGGCGCGTTTCCACCATCAGGGCCACCGCGCGTCTTCTGGCTTGGCGTCAGTGCGGGTACGGATTCGCTCGCTCGATTGCATGCCGAACTCAGGACTCGATTGGAACCGATCGGTTTTGAATCGGAGCGGCGCGCGTACTCGGCGCACCTCACGATTGCTCGCGTGAAAGACATCTCGCGCGGTGTCTCCCCCCGCGATCTGCGGGCGATGCTGCAGGCGCGGCCGGCTGATGCAGGCGGGTGCCGTATCGAGGCGGTCACTGTGTTCCGCAGCCGCGTATCCTCAAAAGGGGCGACCTACGAGACGCTGCAGCGAGTACGATTAAAGTAGGTCGCGATGCTCCCTGTGCTGTTTGGATATCTCGCGGGTTCTGTGCCGTTTGCCTTTCTGCTGGCGCGACGGGCCGGCATCGATGTGCGTGTGGCCGGCAGCGGAAACGTCGGTGCCGCCAATGTGCTTCGGACGACCGGCACCTGGCGCGCGGTGACGGTCATGAGCCTTGACGTCGCAAAAGGGGCCGCTGCCGTGCTCATCGCGAACCTCGTTGCTGGCGGAGTGGGAATAGCCGCGCTCACCGGGGCGGCCGCAATCGTCGGTCACATCTATCCTGTGTGGCTCAGGTTCCACGGCGGGAAAGGTGTCGCCGTGGCGGCGGGAGTGTTCAGCATCCTTTCTCCCGTCGCGACAAGCATCGCGGCGGGGTTGTTTCTCGTCATCGTGTGGCTGACCCGTTATGTGTCGCTCGGTTCGATCGCGGCAACACTTGCGCTGCCGCCAGTGGCGTGGTGGTGGGGCGCCCCCCGCGCTGTCGTTCTCACGGCAGCGGGATCAGGTGCCCTGATCCTGTTCCGGCACCGAGCGAATTTCCGACGCCTGCGTCTCGGGACAGAACGGCAAATGGGTTCCGGCGCATGAGTCGCATCGCCATCCTGGGGGCCGGGAGCTGGGGCACCGCTCTCGCGATCCACCTGGCGCGAGCCGGACGAACCGTCAGGCTATGGGCCCGCGATGCGGAACTTGCCGCGGAAATTGCGGCGACCCGTAACAATCCGCGATATCTCAGTGGCGTGTCCGTTCCGCCCGACGTGGAACCGACATCGTGCATCGAGGCAGCCGTCAATGATGCGCAATTCGTTGTTGTCGCGGTGCCATCTCATGGACTGCGGTCCGTCGTGCGCCTGGCGTCGGCCTCGGTTGCAACAGACACCGTCATCGTGAGCGCGACCAAGGGACTGGAGACGGAATCGCTTCGGCGGATGTCGCAAGTCATCGAAGAGGAAACTGGCGCGCGCTTTCCGGTTGTCGTACTGTCCGGGCCGAGTTTTGCCGCCGAGGTTGCGGCCGGCCTGCCAGCCGCCCTGCTGGCCGCTTCGTCACATGCGCTGGCCGCCGCGCGGGTCCAGGAACAGTTCCGAAGTCGAGGACTGCGCCTGTACGCGAGTGATGATGTCGCCGGCGTCGAGATCGGCGGCGCCCTGAAAAACGTCATTGCGATTGCCGCCGGCGTTGTCGAAGGGCTGGGCCTTGGCCACAACGCGATGGCCGCGTTAATCACGCGTGGCCTCGCAGAGATTTCCCGGTTGGCGTGCGCCGAAGGGGGACGCCGCGACACGCTCGCCGGACTGAGCGGTCTTGGCGATCTCGTCGTCACGTGCACGGGAGACTTGAGCCGCAATCGGCACGTCGGGCTTGAACTCGGCCGCGGCCGGCCGCTCGCCGATATTCTTGGGCAGATGCATATGGTTGCCGAAGGTGTGCGGACAACCGGGGCAGCGCTGGCGCTAGGCGCGCGCCACGGTCTCGAGCTCCCAATTACCGCGCAGATGGCCGCCGTGCTTGACGGACGGACGTCGCCACGCGAAGCGGTCGAGACACTGATGGGCCGCCGTCAGCGGGCGGAAGTGGAATAGAGAATTGCTGATTGCTGATTCTTGATTGCGGATTTTGTTGAATGCCGATTTCTGATTTGTGACCGGCGCTACGGCGAGGCAAGGCTGCGCAAAGGAAGACGCGAGCAAGCGCAGCGACGCGAGCCACGCGAACGGAGCGAGCCGACGTAGCGGCTCGCGAGAGAGCGTGTAGGGGAGTCCGAGGGGCGAAGCCCCTCGGAGTAAATAATGGGTTTTTTCGACAAGATCAAACAGTCGCTCGCGCGGACGAAAGAACAGTTCGTCGAGCGGTTCGAAGAAGTCGTCAAGCGAGCGGACGAACCGACGAGGCGGGCGCAGCCAATCGACGTCGAGACTATTGACGCGTTAGAAGAAGCGTTGATCTCCGCCGACGTCGGGGTCGCCGCCACAGAGCAGATCGTCCAGGCGGTCAAACAGAAACGCAGTGCAGGAAACTCGCTGCGCGGTTTGGTGAAGGAAGAGATCCGCGGAATCCTTCGCGACGCGAATCCACCTGCCGCCAACGGCCATCCTCCGCAGGTCGTGCTCATCGTCGGTGTCAATGGAACCGGAAAAACGACGACTGTCGGAAAACTGGCCCGATACATCAAGGATTCGGGGAAGAATCCGTTGATCTGCGCTGCCGACACGTTCAGGGCGGCGGCGGTCGAGCAGCTGGAGATTTGGGCCAAGCGGGCAGGCGTCGACATCATCAGGGCGCGAGCTGGCGCTGACCCTGCTGCCGTCGTCTATGACGCGATCGCCGCAGGGAAATCACGCCAGCGTGATGTCGTGCTTGTCGACACCGCCGGGCGTCTGCACACGCGGACAAATCTGATGAACGAACTGGAAAAGATACGACGCGTTGCCGCACGCGAAGTCGATGGGGCGCCGCATGAGGTCCTGCTGGTGCTCGATGCCACGGTCGGGCAGAACGGTCTCGCCCAGGCGCGGGAGTTCATGAATGTTGCGGGGGTGAACGGAATCGTTCTCACGAAATTGGATGGCACGGCCAAAGGGGGCATCGCGGTGGCCATCGCGCACGATCTCAAGTTGCCAATCCGGTACGTCGGCGTCGGCGAGGGAATCGACGATTTGGTTCCCTTCTCGCCGGACGAATACGTGGATGCGTTGTTCGAAGAGAAGTGGTGATTACTTTTCATCTGCAAGCGTCCTGGCGCGCCACCGGCGCGCCCGCCGGAGCGGAGCGGGGCGTGGGGGCCCCGCGAGCGAAGGCGTGGGGGGGCCGCGGGGGCGAAGCCCCCCGGATCTGATTTAGTTGCGCACCGACACCGAATACATGGCGCGCGCGCTGGCGATTGCGGAGCGTGGGCGCGGCCGGACCAGTCCTAACCCGATGGTCGGTGCGGTCGTGGTCGACCGCGAGGGAGTGGTAGTGGGGCGCGGATCGCACGAGTTCGCCGGTGGACCTCACGCCGAGGTGCACGCGCTTCGTGACGCCGGTGAACGCGCGCGCGGAGCGACTCTGTACTGCACGCTCGAGCCCTGCAGCCATGTCGGACGCACCGGCGCGTGCGCGCCGGTCGTGGCCGATGCTGGTCTGACGCGGGTGGTCGTGGCGACCCCGGACCCGAATCCGCTCGTGAACGGAAATGGACTCGAGATGCTTCGCCGCCGCGGCATTTCGGTGACGGCGGGCGTTCTCGACCGCGAGGCGCGAGCGCTCAACGCTCCCTTCTTCACCGTCATGACTCGGCACCGTCCGTTCATTACGATGAAAATCGCGTTAAGCGCGGATCATCGGATCGCGGTGCGCCCCGGTGTGCGAACGTCATTGACCGGTCCGGCCGCCGCGCGTCTCATTCATCGAGATCGCGCCGAAGTCGACGCCCTTGCCGTCGGCTCCGGGACGGTCCTGGCCGACGATCCGAGTCTGACCGCGCGCGGAGCGTACAGATATAGACCCCTTGTAAGGGTTGTATTTGATTCCCGCTTACGTACGCCGCCAGCTGCTCGGCTGCTCTCGACGCTGAGCGCCGGCCCCGTCATAATCGTGAGTAGCCAATCGAGCGTCGATGCTTCGTCGCACCGAGCGTCCGCGCTACGGGAGGCGGGGGCCGAAATTCTTGCACTCGAGACCGGTTCGACGGTCCGCGACGCGATGGAACGGCTGGCCGCTCGAGGAGTCTCTTCGCTCATCGTCGAAGGCGGCGTGACCCTTCATCGAGCAGTCTGGGACGCAGGCCTGGTCGATCGCGTCCAGATGTATATGACGCCCCACGTTCTGGGCACGGACGGCCTCGACTGGTTGCCGACCCCGTTGGCCGGGCTTGGCCCGGTCACCGAGCGACGGCTTGGGGCCGATAGGTTGATCGAGGCCTATGTTCACCGGACTAATTGAAGCGATCGGCGAAGTCGCAGAAATGAAGCCGACACCGTCCGGTTTCCGGCTCCGTCTGACGACGCCAATTGCGTCAGAAATCGCACCGGGGGACAGCATCGCGGTGAATGGCGTCTGTCTGACCGCGGTGGCGTCGGACGACCTCGCCGTTCATGCGGATATTTCACCTGAGACCGCCCGCGTGACGGCGCTCGGCTCGCTTCGCCGTGGCGCGCTCGTAAATCTCGAGCGTCCGCTACGCGCCGACGCGCGCCTTGGTGGTCATTTCGTGCAGGGTCACGTCGACGCAACAGGAACCATCGAGGAGATTCGTCCCGACGGTGATTCGTTCTGGCTTACAGTACGGTATCCGGCACTGCTTGCTCCGTACATCGTTCGCAAAGGCTCGATTGCCGTCAATGGGATCAGTCTGACGGTTGCCGGTCTTGACGAGCGGCGTTTCGATATTCAGATCATTCCGTATACGTGGGAACATACAAATCTCCATCTCGCCAAGGCGGGGGATGCGGTCAACCTGGAATGCGACATCCTCGGCAAGTACGTCGTCCGTGTTGCGGAACTCGCCGGGATGTCGACGGTGCCTAAGCGCGATCAATGAATTGCCGATTGCCGATTGATGATTGCGGATTGGTGTGATTGCGGATTGCCGATTTGATTGCGGATTGTTGATTTGTCATGGCCAAGACAACTCGAAAGAAAAAGTCGCCGTTCGCTCGCATCGAGGACGCCATCGAGGCATTCCGTGCGGGGAAAATGATCATCGTCGTCGACGATGAAGATCGCGAGAACGAGGGGGATCTCACGATTGCGGCGGAGAAAGTCACGCCCGACGCCATCAACTTCATGGCGCGTCATGGGTGCGGGTTGATTTGCGTCGCGATGACGGAGGATCGACTCGCGGAACTCGACTTGCCGCAAATGGTCGGGCAGAACACCGCGCGGCTGGGCACAGCGTTTTGCGTTTCGATCGACGCGAAGGGCGTCACGAGTACGGGTGTATCTGCGAGCGATCGCGCGGCAACCGTTCTCGCAATGATTGATCAGCGCACTCGGCCATCGGATCTTGTGCGGCCTGGCCACATGTTCCCATTGAAGGCACGAAACGGCGGGGTGCTCGTGCGTGCCGGGCAGACCGAAGCTGCCGTCGACCTCGCGCGCATTGCCGGCTTGTATCCGGCCGGCGTCATTTGCGAAATCATGAACCCCGACGGGACGATGTCGCGCGTGCCGGAGCTGACGAAATTTGCGAAACGACACAAGCTGCTGATGATTACCGTCGCCGATTTGATCCAATACCGGCTGCGGACAGAGGCGCTCGTCCAGCGGGTGGCGACCGCGGCGCTTCCTACCGAGCACGGCGACTTCCGCGTGTACGCATTCGAGAGCACGATCGATCGCGAAACACACGTGGCGCTGGTGAAAGGCGACATCGGCGACGGCGAGAACGTGATGGTACGGGTCCACTCACGATGCCTGACGGGCGACGTGTTCCACTCCGCCCGATGCGACTGCGGACCGCAGCTCGATGCGGCGATGGAGCGGATCGCGGCCGAAGGCCGGGGTGTACTCCTGTATCTGAACCAGGAAGGTAGAGGCATCGGGCTGGCTAACAAGATTCGCGCCTACGAACTGCAGGATCAGGGCCTCGACACGGTGGAGGCAAATGAACGCCTTGGCTTCAAGGCCGACCAGCGCGACTACGGTATCGGTGTTCAAATCCTGAAGAATCTGGGGGTCCGATCCATGCGGCTCCTCTCCAATAACCCGAGAAAACTCGTTGGAATCGAGGGGTATCAGCTGTCGGTCGCGGAATGGCTCCCGCTGGAAATACCCGCATCGGAGGTCACCCGACGCTACCTGACGACCAAGAAGAACAAGCTCGGTCACAAGCTCACTTCTGTTTGACAGTTTCCGGCCGTTCAGTTACGATAAACGTTTGCGTCTGAAGCGGTTAGGCGCATAGGACGGTGTGGTTTTGGCCCTTGGCCTCCGTGGGTTGGAGGCGGCGGGCAAGGATTCCGCGCGCGGTCTTCATTCACAATCATGTTTGAATCGCTCAGCGATCGCCTCCAGGGAGTATTTCGCTCACTCCGGGGCGAGGTGCGGCTCACGGAAGCCACCGTCGAAGCCGCCCTCCGCGAGATCCGGATGGCGCTCCTCGAGGCGGACGTCAACTTCAAGGTCGTCAAGGCGTTCATCGACCGCGTTCGCGATCGCGCCGTCGACCAGGAAGTGCTCAAGAGCCTGACGCCGGCGCAGCAGGTCGTCCGAATTGTCAGGGACGAGATGCTGGCGCTTTTCGGCGAGACGACAGGCGGACTGCCGGCGTCGCAGGCGCATCCGCGCGTCATCCTGCTTCTCGGGTTGCAGGGTTCTGGCAAGACAACGACGGCAGGAAAGCTCGGGCGATGGCTGGCCAAACAGGGACGGCACCCGCTACTGGTGTCGACGGACGTTCGTCGTCCAGCGGCGATCGAACAGCTCAATGTCGTCGGCAAGCAAGCGGATGTCCGCGTACACGATCCAGCAGGCGATCTGGACCCGGTGCGCCGCGCCACTGGCGCGATGACCGAGGCGCGAAACAGCGGCTTCGATACCGTGATCGTCGATACAGCGGGTCGTCTCCACATCGACGACGAGCTGATGAACGAGTTACAGGCGATCCAGACAGCCGTCGAGTCGACCGATCGATTGTACGTGGCCGATGCGATGACAGGGCAGGATGCGATCAAGAGCGCCGGTGAATTCAATCGCCGCATTGGCATCAGCGGTGTCGTGCTCTCGAAGATGGACGGCGACGCACGCGGTGGGGCAGCGCTTTCGGTCGTCGGTGTCGTCGGCGTGCCGATCGCCTTCGTCGGGAGTGGTGAGCGGTTGCAGGATCTTGAGCCGTTTCATCCCGACCGGGTCGTCTCCCGAGTGCTCGGCATGGGCGATGTGCTCTCGCTCATCGAAAAGGCGGAAGAGGCGGTCTCGCTCGAAGACGCAGAAAAACTCGAGCAGAAGATTCGTCTCGACGATTTCACTCTCGAGGATTTCCGCGATCAGCTGCGCACCATCAAGAAGATGGGACCGCTCGAGCAGATCATCGGGATGCTGCCCGGCATGGGGGCGATGAAAGAACTCGCCGCCAATCGCGAGAAGGTTGACGACAAGCAACTGAATCGCGTGGAAGCGATCATCAACTCGATGACTCCAAAGGAACGCAGGAACCATCAGTTGATTAATGGCAGCCGGCGGAAGCGAATCGCCAAGGGCAGCGGGACGTCAGTCGAGGAAGTGAATCGCCTGTTGAAGCAGTTCGTGCAGATGAAGAAGATGCTCAAGGCGATGGGTGGCATGGCGGGGCTGGCCAAGAAAAAGGGCGGCCTCGGCATGATGAAGTCGATGATGAATAGGTGAGTATCAGTTGCCAGTTTCCAGTTGCCAGTTTCCAGAAATTGGCGACGAGTTACTGGGAACTGGAAACTGGTAACTGGTAACTGGAGCGGAGAAGAAATGTTAGCCATTCGACTGAGGCGTACAGGGTCCAAGAAGCGGCCGTTCTTTCGCGTTGTCGTGACCGACTCGCGTGCCGCGCGCGACAGCAGTTTCGTGGAGGTGCTTGGACACTACAATCCGCGCACCAAACCCGAGACGCTCGATCTGAAACGGGACCGGCTCGAGTACTGGATCAAGGCGGGCGCGGTCCCTACGGACACCGTCCGGACCCTCGTCGCGCGGATGCCCGCGGTCGAAGCTTCCGCACCGGCGACTACTCAGCCTGCGTCGTGAGCCGCTGTCGTGACGTCGTCGAGGTGATCGCACGGGCGCTGGCCGATAAGCCTGACGCCGTTCGTGTCACCGAACGGCAGCATCGCGGGCAAATGCTCGTGGAGCTGTTCATGGCGCCGGGCGATCTGGGCCGCGTCATCGGCCGGCAAGGCCGCACCGCGTCGGCCATGCGCACGCTGGTGAACGCGACCGCGGATTTGGAAGGAACGAAGGCGATGCTGGAGTTCCGCGACGAGCAGTAAGCGCGCCACGGGCGCGTGGCGGTCCGCGGGGGCGAAGCCGCCCGGGTCTGAGTAAAGTGCGGTGATTTGTGGATCCTGAATCGCGCGGGGCGGCGGCAGACGGCCTGCTGCTCGTAGGGCGTGTGGCGCGCGCGCATGGCATCCGCGGTCACGTGATCGTCAATCCTGAAACGGACTTCATGGAAGCCCGTTTTCGGCCAGGGCAGGTGATCCTGGCTGGTCCTGCGGATCGCGTGCAGGCGTACGAGATTGTCGAGAGCCGGATTCACCAGGGGCGACCGATCGTGCGGTTTGCGGGATTCGACACGATGAATGCCGCGGAGACACTGGCGGGCGCGGATCTGTGGCTCCGTGAGCAGGATCTGGAGCCGCTGCCTGAGGGAACGTTTTATCGGCACGACCTTGTTGGCTGCGAGGTCGTCGATAAGCAGGGGACGCCGCTCGGCAGGGTGACCGGCGTCGAAGGGTCGATCGATCGGAGTTATCTCGTGGTTGACGGGCACACGTTGATTCCGCTCGTCGGCGACATTTGCGTCGCGATCGACATTGCAGCGCGCCGCGTGACGATTGATCCTCCGGAAGGATTGATCGAGTTGAACCGGCCGTCGGGACGGCCGCGGTGAAGATCGACATCGTCACGATCTTCCCGAAGATGATTGAGAGTGCGCTGGCAGACGGAGTTGTCGGCCGCGCAATCGCTGGCGGCGTCCTCGATGTGCGGGTGCACAATCTGAGGGACTACGCGCCGGACCGCCATCGCGTGGTGGACGATTTGCCGTTCGGGGGCGGGCCCGGCATGGTGTTGAAGCCGGAGCCTCTGTATCGAGCGGTCGACGACATTCGCAGGACGCGCGGAACGCCCAGCGCCGTGGTCTTGACGTCGCCGGATGGTGAGCGATTCACTCACGCGACGGCCAAGCGCTTGAGGGCCCTCGATCACATCGTGATCCTGTGCGGACGATACGAGGGAGTGGACGAGCGGGTGCGAACGGGACTCGCGACCGAGACGTTATCGATCGGTGACTACGTGCTCTCGGGCGGTGAGTTGGCGGCGCTCGTGATTGTCGACTCGGTCGGACGGCTCGTGCCGGGTGTGGTAGGCGACGAGGCGTCAGTTGCGCACGATACGTTCGCGCGCGGCCTGCTCGATTATCCGCAGTACACGCGGCCTGCGGATTTTCTTGGAATGTCGGTGCCGCCGGTGTTGTTATCCGGGCACCATGCGGAGATCGAGCGGTGGCGTCGTCGGGAGGCGCTGGCCCGCACGCTCGCCGAGCGTCCGGAGATGCTGGAGACGGCATCGCTGGACGCAACAGATCAGACGCTGTTAGAGGAACTGCGTCAAAAGAAGGAGATAGAGAAATGAGTGCCGTAGAGACCGTCGAGCGTGCCAACATGGTCAAGCGCCCGGCGATCAAGCCGGGGGACACCGTTCGCGTCCACGTCAAAGTTCGCGAAGGCGACAAGGAGCGCATTCAGGTGTTCGAAGGTATGGTGATCGGAATGCACCGCGGTGGGGCGCGTGCGACATTCACGGTGCGTAAGGTTTCGTTCGGCCAGGGCGTCGAGCGAATCTTTCCGCTGCACTCGCCGATCATCGACAAGATCGACGTCGTCCGTACTGCCCGGGTCCGTCGCGCCAAGCTCTATTTCCTGCGCGAACTGAAGGGAAAGGCCGCCCGCATGAAAGACGCGGCCAAGAAGCAAGCGGTCTAAACGCGGGGCCACTGACCCGTGGTCAAAGTCCGCGCTTTCAGGACGCTAGAGAACACGATCCGGCGGCTGGGATTCAACCTCGTCGCCGGTGTCGACGAGGTGGGCCGCGGCTGCCTGGCCGGCCCCGTCGTCGCGGCGGCGGTCGTGCTCGATCCGGAGCGGTACATCCCCCGAATTTGCGACTCGAAAACCGTGACCGCGCTCGAACGCGCGCGGCTCTACGAGAAGATCACTCGCGGCTCGATCACGTGGGGAGTCGCTGCGGCGGATCCTGGCGAGATCGACACGATCAATATTCATCAGGCGTCTCTGCGCGCAATGCAACGGGCCATCCTCAGCCTCGTCCCGCTCCCCGATTTCGTCCTCGTCGACGCGTTTCGGGTACCCGATCTGATGATGGCGCAGCGCCCCGTCGTCCACGGCGATGCGCGCTGCACCGCGATTGCGGCCGCCTCGATCGTCGCCAAGGTCACTCGCGATCGGATCATGCTCGAGCTGCATGCTCGCGATCCGCGGTACGGATTCGATCGTCACAAGGGATACGCCACACGCGATCATCTGGACGCTGTTTCCCGCTTCGGGTACTCGGAAGTGCATCGTCGCTCGTTCCGGCCGCCCACGCTGTTTGATAGGATGGACGCGTAAACCTCACAAACTGAGCCGCTGGTGGAGTGATCGTTGGCACTTGACCGGGAAGATACGCTGAAAAAAGCCGAGAAGCTCCTCCGCCAGGGGAAGCTCGAGGCGGCCATCGCCGAGTACGCGCGGGTCACGGAAGAGCAGCCCCGCGACTGGAATACGGCGAACACGCTCGGCGATCTTTACGTTCGCGCGAATCAGCCGGCCAAAGCCGTCGAGCAGTATGCGCGGATTGCCGAACACTTCGTTCATGACGGCTTCTATCCAAAGGCCGCCGCCCTTTACAAAAAGATCCTGAAGATTTCCCCGAATGATGAGCACGCGCAGCTGTATCTGGCTGAGATCTCCGCCAAGCAGGGTCTGCTCGTCGACGCGAAGTCGTACTACAACGCGTTGATTTCGCGTCGCCGCGCCCGTGGGGATCGGAAAGGCGCCGATGAGATCGTCGTGCGGCTTGGCACGATCGATCCATCCGACATCGACGCGCGAATTGCCGGCGCGCGGGTGCTGGCGCTTGGCGGCGAGGAGAAGCGCGCGGCCACCCTTTTTCGAGATCTGCACGCCGATTTGAGCGAAAAGGGGCGCGACACCGAGGCGCTGGCTGCGTTGCGCGAGGCCGTCCGCCTGAATCCATCTGACCTCGACGGACGAAACATTCTCGCCAAAAACGCACTGGCTTCAGGGGATCTCGAGACCGCGCGCGGCTACCTCGATCGCAAGAGTGCCGGCGACGATCCCGCACTGCTCCTGGCCCTGGCAGACATCGAGCTGCGCAGTGGGCACCTCGACGCGGTGCGGGAGATCCTGCAGAAGTTGCTCTCCACCGATCGTGGAGCACGGCAAAGCGTCATCAATCTCGCCTGGACGTTCCTGGATGTATCGCCCGATGCCAGTTTTGTCTGCGTCGACGCAGCCGTGGACGCCGAAATTCATGCGCGTGAGTTCGATGACGCGGCGTCGCTGCTTCAGGAATTCGTGACACGGCGGCCTGCGCACATCGCCGCCCTCCTCAAGCTGGTCGAGGTGTGCGTTGACGGCGGACTCGAATCCACGATGTGCGATGCGCAGACGCAACTCGCCGACGCGTACCTCGCGGCCGGGCAGGCGGCCGAAGCACGGGCGATCGCGGAGGATCTCGTTGCCCGCGAACCTTGGGAAGGGGCGCATATCGATCGGTTCAGGCGCGCGCTCGTAATGCTGCGCATTTCTGAGCCGGACACGTTGATCGCCGAGCGTTTGAGTGGGGCGACCCCATTCGTCGCGAGAGATCATTTTTCGGGCGCCGTAGAGGCACCCGCGACGCCCCCCGAACCGGCGACAGAACTACCTCGGACGGTCGCCGCCCAGCAAGCGGTTCAGCGCGAGGCTGCGGCGGCGCAAGGCGCGCAACGCAACCCGACGGCGGCACCCGCCGCGCGACCAGTTAAGAAGCAACCCTCGGCCGAAATCGATTTATCTCATGCACTCGGCGAACTGGACGGCGCGGAGGAGCGTCCGCAACGCACCCCCACTCTCGGCGACATCTTCAAGGGAATCAGGAAAGACCCCGCTCCGGCAGATGCCGCCGACCAGTCTGCGCAGCACATGAAGCTGGCGCGAACCTATCTCGAGATGGGGATGCTTCAGGAAGCGACGGCATGCTTGAAAACCGCCGCCCGCTCTCCGCGTCAACGATTCGAGGCGGCAGCAACGCTCGGACGTTTGTACAAGGAACACGGCGAGATCACTGATGCCATCGAGTGGTTGGAACGGGCGGCGGAGGCGACGGTGCCGTCGCCGGAAGATGGACAGGCGCTGTTGTACGATCTCGGTCTCGCACTGGAGGATGCTGGCGAGACCGCGCGGGCTCTCGCGGTATTCCTCGAATTGCAAGCCACGACCGGCGAGTACCGTGACGTGGCCGAACGGGTGGACCGTCTCGCGCGCGTGCAGACCGGAGGTTGATCATCTCGGTCATTTCCCGCGTCCTGTTCGCCGCCTACTTCCTCGAAGCCGGGTTCGTGCTCATCGTTGCTCCCTGGAAGACGGCCTTCTGGGATCGCAACTTCTTTATCGAGCGCCTCCCGATGCTCGAATCGCTCCTGTCGAACGTCTTTGTGCGCGGGGCTGTGTCGGGGATTGGTGGTTTGACGACGCTGGCTGGGCTTGCCGAGCTCGCCGGGCTGTTCGTTACTTCAAGTCCGAGTCAAAGCCAAACCAACGAACCGGCGAGCAAACCTCAATCCTGATACGTCGCCGGGTCGCGATCTGAACTGAACGTGCAGTTTCCCGTCATCTGCCTCATCACCAGCGGCGAAGGTGGAGTGCCTGGACTGGTTCGCGAGGCCGCGTCCGCCGGAGTCGACGTGGTCCAGATCCGCGAACCGCAATTGCAAAGTGGAGCCCTCCTGTCTTATGCGCGCCAGGCGGTGGGCGAAGCCGGTCACACACCGTGTCGCGTGCTGGTCAACGATCGGCTCGATATCGCCATCGCCGCGACGGCCGCCGGCGTCCATCTGCGTGGGGATTCGTTTCCAGCCGCGCGCGTCAGGAGCCTGGCCCCTGCCGGATTCGTCATCGGCCGATCCGTCCACAGCGCAGCGGAGGCGGCCGCCGTCACTGACCAAGGCGGCTGCGACTACCTGATCTTTGGCACCGTCTTTCGGTCGAGAAGTAAGCCGACTGGCCACCCTGTTGCCGGACTGGCTGTTTTGCGGGAAGTCTGCCGCGCGACCGCGCTGCCTGTAATTGCCGTCGGCGGGATTTCCCTCGGAAATGTCGCCGAGGTCGTGGCGGCGGGGGCGAAGGGAGTCGCGGCAATCAGCCTTTTCCGAGACGGGGCGCCCATTAGCTCAACCGTATCAAGGTTGCGCCAGCCGTTTGACACCTAGCCGCGGGTTGTCTAAAGTATTGTCTATTGGCAGCTTAAGGCGGTCCTTGGGTCATGAACGATTTTGGCGGAAAACTGCGCCTGGAGCGAGAGCGGCGTGGGATTTCGCTTCGCCAGATCTCGGCAGCCACTAAGATTTCGATTGCCGCGCTCGAGGCACTCGAGCGCAATGATATTTCCAAGCTGCCCGGCGGTATTTTTAGCCGTTCCTTCGTTCGTTCCTACGCGGTCGAGGTCGGTCTGAACCCGGACGAAACCGTTCACGAATTCCTCGATCGATTCCGGGGGACTCCTGTCACCGCGATTCCGACACCGGCAACCGCCTCTGCTGCCGAATCGGCTTTCGAGGAACAACAGCGGCTCGCCGGTGCTGTCCTGAAGGTGGCGCTCATTACGGTCCCGTTGATCGTGTTGATCCTCTACTTCACGATGCGCGTGCGAATACCAGCTTCTGAGACCAGCAGTCCACCGTCACCGCCGCCAGCTGCGGCCAATACACCCTCGGGACACGCGACCACCCCTCCGAGTGCCACGCCAGCTCCCGCTCCGGTTGCGACCAGCGGGGCGACGCGGCCGCAGGGTGTTGACAGCGCATTGACCATCGAGCTGGCGACGACTGCCGATTGTTGGGTCAAGATCACTGCCGACGGCAAAGTGACCGTCGCCCGTCTGATGCATGCGGGTGACAAGGAGAAGCAGGAGGTGCGCGAAAAGGCCGTTATTGTGGTGGGGGACGCCGGCGCATTTGCGTTTTCAATCAATGGCCGTCCGGCCAAGCCGCTCGGACCCGCCGGCGCGGTCAGGACCGCGATCATCACGAAGGACACGCTCGCCTCGTACGTTCAATAACAGTCGATGGATCCGGGCATCCGTTCCCCTCTAATCGATCTGTTCCGGCGAGGAGAAGCGGCTCGCGACGTTCGTCTGCTGGCGGCAAGGGGCGCGCTCGCCCCGCGAGAGATCGATCAGCTCGCGCTGCTTCTGATCCTCTGCGACGATTCCGATCCGGAGATTGCTGGCGCAGCGAATGCGACGCTGGACAATCTGCCGATCGAGCCCCTTCGTGCGTTCCTGGCACGCGCCGAAGTGCCCCGCGAGATGCGCGATTTCTTTGCGGCGCGTGGCGGCATTCTGCCGGCCGCGACCGCTTCCGGCAATGGCGACCAGGCAGCTCCCGCCGAGGACGACGAGGAGGATGCGGAGGAGGATCCGCAAGTTCTCGCATCACTCCCGATTGTGGAGCGCATGAAGCTGGCTATGAAGGGCACACGATCGCAACGGGCTCAGCTCATTCGCGATTCGAACAAGCTCGTCGCCGCGGCCGTTCTCAGCAGCCCGAAGCTGACCGAGACCGAAGTGGAAGCGTTCGCGAAAATGGCCAACCTGTCGGAGGAAGTCCTGCGGGCGATTTCCATCAATCGCACCTGGATGAAAAACTACGGCGTCGTTGCCGGGTTGACGCGAAATCCCAAGACGCCGCCCGGCATTTCCATGCAGCTTGTGCAGCGATTGAATGAGAAAGATTTGAAGATGCTGACGACGGACCGCAATGTCCCGGAGGCGGTCAGGCTTGCCGCGCGCAAGTTCTTGCGGAAGGGACCGAAAGAGGTCTAGCGCGCTCAACGCTTTTTCTTCCCCTTCTTGAATTCCTTGCGCATTTCCGCGAGCCCCTGCATGAAGACCGTTGCCCGCGGCCGCTCCGGTTCCGGCATCGCTTTCAGTAAATCAATCGCTCGATCGAAGTCGCGATCGATCGACGCCTTTGTGGCCTTGAAGTAGAGCTGCCGGATTTCCTCGAGATGATTCAGAGACATCAGCGCTCAGTTACGACGGCGGCGGAGCATCGATCGAAAGGTCTCGAGCGGGCGCGTGTTCAGGATGTCGTCCGGCGTCAGCCAGGCGCGCCGCGCCACCGATACGCCCCATCGCAAGCCGCCGAGGGCTGTCGGCGAGTGCGCGTCGGAATCGATGACGATCTTGACGCCGCGGTCGCGCGCGGCACGTGCATGTACTTCGTCAAGATCGAGGCGATCGATCTGACTATTGATCTCGATCGCCACGCCAGCCGCTGCCGCGGCAGCGAAAACCCGATCGGTATCGAAGCTATATGGTTCGCGCTTGAGAATCAGTCGGCCGGTGGGATGGGCCAGTACGTCGACCCATGGACACGACAGCGCGCGGAGCAAACGGTCCGTCATTCGACCTGAATCCAAAGCAAACGCGGAATGTACTGACGCGATGACGATGTCGAGTTGAGCGAGGCAGTCGTCTGCAAGATCCATCGATCCATCCGGCCGAATGTCGCACTCGATTCCGGCAAGGACCGTAATGCCGTCGAGACGCTCGTTCAACTCCCGGATCGCGCGTGCGTGTTCGAGAGCTGCCGCCTCGTCAAGTCCATTGGCCATGGCAACAGCCCGGCTATGGTCGGTGATCGCGATGTACTCGAGGCCCGACGCCAGAGCGGCTCTGGCCATGGTTACGGCATCAGCGCGGCCGTCAGTCCTGGTGGTGTGCATGTGCAGATCGCCCCGCAGGTCCTGCAGCGTCACCAGTCGCGGGAGTGCGTGCTCGTTGGCGGCCGAAATCTCCCCGCGATTTTCGCGAAGCTCCGGTGGGATGAACTCGAGCCCGAGCGCCTCATAGATGCCTTGTTCGGTCTCGCCGGCGATCTTCCCGTCGTCGTCGACGCGAAACAGCCCGTACTCGTTCAGCTTGAGGCCGCGCTGGATCGCGCGGTCACGCAGCGCAATGTTGTGGGCTTTCGATCCTGTGAAGTACTGCTGTGCAGCGCCGAGACTATCGCCTGGCACGAGCCTCAAATCGGCCTGAAAACCGTCCCACAAAAGGACGCTCGATTTTGTGTCGCCGCGCGCGAGCACGCGCTGCACCATGCGATACCCGGTGAATGCATCCATGAGTGAGGGGGGGCCACCAGCTGCCAGAATATCCAGGTCGCCGCACGTCTCGCATCCCCGTCGCAGGCTGCCAACGATCGAGATGTCCGCGTCAGGGGCGTGCGATCGTAGGTCGGCTACCAGCGCCGCGGCCGTGTCGTACGCTTCGGGCATCAGCCTCCGCCCTGTGAAGCGCTGTCGATCCTCGAGTGCTTTCAGGATCAAGGCCTCCTTCTTGGCGCCCATGCCTTTCAGCTCGCGGATGCGACCGTCACGTGCGGCGCGTTCGAGATCGTCGAGCGATTTGATGTCGAGACCGCGGTAGAGCAGGGCGACAGTCTTCGGTCCGACGCCCTGCAGTCGAAGGAGATCGAGGACCGTTGGTGGGAATTCCTGCAGCAATTCCTGATGGTACTGGCACGTGCCGGTGTCGACCAGTTCGCCAATCTTCCCGGCGAGATCCTTTCCGACGCCCGGCAGGCCGAGACGATCGGCGGCCGACAAAGCCGCGACCGGTTCGCCGAGATGTGCGATGGTCTCGGCGGCGTTGCGATAGGCGCGGATCTTGAACGGGTTCTCGCTCTTGATCTCGAGTAAATCGCCTATTTCGGTGAGGACGCGGGCGATCGCGAGGTTGTCCACGTCGATTTATCACTCCGAGGGGCTTCGCCCCTCGGGCTCCCCAACGCGCTCTCTCGCGAGCCGCTTTCGTCGGCTCGCTCCGTTCGCGTGGCTCGCTTCGCTGCGCTTGCTCGCGTCTTCCTCCGCGCGGCCTTGCCTCGCCGAAGTGTCCTTAGCCGCGAACGCTTCAATGTGCACCCGGCTCATTATAAGGTCAGCCGCTATCGTTGCTGACTGAGTTAACGGACTCGGATCGCTATCTCCATCGCCTCGGTGACCTCGCCGGCAATACGGCGAAGAATGTGCCGCCTCAATTTATAATTGTTCGGATGTCCATCAGGGATATTCGGCGGCATATTGGACAGCTCGCGATCACCGGTTTCGCAGGACGGTCGATTCCGCAGGATCTGCGTCTGCTGGCGCGCGAGTTCGATCTGGGAGGCGTTGTCTTCTTCGGACGCAACGTCGAAGCCCCCGAACAGGTGGCGGAGATGTCGCGTGACGCGCAGGCGCTCGCCGTCGAGTTGCCGCTATGGGTGAGCGTCGATCAGGAAGGCGGGCGGGTCGCCAGGCTGAAGACTCCTTTTACGGTATGGCCGCCGATGTTGACCCTTGGCCGAAGCGGCGACGAACGTCTCGCGGAGCGCTTTGCCCGCGCGCTTGCGGCGGAATTGCGCGCCGTCGGTATCTCGCTCGACTTCACTCCGGTGCTCGATATCCTCACAAACCCGGCGAACCCGGTTATTGGCGACCGGGCCCTCGCCGAACGAGCTGAAGACGTCGCGCGTCTTGGCGCCGCGATCATCCGTACGTTGCAAGGTGAAGGGATCGCGGCCTGCGGCAAACACTTTCCCGGGCATGGCGACACCAGCGTCGATTCACACCACGAGCTGCCGGTCGTCGATCATCCGCCGGATCGAATCGAGCGCGTAGAACTGGTGCCATTCCGCGCCGCGGTCGCGGCGGACGTTGCGGGCATCATGACCGCGCACATCCTGATTCCCTCGCTCGACGAGGATCGGCCTGCGACGTTGTCTCCGCGCATTATGAGCATGGCGAAAGAGGGATTGAATTTTCACGGGCTCGTCTTCACCGACGACCTGGAGATGAAGGCGATCAGTGGGAAGTACGGACTGGCGCAGGCGGCGGTTGCCGCGCTCGCCGCCGGCTGTGATGTGGTTCTGCTCTGCGGTGCCGATCAGGGCGCGCAGGTCGCTGCGCTGGAGGCAGTGATTCACGCGGTTGAAGATGGTGTGCTGCCGCTGAAGCGGGTCGAGGATGCGCTCGCCCGACAGCGGCGGGTGAAGGAACGATTTCTTAGGCCGCCACGTCCGATGCCACTGAGCGGCGCGGCGTTACGCACGTTGCTGGGCCGCGACGAGCATCAAGCAATTGCCGCCGAAATGGCGAGGTTCGCATAAGGCATGCGTAAACCTCGCGCCCTCAGGTCGGGTGATCGCATCGCTGTTGTTGCGCCCGCGAGCGCCTTCGCGCGCGTCGAGTTCGATGCCGGTGTCGCGGAACTCCGAGCCCTCGGCTTCGAGCCAATTTACGAGGAGAGTGTCTTCGAGCGCCGGGCCTACGCCGCCGGTTCAGCGACAACGCGTGCCGCGGCATTTGCGAGAGCCTGGCGTGATCCCAGTATCGCCGCGCTAATTGCCGTTCGAGGTGGTTACGGTAGCGTGCATCTTCTGCCGCTGCTCGGCGAGTCGCTGCTGCTGGGCGAACCAAAAGCCTTCATCGGCTACAGCGATAACACGTCGTTACTGTCGTGGCTCACCTTAATCGGCGGCATTGTGTCGTTTCACGGGCCGATGCTGGAGGGCCGCCTCGCCCGTGGCGAGGGCGGATACGATCGCGCGACGTTTATCCGCTGTTTGTGTCGGGCGGAACCCGCTGACGAGATCTCTCATACACAGGTCGAAGTGCTGCACTCCGGCGAGGCCGCCGGGATTCTCACCGGCGGTACGCTGACGCAGCTGTGCGCGTCGCTTGGCACCCCTTACGCGTTCGACCCTCCAGCAGGATGTGTCCTGTTTCTCGACGAAGTGGCGGAGCGGCCGTATCGTCTCGATCGCATGCTGACACAGCTGTATCTCAGCGGCATCCTGGCTCGGGCGTCGGCGCTTGTCTTTGGAGAACTTCCACGATGCGACGAGCCGAGTGGTACTCCGACGGCTCGTGACGTGGTCGAGGAACTGACCCGAGGGTTCCGGGGTCCAATTCTGTACGGATTGCCCTCAGGACACACTGCTGGGCCAACATTGACACTGCCATTCGGCGTTCGCGCGCGCGTGCTGACAAGTCCGCGGCCATCGCTCATCATCGAGGAGGCGGCGGTTACCGCGTGAGCACGAAGCGGGTTCACTTGATTGGCGTGTGTGGCACGGCGATGGCGACGCTGGCCGCGCTGTTGAAGAGTCGCGGCTACGACGTGCGCGGATCCGACCAGAACATGTATCCGCCCATGAGTGATTTCCTCGTGCAGCAGGGGATCATCACCCTCCAGGGGTACCGCGGGGATCACATCACCGCCGACCTGGATCTGGTCGTCGTCGGGAACGCCATCTCACGCGGCAATCCCGAGCTCGAAGAGGTTCTCGATCGAAAGATCCGGTACTGCTCGCTGCCGGAAGCCATCCGCGATCACTTTCTGTGGGCATCGCGTTCGATCGTCATCGCCGGCACCCATGGAAAGACGACCACGACGTCCCTCACCGGTTGGCTGCTGGCGCACGGGGGTGCCGATCCCAACGTGTTCATCGGCGGCATCGCCGAGAATTTTGAAAGCAGTTATCGCGTCGGAGGCGGCCGTGATTTCGTGATTGAGGGTGACGAGTACGATAGCGCGTTCTTTGATAAGACGGCGAAGTTCCTGAAGTATCTGCCCGACATCGTGGTCGTCAACAACATCGAATTCGACCACGCCGATATCTATCCGGATCTCGACGCGATCAGACTGGCGTTCAGGCGGCTCGTCAACCTCGTGCCGCGACGTGGCCTGCTTGTGCTCGGCGCCGACAATGCTGACGCGCTCGCGCTGAAGGCGAACGCTCGTTGCAAGGTGGAGACGTTCGGTCTCTCGAACGGCTGCGATTGGCAGGCGCACGATCTCCGGGTGACAACGGCGTCGACGCGATTTGGCGTCCGCCGCGCGGGAACGACCGTCGGAGTGTTTGAAGTACCTCTTCTTGGCGCGTACAACGTGAGAAATGCGCTGGCAGCGCTTGCCGTCGGTGCGGCTGCCGGCCTGAACACCGATTCGATGGCGGAAGGATTGCGAACGTTCAAAGGCGTGCGCCGGCGACTGCAGCACCGCGGCACAGCGGACGGCGTGGCGGTGTACGACGATTTCGCGCATCATCCGACTGCGATTGCTGAAACGCTCGAGGGTGTTCGCTCGGCCTATCCGGATCGGCGCATCTGGGCGATCTTCGAGCCGCGTTCGGCGACTTCGTGTCGGCGAGTATTTCAGTCTGATTTCGCCAAAGCGTTGGCCAAAGCCGATCACGTCGTGTTGCCTGCCGTCTTTCGTTCAACTCTTCCCGAAAACGAGCGGCTCTCGCCTGAAGCGTTGACCGACGACCTCAAAGCGGCGGGCGTGGACGCGCACTATATCCCCGAGGTCCCGGAGATTGTTCGCACCGTCAGCAAGGAGGCGCGCAGCGGTGATCTCGTCATCGTCATGTCAAACGGTGGGTTTGACGACATCCATCAGAAGCTGCTGACAGCGCTCGAAGCGCGCGCGACCTAATCAATGGTCCATTTTCGGATCGCTCCGGCCGGGGACGCTGCGTGGCTGGTCGAGTGGGCAACTCGAATCGATCCCGCGATCAGCGGACGTGCCGTGGCGTTTGCCCGCGAAGCAAGACACCTCGACCCGGCAATCCGTGATGTGGTCGTCGGGTATTGTTCGGTCACCGTTTATTTCGATCCGC
>Ga0209382_10002781_pt1 | contig 24925 bp, 16 predicted proteins | sample SoiMetdeltSBSDD5_FD_187599 | JGI IMG/M metagenome (GOLD analysis project Ga0209382, IMG submission 187599) | Bulk soil microbial communities from a Populus tree surrounding site in Tennessee, USA - Soil MetaG P. deltoides SBSDD5 (SPAdes) (version 2) | ecosystem: Environmental > Terrestrial >... | reverse complement strand
CCGGCGATGGCGCCGCCCGCGATGAGGCCGCTGGCCATCAGGGTGCCGGGCGAGAACTCCGACTCCGTCGTGCCCGCCTTGCCGCTGCGCCGCTCGACCAGCCAGCGCACGGCGCCGCCGACGAAGCTGCCGGCCGAGGCGGAGATGGGCAGGTACAGGCCCACCGCGAAGGGCAGCGACGAGACGCCGACCATCTCCATCATGATGGCCAGGAACATGCCCACCAGCACGAGGCCCCAAGGCAGCTTGCCGCCCAGCGTGCCGTCGATGATGAGGCGGAAGAGCTGCGCCTTGGGCGCATCGAACTTCTCGCCCTTGTTCATGCGGTAGGCGGCGTGGCCGCCGTCGTCGACGAGGTACGCGCCGCGCTCGAGGCCGGCGCCGTCCTCCGCGACGTCCACGCGGCGGTACGGCTTGTGGTCCGGGCCCAGCTCCACCGGCGCGCCTGCCGGTGCGGCGAGCGCCGGCGCGGCCGCGAGCCGCTGGAAGGTGTACGGGAAGGTGCCGCAGACGCCCGGGTCCACCAGGTACAGCGGCTTGCCGGCGTCGTCCACGAGGTACTTGCCGCGCGGCACCGGGCCCTGGTCCTCGTGCAGGTAGGCCACGGCGTGCGGGTTGCCGTCGGCGCGGGTGTCGGTCTGACCCGGCGAGATCTCGGCCGCCAGGCTGGCCTCGCGCCCGTAGTCCACCGGCTTGTAGGTCGTGTTGCCCTGGTTCAGCTGCTTGAGCGTGAAGCCGATCACGATGGCGCTGGTGATGACGCCTACCAGGATCGAGAGCTGCTGCGCGCGCGGCGTGGCGCCCACGAGGTAGCCGGTCTTGAGGTCCTGGCTGATGGTGCCGCCGTTGCTGGCGGCCACGCACACGAGCGCGGCGGTCGTGAGCGCCATGGCCTTGAAGCCCACGCCCGTCCAGCCCACGAGCACGAACAGGCCGCAGGTGAGCAGCAGCGTGGCCACGGTCATGCCCGAGATGGGGTTGCTGCTGCTGCCGATCTCGCCCGTGATGCGGCTGCTCACCGTCACGAAGAAGAAGCCGAACAGGATGATGAGCAGCGCGGACACGAGGTTGATCTGGAGCATCGGCGCCAGCCAGATGGCGGCCGCGATGGCCAGCGAGCCGCCCAGCACCACGGTCATGGGCAGGTCGCGCTCGGTGCGCTTCACGGCCACCGCGCCCTTGCCCTGCTTGAGGTTCTGCATCCCGCCGCGGAACGCGCCGATGATGCTGGGGATCGAGCGCGCCAGCGCGATGAAGCCGCCCGTGGCCACCGCGCCGGCGCCGATGTACAGGATGAAGTTGGTGCGGATCTGTCCGGGCGACATGTCGCGGATGAGCCGGTCCGCGGGATAGAAGATCTCGCCCGAGCTGTCGCCGAACAGGTGCACCAGCGGCACCAGGATCATGAAGGCCAGCGCGCCGCCGGCCATCATGTTGGCCGCCGTGCGCGGGCCGATGATGTAGCCCACGCCCAGCATGGGCGGGCTGACCTCGAAGCTGAGCGTCGCGCCGCGCAGCTTCTGTCCGAAGTCCGTCGCGAACGTGGCCACGTCGGCCCAAAGTTTCGCGATGAGGTTGGCCGCCGTGTAGAAGAGCCCCACGAAGAACCCGAGGAACACCGTCGCCGCCGACGTGCCGCCCTTCTCGCCCACGATGAGCACGTCCGCGCAGGCCGTGCCCTCCGGGTAGGTGAGCCGGCCGTGCTCCTTGACGATCAGGCCCTGCCGCAGCGGGATCATCATGAGCACGCCGATGAGGCCGCCCAGCAGCCCGACGAGCAGGATGCGCTCCAGCTCCATGTCGAAGCCCATGAGCAGCAGCGAGGGCAGCGTGAAGGCCACGCCCGCCGCGATGGACTCGCCGGCCGAGCCGGTGGTCTGCACGATGTTGTTCTCGAGGATGCCGGCCGGGGCCATGCCGAAGCCCTTGGCCATCCAGCGGAACAGCGTGATGCTCAGCACCGCCACCGGGATGCTGGCCGAGACCGTCAGGCCCACCTTCAGCCCGAGGTACACGGAGGACGCCGCGAACACGATGCCCAGCAGCGACCCGACGATGACCGCGCGGAGCGTCCCCTCGCGCTGGGTGACGTCCGGCGAGACGAACGGAGTGAACTCCGGAGCCGCAGGCTCCGCCCGACCAGCTTTGAGGTTCATGGCTCGGCAGGCTAACCCCGGGCGGGGGCGGGGGTAAAGCGCGGCGTCGTGCGTCGCAAGCCGCCGCGCGCGTACATTCAGGCGCACCGCCGTCCGAGGCCCGCCCGTTGTCGCCCGATCCCGGCCGCCGCACGTTCCAGCTCGTCTGGCTCAACAACTTCATCACCGCCATCGGGATGATGGGCTTCCTGCCCTTGTTCCCGCTGCTCCTGCGCGACCTGGGTCTGCACGACGACGCCGAGGTGAAGGTGTGGTCGGGCCTGCTGGCCGGCGCAGCGCCGCTCACCGCGGCCTTCATGGGCCCGGTGTGGGGCGTGGTGGGCGACCGCATCGGCCGCAAGCCCATGATGGTGCGCGCGAACCTGGCCATCACGCTCTTCGTGGGCGCGATGGCGCTGGCGAAGACGCCCGAGCAGCTCCTGCTGCTGCGCCTCGCGCAGGGACTGTTCTCGGGCTTCATCGCGCCGTCCATCACGCTGGTCTCGGTGAACACGCCGCTGCACCGGCAGGGTCACGTGACGGGCCTGCTCTCCACGGCGGTCATGGCCGGCAGCCTCATCGGGCCCACGCTGGGCGGGCTCGTCGCCGACCACGCCTCGTTCGCGTGGGTGTTCGTGGCGTGCGCGGCCCTGTCGGCCGCGGCGGCGGCGCTCGTGGCGTGGGGCGTGCGCGAGGAGCGGCCGCGCGCGGCGGACGGCACGCCGGCGGCGCCGCTGCGCGCCGGCACCGTCTTCGCCGCGCTGCGCGCCGACCTCGCACTGTTCTGGCGCCCGGGGCCGCTGCGCACCGTGGTCGCCATCGTGTTCGTCACGCGCTTCGGCATGCGGCTCGTGGACCCGGTGCTGGCGCTGTGGGTCGAGCACCTGGGTGACACGCCGCCGGAGCGCCTGGGCACGGTGACGGGCTCGCTGTTCTCGGCCTCGGCGCTGGCCACGCTGCTGTTCACGCCGCTGTGGGGCCGCTTCGGCGACCGGCGCGGGCACGGCCGCGTGCTGGTCGCGTGCGCCGGAGTCGGCGCGGCCTGCTACGTGGCGCAGGGGCTCGTCACGTCCGTCGCGCCGCTGTGGCCGCTGCGCTTCGTGGCCAACGCCTTCCTGTCGGGTTGCCAGCCGGCGGCCTTCGCGCTCGCGGCGCACGCCAGCGCCGAGGAGCGTCGCGGCGCCACGCTGGGCCTGGCCTTCGGCAGCCAGGTGCTGGCCAATGCGGCCGGACCGGCGGCGGGCGGCCTGCTCGCCTCGGTGATCGGCCTGCGCGAGCTGTTCCTCCTGTCGGCCGCGCTCATGGCGCTGGCCGCGCTGCGCGCCTGGCAGCGCGCGGCGACGCTCGCGGCGCAGGAGCCCGCGAGCGCCCGGCCGGGGTGATCCCGGCCGGGCGGCGCGAGCCGCCATCGTCCCGCGCTGCCGTCACCTGCCTTCCGTGTGGCCGCGCGAAGAAGCGTGGAGTGGTCGGCCGGAATCCCTCCGGCGAGGGACCGGCGCGAATCGGCTGCCGACGGTCATGAGCGGAGACTGCAAGGGACCCACCACTGCCTGCCTCACGACTCGAGAAACTGTCAGCTGCCTGAACCGCACCGCAACTCAGGATGGAGGGTTGCCAGATGGAACCGACCGACCACTCTCGCTCCATGCGCATGACGCGGTCGACGCATCGGAATAACGGCATGCGTCGGGCCTGGACAGGACCGGCGCCGCCGTGCCCGGAGCGTCAGAACGTGCGGCCGAGGCCCACGTAGTAGTTCCAGTCGTTCTGCGAGTCGTCCCCGCCCGGTTCGGAATCGTGGAAGTTGTCCGCGCCCACCTTCACGAACCAGGGGCTGGTCTCGTCGATCTTGCGCTCGTACGCCGCCCTCGTGATCGAGCGGAATTCGCCGGTGTCGCTGAGGTTCGGGTAGTAGTCGGCCGTCAGGCTGAAGGTCGACAGGGTGCTGATGTTCCAGAACCAGTCGAAGCCCAATAGCCCCTCGTAGGCGCCGTCGTCGACGTCCGGGTCGTCGTTCCCGAACTTGCGCGAGTAGCCGAGGCCGACCCGGCCCGCGAGCTTGGCCACTCCGTCGTCGCGGAACTGGTACGAGCCGCCGCCCGCCACCGCGGCGCGGCCGTCGTAATCGGTGAAAATGTCCCTCTCGTAGGTGCCCTGCACGAACGGGCGCCACTTGGTGTCGGCCACCTTCCACTCACGCCGGAGCAGGGAGAAGGTCTTTTCCTCGGTGGCGTCGTTGTCCTCGGACTCGCGCCGGTACCAGACGTCGAAGGTGTCGAGCAGCCGCTCGGTGTCGTGCTTGACGGCGAGCTCGGTGCGGAAGTTCTGGTTGTCCGTGTTGCCCTCCGCGCCGGTCAGCGAGAGGTCGAACTTGCCCGACCAGGGCGACACCGGCTCCACCTCGGCCTGGGGCGGCGTGGGCGCGATGGCGGCGCGCGCGATCTCGATGCGCCCGAGGATGTCGTGATGGATGACCAGCTTCGCCTCGTCGGCCTCCTCGAGGATGCCGGTCAGCGTGTCGCCGTTCATCAGCTTGATGGTGACGGTGGTGCCTTCCTTGAAGACGTCCTGGGCGGCGGCCGGGCCGGCGAGCACGACGAGCAGCAGCACGAGCAGGGCGATGCGCATGGGTGGGCTCCGTGGGTCGGCCGGACACCATGCAGAACTGCCCCGCCGCGCGCAAGACGGCAGCGACCTGTCGCTACTCGATCTCCTGGAGCGTCGCGTCCACGTCGATCTCGTCGCCGTCGCGCAGCAGCCGCAGCGAGACGGTCTGTCCCACCTCCAGCTCCTCCAGCCGCGCGATGAGCGCCTGCGCGTCCTGCACCGGCTGGCCGTCGACGGCCAGGATGAAGTCGCCCGGCCGCTCCAGGTGCTCGCCGTGCCAGACGTAGGGCCGCAGACCGGCCCGGTCGGCCGCGCTGCCGGGGATGACCTTGCGGATGGGCACGCCCTCCACCCCGAAGCGGCGCGCCTCGCCCGGGCCCCCGAGCGTGATGCCCAGTCCCGGCCGCACCACCTTGCCGTTGGCGATGAGCTGGCTCACCACCTTGTTCACCACGTCCACCGGCACCGCGAACCCGAGGCCCGCCGAGCTGCCGGACTCGCTGAAGATCATGGTGTTCACGCCGATGAGCCGGCCGGCGCTGTCCAGCAGCGGCCCGCCGCTGTTGCCCGGGTTGATGGCCGCGTCGGTCTGGATCACGCCGGTGATGAGCCGCCCGCTGACCGACTCCATCTCGCGCTCGAGGGCCGAGATGATGCCGTGCGTCAGCGTGTAGTCGAGGCCGTAGGGATTGCCGATGGCGTAGACCCTCTGGCCCACCAGGAGGTCGTGGCTGGCGCCCACCTCCACGGGGTGCAGCTTGTCGGGCGGTGCGTCGATGGACATGACCGCCAGGTCCTTCTCCGGGTACACGAGCACGCGCTGGGCGTCGTACTGCGACCCGTCGTGCAGCGTGACCAGGGCGCCGCTCGCGTCCTGCACGACGTGGAAGTTGGTGACCACATGGCCGGCCAAGTCCCACACGAATCCGCTGCCGGTCCCGGTGGCGTACTTGCGCGTCACGCTGCGCCAGGGCGTCTCCTGCACCTGCACGGCCTCGAGCGGCTCGATGTAGACCACCGAGTCGCACGTGCGCTGGAACAGCTCCACGGTGGACCGCTCGTCGGGCGCGAGGTCGCCGCGCGCCACGACCGGGCGGCTCTGGCCGGTGGCCAGCGCGCTGGCGGAGCGGCTGTGCGCCCCCAGCCACCACGCGCCCACGCCCAGCGCCAGCACCGCCAGCAGGATCGAAGCGCGGGTGGATCCCGGAGAATCGTGGTGCATGGTCTGTCGTCCGGTCGGCGAGGCATCATGGTAGCCCGCAGGAGCGAGCCCTCCATGACCACGTCCGCCTACATGCTCGTCTCGGGCCGCGTGCAGGGCGTCGGCTACCGCTGGTTCGCGCGCCGCGAAGCGGAGGCGCTGGGCCTGACGGGCTGGGCGCGCAACCGGCGCGAGGGCACCGTGGAGCTCGAGGTCTGCGGTTCCCGCGAGCGCATCGAGCGGCTGGCGGCCCGCCTGCGCGAGGGGCCGCCGGCGAGCGCCGTGACGGAGGTGACCGTTCACTGGCTGCCGGCGACGACGGTTGCGGCGCCCATCCGCTTCGAGATCCGGCCGACGGAGTGAGGGCATGATGCTCGGCCTGCTCATCTGCCTGCCGCTCGTGCTCCCGCCCGACGATCCCCCGGACCTGCAGCTCGTCCGCGCCTGGGAAGTGGCCGGCACCAGCCAGGACGGGGAGTTCGGCAGCGAGCTCGCCTTCCTCGGCGACATCGACTTCGACGGCATCGCCGACCTGCTCGTCACGGCGCCGGGCGCGCGGCGCGACGACGGCCTGCCGGGCGAGGGTGCAGTGCACCTGCTTTCGGGCGCGGACGGTCGCGTGCTCTGGACCATCCAGGGCGAGGCGGCGGGCCAGGCGCTCGGCCGGGGCCTCGCGGTGCTCGACGACGTGAACGTGGATGGCCGGCCGGACTTCGCCGTCCTGTCGCGCAGCGAGCTCCGCGACAACGGTGGCGACGGGTGGCGCATCGCCGCGGAGATTCGCTCGGGTCGCGACGGGTCGGTGCTGCGGCCGCTCGTGAGCGCGAGACGCGACGAGCGCCTCGGCGGCCCGCTCGTGGCCACGGGCGATGTCGATGGCGACGGTCACGGCGACCTGCTGGTGGGTTCCGTCGCCGACGAGGACGGCATCGTCGACGTGGCGCCCAGGCCCGGGATCGCCGTCCTCTTCTCCAGCATGACGGGGCGCGAGCTGCGCCGCTTCACGGGCGAGACGTGGGACTTCGGCCGTGTCGTCCTCGGCCGATCGCAGCTCGGCGACAATGCCGGCGCGGCGTTCGCCATCGGGGACGAGAGCCGCCAGCGGCTCGCCGTCTGGTCGACGGCGAGCGATGCGCCGGCCTTCGAAGCGTCGCTGCCGCAGGACCGATCGGCCTCGTTCCGTGCGGCCGCGCCGGGAGACGTGGACCAGGACGGCCGGCCAGACTTCCTGGTGCTGACCTTCGTCGCGCGGGGCTGCCCCGGGGGAACCGGCACGTCGCCGCGCGAGGCGCCGCGCTTCGCGATCCAGTCGGGCAAGGACGGACGTCTGCTGGGCGAGCTCGCCTGGCGTGCCATGGAGACTCCCGGCCTGTGCGCCCTCGCCACGCTTCCGGACCTGAACGGGGATGGCCTGCGCGAGCTCGTCCTGGGTGACCCGCTCGACTTTGCCGGCCGCGGGACGGTGGAGCTGGTCCATCCGGTCAGCGGCGGGACGCTGTCGACCCTGCGCGGCGGCCAGGTGAGCCGCTGGTTCGGCGCCGCGCTGGCGGCCTGCGACGTCCTGGGCGAAGGCGTCGGGCCCGGCCTGGCGATCGCTGCGGTCAAGGACGACCGGGGCGCCCTGAACGGTGGCAGCGTCGCCCTGTTCACGCTGGAGGCGCTGCCGCGCAGGCATCGCTGATCGGCTGCGCGGCGCCGCGTCGTGGTGCGTAGAATCGCCGCGGCGCCGCGCCCGTGTGGCGGCGCCGCGGGAGTCGGCTCATGGATTTCGTGCTCGTCGTCGCGGCCGCGCTGGTGGGCCTGCTGACTGGCGTGCTCTGGGCGCGCCAGCGGACGGCGCGCGAGCTGGCGGCCCTCGACCGCGCGCGCGACGACGCGCGCGAGGCGGCCGTGCGCGCCCAGGCCGAACGCGACGCGCTCCGCGACCAGCTGGCGCAGGTCCGCAAGGACGCCGAAGCGGAGCTCGAGCGTGACGCCGCGCGCCACAAGGCGCAGCTCGAGACGCTCAAGGGCGAGTTCGCGCTGCTCTCGCGCGAGGCGCTGAAGCTCAACAGCGCCGCGTTCATGGAGCAGGCCGGCCAGAGCTTCGACGAGCGCAGGAAGCAGGTGGAGGCCCTGCTCACGCCGCTGAAGGACCAGCTCGAGAAGCTCTCGGCCGGCACGCAGGTGCTCGAGACCAAGCGCGAGGGCGCCTACGCCTCGCTCCAGCAGCAGCTCGCGCAGCTCCAGGCGGCCACCGAGAACGTCACGCGCACGGGCCACGTGCTGGCCACCGCCCTGCGCGGCGACGCGCGCGCGCGCGGCCGGTGGGGCGAGATGGCCCTGCGCAACGTGGCCGAGCTGGCCGGCATGACCCGCCACTGCGACTTCGACCTGCAGGAAGTGCAGGAAGACAGGAGCCGGCCGGACATGGTGGTGAACCTGCCCGGCGGCGACGGCCGCATCCCGGTGGACGCGAAGGCGCCGATGGACGCCTACATGCGCGCGATCGAGGCCACGGATCCGGATGCGCGCGAAGCGGCCCTGCGCGAGCACGCCGCGGCGCTGCGCCTGCACGTGCGCGATGTCGCCGGCCGCAGCTACGCCGACAAACTCGGCTCGCGCGTGGCCTACACCGTGCTCTTCGTGCCGGCCGAGCCCATTCTCGCCGCGGCCTACGAGGCCGACGCGTCGCTGGCCACCGAGGCCCTGCAGCGCCGCGTGCTGCTGGTCACGCCGGTCACGCTCATGGCCCTCCTGCTCACGGTCGCCCTCTACTGGCGCCAGGCCGACCTGGCCAGCAACGCGCAGTCCATCGCCGACACCGCGCGCGAGTACCACGACCGCCTGCAGGTCTTCATGCGCCACCTCGCCGCGCTGGGCAAGTCCATCGACGCGACCGTCTCCAACTGGAACAAGGCCGTCGGCAGCTACGAGCGGTCGGTCCTGCCGCAGGGTCGCCGGCTGGAGGAGCTGGCTCCGCCCAGCGCGCAGGACAAGGCGCTGCCCGAGCTCGCCGGCATCGACGAGGTGCCGCGGGACCTGCCCGCCGCCCCGCCCGCCCGCGAGCTGGAGGCCTCCTGATGCTCAAGTGGATCCTGCGGCTCGCCGTCGTGGCCGTGCTGCTCGTGCTCGGTCTGTTCTTCTACGGCGGCAGCGTGCCGGACCGCCATGTCGCGAGCGTCTCCGCCCGCTACGCGCAGCCGCCCGAGGCGCTGTGGGCCGCGCTCACGGACGTCATGCGCTTCCCCGAGTGGCGCGGCGACCTGAAGAGCGTGGAGCTCCTGACCGACGTCGACGGCCACCGCCGCTGGCGCGAGGTGGGCGACTGGGGCACGCTCACGTTCGAGGTCATCGAGTCCGAGCCGCCGCGACGCCTCGCGACCGCGATCCTCTACGCGGCGGACGAGAAGCCCGACTTCTCCGGCTCGTGGATCTTCGAGCTGTCGCCCGACGGCGCCGGCACGCGGCTCACCATCACCGAGGACGGCCGCATCCACAACCAGATCTTCCGCGGACTGGCCGCGACCGTGATGGGCTACCAGTCGACGCAGGAGCGCTACCTGAAGGCGCTGGGGAAGACGTTCGGCGAGGAGGTCGCGCCGCTGCGCGGCGCGGTGACGGTCGGCGACTAGGACGCGGGCCCTTCCTATGGCACCTCGATGCTCGCGTAGTTCTCACCGTTCGCGCTCTGGCTGTAGAAGAAGGTCGGCGAGTCGCCGCCGAAACCGATGAAGAACGCGTCGGTCGCGACGTTGGTGCCGAGATAGGCCACGCTGAAGGTCACGCTGCTGGCGGACGGCGCGTACGGCCCGATGCTGAAGGTCGCCACGCCCTCGGCGTCGCTGGACATGAGCGGGAAGAAGTCGGCGGTCCCGATGTCGCCCGCCCACAGGCCGCGCACCGGCAGGCCGGCCACCGGCGTGCCGGCCTGGTCGACCACGAGCACGGTGGCCGTGAGCGTGAGCATGCCGGAATCGTCCGCCTTGCTCAGGCCGATGTCCGCCACGTGGAAGAGCGGCGGCGTGGTCTGCAGGCTGCCCTCGAACAGGCCGGCGTTCCCGTTGCGGTCGCTCGCGGTGACACGGAAGAAGAGGCTCGTGCCGGCGGGCAGGCCGTCGAGCACGAGGTCATGCGCGCGGCGCAGGCCGGCATCGGAGAAGCTGAGCAGGTCGTAGCTGCCGGCCGCCAGCCCGACGTCCACCACCAGCGCGGCGGGCTCGTCGGTCACCACGTTCAGGCTGGCCGTGTCGCTGAAGACGTCCTGGGGCAGCGCGGACAGCACGGCCGGCGCCTGGCTGTCGGCCACGAAGGCGTCGAAGACGGCGGCATTGCTGCCGAGGACCAGCTCGAGGCCGTCGGCATAGCCGTCGCCGTCGGTGTCGGGGCTGGCCGGGTCGGTGACGTGCTCGATCTCGATGCCGTCGAGGAGGCCGTCCTCGTCGCGGTCGATGCCGAGCCGCCCGCCGAGGCCGGGCGGCACGGCCACGAAGGTGCACGCCAGGTCGTCGGCCGCGATGGCTGCGACCAGCACGTCGCGGGTGATGGAGCGGTCGGTGTCCAGCAGGTAGCGCCACGTGCCCGACCCGGCGTCGTACGCGTACTCCATGCCCACCGGCAGGATCTCGCCGCTCGGCAGCTCCCAGCGCGCCTTGCCGATGAGGTCCACCGGGTGGGTGGTGGCGGCGGCCTGCGCCTCGCAGAGGTCGAGCCAGGCGTCGAGGCCGGCCAGCGTGGCCGACGTCGCGTGGTACTCGCTGCCGACCAGCGGCGAGAGGCCGGTGTCCCAGGCGCGCACGAAATCCTCGACCGCCTGCTTCTCGGGCTCGGTCAGGAGCGGGAAGGCTTCCAGGCCGGTGGCCTGCGGCACGAAGTGCAGGAACTCCTCGATGCCGTCGAGCGAGCCGTCGTGCACCGTGCCGAAGCCGGTGAGGTGCGCGAAGTCCTTCTCGTACACGCCGCGCAGCTGAGCGGTGTTGAAGAGCTGGCTCTCGCCGTCGAAGTTCAGCGTCACCTGCGCGCCGGTGAAGTCCGTGCCGCCGCCGAAGTCGCCCTTGTGGCAGTCGATGCAGGCCACGTTGCCGGGGATAAGGTCGTTGTATTCCTTGCCGGGCACGGCGGGGTTCATGCCGAACAGGTCGCGGCCCTGCGCGGCGGTGCCGGTGTACTCGCGGTCCTTGGGCTCGAACGGATTGGGCGGGAAGGTCAGCGTGCGCACGAAGGCCGCGTATTCCTGCATCGCCGCCGGCGTGAGGCCGCTGCCGCCCAGCAGGCCGACGAAGGCGCCGCGGAACATCTGGAAGAAGCGCCGGTCGCCGCGCCAGTGCAGCGGCACCGCGCCGTCCGAGGAGAGGCCGCGCAGCGACTGCGTGACCATCGGGCCCTTCATCGGGTGGGTCATGAGCGAGGTCTTCAGCGCGACCTTGCTGCCGTCGAAGCTGAGCTCGCCGGTCATGAGGTCGGGGAAGGCGTAGCCGAGGCCGCCCGAGGGGTCGCCGAGGTCCCACGCGAGCTGGTCGCCGTGCCCGAAGATGTGGCAGCTCGCGCAGCTCATGTTGCCGTTGCCCGCGCCGCTCTCAGCTCGCGCGTCGTAGAGGTGCCGGCGTCCCAGCGCCACGGCCTGCGGCTCGGGATCGTAGGACAGCCGCGCGACGCGTCCGACGGGCGCATGCCCGGCCGCCACTTCGAAGGCGCGCAGCGTCTTGTCGCCGCGCGACAGGACGTAGAGCAGGCCGTGCGCGTCGTCGGCCGCGAGCCCCGCCGGCTGGCTGCCGGCCGCGAACTCGTCCACGACCTCACCCGTGACGGCGTCCAGCGCCACGATGGTGTCGTCGCCCAGCGTGGCCACGTAGCCGAGGCGCTGGTCGGGTCCGCCACCGAAGGCCAGCGCCACCGGCTGGGCGTGCGGCGCGGACGTCGCCGGGGGCGCCAGCGAGATGGAGCCGAGCACGCCGGCGACCGGGTCCACGACGGTCACGCGGTTGTCGAAGCCCGCGCCCGACACGTTGGGCTCGAAGCGCGTGCGGTTCTTCGCGTCCGTGGCCGCCACCCACAGGTGGCCCGTCGACGGGTTGCGCTCGATCGCGAACAGCGTGCTGCCCACGCCCGTGATGCCGCCGGCCCGCAGGGCGCCGGTGGCCGCGTCGAGCGCCAGCACGTCGAGGTCGGCCAGCTGCGGCACCAGCGCCGGCTGCTCGTGGTCGAAGACGATGCGTCCGGTGCGCGGCACCTCCCAACCGAACACGCCGAAGCTGAAGTTCTGGAAGCCCGCCCCGGAGAACTGCGACAGGAGCAGCGCGGGATTCACCGTGAAGGGCGGATCGAAGGCGTCCACGTCCGTCTGGTCGAGGTCCATGAGCTGGGCCTGGTCGGCGTCGATCACCGTGGTGTGGTTGCCGGAGTTCTGCGGCGCGACCCAGACCGTGACGCCGTCCGTGGCCAGCGCGCGCGGCCGGTGCGCGGGCAGCTCCACGCGCGCCAGCACGCTGAAGGGTGGCGCGAGGTCCACGATGACCACGGCGTTGTCGGTGAACGCCCCGGGCTCGGTCGGGCTGGCCGCGGGCGCGGAGCGCGCCGTGGCCACGAACAGCCGGCCGGCGGCCACGACCAGGTCCTGCGGCTCGTCGCCCACGTCGATCACCGCGCGCACCGAGAGCCGCAGCAGGTCCACCACGGTCACCGAGTCCGAGAGCAGGTTGGCCACATAGGCCGTCGACGGATCGGCGGGGTCCAGCGCCAGCGAGACTGGCTCGAGCCCGGTGAGCACGGCGCCCGCGAACTGCAGGTGCGGCAGGCCCTGCACGTCGAGCGCGGTGTCGAAGACCTCGAGCCGCGCGTCGGGCGTGTTGAGTGCAAAGAGCCGCGTGCCGTCCTCCGACAGGGCAAGCGGACGCACGGGCCCCGACTCGAAGTTGGGAAAGGGCGCCACGGCCGTCGAGGCGACGGGCGTCACGGCCGCGGCGGGCGCGGCGGCCGGCGCGCGCGCGGCGCGTGCCGCGAGCTGCGCGGCGGCGAGCGGGGTGGACAAGGCGACGAGCAGCGCGAGCAGGAGCGCGCGACGATGCGACATGGGGGGAACCTCCTCGACGGCGCGCCGGCGGGCGTGCCACACCCGAACCCCGTCGAGTCTACCGGCGTCCGGGACGGCCGGGGGCAGCCGGCGCGCCGGTCACGCGGGCGCCACACCGCGCCGACGGCGTCGCGCGGAGGCCCCCCGCGCTTGGTAGATTCGCCCCTCATGGCACACGCCTTCACGAAGGACCGCGCCGAGCTCGTCCGCCGGGCCTGGCGCGCGGCCGCCGCGCTGGCCGTGCTCCTGCTCCTGTCACCGTTCGGCCGACCCCAGGACACGGCCGCTTCCCCGTCTACGCGCACGGCGCCGGACAGCCCGCGCGCCGCACTGCAGAAGTTCCTGGACCTCGGCCGGGAGGCGCAGTTCGAGGAGGCCGGCCGGCTGCTCGAGCTGCCCGCCGGCACGTCGTCCGCGGAGGCGGGCCGCCTCGCGCGCCGCCTGAAGTTCGTGCTCGACCGCTACATCCTGTTCGACCTGTCGCAGGTCTCGGGCGAGCCGCAGGGCCGCCTCGACGACGGGCTCACGCCCGACACCGAGGAGATCGGTCTCATCCAACTCAGGCGCGGCGCCGACGAGCCGGTGCGCCTCGTGCGCGTCACGGAGGAGAACGGCGCGCGCTGGCTGTTCTCGGCCGCCACGGTCGCGCGCATCGATCACTGGTACGGCACGCTGAGGGACCGCTGGATCCTGGAGCATCTGCCCAAGTCCCTGCTGCAGCCGGGGCCCTTCGACCTCCTCTGCTGGCAGTGGCTCGCGCTCCCCGTGGCCGTGCTGGGCGCGTGGTTCCTGGGCTTCTTCTTCGCGCGGATCCTGCGGGCATCGCTCGCGCGGGTGGTGGCCCGCACGCGGGCCACCTGGGACGACGCGGTGCTCGAGCGCATCGGCGGACCGCTCACGCTGACCGGGCTCGTCGCGGCGCTGTACGCGGTGATGCCGCTCCTGGGGCTTGCCGCCCCGGCCGAGGACGCAGCGCGCCAGTTCCTGCGCGCGGGCCTCTTCGTCGTCGTCTTCTGGGCGCTCCTGCGGTCCGTCGACGTGCTCGTGCGGGTCATCCAGCAGTCGCAGTGGACCGTCGTGCATCCGGCCGCGTGGTCGCTCATCCCGCTCGCCGGGCGTCTGGTCAAGATGCTCGTGCTCGTGCTGGCCGTGGTCTCGGGGCTGTCGGCGCTGGGCTTCCCGGTGGCCAGCCTGCTGGCGGGCATCGGCATCGGCGGCCTCGCCGTCGCCCTGGCCGCGCAGAAGTCGGTCGAGAACCTGGTGGGCGCCTTCTCCATCGGCGTCGACCAGGCCTTCAAGGAGGGCGACCTCATCAAGATCGGCGAGCACCAGGGGCACGTGGAGACCATCGGCTTGCGCAGCACACGGCTCCGCACGCTGGACCGCACGCTGGTCACCATCCCCAACAGCCAGGTCAGCGAGCAGCGCGTCGAGTCCTTCGCCGCGCGCGACCGCATCCGGCTGGCGCTGACCGTGGGCATCGAGTACGGCGCCACGCGCGCGCAGATCCTGCAGATCGTGTCGGGCTTCGAGGGCGTCCTGCGCGGTCATCCGCGCATCTGGCCCGACACGGTGGTCGTGCGCTTCACCAACTTTGGCGAGTCGTCGCTCGACATCGAGGTGATGTGCTGGACCCGGTCCGGCGACCAGGACGAGTACCGCGACTTCCGCCAGGAAGTGCTGCTGGGCTTCATGGACGTGGTGGAGAAGGCAGGCAGCGGGTTCGCGTTCCCGACGCGGACGGTGCACGTGTTCGAGCACGAGACGAAGGGGGCCGGCAGGACGTCGACGACCGGGTGACCGCGTCCGCCGCCGGGCGCGGACGGACAGCGACCTGCAGATCGCGCTCGTCCCGGCGGACCCTGGGGCGACCGTGGCGGTTTCGCACCCGAGCTACGTGCACCCCAACGGCCATCGGTACATCTTCATTCCCTTCGAGCACGTGCCGCGCCCTTCGCAAGTCTGGTACGAGACCTACATGGCGGACCCGACCGGCAGGCTGATCACTCAGCGGTGCGGGATCCTGCTGGAGCATCCGCCCGTCGCCTGCGACTGGCCGAAAGACAAGGGCGCCGAGCGTTGACGCCCCGCGCCCGGCCGCCCTCCTACAGCACGTCGCTCCACTTCTCCGACACCCTGAACGCCGCGTGGATCAGGCCCACGTGGCTGTACGCCTGCGGGAAGTTGCCCCACAGCCGCTTGGTGCCCGGGTCGAAGTCCTCGGCCAGCAACCCGAGCGGCGAGCGCGCACCCACGGCGAGCTGCAGCACCTGGCGCGCCTCGTCGGCGCGGCCGAGCAGCCCGAGCGCCTCGGCCAGCCAGAACGTGCAGATGACGAAGGCCGTGTGGGGGTGCCCGAGGCCGTCGTCGGTGGCGTAGCGCAGCAGCCAGCCGCCGCGCGAGAGCTCGCGCACGATGGCGTCCACCGTCGCGTGGACGCGCCGGTCGTCGCGCGGCAGGAACCGGAGCGGCACCATCTGGAGCACGGCGGCGTCCAGCTCGCGGCCGCCGTGGTCGGCCACGAAGGCCTTGCGCTCCTCGTTCCAGGCGTGCTCCAGGATCTGGTTGCGCAGCGCCTCGGCCGCCTGCTCGAGGCGCACGGCGTCGCCCGGGCGCAGGCGGCGCGTCACGCGCGCGGCGCGGTCGGCCGCGGCCCAGCACATGAGCGTGGAGAAGGTCTGCGTGCGCATGGCCGCGCGGATCTCCCAGATGCCCGTGTCGGGCGTGCCGGCCACCGCGACGGCCTTGTCCGCGAGGCGCACGAGCAGGTCCAGCACCTGGGGCGTCTGGTCGTTGCAGAAGCGGTCATCCAGGAAGAGCGGCGTGAGCGCCAGCGCCACCTCGCCGTACACGTCGTGCTGCTTGTGCAGCGCGGCCGCATTGCCGTGGCGCACGGGGCCGAAGCCGCCGTAGCCCGACCAGCCCTCCACGATGGCCTCGGTCAGGTCGCTGGTGCCGTCGATGCGATAGACCGGCGAGAGGTCGAGCCCCGGGCTGGCCGCCGCCACGTCCAGCAGGTAGTGGAGGAAAGCCTCGCGCTCCTCGAACTGTCCGAGCAGCCGCAGCGCGTCGATGACGTAGTAGCTGTCGCGCAGCCAGCAGTGGCGGTAGTCCCAGGTGCGGCCGCTCGCGGGGGATTCGGGCAGCGAGGTGGTGGTGGCGGCGACGATGGCGCCGGTGTCCTCGAAGCAGTGCAGCTTCAGGCACAGCGCGGAGCGGATCACCTCCGCCTGGAAGTCGGGTGGCACGTTGCACTGCTTCACCCAGCGGCGCCAGTAGCGCACGGTCTCGTCGAGGAAGCGCGCGCAGAGCGATGCCAGCGGCTCCTCGATGGGCGTGCCCCAGGTGAGCGCCACGTGCCGGCGGTCCACGAGCGCGAAGGGCCGGCTGCCGAGATAGGAGAGTGGGATGTCGGTCGTGAGCCGCAGCCGCGAGCCGAAGCCCTCGTAGTCGATGTGGTGGCTTCCCTGCGAGGTGCGCGGCGCGGCGCCCGACCAGCCCAGCCGCGGGTCGCACGCGACGCGCACGCGCGGCGTGCCCTCCAGCGGCTCGAGCACGCGCATGATGGTCGCGGGGCGGAACCAGCGGCCGTGCAGCTCGAAGCGCGGCACGAAGTCGGTGACGCGGAAGCGCCCGCCGTCCGTCTCGAACTCCGTGGACAGCACGTTGGTGTTGGCCAGGTAGGTCGCGCGGCCGCGCCGCCCGTCGGAGGCGCCCACGACGAAGCTGCCGCCGCGCTGCCGGTCGAGCAGCGCGCCGAACACCGGCTCGGAGTCGAGCCGCGGCAGGCAGCACCAGTCGATCGCGCCGTCGTCCGCCACCAGCGCGGACACCTGGCAGTTGCCAATGAGCGCGAGCTGCTCGAGGCGCGGGAAGCCGTCGGGGGAGATGTCGGTCATGCGGCTACGGGCCAATATCGGGATTGACGCGCCAGCGGGGTACGCGCATGGTTTCACAAACCGTGAAATACGTGCTGCGCTTCCTGATCCCGCTGCTGGTCGTGCTGGCGGGGCTGGCTTGGGGCACGACCTGGTTCGTGGACCGCGCGCACAGGCAGTGGTTGCGCGAGGATCTTGCCGCGCGCGCCGATTGGTTGGCCGAGGGCGTGGTGCTGGGCGCGCCCGGCCCGTGGGACGGCGGGGCGGTCGAGGGCCTGCAGGCGGCGCTCGCGCGTGCCGCCCAGTCGCCCGGCGTCGTCGTGGTCGGCGCCACGGATGCACAGGGCCGGCTGCTGGCGTCGGCCGGCCCGTTCGCAGGCGAGGCCCTGCCCGAGGTCGCGCTGACCGGCGGCCCGGCGCGGCGCCAGGAGCGCGAGCTCGTGCTCGGCGGCCGCGTGGTGCAGCTCAGCGAGGTGCCCGTCGTCGACGGCGGCGCGCACCGCGGCACGCTCTTCGTGGCGCAGGACCTGCCGGGCTTCTCCGCGCGCCAGGCTGGGATGCGCGACGTGACGCTCGGCGCGCTGGTGCTGCTGGCGGTGCTGGCGGCGGTGGCCACGCTGGCCTCCGTGCGCTTCACCTGGCGCGCGTGGACGGCGCAGATGCGCGCGCTGCTCTCGGGCGAGGCCAGCCACAACGGCGACCCGAAGCTGGCGCGCGCCATGCACGACATCATCGACGCCTCGCTCGAGGAGCGCGCCGGCAGCGACGGCGGCTGGGATCCCGAGCGGCTGCGCCGCGCGCTGCGCGCGCACCTGCACGGCGAGCGCATCGTGCTCCTGGCCAACCGCGAGCCCTACCTGCACGAGCGCGACAGCCAGGGCCGCCTGCGCGTGCTGCACCCCGCCAGCGGCCTCGTGACCGCCCTGGAGCCGGTCATGCGCGCCTGCTCGGGCACGTGGGTGGCGCACGGCAGCGGCTCGGCCGACAGGGACGTGGTGGACGACCACGACCGCCTGCGCGTGCCCCCCGAGGACCCGCGCTACCTCCTGCGCCGCGTGTGGCTGACGCCCGAGGAGGAGCAGGGCTACTACTACGGCTTCGCCAACGAGGGCCTGTGGCCGCTGTGCCACATCGCGCACATCGCGCCCATCTTCCGCGCCTCCGACTGGCGCACCTATCGCGAGGTGAACCGCCGCTTCGCGCAGGCCGCCGTGGAGGAGGCCGAGGGCGAGGACCCCATCGTGCTCGTGCAGGACTACCACTACGCGCTCGCGCCGCGGCAGATCCGCACGCGGCTGCCGCGCGCGACGGTGCTGGCCTTCTGGCACATCCCCTTCCCGCACGGCGAGCGACTGGGCATCTGCCCGTGGCACACCGAGATCCTGCGCGGCCTCCTGGGCGCCAGCATCGTGGGCTTCCACACCCAGCTCCACTGCAACAACTTCCTCGACGCCGTGGACCACGACCTCGAGGCGCGCATCGACCGCGAGGAGGGCGCCGTGTGGTACGGCGGGCGCCGCACGCTGGTGCGCGCCTACCCGATCTCCATCGAGTGGCCGTCGCGCAGCGCGCTGGCCGCGCCGCCGGTGGCCGAGTGCCGCGCGCAGGTGCTGGCCGAGCTCGGCCTGCCCGCCGACGTGAAGCTGGGCGTGGGCGTGGACCGCGTGGACTACACCAAGGGCCTCGAGGAGCGCGTGCTCGCGGTCGAGGAGCTGTTCCGCCAGCAGCCGGAGCTGCTGGGCCGATTCACCTTCGTGCAGCTCGCGGCGCCCAGCCGCACGGCCATCCCCGTCTATCGCGAGCTCAACGAGCGCCTCGAGGCGGCCGCCGCGCGCCTCAACACGCGGATCGGCACGGCCACCTGGCGGCCGGTGATCCTGCGGCGCGAGCACCATGAACCGGAGACCGTGGTGCGCTACTACCGCGCCGCCGACGTGTGCTACGTCAGCAGCCTGCACGACGGCATGAACCTGGTGGCCAAGGAGTTCGTGGCGGCGCGCGACGACCTCCAGGGTGTGCTCGTGCTGTCGCAGTTCACGGGCGCGGCGCGCGAGCTGAAGGAGGCGCTCACGGTCAACCCGTACAACCTCGAGGAGGCCGCCCACGCGCTGTACCGCGCCGTGGCCATGGACCCGCTCGAGCAGAAGCGCCGCATGCGCACGCTGCGCGCGCAGATCTCCGAGTTCAACGTCTACCGCTGGGCCGGCCAGCTCGTGCAGGATGCCGCGCGCCTGCGCCGTGCCGAGCGCCGCGGCACGCGTCTCGGAGTGGAAGGCAGCGTCGCATGAGCGGCGGTCTGGACGCGGCGCTGCGCCGGGAGCTCGCGGACCTCGCGCATCGCGACGCGCTGCTGGCCTTCGACTTCGACGGGGTGCTCGCGCCGCTGGTGTCCGACCCGGTGACCGCCGGGGTGCCGGCCGCCACGCGCGCGCGGCTCGCGCGGCTCGCGGAGCGCCGCCGCTGCGCCGTGCTGTCCGGCCGCGCGCTGGCCGACCTCCTGCCGCGCCTCGCCGGCCTGCCGCTCGTCGCGTGCGCGGGAAACCACGGCGCCGAGCTCGAGCACGCCGATCCGCCCGACGGCCTGCGCCAGCGCGTGCGGGGCTGGGCCGCCGAGCTGTCCGCGCGGCTCGCGGACCAGCCGGGCCTGGTCATCGAGGACAAGGGCCTCTCGCTTTCGCTGCACTACCGCCACGCTCCCGATCCCGTGGGGGCCTCGGTCGCTGCGCACGCCGCCGCCCTCGCCCTGCCGGGCACGCGCGTCTTCGGCGGCCATGACGTGGTGAACGTGGTGCCCGAGGGAGCGCCCGACAAAGGCGATGCCTTGCGGGCCCTGCTGGCCGAGACCGGCGCCTCCTCGGCGCTCTACGTCGGTGACGACGAGACCGACGAGAGCGTCTTCACTCTCGCCGGCGAGCTGCCGCTCCTGGGCGTGCGCGTCGGGCCGGCCGCCGCGACGCGGGCCGCGCACGTGCTGCCCTCACGCGCCGAGGTCGACGCGCTGCTGGACGCCCTGCTCGAGGGCATCGCCGCGGCTGCGTGAGCGCGGCCGGCCTCAGGCCAGCAGCTGCGCCGCCACCGACGCCGCATTGAAGCCCGCGTGCACCAGCACCGGCGCCAGCAGCGTGCCGGTCCGCTCGCGCGCCACGGCAGCCAGCATCCCCAGCAGGAACACGGGCACCAGCGACGGCGGCGGGTGCACGACGGCGAAGATGGCCGAGCTGGTCAGCGCCGCGGAGACGAAGCCCTGGCTGCGCCGCAGCCCGCCGAAGACGAGGCCGCGGAAGAGGAACTCCTCGAAGACCGGCGCGGCCAGCACGGCCAGCAGCGCCATGGACACCGGCGCGAAGTGCAGGGCCGTGACGCTCGCGTCCAGCTCCGCCTGGAAGAAGCCGAAGCGGCGCATTCCGGTCACCCAGCCGGCGGAGACCAGCGCGCCGGCGGCGCCCAGCAGCAGCCCGGTGACGAGCGGCCGGCCCTCGCCGCCGGAGTAGCGCGGCACCTCGCCCGTCCTGCGCAGCGCGAAGGCCGTGCGCAGGATGCCGAAGGTCAGCGCCCCAGCCAGCGCGTAGGCCAGCAGCATCACGCGCCCGAGCTCCGCCTCGCTGCCCAGGGCCTCGAGCAGGATGGCGACGAGCGCCGCCTGCAGCACGAAGAACAGGAGCGCCGCGAGCATGCCGTCCGAGAGCGACACGCGCGCCGGAGGGCTCGCGCCGGCATCCAGCAGGTAGGGGAGCCGGTCGCGCACGCGCTGCCACAGCGAGAGCGCGAGCGCGGCCGTGAGCGTCACGAGCACGGCGCTGGTCCACCAGGACCTCGCGTACAGCGCGTACGTGAACATCGAGGCCAGCAGCATGTACAGCCAGGCCCAGCCCGGCCGCACGCGGCGGCGCTGGTCCAGCGCGAGCGGATCCCAGCCCAGCACGCCGAGGCACGTGCCGATGGTGGCAAAGATGGGCACCGCGGCAACCACCAGCGCCGCCGCGGCCGCCGTGTGCCAGCCCGGCTTGTCGGCGAAGGACAGGCCCACGGCGAAGACGGCCGCCGGGAAGACCAGCGAGACCACCGACCACAGCCGCGCCTTCTCGCGCAGCAGCGAGTCGAGCGGCCGCGGGAAGGTGAACAGCAGCCACAGCGCGTGGCCCTCGGCCGCCAGAGTCTGGAAGGTGGAGAAGAGCATCGCGTAGGCCATCACGGCGAAGGCCACGGCGCCCAGGTGGCGCGGGTCGGAGAGGTCGCTCACGACGCGCATGTTGAAGAAGAACTGCGCCCCCAGGATCACCACCGGCAGCACCAGCGTCTGCACCAGGAAGGCGTGGTCGCGCGCCAGCAGCTTGAGCTCGCGTGCCTGCAGCGCGGTGACCAGCCGGCGCGGGCCGCGCCGGCCCCTCGCCGCCGGCCGCGGCGCGCTGCGCGACGACTCGCGCGCGCCCGCCGTCAGCAGGCCGTCGCGCAGCAGCCAGCGCAAGAGGAGGAGCCCGCTCAGCGCGAAGAGCGCGGCCATGCCGTACAGGGCCAGCAGGCTCAGAAGGACGACGGGCAGGTCCTGCGGCGTGAGCGCGCGCACGGCGAGGCCCGGCGGCAGCCAGCGGAACCAGGCAGGCAGCGCGGCCGCCCAGTCGTGCACGAGCGAGCTCTGCGACTGCCCGGCCGAGAGCATGAGGTACAGCCCGACCAGGCCGGCCAGGCCGCACACGGCCTGCAGATTGCGCAGCCGCGGCGGCGTGAGCCGCAGGCGCAGACCGGTGTCGGCCAGGAGATGGAGCGTGCCCACCAGCATCAGCAGCGGCAGCGTGACCAGCAGCCCCGCCACCGGCGAGAGCCAGCGCGCGCCCTGATAGAAGGCCGACACGGACAGGAGCGGCCAGAGCGTGATGAGGCCCACGGGATTCAGCAGCACGCGCTCGCAGAGCCGCACGCCGAGGAGCTGGGAGAGCGGCAGCGGCAGCGTGGCCAGCCACTCCATGTCCCAGTCGGGATTGGCCAGCTCGCGCGTGCCCAGGCTCATGAGCAGCGCCACGCCGCAGGCCAGCGCGACCAGCAGCATGACCTCGGTCTCCACCGCCTCGCCCAGCGGCAGCGACGTGACCACGGCATGGTGGCGCGTGAAGCCGTCCAGCCGCACGCGCGCGTGCTGGATCGAGGTCCACGAGAGCATGACCGCGCCGAGGAGGTTCACAACGACGACGACGGCCGGCAGCATCCAGCCCACGCGCCGCGCCGTGCCACTGCGCACGCCGGCCGCCTTGCGGCGCCGCCCGACCGAAAGCAGGTTGTAGAGCCGCTGCGCGCGCAGCCGCACCAGCAGGCCCGCCGCGCGCAGGATCACGCCGCGGGCGCTCCGTCGCCCTCGGTCATGCGCAGGAACACGTCCTCGAGCGAGCCGCCCGCCGCCAGCGTGGCGCGCAGCTCGCCCACGGGCCCGACCGAGACGAGCGCGCCCTGGTGGATGATGCCCACGCGCGTGCACAGCCGCTCGGCCATGTCGAGCAGGTGCGTCGAGAGGAAGATGGTCTTGCCCGCCGCCGAGGCCGCGCGCAGCCGATCGTGCACGTCACGCTGCGCGCGCGGGTCGAGGCCGTTGGTGGGCTCGTCCAGGATGAGCACCGGCGGGTCGTGCACCAGCGCACAGGCCAGCCCGAGCTTCTTCTTCATGCCCGTCGAGTAGTTGCTCGCGAACTCCTCGGCCGCGTCGGACAGGCCCAGCCGCTCCAGCAGCTCCGCCGTGCGCTCGGCCGCCGCGGGCCGCGGCAGTCCGTGCATCTCCGCCACGAATTGCAGGATCTCGCGGCCGCGCAGGTAGTCGTAGAAGGCCGGCGCATCGGGCAGGTAGCCCACGCGCCGCTTCACCTCGGCGCCGTCGCGCTGGCAGTCCAGGCCCTCGATGCGCGCCCGGCCGCCGCTGGGCACGAGGATGCCCATGAGCATGCGGATGGTGGTGGTCTTGCCCGCGCCGTTGGGCCCGAGGAAGCCGAAGACCTCGCCGCGCGTGATGGACAAGGACAGCTCGCGCACGGCCGTGAAGCCGCCGTAGCTCTTGGTGAGCCCCTCGATCGCGATGACCTCGTCCGTCACGCGGCGGAGGGTAACACGCGGCCCGGCGTGCTCAGGGCTGCCGCTCGGGCGCGAAGCGTGCGGGCGCGCCGGCAGTCGCCGCAGGCACGAGGTCCCGCCGCGAGGCGAGAGCGTAGCCGGGCGCGGCGACGGTCACGGAGCAGGACTCCTGCGCCACCTCGATCGCGAAGGCGCCGGCCGCGTGGTCGGCCATCTCGATCCATTGCGTGCAGTCCGGGAACTCGAGCCGCACGCCGAAGCGCTCGACGGGCAGGCCGCTGGCCGCGTCGACGACCTCGCCGTGCAGGAGCACCGCAGGCAGGAGCTCGAAGGTCGCCGGCGGCGCGGCCGGGTCCGCAAGGGCGTGCAACACGGCGTGGTCCGCGTGCGCGATCGAGAGGGCGACGGGCGCGGCGGGCAGGCCGGCCATCTCGAACGAGCCGTCCGGGCCGGTCGTCACGCCGTGGCCTCCGATCGTGGCGCTGCCGCGCAGGCTGTCGTCCACGGAGACGCGGGCGCCCGTCACCGGGTCTCCGCGCTCGTCCGTGACGCGTCCGCGCAGCGAACGTCCCTCGGCGAGCACGAAGTCCTGGCCGAGCACCTGCTCGTCGCCGCGCAGCACGAAACGCCGCCGTGTCTCGACCGGCCACGTCTCCGCGTCGACCGCGATGACGTCGAACTCGCCCGCGGACAGGCCCTCGATGCGGAAGGCTCCGTCCGCGCCGCTGAGCGCCCCGGCTTCCGGCGCGCGCCATGACCGCGACAGCACGTGGAGCATCGCGCCGGCGCGCGGTGCGCCGCGCTCGTCCAGCACGCGGCCGGCCAGGACCGCGCCCTCCGGCAGCGCCACCTCCACGCGCGAGACCTCCCGCTCGCGCACGACGACGCCGGGCACGAGGGTCGGGAACGTGCCTTGGGGAGCGGACCTGAGCGACCACCAGTCCCGTTGGCCCCGCCGCACCTCCGCCTCGACGCGTCCCTCGCACACGCTACCCGTGTCGAGGAGCACCTCGAGGTCGGGCACGTCCTCCCATCCGCCCGGGACCACGACCTGCCGCGAGGTCTCACCCTCGCCGATCCGCGCCGAGACGTGCAGCATGGACGCGTACGGGTCGAGGTCCGCCAGCCGGAACGAGCCGTCGGCGCCGCTCTCCGCACGGGCCCAGCCTGCGTCCGTCTGCACGTCGAGACGCACGCCCGCCAGCGGCGCCCCGTCAGGCGAGCGCACGACGCGCCCCGCGACCGTCCGCGCGCGCGCCGCGGGAGCCGTGGCGTCGGCTGGAACGCGCAGCGGCGCGGGCGAGGCGCCGCGTCGCGCATCGGGCGCGTCGGCGATCGGCCGCATCGGCTCCGCCCCGGCGTTCGCGGCCTAGGCTGGCGGCGCGCGCATCGACGCCGGCTCATCGCCGGTCCCGCGGAGCACGAGGACGAGCAACGCGACGACCAGGAGTGCCGCGCCGGCGACGCGCCCGACGCGCGCTGGCTCCGGCGTACCCGCCGTCACGGCTTGACGACCAGCCGGAACCGCACGGGCGCGCTGGCCGTGCTCGACGGCAGGATGTCCTCGATCGCGAGCGGCTCGTAGCCGGGCGCGGTGACGGTGAGCTTGCAGCGCTCGTCGCCCGGCACGTCGTACTCGAAGCGCCCGCCGGCGTGCGGCTGCGTGTCCGTCGACATCATCGATCCCGTGAACTCCACCTGCACCGCGAAGGCCTCGACCGGCTCGCCCGTGACGGCATCGGTGATGTCGGCGGTCAGCTTGGGCGAGGGCACGAGCACGTAGCTCGGCCGCGGGGCGGTCGTGTCCACGTCTTCCCAGAGGTAGCCGTAGCCCTCGAGCGAGATGGAGATCTGCATGGTGCCCGGCTGCAGGCCGTGCACCTCGAAGAAGCCGTCTTCGCCGGAATGCGCCGCCAGGTCGGCGGAGGTGATCGTGTCGCTGCCCTTCTCGCGCAGGTAGACCGAGGCGCCGGCCAGCGGCCGGCCCGACGGGTCGACGACGCGG
>Ga0209382_10002778_pt1 | contig 24940 bp, 26 predicted proteins | sample SoiMetdeltSBSDD5_FD_187599 | JGI IMG/M metagenome (GOLD analysis project Ga0209382, IMG submission 187599) | Bulk soil microbial communities from a Populus tree surrounding site in Tennessee, USA - Soil MetaG P. deltoides SBSDD5 (SPAdes) (version 2) | ecosystem: Environmental > Terrestrial >... | reverse complement strand
CCGCTTGATCGACTCGCACACCGCCACCACCGCGGTGACCCGGGGCGTCACGTACCCGAGCCGGTTCCAGCGGTCGAGGGGAAAGCTGACGCCGCGGTTGAGGACGAGCACGGGCACGGGCGCGATAAGACCGGCGAGGAGGGCGAGGGTGCGCGCCTTGCCCTTGTGGCAGTGAATCACCTGGATGCGGTGAGCGCGGATGAGGCGAGCAAGGGCGAGGACGGCGGGAATGTCGAGCGCGTGGCGCATGGACAGCGCTGCGTATGGGATTCCCGCCGCGCGGCACTTGTCCGCCCAGATCGGACTCGGCCGTGTGGACACCACCACGTGGTGCCCGCGCGCGTGGAGCCCCGACGCGAGCTCGCGCAGCTGGATGGCCGCTCCGGTGAAGTAGTCCGGCTTGGGATAGAGCTGGAGGATCCGGAGCGGCGTGGCCCTACCCCTTGAAGAACTGGCGGACGGCCGCCGCGACCTCGTCCGCCTCGGCCTCGGTGTGACCGGCCGAGATGGGCAGGCTGAGGATCTCACGGACTATTCGGTCAGTAACGGGCAAGTCGGGCGCGCGCAGGTGCTCGACGGCGGGCTGCCGGTGGCTCGGAACGGGGTAGTGGATGCCGGTGGCGATGCCGCGCTCCTTCAGGTGGCGGGCCAGCGCGTCGCGACGCTCGGTAGCGACGACGTAGAGATGGTACACGTGCAGCGTCCCCCCGCGCTCGGTGGGCAGGCGCAGGTCAAGGCCGGTGAGCCCAACCGCGTAGCGGGCGGCAATCTTCCGGCGTTGCGCGTTCATCGCGTCGAGCCGCCGCAGGAGCACCCGCCCCACCGCCGCCTGGATGTCGTTGAAGCGGAGGTTGAATCCCACCTCGGCGTGGACGTCCTTGTTCAGGCGGCCGTGGTCGCGCAGCCGGCGGCAGCGCGCCGCCACCGCGTCGTCGCTGGTGACGAGAAGGCCGCCGTCGCCCATCACGCTGAGGTTCTTCGAGGGGTAGAACGAGAACGCGGCCGCCCGCCCGAAGTCGCCGACCTTCCGGCCCTGCCATTCCGCACCGTGGGCCTGGGCGCAGTCCTCGAGGAGCCAGAGGGCGTGCCGCGCGCAGAGGGCCTGGATGGCGGGCAGGTCGGCGGGCTGCCCGTAGAGGTGCACGGGCACGAACCCGACCGTGCGCGAGGTCACCTTCGCGGCCGCGTCGCGCACGTCCACGGTGTACGAGTCGTCCACGTCCACGAAGACGGGCGTCGCGCCGGCGAAGCAGATGGCCTCCACGGTGGGGAAGGCGGTGTGGGCAGGCACCAGCACCTCGTCGCCCGCCCTGACCTCGAAGGCCTTCAAGAGCATCCAGAGCGCGGCGGTGGCGCTGGACGTCAGCACCGCGTGCTTGGCCCCGCTGTAGGCCGCAAACTCGTCCTCGAATGCCCGACACTCGGGCCCGAGGATGTACTGGCGTGAGTCGATGGCCTTGAGGACGGCCCCCTTGATCTCGTCGTCGATGGGGGGGCGCGAGAGCGGGATGGACATCAGGTCTGGCCTCCTGGGGGCTTGAGTCGGTTGTAGCGCCCGCGGTAATAGAGCAGCGGCTCCACCCCGTCGTCATCGCGTGACGACGCCGCCTCGACCTGCCCCACGAAGATGGTGTGGTCACCGCCCGCGTAGGCATGCGCCGTCGAGCACTCCAGATGGACGAGGGCGTCGGCGAGGAGCGGCACGCCGAGCGCGCCCGGCTTGTGGGCGATCCCGTCGAACTTCTCCGCGGCGGTCGAGGACTTCGTGGCGAAGCGATTGGACAAGGCTTCCTGCCCCGCCGCCAGGATGTTCACCGCGAAGCGGTCGCTCGCGCGCAAAGCCTCGTAGCTCTGGGCGTTGTGGGCCACGCACACCAGAATCATGGGGGGCGTGAGCGACACCGAGGTGAACGCGCTCGCCGTGAGGCCGGCGGGCCGCCCGGCGGAGTCCCGGGTAGTCACCACGGTCACGCCGCTGGCGAAATGGCCGAGCACGCGCCGGAAATCGTCGGGGCCGATCACCTTGCTTTTCTATCAGGTCTCGGCGGATTTTTCAACCTACGCAAGGGCTTGGACGTCACCGGGTGCCCGCTTTACCTTGACGGTCTCGGGCGTTCCCCCTATCATGGCCCCACATGGTGAAGCGATGAGCGCGCAGGGCAACCCCGCGGTGACGGAAGCCGCCATCCTGGAGGCTCTCCGGTCGGTCAAGGATCCGGAAGGGGGCCAGGACGTGGTCGCCCTCGGGCTGGTGCGTGATCTCCAAGTCTCGCCCGGCGAGGTGTCCTTCACGCTGGCCTTCGCCGGGCAGTCGCCACAGTCCAAGGTCGCGCTTCACAGCGGCGCGTCCCGCGTGGTGCGCAACATTCCGGGGGTCGGCAAGGTGAACGTCAAGATGGGCAGCGGCGGCGCCGCCCCCGCGCGGCCGGCGGCGCACGCGCACGGCCCGGGCCATGCGCACGGGCCCGAGCCGGGGCCGGCCCGCTCGGCGGAATTCATCCCCGATGTCAAGCACACCATCGCCGTCTCCTCCGGCAAGGGCGGGGTGGGCAAGTCGACGGTGGCCGTCAATCTCGCGCTGGCGCTCCGGCAGGGCGGCGCGGTGGCCGGCCTCGTGGACGTGGACGTGTACGGCCCCGACGTGCCCCTCATGATGGGCACGCGGGGGCGCCCGGGGATGTTCGACAACAAGATCATCCCGGTCGAAGCCCACGGCGTGAAGGTCATGTCCATCGGGTTGCTCGTGGACGAGCGGGAGGCCCTGATCTGGCGCGGTCCCATGATTCACTCCGCCGTCCAGCAGTTCCTCCGTGACGTCGCCTGGGGTCCGCTCGATTATCTCGTCTTCGACATGCCGCCCGGCACGGGTGACGCTCAGCTCTCGCTCTCCCAGGTCATCCCGCTCACCGGGGTGGTCATGGTGACCACGCCCCAAGACGTGGCGCTGCTCGACGTCCGCAAGGCGCTGGGGATGTTCCGCAAGCTCAACGTGCCCATCCTCGGCATCGTCGAGAACATGAGCTACTTCGTCGCGCCCGACACCGGGACGCGCTATCCCATATTCGGCGAGGGCGGCGGGGCCAAGGTGGCCGAGGAGTTCGGCGTGCCCTTGCTGGGCCAGATTCCCCTCGAGATGGAGACTCGCCGCGGCGGGGACACGGGGATGCCCGTCGTGATCGGGCAACCGACCTCCGCGCAGGCGGACGCCTTCCGCAAGATCGCCGCGGCGGTGGCGGCACGGGTCGAGGCCCTCGCGGGCCTGCAGTTGCCGCGCATCGGATAGCCGTCCGCTCCGTGGCCGCGCGCCATCACCTGCCGATCTTCCCGCTTCCCGACATCGTGCTCTTTCCCCACACGCTCCTCCCACTGCACATCTTCGAGCCGCGCTACCGCGCCATGACCTCGGATTGCCTGGCCCGGGACCGGCGCCTCGTCGTCGTGGGCCTCCGGGCGGGGTACGAGACGGACTACTACGGCCGGCCGCCCGTGCATGCCGTGGCCGGCGCGGGGCGGATCATCCAGTGCGAGCGCATGGCGTCCGGGCGATTCAACATGATCTTGCGGGGTGAGGGGCGGATGCGCCTGACGCGGGAGCTGCCGACGGACACGCTCTACCGGGTCGTCGAGGCGGAAGAGCTGCTGGACGAGGGCGCGGACGACCCGGAGGTCCCGGCGCTGGTCGACCTCGTGAAGCGCACGTGCCGGCAGATTCTGCAAACGGTGAAGCGGGCCACCCCCGAGATGGACGTGCTCACCGAGGCCGGTGATCCTGCCGTGCTCGCGGATCAGGTGGCCTCCGCCCTGATCCCGGCCCCGGCAGTGCGCCAGGCGCTGATCGAGGAGACGAACGTCGAGCGGAGGCTCCGGCGCCTGCTCGCCGAAATGTCCACCCTGCTCAAACAGCTGCGCGATGACTGAGCGCCAGCGGCGAGTTCTCGCGGGGGCCTTACTGGCACTGGCGCTACTGGGCGCGGGGGCCGGGGCCCCCGCGGCCGAGCCCTGGGGGTGGCTCGGGGTCCGCATACGGGATCTGTCCGAGCAGGAGATGAACGAGATCTCGACGCGCCACGGCATCGCCGAGGGCTTCGGGGCCATGGTCGTGGAAGTCCTCAAGGACACGCCGGCGGAGACCTCCGGACTCCGCACGGGCGATCTGATCGTGGCCTTCCGGGACCGGCCCGTCGTGGACACGCGGGCGCTCATCCGCCTCATCGGCGCCTCTCCCGTCGGAGAGACGGTGTCCCTGACCGTGCTCCGGCTGGACGAGGGCCGGCAGCGGATCTCCGTCCGGCTCGCCGCCATGCCCCCGGCCGTCGCCGCCGACCGGATCGCGGGGGAGCTGGGCTTCGTCGTGCGGGAGCCCGACGGCCAGCCCGAGCTGGGCGGGGCGCGGCCAAGCCCGCTGCCCACGGTGTCGGGCGTCCTCCCGGGCAGCCGCGCGGCGGGAGCGGGGATGCGGGTGGGCGACGTGCTGGTGGAGGTGGACGGCAAGGTGGTGCTCACCTTCCACGCGCTGCGCGAAGCCCTCCTGGCGTGGACGCAAGACCGGCCGCTTCCCCTGGTGGTCCGCCGGGACGGCCAGCGTGTGGCGGTGGTGGTGCCGATCTCGCGAAATCCTTGAACCTATTGCCCGTCGTTACGGTTACAATACCGCCGGCTTGACGCAGGTCCGGCTCGGAGTTCCACCGCGGGCCGTGTGGCCCGCTCGTTCCCGATGAGGCCCGACCACTCAACGAGGAGGAGTGCTATGAACGATTCGCGACCGATTACCGAGGCGCCCCGCCGAAAGTTCCTCAAGGGCGCGGCCACCGCGGCCATGGGCGCGGCCGCGCTCGGGTTCCCGAGCGTCGTCAAGGCGCAGGGTCCCATCAACATGCGCTGGCAGAGCACCTGGCCGGCCAAGGACATCTTCCACGAGTACGCCAACGACTTCGCCAAGAAGGTCAACGACATGACCGGCGGCGACATCAAGATCGAGGTGCTCCCGGCGGGCGCGGTGGTCCCGGCCTTCGGCCTCCTCGACGCGGTGTCCAAGGGCACGCTCGACGGCGGCCACGGCGTTCTCGTGTACCACTACGGCAAGCAGACCGCGCTAGCGCTTTGGGGCTCGGGGCCGGCCTACGGCATGGACGCCAACATGCTGCTGTCCTGGCACAAGTACGGCGGGGGCAAGCAGCTGCTGGACAAGCTCTTCAAGTCCATCAACGCCAACGTGGTGTCGTTTCCCTATGGGCCGATGCCCACCCAGCCGCTCGGCTGGTTCAAGAAGCCCGTCACGAAGCCCGATGACTTCAAGGGCCTCAAGTTCCGGACCGTCGGCATCTCCATCGACGTGTTCACCGGCCTCGGCGCCGCAGTCAATGCGCTGCCCGGCGGTGAGATCGTGCCCGCCATGGACCGCGGCCTGCTCGACGCCGCCGAGTTCAACAACGCGACGTCGGACCGCATCCTCGGGTTCGCCGACGTCTCCAAGGTGTGCATGCTCCAGAGCTTCCACCAGAACGCCGAGCAGTTCGAGATCAGCTTCAACAAGACCAAGTACGACGCCCTTCCGGACAAGATGAAGGCCATCATCGAGAACGCGGTCGAGGCCGCCTCCGCCGACATGTCCTGGAAGGCGGTGGACCGCTACTCGAAGGACTATCAGGAGCTGCAGAGCAAGGACAAGGTGCGCTTCTACAAGACGCCGGACGCGCTCCTCCAGCGCCAGCTTACCGCCTACGACGCCGCCGCCGACAAGAAGGCGGCCGACAATCCGCTCTTCAAGGAGATCGCCGCGTCCCAGAAGGCGTTCGCCGAGCGTGCGGTGAAGTGGGACCTCGACACCAATGTCAGCCGGCGCATGGCGTACAACCACTACTTCGGCAAGAAGAGCTAGCCGCTTCGTGAGGGACATCGCCGCGCCCGCCCGGCTTCCGGCCTTCGCCGGGGACCGGGCGGGGCGGCCTCGCCCATGAACGCCGACCGCTTCATCCGCGCCGTCGACCGCGTGAGCTACTGGTCGGGCAAGACCTTCGCGTGGCTGATCGTGGCGCTCACCTTCGTGGTCTCCATCGAGGTGTTCAAGCGCTACATTCTGAACCGTCCCACCGCCTGGATCTTCGATTTCAACAACATGCTGTACGGGACCCTGTTCATGCTGTGCGGAGCCTACACCCTCGCCGCCGCCGGCCACGTGCGCGCCGACTTCGTGTACTCCTACCTCACGCCCCGCAAGCAGGCCGCCCTGGACCTCGCGCTCTACTTCCTCTTCTTCATCCCCGGCATCCTCGGCCTCATCTATGCGGGGACCGACTACGCGCTGCTCTCGTGGAAGATCGACGAGCACTCCACCGTGACCGCGGAAGGGCCGCCCGTCTACCATTTCAAGACGATGATCCCGCTGGGCGGGGCCCTGGTGATGCTGCAGGGCCTCGGGGAGATCGTACGGTGCGCGGTGTGCCTGCGCCGGGGGGCCTGGCCCGCGCGGATAGAGGACGTGGAGGAGATCGACGTCCTCGACACTCAGCTCGGGCACAGCGAGTACGTGGACGAGGAGTCGCGCCGGGCGGCCCTGGAAGGCGCGCATGCTATCGAGGAGGCGGCCCGCCACCGGAGCGTGGTGGACCAGGATCGGTGAGCGACCCGTCCCTCGGCCTCCTCATGCTGGGCCTCATCGTGGTGGCCATCATGATGGGGTTCCCCACCGCCTTCACCCTCATGGGCCTGGGCATGGTCTTCGGGTACGTGGCCTTCTTCGACTCGGCGCAACACTGGTGGGAGAACCGGGCCTTCGACCTCATCGTCCAGCGGACCTATGGGGTGATGACCAACGACACGCTGCTCTCGGTGCCCCTCTTCGTGTTCATGGGCTACATCATGGAGCGGGCGGCGCTGGTGGACCGCATGTTCCACAGCGTGCAGCTCGCCTTCCGCCGGGTGCCCGCCTCCCTGGCGGTGACCACGCTCCTCGTGTGCGCGTTCTGGGGCATCGCCTCCGGCATCGTGGGGGCGGTGGTGGTGCTCATGGGCGTCATCGCCATGCGCCCGATGCTCAAGGCCGGCTACGACGTGCGGCTGGCCGCCGGCGCCATCACCGCCGGGGGCACGCTGGGCATCCTCATCCCGCCCTCGGTGATGCTCATCGTCTACGCCGCGGTGGCGGGGCAGTCCATCGTGAAGCTCTACGCGGCCGCCATGCTCCCGGGCTTCTTCCTCACCGCGCTCTACCTGGCCTATATCCTGGGCTGGGCCCTGATCAACCCGCGCATCGCGCCCAGGCTCCCCCCGGACCAGTACCGGGTACCCGTACCGGACTTTCTCCGCCAACTCGAGGGCCCCCGGGGTGGGAGCGTGGTGCCGGGTCTCCTCGGGGCGGCGCTGCGTCTTCGCGCGCCCGGGTATCGCCAAATCGTGCAGGGCCTGCTCGTGATCTCGGTCCCTCTGGTCCTCACCGTCGGGGTCTTCGCGGCGACGTGGTGGTACGTCGTCGTCTACCACGCGCCCGAGGTGGCGGCGAGCGCGGCGCCGCCCACCACGGTCGTGCGTCCGGCCACCCCCACGCCCGCGTCCGTCGCCGCTCCCGCGAAGGAGGAGAAGCCCCAGGAGCTAGGCGCCGCCGCCTCGTCGGAGAGCACCGACGAGGAGAAGCCGCAGGAGCTGGGCGCCGCCGGTGATCCCGCGCAGGAGGAATCCCGGCCCGAGGGCCCACCCGAAGAGATGACGTCGCTCCGCGATCCCACCACGAGCACCGGCGCGGGCCAGATCCCCACGCGGTTCTATTTCTGGTTCTGGGGGCTCGCCGGCCTGTCCGCTCTCCTCCTGTTCGTCTACTACGCCCGCATGGATGGCGAGCAGCTCGAGATCCTGCGGGAGCTTATCGCCTCCGTGGTGCCGCTGGGCGTGCTCACCGTGGTGGTACTCGCGGTGATCCTCTTCGGCATCACCACCGCCAGCGAGTCGGCGGCGATCGGCGCGCTGGGGGCCATGTACCTCGCAGTGATGGCCCGCTACGCGCGCGCCGTCTGGTGGTGGAGCCTGGTCGGTGCCCTCGTTGGGTTCGGGCTCGGTTGGTGGAAGGAGGAGCCCTGGGCCTCGCTGGCGGTGTCGGCGTCGCTGGGCGGCGCGTTCCTGGGCACGGTCGTGCCGGGACTCTGGTACATGCGCGTCTCGCCCGAGCTTCGGCGGAACTTCAGGGAGTCGACCTTCCTCACCGCCAAGACCACCGCCATGGTGTGCTGGCTGTTCGTGGGCTCGGCGCTCTTCTCGGCGGTGTTCGCGCTGCACGGCGGCCAGGGGCTCATCGAGCGGTGGGTGCTGTCCATGAACCTGTCGCCGCTCGGCTTCCTGATTCTCGCCCAGGCGCTCATCTTCTTCCTGGGCTGGCCGCTGGAGTGGACGGAGATCATCGTGATCTTCTGCCCGATCTTCATCCCCCTCCTCAGCCACTTCAACATCGACCCCATCCTCTTCGGCACCATGGTGGCGGTGAACCTGCAGGCGGCGTTCCTTTCGCCACCGGTGGCGATGTCGGCCTTCTACCTCAAGGGCGTGTCGCCCAAGCACGTCACCCTCAATCAGATCTTCGCCGGGATGATGCCGTACATGCTGATCGTCATTCTGTGCCTCGTCTTCATGTACATCTGGCCGGGCATGTCGCTCTGGCTGCCGGAGTTCCTCTACGGCAAGTGACGCGGCCGATCTGCACGCGCTGACCGCGGTCGACGCGGCCCGCCTCATCCGCGCGGGGACCATCTCCGCCGTCGAGCTGGTCGAGGCGTGCCTGACGCGGGTGCGGAAGGTGGACGGGGAGGTGCAGGCCTGGACCTTCCTCGATCCGGCGCACGCCCTCGCGCAGGCGCGCGCCGCCGACGAGGAGCGGCTGACCGGCCGGCCCATCGGCCTCCTGCACGGCGTGCCGGTGGGGATCAAGGACATCATCGACACCGCCGACATGCCCACCGAGAACGGCTCGGTGCTCCACGCGGGCCGCACGCCTTCGCGCGACGCCCACGTGGTGACGCGTCTACGCGGGGCGGGGGCGGTGATCATGGGCAAGACCGTCACCACGGAGTTCGCCACCCGCGCGCCCGGCAAGACGCGCAACCCGCACAATCCCGCGCACACCCCGGGCGGCTCCTCGAGCGGCTCGGCGGCGGCGGTGGCCGCGGGGATGGTGCCGCTGGCGCTCGGCAGCCAGACGGGGGGGTCGACCATACGCCCCGCCTCCTACTGCGGCGTCCACGGCCTCAAGCCGACGCACGGCCTCGTGTCCCGCCGGGGCATGTTCCAGCTCTCGCGGAGCCTGGACCACGTCGGCCTCTTCGCCCGGACCATCGACGACCTCGCGCTGCTCCTCGAGGTGCTGGCGGGGCACGACGAGGGCGACCCGGACACCCGGCCGCGCGCCCGCCCGCCCTACCGGGAGATCGCGGCAGAGGAGCCACCCATCCCGCCCATGCTCGGCTTCGTCAAGACCGCGCGCTGGGACGAGATGGAGCCGGACGCGCGGGAAGCCTTCAGCGAGCTGGTCGCCCACCTGGGCGACCGCGTGGAAGAAGTGGAGCTGCTCGCCCTGGATGCCGGCGAGTGGCAGCGCATCATCATGGACGCGGAGATGGCGCTGAACCTGGCGCGGGAGTGGGCGACGGGCCGGGACCGGCTCTCGCCGTCGCTCCGTGCGCGTCTCGAGAGCGGCCACACCGTACGCGCCTACGACTATCTGCGGGCGAGAGCGGGCGTTCCCGCCCTCGTCGCGAGCCTCGCCGAGCTCTTCGAGCAGCGCTACGATGCCCTCCTCACGCCTGCCACCTTCGGCACCGCGCCTGCCGGGCTCGAGTCCACGGGCGATCCGGCGTTCTGCACCCTGTGGACCCTCACGGGGATGCCGGCCGTGTCTCTGCCGCTCATGCAGGGCGCCAGCGGGCTGCCCCTGGGCGTGCAGCTCGTCGGCCCCCGCGACGGCGACGCGCGTCTCCTGCGCACGGGACGGTGGCTCGCGGAGTGCGTCAGCGCCGACTGATTCCGCCCCGGCCGCGCCGGGCGCCCTTGATACAATGGCGCGGATGGTCGTCCTGGGCATCAACGAGACACACTGCGCCACCGCCGCCGTGCTCCGCGACGGGCGCGTGATCGGCTGCGCCTCCGAGGAGCGATTCTCCCGTCTGAAGAACGACGCCGGGTATCCGCGCCGTGCGGTGGACGCTCTGCTCTCCCAGCTGGGCATCGCGCCCAGTGAAATCGACCTGGTGGCGCTGGCGGGGGCGCGGGCCGCCTCGCGGGAGTGGCTGAACCGGGTGCTCCACGATGAGGCCTATGCCCGCGAGTACTACGGCGTCGCCTGGCCCACTTCCCGCCGGACGTTCAATCGGAAGATGCGGAAGCTCGGCGCGCGTTTCGGGCTGATGGACGCGGCCCGCGGGAAGTTCGGCATCCCGCAGGATGAGCGCCTCGGCCTCGTCACCGATCATCTGGGCATCGCACGGGAGCGCATCGCCTGCCTCGACCACCATGCCTGCCACGCCGCCGCGGCGTACTTCGGCTCGGGCTTCGGCGGGCGCGAAGCGCTGGTCCTCACCAACGACAACTCCGGCGACGGTCTGTGCGCGACCGCCTCCACGGGGCGGGGGTTCGATCTCGCCCGTCACGAGGCGACGGCGAGCGCCCCCGGCTCGCTGGGGGCCTTCTACTCCTTCGTGACCCTGGCGCTGGGCATGAAGTTCGGCGAGCACGAGTACAAGGTGATGGGGCTGGCGCCGTACGCGCCGGAGCGGTACGCCGAGCGCGCGGAGCGGGCGCTCCGCGAGGTGTTCGGCATGGAGGCGGGACAGCCCGCGCGCTTCCACTGGCGGAAGCCGGGGGAGCGCTACGCGCTGCTCCTCCGCGCCACCCTGGGCCTACGGTTCGACTGGGTGGCGGCCGGCGCCCAGCGACTGCTCGAGGGCCTGCTGCTGGAGTGGACGCGCCTCATGCGCCAGCGCTACGGCGGGAGCCGGGTGGCGCTGGGCGGCGGCGTCTTCATGAACGTGAAGGCGAACATGCTGCTCGCCCAGGAAGAGTGGGTGGAGGAGCTCTTCGCGTTCCCCTCCTGCGGCGACGAATCCAACGCGGTGGGCGCCGCCTACCTGGGCTATCTCGCGGAATGCGCCCGGCGCGGCACCGCACCGACGCCGGCGCCCTTCGGCCCCGCCTATCTCGGCCCCTCGGTCACCGACGCCGACGCGGAGGCGGTGATCCGCGAGCGCAACCTCCACGCGCGCTACAAGGTGGCCTTTCACGACCGGGTCGAGGAGCGGATCGCCGAGCTCCTGGTGACCGACGGCGTGGTCGCGCGCTGCGCGGGGCGCATGGAGTTCGGCGCCCGCGCCCTGGGCAATCGCTCGATCCTGGCCAATCCCGGGGATCCACGTGTGGTGGGGCTGATCAACCGCATGATCAAGAACCGGGACTTCTGGATGCCTTTTGCGCCCACCGTGCTCGCCGAGCGCGCGGCGGAGTACCTGGTGAACCCCAAGAGGCTGGCCTCGCCTTACATGATGCTGGCGATGCCGACCACCGAAGCCGGGCGTGCCGCGCTGCCCGCCGCGCTCCATCCCCAGGACGCCACCGCGCGACCGCAGATCCTCGAGCGGGACTGGAACCCGGAGTACCACGCGGTGATCCGCGAGTTCGAGCGGCGCACGGGGACGGGGGCGGTGCTCAACACGTCGTTCAACCTCCACGGGGAGCCGGTGGTCGCCTCCGCCGCCGACGCGGTGGACACCTTCGAGCGGTCAGGTCTTCCGCACGTCGCCATCGGGCATTGGCTGATCTCCAAGAAGTGAGCGCGAGGAGCGACGATCCCTGGGCCTGAGACCTCAGTAGCCGCGGCGCCGGTCGGCGATGTGGCGGAGCGGCCGGCCGGCGAGATAGCGGCGGAGATTGTCGTCGAAGATGGGGCCGATCTCCGCCGGCGTGCTCGGCCCCGAGATGTGCGGCGTGACCACCACATTGTCGAGCGCCCAGAAGGGGTGGGTGGGCGGGAGCGGCTCCTCGGCGAACACGTCGAGCACCGCCCCGCCGATGGCGCCCGCGCGGAGCGCTCGCAGGAGCGCCCCCTCGTCCACGACCGGGCCCCGCGCGATGTTGATCAGCCAGCCGGTGGGCTTCATGGCCGCGAGCTCCCTCGCGCCCACGAGCCCGCGGGAGGCCGCGGTGAGCGGCACCGTCACCACCGCGAAGTCCGCGTCGCGGAGCACGCGGGCGAGGGCGGCCGTCCGGACCACCCGGTGCGCCTCGCGTGCGGGACGGCCGGAGCGGCTCACGCCCACCACGCGCATCCCGAGCGCCCGTCCGGCGCGGGCGACGGCGCGCCCGATGTCACCGAGGCCGATCACGCAGAGGCCGGCCCCGCGTAGTCGCGTCGGATCCACCGGCAGCCAGTGCCGCGCCCGCTGCTGGGCACGGAATCGCTCCATCCGCTGAGTGGTCCAGAGGGCCCAGCCCAGCACGTACTCGGCCATCCACGGGCCGAAGATGCCGGCGGCGCGGGTCACCACGACTGCGGCGGGCAGGCTGGGCACGAAGAAGCGCTCGACGCCCGCGCCCATGCCCTGTATCCAGCGGAGCCGCGGCGCCCGGCCGAGCAAGTCGGGCGGGAAGCCCCAGGCGTACAGGATCTCGGCGTCGGCAATCCGCGCGGCCGCCTCCGCTGGGGTGGAGCAGACCGCGACCTCGAGCCCGCGGCGGGGAAGGCGGATCAGGCGCGCGTAGGCATCGGCCTCGTCGGGGTGATAGACGAGGATGAGGCGGCGGGCGCTCACGCGCCGAGCTTGGCGAGGAGCCGATCCTCGAACGTGAAGTCCACGGGGCGGTCGAGCGCGCCCTGGGCGCGGTACCAGGCCAGGGTCTGGCGGATGGCGCCAGCGAGGGTGTAGCGAGGCCGGATCCCGAGCTCGTTGCGCAGCTTGGTGGTGGTGTGCACCGCGTGGCAGTCGTAGACGAGGTTCTGGCCGAACACGGGGCCGGGCTTGTCGAAGGCCTTGAGCAGGGCGGGATCGAAGTGGCGGAAGGTCACCGGCCGCCCCATCGCCTCCGCGATCAGCTCGACGAAGCCCACCTGGCTCACCACGTCCTCGCCCATCACGTTATAGGCCTGGCCGTGGGCGCGTGGGTCGCCCAGCATCGCGGCCATCGCCTCGCCCAGATCCTCCACGTGCCCGAACTGCCGCAGCCAGCCGCCGTGGCCGGGGACCAGCACGGGCCGCCCGCGCGCGATGCGGTCCATGAAGAACGTCTCGTTGTTCCGCGTATTGAGGGGGCCCATCACGTGCGTGGGCCGCACGATCGTGACCGGCCACCCCTCGCGCCGGCTCCGTTCGAGCAGCGCGTTCTCGCCAGCGATCTTGTGGCGGGCGTAGTCGCCCCAGTACTCGCCTCGCGGCGTGTCTTCCGAATACGGGATCGGGAGCGCATGGTCGTAGACGCGGCAGGTGGACACGAACAGCACGTGGGGCCGGCCCTGCAGGGCGCGCAGCAGCGCCTCGACGTCCTCGCCGAGGGTGGGCGCGTACGTCACGTCCACCACGGCGTCGAAGGTCTCGCCGAGGAGGCCCGGGAGCGCGGCGTGGTCCTTGCGATCTCCCGCGATCACGCGCGCCCCCGCGGGCAAGCGCTCGGGATGCCGCCCGCGGTTGAACACGGTTACCGCGTGCCCCCGCCCCTGCAGCGACTGCACGAGGTGCAGGCTGATGAACTCCGTCCCGCCGAGCACGAGCACCCGCATGACGCGGGATTCTAGCACAGCAGACGCGCGGCCCCCGTCAGCCGATGGCGACGGCGACGCAGGTGGTGGTGCGCGTCACGCCGTCGATTGTGCCGATGGACTCCGTCACCAGGTTGCCGATCGCGTCGAGGGACGCGCCGTCCACGACGGCGATGAAGTCGTAGGGCCCGGTGACCGCGTCCATCGCGACCACGGTGGCCTTGGCGCTCTTCACCTTGGTGAGGGCCTTCTTGACGTTCTTGGTCTTCCCGGCGGCGGTCTCGATGAGGACGTAGGCTTTCATCACGAGTCTCCTTTGGGGTCGCGGCGGCTTGCCCACCAGGCGGCGAGCATGCCCGCCGCCACCGCCGCGCCCAGCACGGGCCAGAAGTTCGTGCGCAGGAATGGCATCGCCCAGAAGGGCGAGCGGCGCTGGGCCGGCGTGATGGCGCCATCGAGGAGGCCGTCGACCAAACGCATGCCCTCGTCGAGCAGCACCTCCGTCGTCGCCCGCGCGAAGGCGGGATCGGCCAGCGCGGGGTGGCCGACATAGCCTTGGCCGCCGTTGCGCAGGGGGTAGTTGGGCACAAGGCGGCGGGGGAGCGAGTAGCGCGCGGCGGGAAGCGAGCGGTACGAGTCCGCCACGAGGTCCGGCCGGCGCCAGAGCATGAAGGAGGTCTCCCAGAGGCCGCCGTGCATGTCGTCGGCGAAGGCCGCGCGCTCCTCGTCCGACAGGGAACGCCCGAGGCGCTCCTCGATGCGGGGCAGGTAGCGCCCGCGCAGGAACTCCCACGCGAGGTATCCCGTCAGCGACGCCATGGTGACGTGATGGCGGCGCGAGACGATAGCGGCAGCCTCCTCGAGGGCGACCAGGTGACCCGGCCCGCCGTGGCCGTTCGCGACGGCGATCCAGCGGAAGCCGGCGCGGGCGAGCGAGGCGCCATAGTCCACCACCGCGTCGCGGACGACGCGCTGCCGGATGCGAATGGTGCCGACGGAGTCGAAGGTGAAGGAGCCGAGGTGCAGGGTGGGGGCGAGCACCGCGGCCCAGCCCGGACGCGTCGCCACCAGCCGCTCGGCGAGGGTCTCCGCGAAGTGGCGCGCCGCGAAGGCGTCCACCCCCAGGGGCAGGTGCGGGCCGTGCTCCTCCAGCGGGCTCACGGTGAGCAGGACGAGAGTACGCGCGCGATCGAGGGCGTCGAGCGCGGGCGTGGACATCTCTTCGAGGAGGTGGACGGTCAAAAGCTCGACCCTCTCGTGGATGCGAGGTAGTCATTCTTGGCGCGCTCGAGGTCGGCAATGATGCCGCGGCGCGCGTCCAGCAGGCGCGAGGCCACCTGGCGCCGGAGGAGGCCCATGGTCCCCAGCCGGATCTGGCTGCGGAGCCGCCCGAGGCCGCCGAGGTAGCGATAGGCGAAGAGCCCGGACAGCGGCAGCGAGAGCGCGAAGGCGGCGGCCCAGAGGGCGCCCGCCAGACGCCAGACCACCCACGTCTCGAGGCCCCAGAAGAGCGGAATCGCCACCACGCTGGTGAGAAGCCGGGTGGTGGCGTAGTCCGTCTCCTTCCGGGCGAAGCGATGGCTGATCCAGCGCGGCAGGAAGTAGGGCAGGCCGTTGACGAGGACGCCGTAGAGGAAGAGTGGCAGCCCCAGCCCCGCCCGCGAGCCGTGCTGCAGCCTTGCCCCCAGCCGGGGCCGGGCCAGCCGCGCGCGCACCGCCTCGTCGCGGACGCGATACTCCCAGAGCAGCCCGCGATATCCCTGGATGCGCTGCCAGAGCGCCTCCACCCGCGCGGGCTCGCGCGCCGCGAAGTGCTGGGCCGCCTCGGCGATGCCGCGGGAGAGGCGGATGGTATCGATCTGCCGGAGGGCGATCCCGCGCTCCTCGTGGAGCTCGCGCACGAGCTCGCCGCGGTAGAGGTCTTCGACCGCGCGGATCAGCGCGTCCCAGTCCAGCCGGCGCACGTTGACGACCTGCGCTTCCATGGCCACCTGCACGGACGTGGTGAGCGCGTCCACCGCCTTGACGGCATCGTCGCCGTACACCGCCGAGTAGGGCGCCAGGGAAATCGGCTCGCCGAAGGCCACGAGCACCCGGCCGCGAAACGACTTGCGGGCCTCGAAGGTGAGCCCGACGGGCAGGAGGGTGAGGGCGGCGCCGCCCGCGGCCTCGCCGGAGCCTCCGCGCCGAGCCTCGTACTCGAGGGCGATCCGGGCCGCCCCGGTCTTGATGCGCTGGACGCGCGGCTCCGCATGGGTCGTGCCCTCGGGGTAGATCCCGATGAGCCCGCCCCGCCCGAGCGTCTGGAAGCACGCGGTGAAGGCGTCGACGTTCCGCTCCACGCCCACCACGCCGACCCCGTGGCCGGGCGGAGCAGCGTCCTGTTTCCGGTAGACGGGAATGGCCCCGCACGCGAGCAGGAAGCGTGCGACGAGCGGATTCCGGAAGAGCGCGGCGGTGGCGAGGAAGTGGACCTTCCGATGGAGCGCGGCGGCCACGAGGAGCGAGTCGATGAGGTTGTTGGGGTGGTTGATGCAGAGGAGCACCGGCCCCGTCTCCGCCACCCGGTCGGCGTGGCGCACGTCCACCGCCTTGAAGAAGAACCAGATGCAGAAGCGGGCCAGCGCCCGCACCGTGGCGTAGAGGGGGCCGGTGGCCTCGCGAGAAGACCCGGCCGTCATTCGGCCACGACGCGGCGCAGGGTGGGAAGGAACCAGTCGGTGCGTTCCACGCTCTTGCCGCCCTGGAAGTCGAGCCGCGTGCCGCGCTCCTCGGAGTGGTTGGCCGGGTCGAAGCGCGCCACCAGCGTCACTGCCTGGTCGCCCGCGGCGAGACGCAGCCGCTCACCCGCGCTCTCGTCGCCGATGCGCGCCACGATCACGTAGAGGCCGGTCGCGTTGGTCTGGCCGCGATAAGCGAGGCCGGTCTTCTCCCGGGTGAGGGACACCGCGACCCCCGGCAGGGGCGTCCCGTGCGCGTCCTTCACGTAGCCGAGGACGGTGTAGCGATAGTAGACCTCGTGCTCGCCCGAAACTGGGTCGACCAGAGACAGGCTGAATACTATGACTAGCAATAGTTTAGCACTCATTGTCTCAGTCCATGGACGAAGATGTCGATCGGCTCAGCGCCTGGGCCAGGAGGGTGCGGTGGCACTGCGTGGGGTCGGCGCAGGAGCAGAGGAGGGTGACGCGCCGGCGCCCGGCCAGTGCCCGCAGACGGGCCAGCGCCGGCGCTGCCGGCTCGCGCCTGAGGCCGGCCAGATAGCGCCGCCGGAGCTCCGGCCAGCTGAGCCGGCCCGCATTCCAGGCCCGGAGGTTGCCGATCTCGGCGCCAAGGTCGCGCAGCCAGAGATCCACCGCCGACTTGCGGATGCCCCGCGGCCAGAGGCGCATCACGAGGACGCGGAGACCGTCCGTCCGCGCCGCCGGCTCGTAGATCCGCTTCGTAGCGATCCGCGGTCGCGGGCGGGACGGCATGACCGCTAGCGGGACACCGGCTCGACGACCACCGCGGTGCCATAGGCCAGCACCTCGGTGACGCCCGCCGCAATCTCGTTGGCGTCGTACCGCATGCCGATGATGGCGTTGGCTCCCATCTCGGAGGCGTGCTGGACCATCAGGTCGAAGGCCTCCTCCCGCGCGCGCTCGCAGAGCTCGCTGTAGAGCGTGATGTTGCCCCCGAAGAGCGTCTGCAGCGTCGCGCCGAGGGTGCCGATCACGCTCCGGGAGCGCACGGTGATCCCGCGGACGACGCCGCGGTTGGCCGCGATGCGGTACCCTTCGAAGTCGAAGGCGGTGGTGACCCATGGGGCGGTGACGGCCATGCGCGGCCTCCTCGCGGCGGCTAGCCGAGCACCGCGACCGCTTCGATCTCGATCGCGCAGCCCCGGTCGTCGTCGTAGAGACCCTTGACCTCGAGGAAGGTCATGGCCGGGTAGTGCCGACCGAAGTACTCTCGGTAGACCGCGCCGATCTCGCGCGCACGCGCCTTGTAGTCGGCGGTCGAGAGCACATAGATGGTGAGCTTCACGATGTCGCTGAGCTGCCCGCCGCGCGCGCCCACCGCCGCGCGGAGATTCTCGACGACCTGGCGGAACTGGGCGACCAGGTCACCCTTGCCGATCACCGTCCCGTCCCGGTCCACGGCGACCTGACCCGCGATGTAGAGGGTCTTGCCGCCCTGCACCTCGTAGGCGTGGGAATAGCCCATGGGCTTGGCCAGGGCGGGCGGGTTCACGGCCTCGAGGATCCGGTACATGGGGGGCCTCCGGCGGCTGGGGAATTGTGACAGCTCTCGGCGCGCGATTATACTACCCGCGCTCATGGCCCGGCGCTTCGAGAAGGTGTCCCTCGCCGATGCGGTGGGCCGGCTCCGTCCCGGCATGCGCGTGCTCGTGCCGCCCGGCTGCGGCGATCCCACCGCGCTGCTCGGCGAGGTGCTCGCGCAGGCCGACCGGCTCGCGCCGCTGACCCTGATGGGCGGCCTGCGGCTCGACGACTATCCCATGGCGGCGCCCACCTACGCCGGCAAGATCCGCTTCGCGACATGGCACATGTCGCCCCGCCTGCGGGAGGCGGAGGCGCGAGGCGACGTGGACTTCGTTCCCGCGCGCTACTTCGACACGGTGACGCTCTTCGCCGCGGGCGGTGCCTGGGCGCCCGACGCGGTGCTGGTGCACACCGCGCCGCCCGACCCCGCCGGATGGCTGTCGCTGGGGGTGTCGGTGAGCTATCCGCTCCCGGCTGCGCGCCGGGCCCCGCTGGTGATCGCCCAGTCGAACCCGCGCATGCCGCGCACGCGTGGGAACGCGTATCTGCACCGGTCCCAGGTGGATTGCTGGGTGGAGGTCGATCAGCCGCTCATCGAGTATCCGCCCACGCCGGTGGGACCGGTGGAGCGGAAGATCGGGGAGGCCGTCGCCGCCCTCGTGCCCGACGGCGCCACGCTCCAGGTAGGCGTGGGCGCCGTGCCCCAGGCGGTGCTGGAGGCCCTGGGCGGCAAGCGGGATCTCGGCGTCCACTCGCTCCTCGTGGACCACATGCTGCCGCTCGTGGAGTCGGGCGTGATCACCAACGCGCGCAAGTCCCTTCATCGCGGCCGCATGGACGTGGGGGAAATCATGGGCACCGCGCGCCTCTTCGCCTGGTGCCACGACAACCCCATGATCAACATGGAGCCCTCCGACGTGGTGCACGATCCCCAGGTCGTGGGCGGTCTCGGCGCCTTCGTCTCGGTGAACTCCGCCCTCGAGGTGGATCTCTACGGGCAGGTCAATGCCGAGAGCGTGGGCGGACGGCAGGTGGCGGGCATCGGGGGGCAGTTCGATTTCGTGCTCGGCGCCGCCCGCGCCGCCGGGGGCCGCGCCGTCATCGCGCTGCCCGCCACCGGGCGCGACGGCCAGGTGTCACGGATCGTGCCCGCCTTGCCCGCGGGCGCGCGCGTGACCTCGCCGCGCTTCCTCGCCGACTACGTGGTGACCGAATACGGGGTAGCCGCGCTACGGGGACAGTCGGACGCCGGGCGGCGACGCGCGCTGATCCGCGTCGCCCACCCGGCGTGGAGAGAGCGGCTGGAGACGGCTACCGCTTGAGCTTGTCGATCTCGGCGAAGATCTCCGCGTCCTCGGGGAAGCGGAACGTCTCCTGGTTGTTGTAGACGCGCTTGCCGTCGATGTCGACGAAGAAGACGCCGCCCATGCTCTCCGTGAGCTGGGCGGTGATGCCGTACTTATCCTTGATGGAGGCCTGCAGACTGGAGGCCTGGGGGAGATAGTTTCACTCGCCGCAGTACGTGATCTGGATCTTCATCCGATCCTCCTTGAAAGTGGCATCGTGCCATGATACCGGGGCGTCCCGAAGGGAGTCAATTGCCGCGTCCCGTCCTGATCGACACCGATCCCGGCATCGACGACGCCCTCGCGCTCTTCCTGGCCTGGGGCACGCCGGCGCTCCGCGTCGAGGCCATCACGACCGTGGCCGGTAATGTCGGCGTCGATCTCACCACCGCCAACGTGGCGCGGCTGCTCGCCGCCGCGGGGCCGGCCCATCGGCCACGCGTGGCCCAGGGCGCGGCGGCGCCGCTCCGGCACTCCCTTACCACGGCGGCCCACGTGCACGGTGATGACGGGCTCGGCAACGTGGGGAGGCTCCGACGGGCCGACGGCGCCCCGCGCTACCCCATCCCCTCGCTCGACCTTGAGACGCGCGACGGCGCGGATCTGATTCTCGAGACGGTGGATCGTTTCGGGGAGGACCTCGTGGTGGTGGCCCTGGGCCCCCTGACCAATCTGGCGCTGGCGCTGCGGCGCGACGGGGACCGGCTGCGCCGCGTCGGACGCATCGTGGTGATGGGGGGCGCCGTTACCGTGCCGGGGAACGCGACCCCGGCGGCCGAGTTCAACTTCTACGTGGACCCGGAGGCGGCCGCGGCCGTGCTCGCGGCGGGATTGCCGCTGGATCTCGTTCCCCTGGACGTCACGCGGGGGGTCGTGCTCGGCCGGGCCGATCTCGAGGGCGCCCTCGGGACGGGCGGGGAAGGGGGACGCTTCCTCCTCGACCTCTGCGCTCATGGCTTCGCCTTCGGCGCCGCCCGGGAAGGCGGAGGCATCACCCTGCACGATCCTCTCGCAATGGCCCTGGCCGCCGACCCAGCCCTCGCGGGCTGGACCTCCCTTCCGGTTCTGGTCGAGTCCGAGCCCGCCGAGCGTCGTGGCCGCTCGTTCGTGAACCGGGGGGCGCCGCCGTGCCGCGTGGCGCTGGACGTCGACGTTCCGCGCGCGCTCGCGCGGGCGCTGGAGGGGCTATGCCGCGCGTGTGCGTGATCGGCTCGGCCAATGTCGACTGGAGCGTGACCCTGTCCCGGCTCCCGCGCCCCGGGGAGACCGTGACCGGAGGCACCCTCGTCCGCGGGCTGGGCGGCAAGGGCGCCAATCAGGCGGTGGCGGCGCGCCGGCTGGGCGCCGAGGTCCGCTTCCTGGGCGGTGTCGGAGCCGACGCCTCCGGAGCGGAGATTCGTGCCGGCCTCGCGAAGGAAGGCATCGAGGTCGGCGGCCTGGTCACCGTGGAGGGCGCCGCCACCGGCACCGCGCTTATCTGCGTCGATGCCGAGGGCCGCAATCAGATCGCGGTGGCGCCCGGAGCGAACCACGGGCTAACCGTGGAGGCGTTGGCGCCCCATGCGGAGGCGCTCGCCTGGGCGCAGGTGGTGGTGTGCCAGCTCGAGGTGCCGCTTTCCGTGGTGCAGTGGGCGCTCGCGGCGGCGCGCCAAACGGGAGCGCTGACCATCCTGAATCCCGCGCCCGTGCGGGATCTCGACGCGGCGCTGCTCACCCTCGTCGACTATCTGACTCCGAACGAGGGGGAGGCCGGCCGGCTCGACGGCAGCGACGTGATGGATCCACCGTCCGCGCGCGCCGCCGCGGAGCGCCTCCGCGCCCGCGGCGCGGGCACCGTCATCGTGACGCTTGGCGGCCAGGGGGCGCTCGTCTGCGGGGCTGATACGCCGGCGCACTATCCTGCCTTCCCGGTCACGGTCGTCGACACCACCGCGGCCGGCGACGCCTTCAACGGCGCCCTCGCCGCCGGTCTCGCCGCCGGCGGCACCATCGAGCAGGCGCTGCCGCTGGCCAATGCGGCGGGGGCGCTCGCCTGCGGGGCCCGGGGCGCCCAGGATTCGCTCCCCGCCCGGCGCGACGTGGAGCGCTTCCTGGCCTCCGTCCGCCGTTGACGGCTAGCGGGGCGGAATGCGCGTGCGGAGAGCCTCGACGCGCTTGAGCGCGGCCTGCACGGTGGCGCGCGTGAGCCGGCCCTCGTCGAGCGCGCGCTGTATCGCCGTCACCACCCGCGCCGCCGTCCGCGCGTCGCGCCGCACCGTGTTCTCGGACACGAGCAGGATGTCCGCGCCCGCGCCGAGCGCGAGCAGGGCTGCGTCCTCCAGCCCGTAGTTCTGCGTGATCGCGCCCATGAGGAGATCATCGGACACGACCACGCCCCCGAACCCGAGGCGGCCGCGCAGGAGACGCCGGATCGTGTGCCAGGACAGCGAGGCGGGGTGCCAGGTGTCGAGGTGGCGATTGAATACGTGGGCGGGCATCACCGCGTCGGCGAGGCCGTCGGCGACGAGGGTCCGGAAGGGGTACAGCTCGAGCTCCAGGTTAGCGGTCTCGGTGACGTCGGTGAAGCCGTGGTGCGAGTCGGCGAGGCTCGAGCCGTGGCCGGGGAAATGCTTGAGGGCGGTGAGCACGCCCGCGGCGTGCATGCCACGGATGAAGGCGCGCGCGTGCGCGGTGACCTCCACGGGATCGCTCGAATAGACGCGACCGAGGGCGACTACCGCGGGGTTATCCGGGTTGAGGCCCACGTCCACCACGGGGGCGAGGTTCCAGTTGATGCCCGCCTCGCGAAGGCGGCCCCCGAGCCGCGCCGCCTCCTGCTCGGTAACGGCGAGGTCTTCGACCTCGCCGAGGTCCTGCGCCGACGGGGTGGGGGCATAGCCGGCCCGGGACGACAGGCGCATGACCACGCCCCCTTCGGCGTCGGTGGCGATGAAGAGGGGCCGCCCCGTGCAGCGTCGGGCGAGCGCCTGGGCGTCGCCGGTGAGGCGTGCCAGCTGCTCGGGGTCGATGATGTTGCGCGGGGCGCGGGTGGCGGCGTCGCGCTCGAACAAGATGAGCCCGCCCACGCGCACGTCGCAGATGAGGGCGCGCAGCTCGTCGTTGCCCTCGAGCGTGGTGCCGCGAAAGCCGACGAGGAGGAGATCGCCGAGCGGCAGACGGCGCGGCCCCGCAGCGTCGCCCAGGCTGCCGCAGGAGTCGAGGAGGAGCACGGCTCCGACGAGGAACAACCAGGGCCACCGCCGGCGCGGGAGGCGGTGCGCGCGGCGGGGCGGCGCCGCCCTCAGCGAGGGCTCCGGGCCGCGTCGACGAGGCGGCGCACGCGCGCGGCGTCCACGGGCCCGCTCACCACGCCGTCGCGCTTCACCGCGGTGCCGACGATAAGGCCGTCGGCCACCGCCAGCAGCTCGGCCGCCGTCTCGGCGGTGGCGCCGCTCCCCACCAGGAGGGGAATGCCCGGGAAGACGTCGCGCACGCGCTTGAGGTCGCCGGGCGCGGTGGGCTCCCCGGTGGCGGCGCCGGACACGATGAGGGCATCGGCGAGCCCCCGCTCCACGCAGTCGCGCGCCTCCTGCTCGAGCGACACCACCGCGAGCGGCGCCGCGTGCTTGGTCTGGACATCGGCGAGGATCTTCACGTCCGCGCCGAGGAGGCGCCGCGCGCGCAGGAGCTCGTGGGCGGATCCCTGGATGATGCCCTGGTCGGTGAGGACCGCGCCCACGTGGACGTTGACGCGAATGAAGCGCGCGCCCGCCGCGACCGCCACCGCCAGGGCGGAGCGGCCATCGCTGCGGAGCACGTTGACACCGAGCGGCCGGTCCACCGCGCGGCCGATCTCGCGGGCCACCGCGGCCATCGCCGCCACCGTCTCCGCGTCCACCCGCCCGGGGAAGAACGGCGCGTCGCCGAAGTTCTCGATGAGGAGCGCGTCGGCGCCGCCATCGGCGAGCGCTTCCGCGTCGCGGAGGGCGGCGCGCGCGACCGCGTCCATGCTGCCGCCCCAGCGCGCGCTGCCGGGGAGCGGGAGGAGATGCACCATGCCGATCACACCCCGCGCGACGCCCACGATCGGCGCGAGTCCGGCTCTCGCGTCGGGGGAAGACATGGCGAAATCATAACACGCTGCGGTATCATCGATTCGCGATGATCGACCGCGTGGAGCCGCGCGTCTTCTACGGCTGGTGGGTGGCTCTGGCTTTCGCGGTCATCATCTTCCTCTCCACCGGCATCCGCTTCGCGGTGGGCCCCTTCCTCAAGCCGATGGCCGCCGATCTCGGCCTCGATCGTGGGGGCTTCTCCCTCGTCATCGCGATCTCCCTCTTCCTGTACGGCGCGGTGATGCCCCTCGTGGGCGCTCTCGTGGATCGCATCGGCTCGCGGGTGGTGTGCGCGGTGGGAGGCTGTCTCGTGGCCGCCTCGCTGGAGATGTCGTCGCGCATGACCTCGTACGCGGAGTTCGTCCTCTACTACGGCGTCATCGCCTCGCTGGGGCTGGCCGCCACCGGTCACGTCATCGCCTCCGCAACCCTCACGCGGTGGTTCACGCGGCGCCGCGCGACCGCGATGAGCCTCGTGGGCGCGGCGGGGATGGCGGGCATCTCGCTGTTCGTTCCCATCGTCACGTGGTGCATCCTGCGGCTGGGCTGGCGCGGCACCTGCTCCCTGCTCGCCCTCGCTGCCCTCGGGATCGTGCTCACCCTGTCGCTGCTCGTGCTGCGCGACTCACCCGAAGCGATGGGGCTCGCCCCCGACGGAGAGGCGCCGGGCCCGGCGGCGGGCGCGCGCAGCGAGCGGACGCCGATGACGGCCGCGGTGCGCGCCCCCGCCTTCTGGCAGCTCGCGGGCGGCATGGCCGCCTGCGGGTTCTCCATGAGCCTGGTCGCGTCGCACGGCGTGCCCATGCTCACCGACCACGGCTTCCACGCCATGACCGCGTCGTGGGCGGTCGGAATGCTCGGGCTCACGAGCATCGGCGGGGCGCTCGCCCTCGGCATGCTCTCCGACCGCGTGGGCCGGCGGCCCGTGCTGGGCGCGCTCTACGCCGTCCGGGCCGCCGGGTTCGGCGCCCTCTTCGTCGTCGATGACGCGGCTCTCCTGATGCTCGCCGCCGCGCTGGGCGGGCTCGCGATGTCCGGCAGCATCGCCATGACGTCGGCCATGACGGGCGACATCTTCGGACGCTTCTCCGTCGGGTCCATCTTCGGCGCCATCTTCCTCGCCCACCAAACGGGGGCCGCTCTCGGCGCCTGGCTGGGCGGCGCTCTCTTCGACGCCACCGGCGGCTACGGCGCCGCCTTCGCCGTCTGCTGCGCGCTCCTGCTCGTGGGCGCGGGGCTGAGCTTCACCATCCGCGCGAGCGGAACCGGGCGTCCGGCGTCCCGGCCCGCCCCGGCGCCGCGCGAAGCGCGGTCCGTCGCGGGTGGGCGCTGAGCCGCCCCTCCCTGACGCCGCCGGCGGTGGGCTCGATGCTGCGCGATTGGCTGGCCCGGATGACCGGAAGCGCGCGCCGTCCGCGGCGGGCGCTCGTGCTCGCGGGCGGCGGCGTGATCGGGGGGATGTACGAGGTGGGCGCGCTCGCCGCCCTCGACTCGGCGCTGCCCGGCTTTCGC
>Ga0209382_10002777_pt1 | contig 24947 bp, 15 predicted proteins | sample SoiMetdeltSBSDD5_FD_187599 | JGI IMG/M metagenome (GOLD analysis project Ga0209382, IMG submission 187599) | Bulk soil microbial communities from a Populus tree surrounding site in Tennessee, USA - Soil MetaG P. deltoides SBSDD5 (SPAdes) (version 2) | ecosystem: Environmental > Terrestrial >... | reverse complement strand
GGGTCGAACGTGACGCGGGGCCCGTCCGCTAGCTACTCCCTTCGGGTGGCCGTCCGCGGGGTTCCCACCGACGGACTGACGACCCTCAGAGCCGTGGATCCAACGGCTCGCTCTCGAGCGCCAGCACTCCGAACACGCACTCGTGAACCCGGCGCAGGGGCTCCCGGGCAACGAAACGCTCGAGGGCTTCGATGCCCAGCGCCAGCTCGCGGAGCGCCAGGCCGCGTTTCCTCCCGAGGCCGCGCTTGCGCAGGCGCTTCAGGTGATGCTCGCGCGTGTACTCCGGGCCGTAGATGATGCGCAGGTATTCCCTGCCGCGGCACTTGAGCGCGGGCTGCACGAGGCCTCGCCTTCCCGTGGCCAGGAAGGAGATCGGCTTGACCACCATGCCCTCGCCGCGGCGCCCGGTGAGCTCCTCCCACCATGCGATGGCCGACTCGCGGCTTGCGAGCGATGCGAGGTCGACCTCGAGGTGCGCAGTCTCGACGACGACTCCGTCGGCGGCCTCGGCGAGCCGTGAGCCCATCCTCAGATGCCAGGGATGGGTCTGCGTTGCGTGGACCGCCCCTTCGCTTGCCAGCAGGTGAAACGGAGCGAGACGGACGTCCGCGAGGGAGTCGACGGGCCAGCAATACGCGCGGTAGGCGCGAGCGTACCGCTCGATCAGCTCCTCACGCTCGCGGAGCTCGTCGGCGAGGTCGTCGATCCCGGGTGCCCGGTTCTCGGCGCCGTCGACGAGCGCGCGAGCCACGCCGAGGGCGGCGGTCGCCGCGGCCGCCACCGGCGCGTACTGCTGCCGGATCAGCTCCTGCGCCTTGAGCGACCACGGCATGAGCTCGCAGTCGAGGCAGAGCCAGTCGGTCGCCAACTCGTCCCAGAGCCCCGCAGCGCCGGCTGCATCGCGCAGGCAGTCGAGCAGCTCAGCCTCGAGCCGCCCGTCATTGAAGAAACGCCGCCCAGTGCGGGTGTAGCAGATGCCGCCCTCGCCGGTGTCGACGCCGAAGCGCGCCTGCGCCGCCTGCGCGCTGCGGCAGACGACGACCACCGCGCGGCTGCCCATGTGCTTCTCCTCGCACAGGAGGCCATCGACGCCTGCCTTCTCGTAGTAAGCGAAGGCGTCTTCCGGATGCTCGAGGAAACCCTCACGCTCGGAGGTCTCGCTCGGCGACATCGTCGGCGGCAGGTAGATGAGCCACCGCGGATCGGCGCCGAAGCGGCTCATCGCCTCGAGCGCCGCCGTCGCGTTCTCGGCGCGGACGGTGACGTTGCCCCGCAGCCGCGTCGCGACGATGCGCTTCCCCTGCACGTCCTCGATGTGGAGCAGGCCGTCGTCGTGGGCGACCGCCGCCGGCGCGGTGACCAGGGGCCGCACCGGCTCGCTGTAGGTCGCGCTCGCCGGCACCGACACCAGCTCCTTCTCGGGCCAGCGCAGCGCCGTGAGGCGCCCGCCGAAGACGCAGCCGGTGTCGATGTTGACGGTGCGGTTTACCCATTCGGGCTCCGGCACCGGCGTGTGGCCGTAGACGACGACGGCGCGCCCGCGGTATTCGCGGGCCCAGTCGAACCTGACAGGCAGGCCCATCTCGTCGGTCTCGCCAGTCGTCTCGCCGTAGAGGGCGAACGCGCGCACGACGCCCGAGGCGCGTCCCTGCATCTCCTCGCGCATGCCGGCGTGGGCCACCACCAGCCGGCCCTCGTCGAGCTCGTAGTGGCTGACGAGGCCGTCGATGAAGTCGGCGACGCGCCGGCGAAAGTCCTCGCTCTCCGCGCCGAGCTGGGCGAGCGAGCGGTCGAGGCCATGGGTGAGCTGCACATCGCGGCCCTGCAGCGCCTTCAGGAGCTTGACGTCGTGGTTGCCGGGCACGCAGAGCGCCTGACCGCCGACCACTGCGTCCATCACCAGGCGGAGCACCTGGGGAACGGCAGGCCCGCGGTCGACGAGGTCGCCCAGGAAAACCAGCTTTCGCCCGGTTGGGTGCGCCACCTCGAATCGCGGGCTCGAGCCGTCGTCCGCGCGGACCACCCAGCCGAGCGAGGCGAGCAGCGCGAGCAGCTCCTCGAAGCAGCCATGGACGTCGCCCACGATGTCGAACGGCCCGTGCTCGTGGCGCAGGTTCGTCCAGACCCGCTGCCGCTCGACCGCCGCCGCTTCCACCTCCTCGGGCGAGCGGAAGACGTAGACATAGCGGAAGCCCTCCCGCTGGAGCCCACGCAGCGACTGCCGGAGCTGGATTGCCTGATTGCGCACCACGTGGGGCCCGAAGTCGCGGTCGGCGCGCCCGCGGTTGCGCTCCTGGCAGAGCCGCGGATCGAGGGCGAGCACGATGGCGACCGGCAGACAGTGGTGCTTGCGCGCCAGCTCCACGATCGCCTTGCGCGCCTCGCGCTGCACGTTCGTGGCGTCGACGACGGTGAGCAGGCGCCGCGCGAGGCGCTTCTCCGCGACGTAGTAGAGCGCATCGAAGGCGTCGTTTGTGGCGGCCTGTTCGTTCTCGTCGTTGGAGACCAGGCCCCGAAAGGAGTCCGAAGAGAGGACCTCGGTCGGCGCGAAGTGACGGCGGGCGAACGTCGACTTGCCGGAGCCGGAGGGGCCCACGAGCGCGACGAGCGAGAGCTCGGGCAGGATCAACCGCATGCGAGCCTCAGTCGGCGCGTGTGAAGACCACCACCTGTGTCGGCGGGCCGAGCTCCGCGTCCGTCTCGCCGATCCCCCCGAAGCGGGTGTCGTAGCCGAACCGGTCGCCGACGCCGCGCGCCCACGCCTCGAGCTCGGCGCGCGTCCATTCGAAGCGGTGGTCCTTGTGCCGCAGAGTGCCCGCCGAGAGGTTCTCGAACTTCGCGTTGTACTCGCGATTCGGCGTGGTGAGGACGACGGCTCGCGGGCGCGCGTGCTGCCAGACCACCCGCTCGAATGACGCCAGGCGGGGCGGGTCGAGGTGCTCGACGACCTCGACGAGGGCGGCCGCGTCGAAGCCGTCCATGCGCGGGTCGCGGTAGGTGAGGGCGCCATGAAGGAGCTCGACTCGCTCGCGGAGCCTGGGGCCTGCCTCCTCGAGGTGCAGCCGTCGATGCGCGATCTCGAGCGCCCGCACGCTTGCGTCCAGGCCGACGATGCGCTCGAACTGGCCTGCCTTGAGGAGACGCTCGATGAGTCTCCCCTCGCCGCAGCCGAGGTCGAGAACGGTTCGGGCACCCAGGCGCTGGAGCTCGTCGGCGACGGCAGCCAGGCGGACGTCGTTGAGCTTGAGCGGCCGCTCGAGTTGGAGCTCCTCCTCGTCGCGCACGCGCCGGTGCTCTTCGGCGTCGACCTCCTCGTCCTCGGTCAACCGCGCCAGGGCGAGCCGGGTGAGGCGACCGCGATGACGAAGATAGCGGTCGACGATGAGCTTCTTGTCGGGATGCCCAGCCAGCCACCCCTCGCCGCGGCGGAGCAGCTTTTCGATCTCGCGCTCGTCGACCCAGTAGTGCTTGCGGTCGTCGAGAACCGGGATGAGCACGTAGAGGTGGCGCAGCAGATCGGCGAGGCGGCACTCGGCCTCGAGGGCAACCTGGCAATACGGCGAGTCGCCCCACGCGGGGAACGCCGGGTCGAGGGTGTGGCGCGTGACCTCGATCCGGTATCCGAGCGGCTCGAAGAGTCGGCGGAGGATCGGCTCTCCGCCGCGGGCGGGGAGCGCCGGCATCTCGGCGCGAAGCGGGATCGGCTGGTCGGCGAGCGCCTGCCGCTCCTTGGAACGCCCGCCGAGCGCCGTGCCGAACGCCTTGCCGAGCGCGACGCTCACGAACGAGGAGACCACGTACGGCCGGTCGTTGACGTACTCCTCGAGCGCGGCGTCAGGGCGCCTGCGGCTCAGCTGTACCGGGTCGACGTCGAGCAGCAGGGCGGCGGTGCACCGCTCCTCGGTTGCCTGCGGGAAGAAGACGCGGGCGCCGCCGAACGCCACCTCGATCTCGTGAACGCGACCCGGGTGCTTGTGGAGCAGGTGCCCGAGGTCGGTCGCGGGTCGGTGGGTGGTGGTGAGGGTGAGCAGCACGGGATCCTCGGAAGCCGGCGAAGCTTACTTGGCGCGCATCGGGCCCGCCCCGGAGTTTGGATCCTGAGTGGGCTCCGACGTTTGACAGCCTCCCGCCGCTCCCGTAAGCTGATCCTGCATTCGGAGCGGTCCGGCACCGGCCGGGCTCGGCAACCTGGGACGGACACCCAAGGTGCCCTCCCGCTGACTCGAAAGAGGGCGGGGATGCGGTCGCCGAACTGGCGCAGGCCAGGGAGGCGGCAACGAACTGTCCGGTGGGTAGGACCCGCTCCAATGCATTCCATGGAGCGGGTTGTTCATTTATGGCTGCCAATCCAACGACACCTTCGCCGCTCGGTACCCCCGAGCCCATCGACCTTCCTGCCCCTCCGCCCGACCGCGAGGCGCGGACGCACGCCCTCCTGCAGGCGTTCGAGGAGCGCGTGCTGGTCATGGACGGGGCGACCGGCACCGCGATGCAGCGGCTCACGCTCACGGCCGAGGACTTCGGCGGGCCCGAGCTCGAGGGGTGCAACGAGGCGCTGAACCTGACGCGCCCCGACGCGGTGCTCGCCCTGCACGACACCTATCTCCGCGCCGGCGCCGACATCGTCGAGACCAACACCTTCGGCGCCACGCCGCTCGTGCTCGCCGAATACGACCTGGGCGACTACGCCTACGGCATCAATCGCGCCGCCGCGTCCCTCGCCCGCGAGGCGTGCGCGAACTACGACCAGCCCGGGCGGCTCCGCTTCGTCTGCGGCAGCATGGGGCCGACGACGAAGGCGATCTCGGTGACGGGCGGCGTCACCTTCGAGCAGCTGCGCGAGCACTTCCGCGTGCAGGCGCTCGGCCTGCTCGCCGGCGGCACCGACTACCTGCTGCTCGAGACGCAGCAGGACACGCGCAATGTGAAGGCAGGCCTGCTCGGCATCGAGGAGGCGTTCGCCGCGATCGGCTGGCGCATCCCCGTCGCCGTCTCGGTCACCATCGAGATGACCGGTACGATGCTCGCCGGCCAGGACGCCGAGGCGCTGGCGGTGTCGCTCCTGCACGCCGACCTGCTCTACGTCGGCCTCAACTGCGCCACCGGGCCGGAGCTGATGCGTGACCACGTGCGCACGCTCTCCGAGCTCGTGCGCACGCGCACGGCGTGCGTACCGAACGCCGGCCTGCCCGACGAGGACGGCAAGTACCACGAGTCGCCCGAGGACTTCCGCCGCGTGCTCGGCGACTTCGTCGACCACGGCTGGCTGAACCTCGTCGGCGGCTGTTGCGGCACGCACGACGGCCACGTCGGCTCGCTGTCGGAGCTCGTCGTCGGCAAGCGGCCGCGCCGCGTGCCGGACCACTCCCGCCCGCTCGTCTCCGGCATCGAGGCGGTGGAGCTCACGCCCGACAACCGGCCACTCCTCGTCGGCGAACGCACCAACGTGCTCGGCAGCCGGAAGTTCAAGGAGCTGGTGGCGGCGGGGGAGTGGGAGCAGGCGGGCGAGGTCGGGCGCGCGCAGGTGCGGGGCGGCGCGCAGGTGCTCGACGTCTGCCTGCAGGACCCCGACCGCGACGAGACGGTCGACGTCGAGCGCTTCCTCGACCGGCTGGTGAAGCTGGTCAAGGTGCCGCTGATGATCGATTCCACCGACGCCAAGGTGATGGAGCGCGCCCTCGACTACTGCCAGGGCAAGGCGGTGCTCAACTCGGTCAACCTCGAGGACGGTCTCGACCGCTTCAAGAAGGTGGTGCCGCTGGCGCGCCGCTACGGGGCCGCGCTGGTGGTGGGCTGCATCGACGAGGCAGGCATGGCGGTGACCGTCGAGCGCAAGCTCGAGGTGGCGCGTCGGAGCTTCCAGATCCTGACCGAGGACTTCGGCATGCGTGCCGAGGACCTCTGGTGGGACCCGCTGGTCTTCCCGTGCGCCACCGGCGACGAGAACTACCTCGGCTCGGCGCGCGAGACCATCGAGGCGGTGCGCGCGCTCAAACACGAGCTGCCCGACACCCGCACCATCCTTGGCATCTCCAACGTCAGCTTCGGGCTGCCGGCCTCCGGGCGCGAGGTGCTCAACTCGGTCTTCCTCTACCACTGCACCCAGGCCGGGCTCGACGCGGCGATCGTCAACACCGAGCGGCTGGCCCGCTACGCCGAGATCCCCGAGGACGAACGCGCCCTCTCCGAGTCGCTGCTGGCCCTGCGGCTGGGGGACAAGGCAGCCGGCGAGGCGGCGGTGGCGGCGTTCACCGAGCACTTCCGTGGTCGCGGGCCGACCACCGGGCGGCAGCCGCGCTCCGAGCTGCCGCTCGAGCAGCGCTTGGCGCGCGCCGTGGTCGAGGGGAGCAAGGTGGGGCTCGAGGGTGACCTCGCCGAGGCCCTCGTGCGCTGGCCTGCGCCGCTCGACATCATCAACGGCCCGCTGCTCGCCGGCATGGACGAGGTGGGCAAGCTCTTCAACACCAACCAGCTCATCGTCGCCGAGGTGCTGCAGAGCGCCGAGGTGATGAAGGCCGCCGTCTCCTTCCTCGAGCCGCACATGGAGAAGAAGGACGGGAACGGGCGGGGCAAGGTGCTGCTCGCCACCGTCAAGGGGGACGTCCACGACATCGGCAAGAACCTCGTGGACATCATTCTCAGCAACAACGGATTCCAGGTCGTGAACCTCGGCATCAAGGTGCCGAGCGAGCAGCTCGTTCAGGCGGCGCGCGAGCACCGGCCGGACGTCATCGGGCTCTCGGGCCTGCTGGTCAAGAGCGCGCAGCAGATGGTGATCACCGCGGGCGACCTCGCGGCGGTGGGCGTCGACACGCCGCTGCTCGTCGGCGGCGCGGCGCTCACGCGGCGCTTCACGCACCAGCGCATCGCGCCTGCCTACAACGGCTTCTGCACCTATGCCAAGGACGCCATGCATGGGCTCGAGCTCGTCGACCGCATCCTCGACAAGGCGAAGCGGCCGCAGCTGGAAGCGGAAGTGCAGAAGCTGCGCGAGGCGGACGCGGCGCTGCTCGCCGACAAGGCGGCGGCCTGCCGCCCCGAGGAGACCGGCGTGTCGACGGTGCGCCGCGACACACCCGTGCTGCCGCCGCCCGACCTCGAGTGGCACGCCGAGGTCGCGCCGCTGCGCGAGGTCTGGGAGCAGCTCAACCACCAGATGCTCTACAGCAAGTACTTCGGCCTGAAGGGGACGGTCCGGAAGCTCGCCGAGGTCGGCGACCCGAAGTTCCTGATGGTCCAGAGCGTGGTCGACGAGCTCAAGGCACTCGCCCTGGAGGGCGCGCTCGAGGTGAAGGTGACCTGGCGCTTCTTCCCCGCCGAGGCGCAGGGGAATCTCCTGCGGCTGCGCGACCCGGGAACCGGCGCCGTCGTCGCCGAGTGGGAGCTGCCGCGCCAGCCTTCGGGCGAGCGTCTCTGCCTCGCCGACTACGTGCTTCCTGGCGATCACGTGGCGCTCTTCGTCACCACCGCGGGCAAGGGCGTGCGGGAGCGCTCCGAGGCGTGGAAGGAGGCGGGCGAATACCTGAAGAGCCACGGCTGGGCGGCGCTGGCGCTCGAGACGGCCGAGGCGGCGGCGGAGTGGCTGCACATGCGGCTGCGCGCGGCGTGGGGGTTCCCCGACCCACCCGAGATGCAGCCCGGCGACCGCTTTGCGGCGCGTTACCACGGGAGGCGCTACAGCTTCGGCTATCCGGCGTGCCCAGACCTCGGGAGCCAGCGACAGCTCTTCGCGGCGCTGCGTCCGGAGGAGATCGGCGTGCACCTCACCGACGGGGACATGATGGACCCCGAGGCGTCGGTGTCGGCGCTGGTGTTCCAGCACCCGGACGCAAAGTACTTCGCGGTGTGAGCGCAGACGCTCGCACCGCGTGCGCCAAGTACTTCGCGCCGCCTTCGGAGCGCTAGCGGTGCGCCGGCTGCGCCAGCGCGTCGAGCCGCGCGCGCAAAGCCCCGAGCTCGCGCACCATCGCTGCGTTCTCGGCGCGCAGCGCGGCCACCGCCGCGTCGTCCGACTGCTGCCGCGCGTCGACTTCCTGCAGCGCACGCACGAGCGGCGCGATGAGATCGGTGTAGCGCATCGACAGGAGCCGCTCGTCGTCCGCGCCCCGCGCCACGACGTTGTAGCCGTCGCCGAAGATCTCCTCGACGTCCTGCGCCACGAAGCCCATGTCGAGCCGCCCGTTGCCGCCCCTGAGGCGGTAGCTCACCGGCTGGAGACGGCGCACGAAGTCGAGCCCCACCGCGAGGGGTTCGACGTCGGTCTTCCAGCGTCGATCGGAGACCCACGAGAAGGGAACCTGGCCCTGGATGACGCTCACCGAGGAGTTGCCGACGCGCACCATGTTCGAGCTGGTCGCGATCGCGCCGGCGCCGATCGCCGTGGCGTTGACGAACTCCGCCTTCATGACGTCCGCCTGGTAGCCCACGGCGGTGTTGGTAGCGCCGCCGCGATTGCCGAGGAGAGCGTGATAGCCCACCGCAGTGTTCCCCCATCCGGTCGTCGACTCGTACAGGCTGTCCATGCCCACGGCCGTGTTGTAAGAGCCGGTCGTGTTCCACGTCATACCGCCGACCGAGACGTTGGACGAGCCGGTGGTGTTGAAGGCCAGGCTGCCGGCGCCGATAGCGCTGTTGCTATACCCCGACGTCGTCTGGGACAGGGCCGAGAATCCGACCGCGGTGTTGTTGCCGCCGTCCAGAAGGTCCTCCAGCGCACCGCTACCGACCGCCGTGTTGGCGGTGCCCGTGGTGACGGCATACATCACCCAGGGGCCGACCCCGGTGTTGTAGCGGCCCGTGTTCAGCGGCAGATCGATGGCGCCGCCGGCGCTCAGTCCCAGGAAGAGGTTCGTCGTCACTCCGGTCGCCGATGCCGCGTCCCAGGTGTGGAGGAGCGCCTGTCCCTCCTGAAACATGAACCCGTTCCACGTCGTCGTGGTCGGCGCCAGGTCCACCCTGTCCGCCGTGATCACCTGGGCGCGCGCGCCACTCTCCCACCCAGTGAGCAGTAGTACTACCGCCACGATCGAGCCTTGACGGCGAAATGCATGCATCACGAATTCCTCCTGCCCTCTCGAGGGCGTTCAGGGCGGCCGAGGCCGCGACGCGGCACCGGCCGCGTCTCTCCCTGAGCGGGAAACCGCGGGCGCGGGTGCCACCGGCGACAGGTCGGAGCGCCCGCCGGCCACTGCCGCCGCCGATCCGGCGACCCCGCTCCTGTCCCGTCGTGGCACCTCGTCCTCGCTGTTCGCGCTTGGTGAGTGATCTGAGAGCGAGGAGGAGTCATCGATGTTCGAGAGCATGCCGAAGAGATGTCGTCGCGCCCTCACAGCCTTGACCTTGGCCACCCTGTGGAGCAACGTCGGCGCCGGGGTCGCGGCGGCTCAGTCGTTCGCGCGCAGCGAGACCTGGCACACCGGCATCGCGGGCGTGGGCGACGGCAGCGGCCCGGAGGCGAGGGCCGAGTTCGGCGCCGCGGTCGCTGCGGCCGACTTCAACTGCGACGGCCATGCGGACCTGGCAATCGGAGCGCCGTGGGAGGACGTGACTGGAGCTTCGGACGCCGGCGCCGTCTACGTGCTGCTCGGAACGCCTCGCGGTCTGGAGACGCCGGCCCAGCGTTGGCACGAGACGCAGATCGGCGGCGGCCAGGTATCCGAGGAGTGGGAGCACTTCGGAGAGACCCTGGCGGCAGGCGACTTCGATGGCAACGGCTGCGACGACCTCGCCATCGGGGCCGTGACCCACATCGGTGCGGATGGCAACGTCGGCGCGTTCCACGTGCTGTACGGCGCCGCTGGGCTTGGTCTGTCGAGCAGCGGCGCGACGACGATCTCGCAGGACACCGCGGGAGTCACCGGCGAGGCGGAATGGGCCGACTTCTTCGCCTGGTCGCTCGCGGCGGGCGACTTCGACGGCGACGGCTTCGGCGATCTCGCGGTCGGCGTCCCCGGCGAGAGCCTCCACGGGACGATCTTCGACCACCTGCAGGCCGGCGCGGTCCAGGTTTTCTACGGCTCGAGTATGGGTATCACGGTGCGCGCCAATCAGTGGCTCGACCAGAGCGCGAGCCTCGGCGGCGTCGCGATCGCCGGCGACGTGGGCGACGACGACCGGTTCGGGGACTCGCTCGCCACCGGCGACTGGAACGGCGACGGCGCGGCCGACCTCGCGATCGGCGTCACCGGAGACTTCGCCGACCAGCCGGGCGCGGTGGAGATCGTCTTCGGCGTCCGCGGCTACGGCCTGCACGGCGCGGGGAACTTCCTCTTCACCCAGGGCTCACCCGGCGTCCTCGACGACGACGAGCGCATGGATCACTTCGGCAGTCACCTCGGCAGCGGCGACTTCGACGGCGACGGCAGCACCGATCTCCTGGTCGGCGTCTGGAGCGAGGACGACGGCAAGATGATCGACACCGGCGCGATGCACCTCTTCCCCGGCAGTGCGAGCGGTCCCGTCCTCGACGCCGACACGCTCGTGACGCAAGGTTCGTCCGGTCTCCTCGAGGAGCGAGAGCGGGACGACCGCTTCGGCGGCCCCTTCGCGACCGGCGACCTGAACGGCGACGGCGCGCCCGACCTCGCGGTCGCCGCCCCGGAGGAGGACCTCTTCGGGTTCAAGAACGCGGGCGTGGTGCATCTGCTGTTCGGCGTTCCGGGCGCAGGTCTCGGCGTGCAAGGCAACCTCCTGCTGCATCAGGCCGGGGATGGGCCCGAGCCGCGGATCCACGACTACGAGGAGTTCGGCGACGCGCTGGCGATGGGGGACTTCGACGGCGACGGCCACGACGATCTCGCGGTCGGAGTGCGCCTCGACGTCGTCGACGGGCGTGCCGGAGCCGGCTCCGTCGACGTTTTCTACGGTTTCGGGACGAAGTAGCGAGATCCGTCCCCAGAGCGCCGCAGGTAGAGCTGCACGGCCCGGCGGGGTGATCGCCACCGTCGGTGGCCGCCCCTGTGGCTCGATCAGCGGATCGTCGGGGACGTGGTCGGGGACGTGTCGAGGAGGGCCCGGAGGTCGCGCGCGACGCCACGCAGGCCGAGTCGCTCGACCTCCGGGAGCAGCTCCGCCGCCAGCTTCTCCAACTCGCGGCGGTCGCCCATTCCATGGAGCGACCGCGCCAGACCGAGTCGCTCCTCCATGACCAAACCGGCGGTCTCCCACTCGCTCGCCATGCGGATGGTCTGGCGACGGATCTCGACGGCGTGGCGCCAGTCACCAAGCACTTCCGCGACACGCGCCTCGGTCGAGAGCAGTCTGAAGTCCGGGCTCGACTCGTCGGCCGAGGCCTTCTTCAGTGCCGCCAATCGCCGGCGCGCGGACGCCGCATCGCCACGGCGCGCATCGACCCAAGCGAAAATCGGCTCCATGCCCGCCGCCTGTCGCACGTCCCCCGCGCTGCTGAAGGCCTCGATCGCCTCGCTGGCGTAGCGCGCGGCCTCGTCCGGGCGGTTCGCGGAGACCTCGAGCCAGGCCAAGTGCGAGAGGGTGAGGCCGATCTCGAGCGGCACCCCGGAGCGGCGGGCCTTCTCCAGCCCCGCGCTGTAGCTCTGCCGCGCCAGATCCAGATCGCCGCGCGTCTGCTGGAGATATCCCATCCCACGATCGATCTTGCCGCTCGCAGACTGACTACCGACTCGGCGCGCCAGCGCTTCAGCTTCGTCGAGGTTGGCTCCCGCCTGCTCGAGCTCCAGGCGTTCGATGCGGAACGACGCCAGGTTCGAAAGCGTCGACAGGAGGGTCATGCGATTGCCGGAGTCGCGCAGAGCCGCCAATGTGGCCTCGGCGATCGCCATCGCCCTGACTTCGTCATCTGCCCAGTTGAGTAGGACCAGGCGCTGCGACAACACGAAACCTTCACTCCAGCGATCGCGAATCTCCACCGCTGCCCGGAGCGCTTCGTCAGAGAGCCGGAGCCCCGTCGAATACTCCTCGCGCTTACCGGCCAGCAACGACAGTTGAACCAAGGCGACGATCTCTGCCGGGCGAGATCCAGCGGCGCGCAGCCCCGCCCGAGCCTGTTCGAGACTCTGGCGTGCGTCGTCGTTTCCGGCTGTGCGAAATTGGATGAAGCCGATTCCCAGACGGGCGGCGGCGGCTTCGCCCTCGAGGCCCGCCGCGAGGGCCCGCGCCTCGACCGACTCCAGATCCCGGCGCGCTTCGTCACGCCGGTCGAGCCGGCCGATGGCCTCGGCGTGCAGGCGCTCCGCTCGCAGACCAAGAGCGACCGCACCCAGCGCGGCGGCGCGCTCCCGCACGCGCGCCGCGGCGGCGGCCGCGCGCTGGAATTCGGACAGCCGCATCGCCACCTCTGCCTCGACGAGATCGACGCGGGGATCCCCGCCGGGATCGGCGAGCCCAGCGTGCAGTTGGCGGAGACGTCCGAGGGCGTTGTCGGCCTCGTCGCTGCGGCCGGCAGCGAGGAGCGCTGCCACCAGGTCGAGACCGATGTCGACGCGGCCGGGGAGGCGGCCGAACAGCCCTTCCAGAGCGGGAATCGCCAGCTCCCACCTGCGTTCCGCAGCCAGCGCGCGGGCGCGCAGTCGCTCGGCCTCGTCGCGCGGCAGATCGACGCTACGTCCGGCGACGAGACCCCAGGCGCGACGGGCGGCCTCGGCTGACCGGCCGACCTCGCCGCGCGCGCTCTCGGCGCGCGACAGACCGTCCGAAGCCAGAGCAGCGCCCGGCAGTCGCCCGTTGGCCGCGGCGAGCGCGCGGCGAAAGCTCTCGCGGCTCCCCGTGGCGTCGAAGTGCTGCAGCCGCGCGGCGCCCTCGCGCAGCCAGCGCCGCGTCTCGCCGTCCAGTGGATTCGCCTCTTCGTAGACGAGGAGCTCGCCGGCGGGGCGACCCTCGGTCCCCCCGCGCCAGCGGCCGGCGACCTGCTGGAGCGCGATCGCGGCGATCGGGGCGAGAAGGAGCGCGACGGCACCGCGATGACGGCGGAGCGACTTGCGTGCACGATAGACACGATCGCCGCGCCGCGCGGCCACCGGCAGACCCGAGAGGACACGCCGGAGATCGTCGGCCAGCTCCTCCGCTGATGCATACCGGGCCTCGGGCTCCTTGCGCAACGCCTTGAGCAGGACGGCGTCGATGTCACCGCGCAGGGCGCGGCGTCGGCGGGCGAGCTCGAGGCGATCGCGCGCGGACGCGGAAGCGCTTGTCGTTCCGGCGGTGCGCGCGAAAGCGTCCGACGGCGGCTCGGGGTCCTGCTCGCGGATGGCGTCCTCGAAGGTCTCGAACCGCTTGCCGTCGAGGCGGTAGGGGAGGGTGTCGGCCAGCAGCTCGTACAGAACGACGCCGAGCGAATAGATGTCGGAGGCGGCCGTGACGCGGTCGCCGCGCACCTGCTCGGGGCTGGCGTAGGCCGGCGTCATGGCGCGCCTCAACGTGCGGGTCTCGTCCTCGTCGCCCGGGTCGGCCACGAGCTTGGCGATGCCGAAGTCGAGCAGCTTGGGCTCGCCGCGCGCGGAGACGAGGATGTTGGCGGGCTTGAGGTCGCGATGCACCACCGCCTCGCCGTGGGCGTAGACGACGGCGTCGAGCACCGAGAGGAAGAGCTCGAGGCGCGCCCGCGTCGGCAGCTGGAGCGAGCGGCAGTGCTGGAGGATCGACTCGCCCTCGACGTGCTCCATCGCCAGGTAGGGCTGCCCGAGCGGCGTGAGGCCGGTGTCGTAGAGGCGCGCGATGCCGGGATGCTCGAGGCGGGCCAGGATGCGCTGCTCCTCGCGCACGTGCCGCAGCGCGGGGGCGTCGACGACCCGGTCGACCACCTTGAGCGCGACCTCGCGGCTGAAGTCGTCGCGCTCCTGCTCGGCGAGGTAGACGGTGGCGCTGCCGCCGCGGCCGATGCGGCGCTGCAGGCGGAAGCCAGGCACTCGGGGCAGCGGTGGCGGATCGCCGGGCTCAGAGAGCCGGAGCGCGGCGCCGTCGAGGGGGCTCTCGGCGCGCTCGGAGTGGAGCAGCAGGGCGCGCAGCTCCTCGCCGAGGCGCGGATCGTCGGCCGTGCAGCGCGCGATCTCGGCGTCGCGCTCGGCGGCGGGCAGATCCGAGACGCGGTCGAAGAGCTCGCGCAGCTGCTGGAAAGACGCCGGTGCGCCCGGATCGGGCAACGGACCGGAGTCGCTCACGCCCGGCCGGCCCCCGTTGCGGAAGCGTTGCCGAGGCGCCGCAGCAGCCAGGCGCGCGCGAACGCCCAGTCACGCATCGCGGTGCGCTTGGAGCAGCCGAGGAGGGCGGCAGCTTCCTCGACCTCGAGGCCGCCGAAGAAGCGCAGCTCGACGAGGCGCGACAGCCGCGGCTCGGCGGCCGCCAGCTCGTCGAGCGCGCGGTCGAGGTCGATCAGCTCGGCGGCGTCCAAAGCCGGCTGCAGCCCGCCGTGGAGGCCTTCGGTGAGCTGCACGCGCGGCGCGTCGGCGCCGCGCTTGTGCGCCGTCTTCGCCCGCGCGTGGTCGACGAGCAGCCGGCGCATGATGCGCGACGCGATGGCGAAGAAGTGCGTGCGGTCGTGCCACGGCACGTCGGCGAGGCCGCGCAGCCGGAGGTAGGCCTCGTTGGCGAGCGCCGTCGGCTGCAGCGTGTGGCCGGGGCGCTCCGCGCCGATGTGCTTGGCGGCGATGGCGCGCAGCTCGGCGTAGACCATCGGCAGCAGCCGCTCGAGCGCGCGGTCGTCCCCGTGCTCCCAGGCGCGGAGATAGTCAGTGATGCGTCCGCCGGGAGGCTCGCCCACGCGGCGATGATAGCGGGAGCCGCGTCCGTCGTTTCGCGACTTCGACGCCGCGATCCGGCTCCACGTGGCTACGGTCGGTACCAGCTCCCGCGTGTGCAAACGCCGCCCTAGGGTGTGTGGCTCGTCCACATTGCGAGGCTGCCGCCCTCGAACCCGTCGGCGAAGCCGCCGAACGGTGGGAGCGTCCCGTAGAGCGCGAGCGCGGCGCCGATGTTTCCGTCGTTGGGGATGCCGATCACGAGATCCTGGGCGGTCGTGTGGTCGAAGTCGCCGACGGCGAGACACCATCCGAGGTGATCTCCCGGATTCATGTCGCCGAGGATGGTCCCGACCTCGAGGTTCCAGGCGAGGGAACCGGTGCCCGTCGGACCGGAGGGCGTTCCCGGAAGGACGATGACGTCGCCCTCTCCTGGCCCGCGGAAGTTCTGCTCGAACGGGACGCCGATGGCCAGCTCGTCGTATCCGTCGCCGTCGAAGTCTCCCGCGGCCAGGCTGTATCCGAACTGGTCGCCGACCTCGATCTCTCCGGGAACTCCCGGACGTCCCGCATCCCAGAACTGCGAACCGGCCGTCGCGACGCCGATCGCCGATCCGAAGAGCACGTGGACGGCCCCGGCGTCGGCGATCTGGAGGTCGCCGCTCGGGAAGTCCTCGCCCGGCGCCGAGACCACGAGGTCGGGGAACGGGTCGCCGTCGAAGTCGCCGGTGGCCATCGCGTACCCGAAGCGGTCGTCGCTCTCGGCCGTGCTGATCAGGCCCCAGGGAGCTTGTCCGAAGAATGGGCTGCCGGCGCCGGTCAGGCCCGACGGAGTGCCGGGGAGCACGTGACCCCAGCCCGCGCCCGACGCGGCCCCCGGCACGCCGACGGCGAGGTCGCAGTAGCTGTCGTTGTCGAAGTCGGCGGCGGCGATCGCGAAGCCGAAGCGGTGACCGGTGAAGGCGGCACCGACTCCGGATGTATCGCCGTCGAGCGTCTGCGCCCCCGTGACGGAGAGCCCGAGGGGGGTGCCATAGAGCACGAACACGCGCCCGGCGTCGCTCTCCCCGTTCACGCTCTCGAGCGGCACGCCGACAGCGAGGTCTTCGAAGGTGTCGCCGTCGAAGTCGCCCGTCGCCAGAGCGTGGCCGAACTCGTCGTCGACGCCGGCGTTGTCGGGGATGCCGGCGACGTTCTCGTGCAGGAGGAATCTCCGCGCGTCGAGCGCCACCGAGCGGTTGGCGGCGCCGTAGCGCACCTCGACGGCCCCGGCGTTCGAAATCGTGCCGACGTCTTCGCCGGGCACCCCGACGACGAGATCGTCGAAGCCGTCGTCGTCGAAGTCGCCGACGGCTAGGGCTTGTCCGAAGTGGTCGCCGGGCTCGGGCTCGTCGACTTGCGCGAGCCCTCCCTGCCAGAGGTACTTGACGTTCACACCTCCCTGAAGCCCGACGCCGGGAGCGCCGAAGCGGATCTGCACCTGCCCGACGTCCGAGAGTCCGGCAAGCGGGTTGTCGTCGTTGCGAAGGCCGATGGCGACGTCGTCCGTGCCGTCGCCGTCGAAGTCGCCCACCGCGACCGCGTACCCGAGCTCGTCGCCGGCGGCTGGAGGGTGGATCGGATTGGCGCCGGTCTCGAAGAAGAGCTGCGAGCCGGCGTCCGAGAGCCCGGCGGCGAGGACCGGCGTGCCGCCCCAGGCGACGGCCACCGCCACGAGGAGCGAGGCCATACGGACGGGCAGCCGGCGCTCCCGGCGTGCGATCGGGCCGTCCGAGGGGCAGCCGCCGGGCGCTCGGCGGGCTTGCCCGTGGGTGGCTGGCGAGTGGGCAGACGCGGGGTCGGCGAAGCGCGAGAGTCGTCCGAATCGGGGCGGCTGGGTGGTGGGCATGGCGTTCCTCCACGCCCAAAGCGCAAGAGGACGTTGCCGGGTGACACTCTCGACCGGCCCGCTCGGGAGACGCGCTCAGTACCGCGGCACGCTGGGGTCGACCACCTGTGCCCAGCGGTCGATGCCGCCGGTCAGGTTCCACACCTTGCGGAACCCCGCCGCCTGCAGCAGCTCGACGGCCTTCGCACTGCGCCCGCCCATCTTGCAGTGGACGACGATCTCGTCGGCGCTGTCGAGGCGATGCAGGTTCTCGGGAAGCTGCCCGAGCGGAATGCGGAGCGTGTCGGGGAGGGCGGCGATCTCGACCTCGTGCGGATCGCGCACGTCGAGAACCACGAGGTCGTCGTGGGCCGCCAGCCGGTCGCGCAGCTCCTCGACGGTGATCGCCGGCACGCCCTGCCGCCGCGTCTCTTCGGCGTGCGCCTGCGGCAGGCCGCAGAACTGCTCGTAGTCGATCAGCTCGCGCTGGGTCGCGTGCGGGCCGCAGAGCACGCAGTTGGGGTCCTTGCGCAGCTTGAGCTCGCGGAACTTCATGCCGAGCGCATCGACGAGCAAGAGGCGCCCGACGAGCGGCTCGCCGATGCCGAGCAGCAGCTTGATCGTCTCGGTCGCCTGGATGACGCCCAGCAGGCCCGGCAAGATCCCCAACACGCCGCCCTCGGCGCACGACGGGACTAGGCCCGGTGGCGGAGGCTCGCGGTAGAGGCACCGGTAGCAGGGGCCGCGTTTCGCCCAGAACACCGAGGCCTGCCCCTCGAAGCGGAAGATCGAGGCATAGACGTTCGGCTTGCCGGCGAGGACGCAGGCGTCGTTGACGAGGTAGCGGGTGGGGAAGTTGTCGGTGCCGTCGGCGACCACGTCGTAGTCGCCGAAGAGCGCGAGCGCGTTGGCCGCCGAGAGCCGCGTCTCGTGCGGCACGACCGTGACGTTGGGGTTCAGATCGCGCAGGCGCGCCGCGGCGGAGGCGAGCTTCGGCCGGCCGACGTCGCCCGTGCCGTGCAGCACCTGGCGCTGCAGGTTCGACTCGTCGACGACGTCGAAGTCGACGATGCCGAGCGTGCCGACGCCGGCCGCCGCCAGGTAGAGCGCCAGCGGTGAGCCGAGGCCGCCGGCGCCGACGCAGAGAACCTTCGCGCCCTTGAGCTTCTTCTGCCCGGCGAGCCCGACCTCGGGGATGATCAGGTGGCGCGAGTAACGGCGCACCTCCTCGTGCGACAGCGTCGGCTCGGCGAGCGACGGCGCCGTCGCCACGGCCGTGTCGGGCGAGCCGCCGGCGATCGACGGCACGATCCAGAGGGTGTCCCCCGGCGCGACCCCCGTCGCCTCGCCGTCGAGGAAGCGCACGTCCTCGTCGTTCTTGTAGACGTTGACGAAGCTGCGCAGGCGGCCGCCGTCGTCGAAGAGGTGCCGGCGGAGCTTCGGGTGCCGCTCGGTCAGCTCGGCGAGCGCCTCGCCGACGGTGCTGGCGCCGGAGTCGACGGCGTCCTGTCCGTCGGCGTAAGGGCGCAGCGGGGTGGGCAGGGCGATGGTGGGCATGGTCGGTTCCCCCTCGGGGTCGGTATCTCAGGTCGGTATCTCAGGTCGGTATCTCGGGTCGGGTTCTCAGGTGAGCACCGGCTCGGCGATGGCGAGGCGCTCGGGGCGCATGGCCGCGCGGTCGTCGGAGAGGACCCAGGAGGTCATCTCCCCCGGCTCGCCCTGGGCGACGGCGACGATCACGTAGTGGAGGTTCGGCCAGGCGTGCTTGCGGTCGTGCTCGGACGGTTGCGCCGGGTGGTCGGGGTGGGAGTGGTAGATGCCGAGCACGACGAAGCCGCGCGCGCGGGCCTCGCGCTCGGCCGCGAGGTAGTCGCGCGGGTCGATGAGGAAGCGCCGGCGCCGCTCCTCCTCGTGCACGTTTTCGATCGGCAGGAGCATCGACACGCGCGGCACCTCGCTGCCGTTGGTGCCGAGCAGGACGCCGCAGCACTCCTCGGGGTACGTCCGCCTGCCGTGGTCGCGGATCGCGTCGGCGTGCTCGCGCGTGAGGTAGATCATCGCCCGCCCTCCCAGAAGCGCTCGGAGAGGTAGCGACCGCCGCCGTCGGGGAGCACGGTGACGATGGTGGCCGGCTGGTCCGGCTGCAGCTCCTCGGCCACGTGCAGCGCGGCCGCGACGTTCGCGCCCGCCGAGGGGCCGACGAAGAGGCCCTCCTCGCGCGCCAGGCGGCGGGTGGTCTCGTATGCCTCTTCGGTGTCGACCTCGAGACGGCGGTCGGCGAGCGTCTTGTCGTAGATCGCGGGCACCATCGCCGTCGCCATGTGCTTGAGGCCCTCGAGCCCGTGCAGCGGCCCGTCGGGCTCGACCGAGACGGCGACGAGCGTCGGGCGGCGCGCCTTGAGGTAGCGGGTGGTGCCGACGAAGGTGCCGGAGGTGCCGAGGCCGGCGACGAAGTGGGTGATGCGGCCGTTCGTCTGCGCCCAGAGCTCGGGGCCGGTGGTCGTCAGGTGGGCGCGCCAGTTGGCTTCGTTGCTGTACTGGTCGGGGTAGAAGAAACGTTCCGGCTCGGCGTCGCGCAGGGCGCGCGCGCGGAGGATGGCGCCGTCGGTGCCGGAGAGTGGATCGGTGAGCTCGAGCGCCGCGCCGTAGGCGGCGAGCGTCCTGCGCCGCTCCGCGGAGGCGTTGGCGGGCAGGCAGATGAGGATCTCGTGGCCGAGCGCGCGGGCGAGCATGGCGAGGGCGATGCCCGTGTTGCCCGAGGTGGCCTCGAGGACGGTGTGCCCCGGGCGGAGCGCGCCGCGGACGAGGCCGTCCTCGAGCATGGCGCGGGCGGCGCGGTCCTTGACGCTGCCGCCGGGGTTCAGGTGCTCGGCCTTGGCGTAGAGCTCGACGTGCGGCAGGTGCGCCGCGAGGCGGGGCAGCCTCAAGAGCGGCGTGCGGCCGATGGCGGCGAAGAGCGCGGGCCGGGGCCCGCCGGCGCGGGGTTCCACCCCGCGGAATGGCTCGCCGCCCGGGGATGGCTCGTCGCCAGGGAATCTACGGGTGGCAGGTCGTCCAGGGGGCAAGCTCGACTCCGGGTTCGGCGCTCAGGGGCGAGCGCGGTCGTTTCGGTTCGCGGCCGAGGTCGGCCGTGGCGGTGCCGACGATCGCCCGGGGCCGCCTCGCTCCCGTCGAGAGTGCCTTTGGTCCGGGGCCTGTCAGCCGACCCCCGGAACGGGTTGGGCTCAGGCCGCGGAGGCGGTCGACGGCGCGCGGAGGGGCTCCCGGGCCCCGGTACATGTGCAGAGACACATGAGGCGCGATGCGTCGATCACGCGTCCTTTGTACCGGCCCCAGGGCGTCCTTGTCAAGATCGGCCGACGCTCCTCCGATGCCCCGGCCTTGGTACGCTTGCCTTTGGTGACCACCGAAGAGGCCGGCCGCGGGGGCGGCGACCGCCTGCGCATCGTCTACGAGCTCGCCTGCGAGCACGACCAGGACGCCTTCGCCCGCGCCCGGGAGATCGCCTTCGAGCAGACTGTGGAGCTGCCCGAGCCGTGCGTGCCTCCGGCGCTGCAACGCGCGGTCGTTGCGCGCCTCGAGGGCATGGAGCGCTTCGACAAGCGGCTCTGGCGTGCGACGCTCTCGTTCACGCCCGACATCATCGGCACCGAGGTCCCGCAGCTTCTCAACGTGCTCTTCGGCAACGTCTCGCTGCTCGACGGCGTGCGCGTCGTCGACGTCGGCTGGCCGCGCTCGCTCGTCGAGGCGCTGCCGGGTCCGGCGTTCGGCATCGATGGCATTCGCAAGCTCCTGCCCCAGGCCAACGGTCGTGCGCTGCTCTGCACCGCGCTCAAGCCGATCGGGCTCACCAGCCGCGAGCTCGGGAAGCTCGCCGGCAGCTTCGCGCGCGGCGGGGTCGACATCATCAAGGACGACCACAGTCTCGCCGACCAGACGACGGCGCCCTTCGCGGAGCGGGTCGCCCGCTGCCAGGGCGAGGTGCGCCGCGCAGCCGAGGAGACCGGCGTCGAGAGCCTCTATCTACCGCACCTGACGGGGCCCATCGATCAGCTCCCGGCGCGCCTGGATCTGCTGCGGGCCGAGGGCGTGCGCGGCGCGCTGGTGTCGCCGTTCGTGCTCGGGCTCGACGCGCTGCGCTGGCTGGCGGCGACCTCGGGCCTGGTGCTGCTGGCGCACCCGACGTGGTCGGGGACGCTCTTCGGAGCGCGTCACGGCATCGCCCCGGAGGTCGTCTACGGCGACCTCCTGCGCCTGCTCGGCGCCGACGGGGTCATCTACGTCAACTCCGGCGGGCGATTCCCGGTGCGGCTCGAGACCTGCGAGGCGATCAACGAGCGGCTGCGGCGAGAGCTCGACGGCGTGCGACCGTCGTTCCCGGTGGCCGGCGGCGGAGTGAAGGTCGAGACGCTGCCGCGCTGGGCGGCGCGCTACGGGCCCGACACGATCTTCCTCGTCGGCGGCAGCCTCTACCTCCAGGACGACATCGAGCAGGCATCGCGGCAGCTCGTGCAGGCGCTGGCGTGGCAGGGCGTGCCGGCGTCGACGAAGCGGCGGTAGCGGAGTCGGAGCCGCGTCACCGCTCGCGGCAATCCGCGTAGGGTGCGCACCGCGCACCATCCTCGTTCTGGTGGCAAGCGTCAGGCGTCGGGCGCGGGAGCCGCGAGCAGGTGCTTCGTGCTGCGGAACACGTTCTGCGGGTCCCAGCGCCGTTTGAGCGCGGCGAGGCGCGGCAGGTTGGCGCCGTAGGCTGCGCGCACGCGTTCGTCGCCCTCCTCCTCGGTGAGGAAGTTGACGTAGGTGCCGCCGGTCGAGAACGCGCGCAGATCGCGCCACGCGGCACGCGCCCATTCGACGCCGGCGCCGTCATCGTCGGCCCGCTCCCAGGAGCCGGCGACATTGAGCACGAAACGCGCGGCACGGTTGCCGACCGCCGAGTGGTCGGCGGGCAGCCGCTCGAGCGCGCCGCCGATGGGGAAGGTGAGGATCGCCGAGTGCGGTGAGGGCACCTTCGCGAAGTGGCGCATCGCCACCTCGAGCATCTCGGGATCGATCGCGGGCAGGTACTCCGACTTCCAGTAGTACCTACGCCCCTTCGGCTGCGTGGCGTCGAGGAAGGACTGCTGGCTCACGTAGGTGCGGCGCACGAGCGCGCTGCCGACCGGCGTACCGAACGCCTTGAGGGGCGCGACGACGCGTTCGCCCTCGGCCGGGTCGCCGGAGTAGCAGACGATGAACATGACGACCGGCTTCCCGTGGATCGTCGCCGGCAGCCACGGCGCCGGCGGCGCCAGCCGCAGCGACAGGACGCAGGTGAGCTCGGGCGGCGCCTCCGCCACGACCTGGCGGTAGAAGTCGAGCACCGCCGGGGCGTCGTCGGCCGACCAGGCGACGGGGCCGCCGACGATCTCGGGGCCGACGGGATCGAGCCGCAGCTCGAAGCTCGTGACGACGCCGAAGTTGCCGCCGCCGCCGCGCAGCCCCCAGAGCAGCTCGGGGTGACCGTCGTCGCTCGCCCGCACCACCTCGCCGTCGGGAGTGACGACCTCCATGGCGGTGACGTTGTCGCAGCTCCAGCCGAAACGCCGCGTCAAGTAGCCGAAGCCACCGCCGAGCGTGAGGCCGGCGACGCCCGTCTGCGAGACGAAGCCGAGCACCGCGGCGAGCCCGTGCTGCTGGGTGGCGCCGTCGACGTCGCCGAGCAGGCATCCGGCCTGCGCCCGGGCGACGCGCCGCGCTGGATCCACCTCGACGCCGCGCAGCTCGCACATGTCGAGCACCAGGCCGCCCTCGGGCATGGCGAGGCCGGCGATGTTGTGGCCGCCGCCCTTGACGGCGAGGGGCAGCCCCTGGTCGCGCGCGAAGCGCACGCAGGTGCGGACGTCGTCGACACCCGCGGGCCGGGCGATTGCGGCCGGCCGGCGGTCGATCATCGCGTTCCAGAGGGAGCGCGCATCGTCGTAGTCGCCGCCGTCGGGCAGCAGGAGGCGACCGCGGAGAGAGGTGGCGAGCCCGGCAAGTGCGCTGCGGTCGGGTGTGCTCATCGTCGCCCTCCTCGGGTCACGCTCGCTCCCGGCAAGCGTACCGCAGGGGCTGGATTGGGCCCGGACGCTGGCACGCCCGGGCCCCTCCCCGCCGCCGCGCGAGCGGCGCGTCGCCTCAACGGCAGAGGGCGCTGGTGCCGCTGGGAGCGCAGACGAGGGTGCCGATGCTTCCGTCCGGCAGCTCGCACGCCTCGCCGATGTGGAGCGCGTCGTAGTGTTCGCTCACGGCTCCGTCGCAGCGTGCCTCGCCCTCCTCGTCATTCCAGGCGATGAAGTTGCCGGTGGCGAATCCATCCGCGAAGACACAGCTGGAGGGGAGCGCGACCGCGGTCGTGTTGTTTCTGGTCCACGTCGACGGGCCCGACGTGAGGGCGTAGTCGGCGAGGTTGGTCGTGCTTAGCACGGAATGTGGGCCGGGGAAGTTCACGGCCTTCGTAGTGCTGAAGGGGAGGCCGGACGTCGCGAGCGCCGGAGGACCGAAGTTGCCGTCGGAATCGTTGGTCGTGGAGCCCATGTTCGAGCCCGCGTAGTTCCCCCACGAGAGAGACCAGTAGATGATGCCGCCCTCGTCCTCGAAGGTGAGGCGCCCGGCGGTGAGATAGCTCTCGGGGATGACCTGGTCGAGAGTGAAGTCGGCGGTGATGCCGTTGGCGCTCGCAAAGGCGGTCGTGGTTATGAGGATCCGCCGCCCTTCGATACCAGTCCCAGCGTTGCCCAAGAACGTCTTCAGAAGGACGGGGTTGTTCCCTGCAGCGTCACGGACCTGCAGCTTCTTCCCCGCGACGAATTGCTGATTGTCGAAGCGCATTCGGAGCTGGATCGCCTGCTGGCTGGTGTCGCCGCAGACGCCGCCGATCACCTGCTCGATCTGCATGAAGTGGAAGCTAGCGGCAGCGGGCACGGCGGCGAGCGCCAGGCTGAGACTCGCGAGGACGAGGCAGCGATTGTTCGATCTCATGTCAGGTACTACTCCTTCCAGCCACGTATCGGATGAGTACCGGCGCGACTCGTTTCCGTTCAGAGAATCAACTCGCTGCAGAGGACGCTCACTTCACGACGATGAAAGCACACGTCAGGTACCGCCCCTGCGGAAACGCCGGCGGCGTCGGGTGGTCGGCCGCCTGATGTCCCATGTCGAGCAGCGAGACCTGGCGATGGGCGCGTCGCGCCGCGATGGCGATGACGCGCAGCAGCTCCTCGGGGCCTAGCGCGGCCGAGCACGAGCACGTCGCGAGCACGCCCCCCGGCGTCACGAGCCGGATCGCCGCCGCGTTGAGCCCCTCGTAGGCGGGCAGCGCCGCTTGCAGATGTTTCGCCGTCGGCGAGAGCTTCGGCGGGTCGAGCACGACGAGGTCCCAGCGCTCGCCGGCCGCGGCCCAGGCGCCGAGGTCGCCGCGCATGTCGCCCTGCCGCCAGGTGATGCGCTCCTGCAGCCCGTTGCGCGCCGCGACCGCGCCGGCCGTGGCCAGCAACGGGGCCGCGCGGTCGACGCCGACGACGGCGCGCGCGCCGCCGCGGGCCGCGGCGAGCGCGAAGCCGCCGAGGTAGGTGCAGACGTCGAGCACGGCGGCGCCGCGCGAGAGCGCCTCGACGCGCGCCCGGTTCTCGCGCTGGTCGAAGTAGTAGCCGGTCTTCTGCGCCAGCGCGAGCGGCACCTCGAAGGCGAAGCCGCGCTCGCGGAACTCGAGGGCCTCGGTCGGCGTGCCGCGCACCGTACGGGCCGTGACGGAGAGCCCCTCGCGCCGCTGCCCCTCGCCTCCCGGCATCTCGATGACCCGTTTGATGCCAGGGAGCGCTGCGAGGGCGTCGAACACAGCCTCCTCGCGGCGTTTCATGCCGGCGGTGAGGACCTGCACGCAGACGGTGTCGCCGTAACGGTCGGCGATGAGCCCCGGCAGCTCATCTCCCTCGGCGTGCACGAGCCGGTAGCCGTCGGTGTCGCGCCCCGGCGTCGTCGAGGGGAGGCCAAGCACGCGGTCGCGCAGCAGGGCGGCGGCGGTGACGCGGCGCGCGATGGCGGCCTCGTCTAGGGCCTCGTCGGGGTCCCGGCTCACCAGGCGCACGGGGATCGCCGAGCCCTCGGACCAGAAGCCGCGGCCGAGGAGGTTCCCCTGGCCGTCCCGCACCTCGACGACGTCGCCGGCGGCGGGGCTGCCCTCGACGTGGGCGATCGCCTGCGAGTAGACCCACGGGTGGCCCGCCCACACCGGCTTGACGTGACCGGCCTCGAGGAAGACGCGGGGAGTTGCGGTCACGCCGCGAGGATATCGGGGTCGAGCGCTCGGGGAGCGGGGCTCTCGCGTCTCGGCGCCTCCATGCTATAACAAC
>Ga0209382_10002776_pt1 | contig 24947 bp, 28 predicted proteins | sample SoiMetdeltSBSDD5_FD_187599 | JGI IMG/M metagenome (GOLD analysis project Ga0209382, IMG submission 187599) | Bulk soil microbial communities from a Populus tree surrounding site in Tennessee, USA - Soil MetaG P. deltoides SBSDD5 (SPAdes) (version 2) | ecosystem: Environmental > Terrestrial >... | reverse complement strand
ACGAATTGATCCCAGCTCGCTTTCGCTTGATTGACTGCCTCGATCATGACCGGGTCGTCAGAGGGCACTGGACGAGCGCCGAGGTACGCGTAGGGTTTGAAGATGAATCTCTCCCACACGAAGTGCACCGCCACGCCACCGAGAATCACCGCTCCGATTCGAACGGCCAGGTGCAAGCCGAGGGCTCCCGTTCCAAGCCACAGAACGGTGGCAACGACAACGTGCATAACGAGCTTTAGCACGCGCTTCCTCCGGCTAACGTTCCCAGCTGAGCCGCTTCGGCCCACGAGAGGAGTTGAAAGTAAACGTATCAGACGCTGGGCCGAAGTCGGCTCCAGCTCAAAGTTAGCCGCTTTTGACTGGGTCCTGCATGTGCTTCCGCAGATACACCAGCAAAGTGTCGATCGGCTCGCTGTACTCCCGCTTTACCAAGGCTTGCAGATCGCTCACAGCTTTCACTTTCCAAGCGGCCAGGGCTGCGGCGTCGGCGCCCGGTGCGGCCTGCGTAATCGTCGGTGTCCCGAAGCGGTATACATGATCGGAAGGTCGCTCGAGCTCGTCATTCGGCGGGAAGGAAGCGCGAGCCAACCCCACGGATTCAAACAGGGTCTGATTCGTCCGCGCGATGTCGATCGCGAAGTCCTCGCTTTTGTGCATCCATCGCTTCGCCTCATCGAGATCAAGCGACGTGGGCGGGTCTCCGCTGAGATTCCATCGCCGTTCGTGGTAATCGGAAAAGATCAAGGCTTCGAAGCGCGAGACATAGAGTTGCTGGAGTAGGAACTTCTTCCCCATCAGTTCGGCGTACGAACGTTGTCTCGACTGGTACGTTGCCAGGCGAAACTGATTCTTGAAGCTAAACCGCGCGGTCAGAAATGACCCCAACGTGACACCGAGCAACGCGATCAAAGCCGTGTAGAGGGGCATCATCGACAGCATCTGCGAATTCTCGGACATGCCATTCTCGTTTCAACCTCGGCGGCTAACGTCCCAGGGTGAGCGGCTTCGGCCCACGCGAGAAACGTGGGAGTAAGCCTATCAGACGCCGGGCCGAAGTCCGCTCCACCCGCGAGTTAGGCGCCAACGCTCGAGATGGCGTACTCGCTAAGCATCAGTCATTCGGCCGGAAATCGGTTCGGACCAGTTCCATGCTTCGTCACGGTCTCCACTCGCGTAAAGATAGACGGCTTTCGAGCGCTTGGAGTCGGTTAGGGAGTTCCAGCAATCGTCGGCGATACCTATTCTGACCCAGTATCGAGTTTCTCCGTTGCCTCTGGTCAGCTCAACCTCGAAGGGCAGTTCGCTCCTCGAGAGTACGTACATCAACCCAACGGCGTGAAGTGACGTGTCGGTTTCATGAACGAGCTGCAACTGCTTCCATCCATCCACCGCAACCTGCAAGTTCGGAAGGGATCGGAAGTACAGCTCGAGTGCGTACGCAAAGGCGGCGTCGCTCGCTGGTTCGGTTGGAAAGAGTCCGTGGATCAGATCGGGGTATCGACTCAGTATGACTTTGCGAATCGTATCGAAGATGCCTCCTTGGCTCCGGCCTGCCTCCGGGCGCCTAACGGATGTCACGCTAAGCTGTGCGGCCAGGGCCCACGTGCCGAAGCCGGAGCGGCGCGGCGGTTGCCGCGAATGACGTTCCAAGAACTGAGTCGCGATGTGCAACCGCCGTGACGCCGCCACGCTGGCGAGAAAGTAGGCAGCTCGGCTGCCGGGCCGAAGCCGGGCCGCACCAGCTTCAGCGTGAAGTTGGGCCGCCGCCGCGCCTGCGCGGGCCGTAATTCAAGGGATTAAATGCCTCCGAACTAGTCGCGTCACCACTAAACATCATTCTATGTGAGCGACCAACCGGCCTTTCCCGCAACAACATTCGGCCCTCGTTAGACTCCGCATCGTGCAGATCGTCGATTGGCGTGTCCATTTTTAGCAGCCGCCCGTCGCCAAAGCGAATGGTTGATGTTACGCGGTGGAGTAGCGCCGCATCGTCATCGAAGGCGTCCGGACGGATTGCAAAAGCGACGCTTAGGACATTGCGCGTCTGGCCCGGAAACACCGGCGGTGGCGCCGCATGAGGCGGCATGGGAACGCGGAATATGGCTCTATCCGGCGTGCTGATGTCCTCATCGATTGACACGGAGCGCTCGCCACTCAGAAAGGCCGCTGGAAATACAAGCTCGATGTCGTAGTCCGTCAGTTTCACAGTTGAGAAGTTGCTGAGCATAACATTCAGTGTATACGTATGTTCGACATCACGCTGTGACCGCGGAATGGTCAAGAACTCTGCGGTATATGGCGGCGGCTCCGCCGCTTCGATCACGCGCCTGTTGGTTCTGCGTGGTGACTGTTTCTTGGTTGTTCGGCCATACTCCGCGCGCAACAGGTTTGTGAGATCCCGTCTTAGCTGCGTTTCCAGCTGCGGTTTGGTGATGTAGCTACGATATAGGCCGCCCTGAGGAAACGAGGAGCGAAAGTCACGCACTCTCATCCACTGCTCGAGTTCATCTTTCGTTTTTGGGTTGTACGGGGCTTCCTTAAAATAGACCATGACGTTCGGAAGCCCGTTATCTCGCCAATACTGAACGGCCCGCCGAATCTCATGCTCGGTACCCGAGCTTGCGTCGAATACAGGTGTCCCAAATCGCGTCCAAAACAATCCCAAGAGGACGTCGGCTGTTTCAAGCTTTAATGTGGCGTCGATCAGTCCCTGTGACCCCTGTGGATGAAATCCCGCATATGCATCCGTCTTCCATGTTGAGAGGCGCAGGATGAGATTGAGTTCTGGTGCAAGCCCCTGGTTAAGCTCGCCGATTAGCTTTTCCACGAGCCGCCACTCGGTCTCCACATCCGCCGGAGAAGCCAGGACGACTCGGAACACTCGTAACTTGGCGACCGCCATGCCAACGTAGTTTACACAGGTCGGACTTCGGTCGGCACAACTTGACTTACACAGCGATGCTACCACTGCAAACGCCGCACATCCCGACGCTCCCCTTCACCGCGCGGCGGGATATCCGGCACCGCTCACGGGTCGAGGGGACTCTTCACGCCGCGGGCTCCGTGGCGCAGCACGTGGTGTAGATCATCGTCGTCGACACGTCCCGGTGTCCCAGCAATTCCTGAACTGTGCGGATGTCCTGCCCTCACTCGAGCAGATGCGTCGCGAACGAATGACGGAATGTGTGGCAGGTAGCGCGCTTGTCGATTCCCGCGTCGCGCGTCGCGCGCGTCACCGCCCGCTGCACAATCGTCTCGTGTAGATGGCGCCGCCCTTCGTTGCCGTCCCGATCCCGCCATCGCGAAGGCGCGGGAAATACCCACTGCCAACGCGTCTCCCGCGGGGCGGACGGGAACTTCCTGGCCAGCGCGTCCGGCAGCCACACGCATCCCCATCCCTGCGCCAGATCCTCTTCGTGCACCGTTCGCGCGCGCAACATCTGCTCCCTCAAGTCCGCGTCGAACGCGCGCGGCAACATCGTCGTTCGATCGCGTTTCCACTTCGGGTCGCGCACCGTGATCTGCCCGCGCGCAAAGTCGAAGTCCGGATCCATACAACAGCATGGCCACCAGTCTCGGCGTCGATCGCATTTCCTCGATCACTTCCCGCACCTCGTCCACCGTGGGCACCACCGGCAGGCGCTCCGGGCGCTGCGCTCGCACGAGCTCGTTCAGCCACGGGAGCCGCTCCTGCAGGACCTCGCGATACAACAGCAATGCACTGAGCGCCTGGTTCTGCGTCGAGGCACTGACGTGCCGGTCGACTGCCAGAAACGAAAGAAACGCGTTCACCTCCTCCGACGACATCGCGGACGGATGCTTCTTGCCGTGAAAGAGAATGTAGCGCCGGATCCACATCGCATACGCTTCTTCGGTCCGCCGGCTGTAATGGCGTGTGCGCACCGCCAATCGAACACGCTCGAGCAGCTTTGGCGGTTCGGCCATGCGCCGAGGCTCCCTCGGATCGCAGGCCAATGCAAACGTTCTACTGAGCTTGGAATGGGGCGCGTGTAATCGGATATACAGCGGGTGCTGTGTATCGCGGTGCACAGCGCGCGACCACCGAGTGGCGGCGCGGGAGTCATTGCCAGCTCCCCGGAGCTGCACTTTGCTGCGTTCGCGCTGGTCGCAGCTCTTTGGAGCTGACGTTTGCTCCGTTGGAGCTGATTTTTGCTCCATTGGAGCGCGGAATTGGTGGGTCGGAGTCAATCGCAGCATTTTCGCGGTAATGTTTACCGCCGGCGAGCTGGAATTTGGTGCAGCGAAGCAATTTTCAGCGTCTCCGGGGTTGCGCGCAGCTCCATTCTGCCAATTTTTGGCAGGATGGGAGCTTCGGTTTACTACGGGCGAGCAAAATTTAGCTCCGGACGAGTTAATTTCAGCTTCGATGAGCTGGATTTTGCTCCGGCGTCCTAATGATCAGCTCCGGACGAGCTGCAAATGATTGTCTCGGAGAAAAAATTGCCATTGGGGATGTGCGCCGCGGCTCGAAACTGACGAGAAATGTCAGGCATTTGCGAATAGCGCGACGCCCCCCCCAGGTGGCGGCGCGGGACGCCGCCACGCCAGCCGGCGGGGACGCCGGCGCTCCATCGCCTACTACGCCGTCAACACGTTCCGCGCGACGCGCGCTCGTCCGCGCACCGCGCTCCACATCCACGACCTTCCGGTCTTCTCCGCGATGAACGCGCGCATGCGCTGCATATCCGTGAACGCGGGCGTCAGCTCCCGGGGATCGCTGAAGTTCGCGAAGAACGCATCCGCGATTCGCTGCGGGCCGCTCTGGTCCCCGGGGAGGCCGGTACTGCCGACTTGCGCGATCAGCAGCTCCTTCCCGGCGTCGGGGACCGGCTCGAGGAACATGTCGCTGAACGCGCATGCATACCGTGCGTGCTCGTTCCAGAAGGCGTCGAACGTCTCCGTCATCCATTGCGCGTCGAACGGACGTGATCCGCGCGCGACGATGCTCTCGACCAGGTGCCGCGCCTGTTTCACGCCGCTGTTTGCTCCCTGCGCGACGATCGGGTCGTAGGAGATCGCCGTGTCGCCGAGCGCCGTGACAACGCGACCCGAGGGCAGCACTCCGACGGGCTTACGCACGGTCGGCACGATGCTGCCGGTGAGCCAGCCGAGAGGATCGGCCAGCTCCGTGTCGCGGATCCATTCGCCGCTCCACGGAAACAGCTCCGCGACCATCTCCTTCGCGATCGACAGCAATTCCTCGCCGCTCTGCACGGAGCCGAAGCGATCGATGCGCGAGCCGGGCTTCGCTTCGATGACGATGTTCCACGAGCGCCCCAGATCCTTGTGGTAGTAGGGCGCGAAGAACACCTCGCCGTCCGTGCCGAGGAACTCGAACTTCACCGGGGTGAACGGGCAGGCGTCGAACGACATCGGACCGGTGGCGATGACCATCGCCAGGTTGCGCTGCGGCGCGTCGTACCTGGAGCGCGAATCGTCGCGCGCGAAGAGACGGCAGAGGTCCGACTTTCCAGTCGCGACGATCGTTAGATCGTGGCGCAACGCGATCTCTTCCAGACGATCGACGTTCACAGGCTCGATGATCAACTCGCCGTCGAAGTCGTTCATCCAGCGATGACACTGCAGCCGCATGTCGACCGCCTGGAACGGCGTCGGCGTCCGTCCGCGCAGCTCGAGAAGCGGCTTGCGCACCGTCGGGCAGAACGTGAGAAACACGCCCTCGCCGCGCGGCGCAACGTCGTCCCAGTGATTGAGCCCCAGCTCGCGCTCGACCGACAGCGCCATCTCGAAGCGCGCCGCCGTGCCGGTGGGCCGGCTCTCACGCAGCCACTGCTCGGCGGTGCGATCGGAGTAGAGCGTCACCGGATACCCGCGCCGCCGCAACGCATGCGCGGCAATCAGTCCGATGATCCCGGAGCCGACGATGGCGATTTTTCGCATGCGTTCATGCTAGACGGCAGATGCGAGCGCGCTGTCAACGAACGCGGGCGAATCGGTTGTGGAATGCTGGCGTTCCACTACCATTACGCGTTTGCGCCGCACCGCCATCGATGCCGCCATCGCGCTCACGCTCTTCGGCTGCATCCCCGTCGTCGTTCGCTCGATCTCCGCGAACGCGTTCACGATCGGTATCTTCCGCCTGACCATCGCGACCCTCGGCCTCGGCGCGATGATGGCCTTTCGCCGCCAGTTGCGGCGCGTTCCGCCGCGCGACCTCGCGCGACTCGCGGTCATCGGCTTCCTCTTCTTTGCCCACTGGCTCACGCTCTTCCTCGGCATCAAGGCGTCGTCTGCGTCCATCGGCGCGATCGGCCTCTCCACCTACGGCGCGCATCTGCTCATCCTCGGCGCGCTCTTCGGCGGAGCGCGCGTGCGCGCGAGCGACGTCGTGGCGGTGCTGATCGCGATCCTCGGCGCACTGCTCGTCGTGCCCAAGTTCGATCTTGGCAACGACGTCGCGCTCGGGATGCTGCTCTCTTCCGCGAGCGCGCTGTTGTACGCGAGCCTCCCGCTCCTGCATCAACGCTGGTCGCACATCGCCAACAGCACGCGCGCGCTCGGCCAGTTCGCCTTCGCCCTCGCCTTCTTCCTGCTGTTCGTCGGCAAGGCCGATTGGACTCTGACGGGCCGCGACTGGGGCGGACTGCTCTTCCTCGCCGTCGGCGTGACCCTCATCGGCCACAGCCTCTGGGTGCGCGTGACGACGCGCCTCTCCTCGCCCGCGACGAGCATCCTCTACTACGCGAACATCCCCATCGCCATCGCGCTCAGCGCGCTCCTCCTCGGCGAGCGCCTCACGATCCGCAGCGCCATCGGCGCGATGCTGATCATCGGCGCGGGCGTCCTCGGACTGTCGCGCAGAATCACGCGCGTTCGCGACGCAGTTTGAGTTTGCGCTTGTGGCGCACGCCTGCTTCCTCGATCGAATGCGTGTCCGCGAGCTTGCCCGCCTCGCCGGCCATCACCGCGAGCTCGCGATAGTGCTGATGCAGCACCTCGAGCTCTTCCTCCGACAGATCCTCGACGGAGATGAGCCGGTTCGACGCGGCATCGATCGCCGCGACGAGCTCGTTGAGCTTGAGCTGCACCGCGAGCGCGTCCTTGTTCTGCGCGCGCTGGATGAGGAACACCATCAGGAACGTCACGATGGTCGTGCTGGTGTTGATGACGAGCTGCCAGGTGTCCGAATACCCGAACAGCGGGCCCGTGCATGCCCAGATGACGACCACCGTAAGCGCCACGATGAAAGACCAGGTCGATCCCGCCTTTTCCGAGATCCACGTCGCGAACCGCGCCGCGGGAGATGTATGCCGCTTTCCCATTCAAGCTCCTTTTTCCGAAGCAATCTATTCCGAGTGGCCAACACCTTGCACAAGACAAGCACGTCCGACGAGAGAGAGGCCGCATCTCGGAGGCAGACGTGGAGCGACTTCTACAGGAATTCGAACGACGCATCACCGACAACACCGGAACGATCTATCGAGTTTTTCTTTATGGGCAGAGCCGGCCGGCGGACACATGGGTTGGCTGGCTCGCGTTCGAGCGGATCTCCGACGGCAGGCGGTTCTCGACGGATGTGGAGACCACGCAGCCGAACGCACAGGCGGTTATCTACTGGGCAACCGGCCTCACCGACGCTTACTTCGACGGCGCACTTGCGCGCGCATTGCAGCCGCGCAAAGTCGTGTCTCCCCTCCCCGTCGTCCCCGAGCCGATCGTCGGCAACACCGGTGACTCGTACACGCGCCGGCGGCGACTGGCGAACCTCGAGCGCGCGGTGCTCGCATGCTTCACGCGCCACCGGGCCAAGCTTCTGCCGACGCTGACGATCTTCGATGAGCTTCCCAACGCGCACGCGGATGTCGTGCGCGCGTTCGAGGATCTGGAGAAGCAGGGCGGCCTTCTGATACGACGAACGGAGCAAGGCAGCGACTGGATTTTCCTGACGCAATCGGGAGCGATTGCCGCGGGAGTGGCGGACACTGCCGACGAGCGCGAGCCGGCACGGCTACCCTGAACGGATATGGAGTGCGGAGGCAACGCCTCCGCTTTCCTATACCGCGGCGCATTCGAAAGCGGCGGCGCTGCCGCCGCACTCCATATCTACCCTCGCAACTGCTCCAGAATCGCGACTGTCGCCACGCGCCGCATGAATTCGCGCATCGCGTCATCCGCGCCGTCGTACGTCCGCTCGAGCACCGCGATCTCCTCGTCCGGTGTGCCCTCGATGATCGTGACGCCGTCCGTAGGCTGATTCGGATCGGACGTGATCTTTCGCTCCCATCCGCGCGCCATGCGGCGCAGGCAGAGGAAGCGGCGCGCTACGGCGGACTGCGGCGCGCGGCGAGAGGGTGATGCGGGGGGCGCGATGCCCTCGAGGTTCGATTCCCATTCGATCACCTGCTCGCGCGCCTCGTGCACGAGCAGATCGAGCAGCAGCTCGTGCTCGCGCGCGCCGAGGTTCGTGAACGACACGCCACTCTGATACACGACGCCGGTCTTCGCGGGCAGCAGCACCGAGTGCCGGACCGTGGCGTCCGTCGTCAGCGGGCCGCACACGAACGGTGCGACGCGGCCCACATCGAAGCGGCCGGAGTGTTCGAACTTCGCGCCGCCGAGGCCCATCTCGAGGACGAGCACCTGATCGTCGCCGAAGCGTCCGCGGCGGGGTGCACGGAGGATGACGCGAGGAGACTGGCGAGGCATCGGCCACAACAGTAGCCGATGCCTGCGCTCAAATCTCGGTGCCGTTCGTCACAGCCGCGTCACTGTTTTCTCATCCGCTCGCGCGCCGGCGCCGCGGACGTCATCGGCGCCGGGAATCCGCGCTTGCGCATCAGCGCGTCGATCTTCGGATCGCGTCCGCGGAACATGCGATATCCCTCGGCCGGATCGACCGTGTTTCCGACCGAGAAAATGTTCGCGCGCAGTCGTCCCGCGACATCCGGATCGTAGTATCCGCTGCCCTCTTCGAACGCCTCCGCGGCGTCGGCCGTGATCACGTCCGACCAGAGATAGCTGTAATAGCCGGCCGAGTAGCCGTCGCCGGAGAACACGTGCATGAATTGCGGCGAGCGATGGCGCATGACGATCTCCTTCGGCATGCCCAGCTCCTCGAGCGTCTCGCGCTCGAACTTGTCCGGGTCGATGGTCTGTGTGCCCGCGAGATGCATCTTCATGTCGACGAGCGCGCTGGAGAGATACTCCGTCGTCGCAAAGCCTTCATTGAATTTCGATGCTTTCTCGATGCGATCGACGAGGCTCTGCGGGATCGGCTGGCCGGTCTTGTAGTGCACGGCGAACTTCTGCAGCACCTCGGGCGTCGCCAGCCAGTGCTCGAGGAGCTGCGACGGGAACTCGACGTAGTCGCGGGCGACCGAAGTGCCGGAGACCGACGGGTAATTGACGTTCGACGCGAGGCCGTGCAGCGCGTGGCCGAACTCGTGGAACATCGTCGACGCGTCGTCCCACGAGATCAGCACCGGCTCGCCGGGGTTGCCCTTCACGAAGTTCGCGTTGTTGGAGACGATGGTCGTGATCTCGCGATCGAAGTGCTCCTGATTGCGATAGGCGTTCATCCACGCGCCGGAGCGCTTGCCCGGCCGCGCGAACGGATCGAAGTACCAGAGGCCGATGTGCTTTCCGGTCGTGCGGTCGGTCACTTCCCACACCAGTACGTCGGGGTGATAGACCGGCACGTTCGAGACCGGCGTGAACTTGAAGTTGAACAACTCGCCGGAGACCCAGTGGATCGCGTCGCGGAGCTTGTCGAGCTGCAGGTACTGCTTCACCTCGTTCTGATCGAGGTCGTATCTCGCCTTACGCACTTTCTCTGCGTAATAGCGGTAATCCCACGGCTCGATCGTGATGTTCGCCTTCTCGCGATTCGCGACCTTCTGCATGTCCGCGACTTCTTCCTTCACGCGAGCCACGGCCGGCTTCCAGACCGCTTCCATCAGCTCCATCGCGCGCTCGGGATTCTTCGCCATGGCGTTCTCGAGGCGCCAGTGCGCGTGCGTCGGATATCCGAGGAGATTCGCGCGCTCGGCGCGGAGCTTCAGGATGTTGGTGATGATCGCGTTGTTGTCGTGCTCGTCCCCGTTGTCGCCGCGATTGACGAACATCAGCCACGCTTTCTCGCGCAGGTCGCGGCGGTCGGAGTACGTGAGGAACGGATCGACGGACGAGCGCGTGTTCGTGATCACCCACTTCCCGCTCTGGCCTTTCGCGTTCGCCGCGTTGGCCGCGGAGTCGCGGAGGGACTGCGGGAGTCCGGCGAGATCGGCCTCGCTCTCGAGGACGAGGAAGTGATCGGTCTCGTCGGCGAGGACGTTCTGGCTGAACTTCGTATACAGGCCGGCGAGCTGCTGATTGATCTCGGAGAGGCGCGCTTTCTTCGCGGCGTCGAGCTTGGCGCCGGAGCGAACGAAGTTCGTGTACGTAAGCCACGTCAGGCGCTGCTGCTCGGACGAGAGCTGCGCTTTCGCCGGTGAGTTGTAGACCGCCTCGATGCGGCTGAAGAGCTTTTCGTTCTGCGTGATCTGGTCGGAGAACCCGGCCAGCTTCGGCTCCATCTCCGTCTCGATCGGCTGGAACTCGCTCGAGCTCATATTCGAGCTCCAGATGCCGTAGACCGTACCGACGCGGTCAAGCGTGCGGCTGGCACCTTCCATCGCGGCGATCGTGTTCTCGAACGTCGGCGGCGCAGGATCGTTCGCGATGCGATCGATGTTCGCGAGCGCCTCCGCCATCGCCGCCTCGAGCGCGGGCTTGAAGTCTTCGACGCGGACTTTGTCGAACGGCGGAACGCCGCCGTACGGACCGCTCCACGGCTGCAGGAGCGCGTTCTCGGCAACGACCGGCGCCGGCGCCGCCTCGGCCGGCGGAGGCTCTGCCGGCATCGCGGCCTGGGCTTCGGGAGTTTCGGTTTGCGGTGTGTCAGTGCGCGTGGAGGAGCAACCGGCCGCCACGACGGCCATCAGGAGGACGAGCAATGTTCTTCGCATGCGCGAAGCCTATTCACGAGGCGTGCACAAGTACAGGGGGGATGCGATAGTACGAAGCATGACGCTGGCGCTGGACAAGGCGAAACTCCGCACGCTCGTCGATTCGGAGTGGATTCCGAACCGCTACGAACGCGTCTTCTGGGTGGATCACACCACAGCGGGTCCACGCATCGTGGCCGCGGTTTCCGCGGGGCAGACGAAGGTCGCACTCGATCTGGCAGCAACCATCAACGGGCCGTTCCTGCTCCTTTGGGTCCTGCACACGCCGCGAGGCGGCTCTCTTCCGGGCCGCTACCAGAGTCCGCCGCTGACCGCGGACGAGCTGCATCGAGTGCTGGAACGACATGCCGCGCTGTTCGACCGGGATGGTCGCAGCGACATCTGGATTCATTCGCGCACTCCGGACGCGACGATCGTGCTCGACCGGCACGACCTGTTGTTCGCATACGGTCCTCGCGACACCTTCATCGACGCACTCCGTGCGATGCACTTCCGTGAAGGACTCGCGTCGATCCCCTCTCCGCACTCCCACCAGTACCATGCCGAATTCGACGAGCTGGAGCGCGCACTCGCGGGCGAATTCGAATGGACGATCAGCGAATTGCGCGCGGAAGATGAACAATAGCCCCCGGCTTCAGCCGGAGCCGGGGGCTACACGCGATCAAGAGAACGATGCGCGGCCTGTTCGCGCGTGATCAGCTCCGTTGCCGTCGCCTCGTCGACCGGGTGGGAGAAGTAGTAGCCCTGGCCGAAGTCGCAACCGCGGCCGCGGAGGTAGTCGAGCTGCTCGCGGGTCTCGATACCCTCAGCGACGACGCGCATGCCGAGGGAGCGCGCCAGGGACATGATCGTGCGGATGATCTCCGTGTTCTCGTCGCGGGGACCGATCCGTCGGACGAACGACTGATCGATCTTGAGAATGTCGACCGGAAACCGATGCAGGTAGCTGAGCGATGAGTAGCCGGTGCCGAAGTCGTCGATGGACCACTGCACACCGCGGCGGCGAAGCTCGGAGAGGACCTCCGTGGTACGCCCGGCGTTCTCCATGATCGTTCCCTCGGTGATCTCCAGGCCCAATGCCTCCTCGGGGATACCGGCGCTGGCGATGCTCTCGACCACGACGTCGACCAGATCGTCGCGGCGAAACTGTCGGCTGGAGAGATTGACGCTCACATGCGGCGCTCGCGACGGAAATGCGTCGCGCCATCTCCGCAACTGACGGCAGGTCTCCGCCAGGACCAGGCGGTCGATGGCGACGATCAGTCCCGTCTCCTCCGCGAGCGGGAGAAACTCCGCGGGCAGCGTACGGCCGCGCATGGGATGCTCCCATCGCACGAGCGCCTCGAATCCAGCCAGCTCTCCACGATCGAGCGCGATGACGGGTTGATAGAGCACGGAGAATTCGTTGCGCTCGACCGCGCGGCGCAGATCGGTCTCGAGCTCCATCAACGCGCGCGCGTCGGAGCGCATCCATTCGTCGAAGATCTCGAACCGCGCGCGACCCTGCACCTTGGCGCGGTACATGGCGATGTCGGCGTCGCGCAGAACCGCCTCGGCGCGCTCGTAGCCGATCGAGCTGGTCGTCACGCCGATGCTGGCCGTGGCGTAAATCTCATGACCGCCGGCGACGAACGGTTCCGCCAGGCGTTCCTGAATCCGCTTCACGATGACGAGCACGTCCTCGCGGCCGCTGATCTCGTCGAGGAAGATCACGAACTCATCGCCGCCCAGACGGCAGACCGTGTCGCCAGGCCGAATCGAAGCCTCGAGTCGCCGCGCCGTGTCGATCAACAGCTGATCGCCGATGAAGTGTCCGAGGCTGTCGTTCACGACCTTGAAGCGATCGAGATCGAGGAAGAGAACCGCAAAGAGCTCGGCGCGCCGCCGGCCGCGCGCAATCGCCTGTTCGAGGCGATCCATGAGCAGATTGCGATTCGGAAGGCCGGTGAGCACGTCGTGCAGGGCCTGATGCGCCAACTCGGCCGTTCGTTTCTGCACGCGGTCTTCGAGCTCGAGAGTATGCTCGCGCAACTCATCGGTGCGCTTGGTCACGGTCAGCTCCAATTGGCGATTGCGCTGCTCGACCTGCCGGACGCGCAGTTTGTGCGCAAGCCAGATCAGCGCGAAGAGCAGCAGCAGCGCGGCGATGCGGAACCACGCCGTGCTCCAGAACGGCGGACGAATCGCGAACGCGAAGCCGGCCGGCGTGGCGCTCCAGACGCCGTCTCCATTCGCGGCCATGACTCGGAAGTCGTAACTGCCCGGATCGAGATTCGTGTATTCCTTGAACGGCTGATCGGTCACCGCCGACCACTCCGTCTCGAACCCCTCGAGCTTGTAGCGATAACGCACGTCACGCTCGTCGCGGAACGACGGGCCGCAGAAATCGAAACGCACACTGTTCTGCCGGTGATCGAAGCGAAGAGGCGTGGAGCTCGGCCACGCCGTCTTACCCGAACCGACGGCCGTGAACGGAGCGTTCAGGACACGCCCACCGATCACGGCGCGCACGATCGTAGGGGTTGGCGCGATGCGGTTCGGCTCGCGATGACGCGGATCGTAGTGCGTCACTCCTCGGAGGAAACCGATCCACAAGCTTCCTGCATCATCGACGGCGAGCGCATTGTCGCTGATCACTTCGCGGCTGATCAGCCCATCGCGCTCGTCGAGCGATTCGACGACGAGCGGCTTCGAAGAGGAGTCGACGGCTCGAGGATCGATCCGATGGATGCCGCGGTTTGTCCCCAACCAGAGCCGGCCGTCGCGATCGGCGATGATCGCGGCGACCGTCGCAGGAATTCCTCTCTCACGGCCGAACGACACAAACCGCTTCGCGCCGGGCGCCAGATACGAGAGTCCCCCGCCGCGCAGCCCGACCCACAATCCGCCACGCTCATCGACATGCAGCGCGAGCGCGTCGTCCCCGCCCAAGCCATCCGCTGTCCGGAATTCGCGCATCTCCTTTCCATCGATTCGATAGAGTCCTGCGCCCCCGGTCGCGAGCCAGACCCGGCCGACCTGATCCTCGGCGACGCTGTTGACCGCCGTCGCAAGTTGCCGACTCTCGACGCGCACCGGGTGACCAGCCGCAATCGAGACTCGCGAAAATCCGCCGCTGCTCGTACCGACGAGCAACTCGCCCGTTCGACTCACGTCGACATCGAGCACGTACTCACCCTGCAGACCATCCGCACGCGTAAAGCAGCGGAATCGCGCCGACTCGACACCGGTGGTACAGAGACCGCGCGCCGTCGCGACCCACAGCCTGCCCGCGCGATCGCGGACGATGTCTCGCACCTCGGCGCTGGCCAGCCCGTCGCGAACGCCGTAGATCTTCCACCCCGAATCCGCTTTGCTGTGCGCCAGTCCGCCGAGTGTTCCGATCCAGACTTCCCCGTTCGCCTCGGGGAGGATCGCGTAGATGTGATCGGATGGAAGTCCCTGCTGCTCGGTGTAACTCTCCGAGTGCAGCGACATCAACTTGCTGACGCCGTTGACGAGGCCGATCCAGAGACTTCCTTCGCGATCCTCGAAGAGGCTGAACACCGATCGCGCATGAAGCCCGTTCTCCATGTTGATCGTTCGACAGCGCTGAAAGTCCGGGAGATCGCAAATGGCCAGGCCGTTGTCGAGCGTACCGACGACGAGCTCACCGCGACGCGTGATCAACATCGTGTAGACGTCGTTGCTCGGCAGTCCGTGGCGCGTGTCGAAGGTGACGAAAGACTTCCCGTCGAACCTCGAGACGCCTGCGCCGCGCGTTCCGAAGTAGATCCGTCCTTCCCGATCGCGGACGATCGTCCGAACGGTGGGATGCGCGAGTCCGTCGGATGGGCGATAGTGCCGGACGCCGAGGAGCTTCGTGCCGTCGACGCGCATTTCCACCGCGCCGCTCTCGCGGCGGCCGATCCAGATCGAGTCGCCGATCGGCGTGACCGAATAGACCTCTTCCCCCGCCAGTCCTTCGACTTCACCGAACGACTTCACCTTCCGACCATCGAAGACGTGCATGCCGGCGACGTCGCCGTACCAGACGTTTCCGTGCCGGTCGAGCGTTCCGGACCACCGGCCGTGCGGATCGGCGATCTTCCTCAGCGACGTGCCGTCGTAGCGAACGAGCCCCGTGAGTGTCCCGATCCAGAGGCTTCCATCGCGCGCCCGCGCGATCATCTCGACGTATGCACTCGGCAGTCCGTTCTCGACGGTGATGCTGCGGAAGCTCACGCCGTCGTACGAGCTGACGCCGCCCTCGGTGGCAAACCACATCACTCCCCGCTCATCCTGGGTCATGCGCCACACCGGCGCTCCGGCCAGACCGTCCTCCGGCGCGTAGTTGCGGATGTTGAGGCGCTGCGCAAGCAACGGCGACGAAGCCAGAAGGAGAGCGACAACAAACGCGCGCGTCATTTGTCGGGAGACACCGCGCCAGGATCGTGGTTTACCGGGTCGAGTCCGTGCCATTGCCCCTGCCATGCATGTTACTCGGGTCGGCGGCCACGGGGTCACCCTGGACGATTGTGCGTCGCAACGCAGTTAGTGTGATTCCGTCCACGTGGCGATGTGCCACGTGTTCCCCCAGCCATCTTCCACCATGCCGCGGCGGTCTCCGTACGGCGTTTCCGAGGGCTCTTCGATCGAAACGGCGCCGGCTTCGAGGGCGCGTCGACAGGTTGCATCGACGTCCTCGACATAGACATACAGGAACGCCGGCATCGGACTGCGGACCCCGGCATCGCTGATCATGATCACGGAATCACTCTAATCGGCAGACGACGTGCGCGGACGCGCCGAACGCTTGAGCAGAAAAGCGCCGGCTCCTGCCAGAACGACGGCGTAGCTGACGACGAAGCACCACACGGCGGGCCCGGAGTGACCGATCGATTCGATTCCCGTCGTTTTCTCGATCCAGGTCCAAAGGGGAAACAACAGAATGGTGACCAGGATGGCGAGGGGCAACGAGACCACGATCGCCACGAGGACGTTTCGCGAAACCGTTAGGACAGTGGACATACTCCTCAATGCTGCTTGCCGTTGAGAATCAGCCGATCGCTCGCTTCGGATCCGGTTTCGTCGATGACCGCGGCGCGTACGAAATCGACGCCCGCGAGACTCGCGGTCGAAACCGAGAGTGCGTACGGCGGGCCATCCCACTGGTGAAGCTTCGTGTCGCCGGCGTAGAGGACGACGCTCTCCAGCCGCGTCCCTTTCGGGTTTCGAACGCTCAGCTTGAAGTGCGTGAAACCGTCGGGCGTTGCAATGCGTGTGATCTTCACCGCGAGGATCGTCTCACTCTCGTTCACGATGAACGCGTCGGAGTCCACGTAACGGCCGGCCGCGTCGTAGCCGATCGCGCGCAGTGCGACCTGCTTTGGCGGATCGCCGAGGTCGAGCTCGGCCGTGTACGGCGGAGCGTTGCGGGCGAGCACCTTCTTGTCTTCGACCCAGAACTCCACGCGCTTCACGGGCGGGAGGACGTCGACGCTGACCAGGAAGAGGCTCGCGACGTCGCGGTGCGGAACGCGGATCGTCACGGCGCCCGCCGCGTCAGGCGCAACGTCGTCGGTGACGTTCGCCTCGTCACTGTCGCTCGCATCGACGACATAAGGCCGGTTGGTCTTCGCCAGCGTGAACGTCTCCGTCGCCTTTGCGATGAGGCGCGGCTGGCCTCCGTAGTCCGCCTCCAGAACGAGCCGCACGTCGATCTCTACCGCACCCTCGTCGAATGTGTGGACAGCGGACATCTCGTTTCGCTGGTCCGGCAGCAACGCCCAGCGGGACTGGCGGACGATCTTGCGGTTATGTTGAATGGTGTTGTTCCAGATCCCCTTGTCGTCCTTCCGCGGTACGGCAAACCGGAAATTGCGGGGCACGTGACCGTCCTGCGTGAAGGAGCCCTCGAGAAAAAGGCCGGCTTCTGTGATCGCGCGCGGGTTGGCAAAGCGAAAGAAGACCCGCGCGACGACGCCGCGATCGCGATCGCCCAGCGGTTCGAGCGCGATCGAGAGCGGCTTCGGCACGTCCTGGGCGGCCGCAACGGTCGAGACCAGAAGCAGAGCGGCGGCGAGCAGCGTTCGCATCGGGTTCTCGAGAGGATATCCGAAGCCCGTGATGGCGGTTGCAAACTCAGCGCATCTTCCCCGCGTCCACATCCCGAATGAACTGAATCACACCGTTGAACCAGGTCTGCTGATCGTCGTAGAGCGCCATGTGGCTCCCGTTCGGGCAGTAGAGGTAGCGCGCATGCGGCATCTGCGAAGCCATCCACTCCATGTGCTTCGGGTCCATCGTGTCGTACCGCGCGCCGACGACCAGCGTCGGGACCTTGATGGACGAGAGATCGCGCGAGCGGTCCCACTGCACGAGCTTCCCGCTGGCACCGAGCTCGCTCGGTCCCTGCATCGGGACATAGACGTTCGGATTGAGATGCTTCATCGTCCGGTTGATCGGATCCGGCCACTCCGCGGCGGGCATGCGCAGGAGGTGCTTCTCGTAGTGATGCGGGATGAGCAGCTCCATGTAGCGCGGGTTCTGCGTGTCGCCGGCGGCCTCGATGCGTTGAATCTCCTGCAGCGCGGCCTGATCCATCTCCGGCATCAACACGTCCTTCGCGTACGCGTTGTAAGCCGGGATGCTCGACATCATGTTCGAGACGATCAGGCCCTTGAGGTGTTGCGGATACTTCAGCGCGTACTCCATCGCGAGCAGGCCGCCCCACGAGTTGCCGAGGAGATAGAAGTTGTCTTCGTTCAATCCGAGGGCCTGGCGCACCTGCTCGACTTCCTCGACGAAGCGCGGCAGGTCCCATAGATCGGGATCGTTCGGTTGCTCGCTGTAGTACGACCCGAGCTGATCGTAGAAGTAGTACTCGATGCCGGCCGCGGGAAAGAAGCTGTCGACGACTTCGTAATACTCGTGCGTCACGCCCGGCCCGCCGTGCAGCAGGAGGACTTTGACGCGCGGGTTGTTGCCCACGCGCTTCGTCCAGACGTGGAAGGTGCCCTTCGGCGTCTGAATCGGAATCATGCGGATGCCGCCTGTCTCGATCGTGGTCGGCGTGGGCGATTCGAAGTAGCGATTGCCGGGACTGGCGGCGCACGCGCAGAGGAGCAGCAGGAGCGGGATGAGTCGCTTCATGTTCGGACTACGCATTCCATCTCCTTTCGGATTTCTCAACGTCATGAAAGTGGCTCCGTCGGGTACTGGGCCAGGAGCGGCGTAATCTCTCGCCAGAAATCAGGCCGTTCCGCGCGAGCCCATGCGCCGGTGAGCGTGCGTCTGAACTTCGCGTCCGTTCGGATTCGACCGATGACCCGGTCCTGAACGATTGGCGCCGCATACCTGATCAAATCCTCCAGCGGTCCTGCCGCGATGAAACACAATGCTGCCGAGTCGTCGAAGGCAGAGAGCTCGATGGCGCGAAGGGTGAGGGCCCAGAGGTCGTCCCATCGTTGCTCGAACGCCAGCAGGGTGACCGCTTCAAACGCCCAGAAATCGTCTGGCGACTGCGTACGCCCGTACTCGACGTACGCAGCAGCCACGTCGTCCAGTGTTGGTTCGCTCCGGTTCGTCACGGTCGGTTCTTGCGGTAGGAGTTCTTCAGCGAGATCTTGCCGTCTTGAAACGTGAACAGATCACAACCATGGACTTCCACGCGAGTCCCATCTGCTCGTGTTCCCGTGAAGGTCCACTCCGAGACGCCGCGGTCACCCTGGACGAAGTGCCGTGCACCTCCCCAGTGGGCATCGGGGAACGTTTTGAAGACTTCCAGGTAGCCAGCTTGCACGGCCTCACGTCCGGCGTAGCGAGTGCCGCAGACGTCCGGACCTGCCGAGGCTTCGAACACACAGTCCTCCGTCATGAACGACATGAGGGCATCGACATCATGGCGATTCCAAGCATCGGCGAAGGCTTGCAAAACCTCGGGCGTGACCTCCGGAATCGCACAAACCATGATCTTCCCTCCGTTTCAGTGAACCCTCGGCCTGCTCAAAGCGCCCGGCCTAGTGCATAAGCCTCTGCGAGCCACGCAACGAGCTCGGCGTCGACATCTGACGGCGCGCTCAAGTCCACATGATGAGCCACTTTGGTCGGCGACATCTGCTCGATCCGGGTGATCCGACCGTGATGAAGACGCCGCATGAGGAAAAAGCCCAGATCGATTCGGCTCTTCGTGATGGCGAGCCCACCGAAGTTTCGCTCGAGGCTGAACGTGATCATGGTCTTGAGAGGGGTTGTCTTGAAAGGACCGATGCTCGCCAGGGCTTGCTGGAGCGCGACAAAAGTCGCGCGCAGCTCGGGTGATGTTCTGGCGAGGTGACTCTCCACGGTCGTGATCTGGCAGGAGTGCTCCCGCGTGCGCCGCGGGAACTGGCGGCCGCATTCGGGACACTGCCAACGCGTGGTTCCTGACCGTTGTTTCGGCACCGCATTTCCTCAGCCTGCCGCGGGTCGGCCGCCGAAGCAGACGATGTAGCCGTCGGGATCCTCAATGGAAAAGTCCTTCGTGCCCCAGGCGGTAGGCGCGAGTGGCCTGAGGATTGCCGCACCGTTCGCGACGCACTGCTCGTAGAAGGCTTCGATGCCGTCGACACCCGCCGCGGCGTCGAGATGCTCGTTGTCGCGGCGGTACTGCCGCTCCGCCTCGTTCCTGGGCGCCTCCTTCAGGTGAAGTTCCAGTCCGTCCAGATGACCGATGGCGTAGAAACCATCCCACGTCTCGCCGAATGCGAAACCGATCTTCCGGTAGTACGCCATCGAGCGCTCTAGATCATCGACGAGGAATTGCGGAGCGAAGGATGTGACTCGCGACTTGATTCCAACGGACGTCATCGAAACCTCCCTTCAGCCGCGCCGGCGAGCATCGTCATTGCCTGGGGTGTTCGAAAACTCTGCATGCCGCCCCTCACTTCGGCACCAACTTGAGCTCAACCTGGGCGGGCTCCAGCTGCCACATCGCGCCGGTCAGCGCGTCGATGCCGAATCCGGCTCCGCCGAGAAATGCACCAAGAAGGAAATCGACAAACGCCTGGTCCGAGTGCCGGGTCGCACCGATCGTACCGCCGACGATCGGGGCGGCAAAGTTTCCCCACACCCAGCCACTCGGGCTCGAATCGAACACCACCGTCTCGGATTGAAAACCGGGCCGCGTCAGGATGAGCGAACACTGCTCGACGCGGCGCGGCAGACGAACCGTCGTCGGCGTCACCGCCGCCGGCTGCGGCTTCCCACATCGAACCTCGACGTTGGCACCGGCGGGATCGCTGACGACCCTGATCTCCTGGTGACGCCCGTTGTGCAGAGTCGCACAGCCCTGAGTGAAAATGACCACGGCGAGGAAGGTCTTGAGGTTCATGCGATTCGCTCCTTCGCTCCAGGCAATGATGCTATCAGCCTAAACCCACCTCCTTAGGCACTTCGACTGAAAATCCCGGCCTTTCATCGTCCCAGGTCATGGCCAGGATGCGCCAGCCGGCCGGTGTCTCGACAAACTGGAAGGTCTTCACTCCGAGCGTGAGAAACGATGCGCCTTCCAGGACGCCGCTCTTCTGATAGGTGCTCACCCGTTGAGCAATGTGCCCGAAGACCTGCGTAGTCTCGGCGATCTCCTCTTCCGAGAACTCCGTGAGCTCGCCGCTGGACAACAGCTCCTGGCGAGGACCGATGAATTCTTCGACTGTTGTGATTACCGGAACGGGAGCCACGCACTTCGCAATGATGCCCTCCGCCACAAACAGCTCGCGGATCTTGCCGAGATCTGGTCGCGTCCCGCTGCGGTTGGAAAACACTCCAAAGAAGGACGCCACCAAACGGTCAATTTGTGTCTTGGCTTCGGCGCGACTCGTCGTACGCATGTTCTCCTCGACAGTAGAGTCGGTAATGGGGATTGGTGTGACTGCAGCGGCCGACCGTTACCGGGATTCACCAACCCAACGGCTCCCCTCACAACCCGTGAAGGACCTGGACAGAAACAGGTACGACCTTCCTGTTTCCGTGTCGATGCGAACGAAGTCATCGACGAGGCATTGGTCGCCGGTGCAGTCGACGATGACGGCGCCAGGCCACTCGTAATGGGAGTCGGGATCAGGTGGCCGGCCATAGGTTGCGAAGGTCTCGCGATAGGTGAATCTCACGGTGATGCGAAAGAACCCGTCGGCCAGGGCCGCGGACTCGACGATCGTTACTTCTGCGGGCAGTGCGTTCTCGGCGCTACCAGAGAAGAGACCCTCTTCGAGCCAACAGAACTGCGGCTTGCAATCGTTGCAGGTGTTTTGGCGAAAGTAATCCTTTTCACACTCGTGGGCCACATCGAGAATGTTGCGTAACCGCCGGCTCATGAGAGGCCACAGAGTTTTCCTGTCGCGATCAGTGGGAATTCCAACCGGATGGTGGGCGACGACGTACTGATAGAACTTCCGAACCACTTTCTGTGGTGTGTCTCCACCAACAAGTGAGCTCGGAGCGAGAGCCAGCATCAGGACCAGACCCGGGAGTCTTCCGTTGCGCATCTTTCGGTCGGCCGAACGGCCTGCGGTTCAGCCGCGCGGACCGCGACGTCATGGTAGCGCAACTCGGAGCAGAGGAACGCAGCGGTCCGCGTCAGCTGCAACGTGAGTACGCGCTATGGGCCTCTCTTGAAATGCCGCTCAAAGACAGTCCGCCATGTCTGAGCTTCATCCTTTGTGAATATGAACCGAGTCCCTTGAGGCCCGAGTCGGTCGCGCAGACCGGGGGCCGGCTGAATCCACAGATCGCACTCCACAACGAAGTCGTATTCGCGTCCGTCCACCGCGAAACGAATGCCGCGGCTCGCAGAAAGGCAGCCCCAACCGCCGCCCCCGATCTGTCCCGTACGTTGTGTTTCGGCGCCGGCTAGATCCTCTCGCGCTGCGACGCGGCTGAGGAAATCGACCATCTCGTCGCGCGAGAAGGCGTCGAGTTCATGCTGCTCCCACACGTCCAGTCCGTGGAAGTCGCCGAGACCGCGAGGGTCTGGGTTGCTGTAACCCGAGAGCCGCATCACGGTCACCGTAGCGTGTCGCATCCAAGAGAGGTCTTGACGCGGATAATTAGCGGAGTGGCCGCAGGCCATCGTCAACGCGACGAGTACATGGAGGACGTGTTTCATGCGCCTAACGGCCTACGCTTCAGCCGCGTAGCCCGCACGGGAGATCGTAGCACCTACGCTGAGAAAGCAGCGGGCTACGTCGGCTGCAAGCGTGAGTTAGACACCGCGGAGATCGAAGCCGCAGACACGACAACGCGTGCGATTCACGCCGTATAGCGAACGATTGCAGCGGGGACACACCACCGCAGAGACAGTGATCACGAGCAGAGCAATCGTGTACACGGCGCCGAGCGTGACCGCTACTCCAGAACCCAGCCTTGCTTGTGCGACCAGCAAAGCGAGAATACCGATGCCAGCAAGCCAGGCAAACGAGATCAAGAGTCGTGATTCGGATGGTCGCATAGTGTCGGCGCCTAACGTCTCAGCTTCACCGGCGTGAACCGCGACGCGCTGAAGTGAGGAACGTGGAATACAGTAAAGCAGCGGTTCACGTCCGGTGCAAGCGCGAGTTGGGCGACGGTCAGTGCACCGACAACTCCTGATCGGCTGACGAGATGATGATGCGCAGGTCCTTCAAGAGGATAGTCGGAGCGTCGCCAGCAAGTCGAAGGCCCTCCTCTGCCATTTCTCTCGCAAGGTCTGAGCGGCCCAGCGCGCGACACGCCCGTGCGACGTGTAGCGCCGCACGTGCCGATGGAACACCCCAAGGTTGTTCAGAAATGAGCGCTCGCGCATCGCCAGCGTCTATCCTTTGCCGAAGCGTCAGCACGCGCGCGAAGAACTCTGCCATCTCCGCGTTCATGCTTTCAGCGAGCACCTCAGCTTCTTGATGGGAGACGTCCCACGGCCAGCTGCCACCGCGGACTCGTCTCCGGAAGACGCACTCATATTCTTTCTGATTCTTCGGATCCGGCGGGCGATTTCCTTCCGCGGCGATGAATACTGGCTGCGCGCCGAGGTTGATATAGAACCGACGGGCCGCTTCGCTGCCTTGGAAGTTGACGACAAAGACGAAGTCACCCTCGAGCTTGCGGAAGTTCTGTCCTGAGCCACGGAAGCCGTGAGACCGAACGCGTTGCACTAAAGACTCGGGAACCTTTGGAATGCGTGCCTCCGTCGCCCAACGTCTCTTGCTGAGCGGCTTCGGCCCACGCGGAAGACGTGAGAGCAAGCGTATCAGACGCTGGGCCGAAGTCCGCTCCAGCATTGAGTTAGGTGCCGCTGGGGACAACGCGACTTGTTGTTGGCCATGATCAGTTGCTCGAGCCTATAGCCGTAGCTCCGATATCAAGCTGCATGGTTCCATTGGCCGTATTTGGCTTGAACTCCAGTGAAAGTTCCACGTTTTCGCGCACACCTACCGCGCCGTAGGCCGACACTCGTGCGTCGAATCGTTCGTACGTCACGTAGTTCTTCGTCTGCATTGGTATGCCACTGAGGCAAGCAAAGGCTGCGCGAAAATTGTAGTGTGAGAACTCGGTCTCGCTGTGCTCCATCAGGTACTGGCATAGCCGCGCGCCGGGCTCGTAGCCACCGTGATTGCAATCAATTGAATAGAAAGAGTTCGGATGAGCTTTGGATGAGCCCCAGGCCGTTTCCATGGAAACGACATGAGCTTCGCCAGGCTTCGTCGCATTGGCAAAGGTCGCGATCGCTTGGCATAGCGGATCCCGGCCAAGCCGCTGCGACGCGCAGCCCGAGAGGCTAAGGAGAAGGACAAGGCCTAGTACATTTCGCATGTGGCACCTAACGGACGGTAGCTCAGCCGACGAAACCGCCCGCGCCACTTTAGCACCCACCATGCTGGTGCGGCGGTTTCGTTCGGCTGGAGCGACGAGTTAGGCGCGGCCACGAAGCGACGGATGCAACCTGCAAGCAGCCGCCCACCGACCACGGCAGCGCGCGATCTCATTGAGTTGAAATCTCTACCTGTAGTCCGCTCGTCTCAAGCAGTCACCGATCCACTCCAAGGATGAGAAGAAAAGGTGTTTCACGGTCTTCGTGAGCGGCCACGAGATACAGCCGCTGGCCACCAATGTTCCACTCCATTGCACAGAAGACACCACCCACAGGAATCGATGATTCACCTTCTTCATCGGGTCTTGTTCCGGGCCCGAAGGCCGTTGACAGCGTCTCCGAAGCGCGTGTGAAAGCTGCTTCGAAGTCTTGGTCGAGCCGCTTCTGCAGCTCGTCGTCGTGGGTCTCAACGTCATCGGCGAACTCGTAGATCCGAACGAGAGCCATTGGTTCATCGCCGCCGAGACACCGGTGTGCGGTTGCTACGAGATCGAGTTCAGAAGGTTGACCGCTCATTCGATACGTCGCGCTCGCGCCTAACGGCTGCAGTTCACCGGCGCCGACCGCGGCACGATGAACGCAGGCTCTCGGAGCACAGTAAAGCAGCGGTCGGCGTCCGGTGCAACTGCCGAGTTATGCGACCTAGTGGTTGAGTCATTCACGGACCCCAGTAGTCAAAATTGAATTTCTCGCCTTTCTTGATCGTGAACTCGACTCTGGAGGATTCTCCGGCACACGCAATACGGTGTGTGCCAGGCGCAATCGGCTTAGCCACACCCTCTTCCCAAGGCCAGTCTGTGCCGTCGACCTTTAAGTCTGTGCAGCCGTTGCGATCCATGATCGCCAAGTACGTTCCACCGTCGACCGACGGTTCTCCGTCACCGCGAACGACCTCACGTGTGCATTTCGCGAATATGGCAATGGCGACTATCGTAATGAGGACAGTGAGTGCTCGCAAGATGTTTCCTTTTGGTCGCATAACGGCCTGCCACTCAGCCGCGGCAACCGCACGCGAGATCGTAGCACCTACGATAAACGGACAGCGGTTGACGTCGGCTGCAGTGGCTTAGTTGGACGGCGGTCTACGACGAAAGCTT
>Ga0209382_10002775_pt1 | contig 24949 bp, 37 predicted proteins | sample SoiMetdeltSBSDD5_FD_187599 | JGI IMG/M metagenome (GOLD analysis project Ga0209382, IMG submission 187599) | Bulk soil microbial communities from a Populus tree surrounding site in Tennessee, USA - Soil MetaG P. deltoides SBSDD5 (SPAdes) (version 2) | ecosystem: Environmental > Terrestrial >... | reverse complement strand
AATATCAAGGTCCTGATCTGACAGGGAGGCGAGGATCGTTCACGCGATCCTCGCTTCTTATTTTGTATAGGCCAGATTCGCAAACATCATGCAACTCCATTGCGGCCCAAGCGATACCGTCATTCGCTTAACTCAGTCGACCGCGCGATGCCGGCATTTCACCGCTTGCGGCAATCGACTGCCCAGCCGATCCTCGATTTTCATCGCGCGCCATCGCGTGCCGCGCGCCGGCACTAGTCACGCTCAGGGTGACGTCCGTCAACTCTTCATGGGCGGATAGTCACGCGAGAACACGGGCTGGGCCAGAAACGCCTTCGGATCCATAGTCCAAAACTGGCTGACCTTGTTATAGGTTTTAACGGTCCTGTTTAGCATTTTGCCGTTCTGTTTTTCGGCCCGCCGGACGTATACATCGATGACGGCATTGCCATAGTCGTCGAAACTCAAGGGTCCGCGCGGGGTATCGGCAAGGGTTATGGTGCGTACGGCTTTCACGAGCGTGTCGGCATTGTCTGACTTGCCGCCAGTCTTTGCCAGCGCCGCCTCGATCACTTGGCCGTTCGCATAGAAGCATGCGGCGTAATGGCCGATGCGCACATCATCGCCATAGTTTTTCTTCATCGCGGCGATGAAGCGCGAGTTAGCCTCGCTGGCGCGATCAAGCGTGTAGGGATTGGTGTTTATCAAACCGTCGGCACTTTCGTCGTGTGCACCGATGATCGTATCGTCGGCAACCGTGGAGCCGCCGACGAGCGGCTGCTTCATGCCTAGTCCGCGCGCCTGCTTAGTGAATTTAAGCGGATTTGAGCCGGCGAGGACCTCGCAAACAACGTCACACTCGGGAATTTGCGCGACATAAGGCGCGTAATCGGCGGTGTTGAGAGGAGACCATAGTTTCCTCATCACTTGGCCGCCGTGCTCCTCGAGCACGCGCTGAAAGCCGCCGACCTGCTCGTAGCCGAAAGCAAAATCATCGCCCATGGTAGCGGCGCGCTTGAGCTTCATTTCATTGATCACGTAGTCGGCAAGCGGATAGAGACACTGAGCCGAGGTATACGAGGTCCGCGTGAGGTAAGGATTGGCCTTTCGCTGCGTCACGTCCTCGGCGCCGGCGAAAGCGAGCGTCGGCATTTTCGCTTGTGCCAGATAATCAACCGTCGCGAGCAATTCGAATGCAGCGAAGGGACCGAGCACGATGTCGACCTTGTCGCGCTCGACAACCTCTTGGGCCTTGTTTTTGGCGCCAGCCGGGTTACCGCCCGTGTCCGCGACTATCAGATCGATCTTGCGACCGGAAAGCGTGAAATTCTTGTCCTTGAGAAACGAGCTGATGCCCTCCTCGAAATGAATGCCGCCGGCGGCGAGGGGCCCGGTTTTCACCGTGAGCAGGCCGATCTTGAGAGGTGCGTTCTGCGCGATCGCCGGCATTGGAAAGACCGCGACGGCAGCCGCGGATCCGGCAAGAAACTGGCGACGACTGGCCCGGTACCTCATGTCATCCTCCCGTCCTGGTGCGGCGGTTTTCTCATGTAGCCAAGGTCGCGGAATTCAATCATAACGCGTCGGACAAGCGAACCCCGAGTTTCAGTCTTGCGCGCCTTCTGCAAGGGCGTCGAAAACCGAAAAGACCAGCGGTTTGCGTTCCAGATTGTAGGTTTCTGCCTCGCGCGCGGCGCGATTGACCTTTTCCCAGGTCTCCGCGATGTGCGCCATTTGCGACTTTGTCCGCGAGCTCTCCGAAAGGCGCGCCGACAGCCAGCCATTGATCAGATCCATGAAAGTCTCCAGGGGTTTCGGGTCGGTACCGCCAATTGCTTCGCCGAGCGCATGAAGCGCTCGTGGATTGGGATTGGGCAATTGCGCAAACAATTCGAGGATGCGTTGACGCAGCGCCAGCGCCGAGCCATCGAGCAAAGCCAGAGCGCGGCCAACGCTCCCTTCCGCAGCTTCGGACGCCTGTCTCACATCCGGTTCGGCTGCATCTTTCCCTGTTGCCTCGGACAGCGCGAGGGCGACATCTTCGACCGCAAGAGGGCGCAGCAACAGACGCCGGCAGCGCGACCGGATTGTCGGCAATTCGCGCCCGGGCGCATTGCTGATCAGCAGCAAAAGCGACCTTTGCGGTGGGTCCTCCAGCACTTTCAACAGCGCATTGGCGCCTTCGCGCTGCAGATCATCGATTGCGTCAACGATAGCAATGCGCCAGCCCCCCTCCCCGGCTGTCGAGCCGAAGAACGAAACCGTGCGGCGGACGTCGTCGACACGTATCGCGGTGTAAAGCTTTCCGGTCTGCTCGTTGAGAGTCCGTTCCAGCACCAGAAGGTCGCCGTGCGCTTGCGTGGCAACCCGGCGCGCAACCGGATGGCTCGGATCGACTGTCAGCGACGTCATCTGCTGAACGGCGGGCGCTCGCGGATCCGGATGCGCGAACACAAAGCGAGCCACGCGGTAGGCCAACGTCGCCTTTCCGATGCCGGGTGGTCCGCCGATCAGCCAGGCATGTGGAAAGCGTCCGCTTCTGTAGGCCTCGAGCAGGGCTTGCTCGGCGTCGCTATGGCCGAAAAGAGATGTCGTCTGACGAGGCAGTTTGCCGTTCCCGTCACCGCCGTTGTCGCTGCTCACGATCCGCTCGACTCCGTTATAACGACAGGCTCTGGATGCAATCGATCCCGCACCATCGACCATATCCGCTCGGCTACGACATCGCGCGGAGCGCGGCCATCGACCACGATGCAGCGGTCGGGCTCCTCGGCAGCGAGGGCACGATACGCTTGGCGAAGCCTCTCGTGAAAGTCCACCGACTCTGCCTCAAATCGATCCGCAGCACCCGGTCCCCGACGCGTCTTGGCACGGGCCAGGCCGATTTGCGCGGGAACATCAAGGATGAACGTAAGCTCGGGAACCGCGGGCCCCACGGTTACCCGCTCCAGGCCGCGGATCAACCGCTGATCGACGTTGCCCAGCGCGCCTTGATAGACGCGCGTTGAGTCGATGAAACGATCGCATATCACCCAATGTCCCGCATGCAGCGCGGGCAGAATGGTGTTCTGCACGTGGTCGTCCCGCGCGGCGGCAAATAGGATAGCTTCAGTTTCCGCTCCAAGCGGCTTGGCGATGCCGGAAAGCAGGATATGGCGGATGATCTCGGCTCCCGTCGATCCGCCGGGCTCGCGTGTGAGCACAACTTCAACGCCAAGAGATCTCAGCCGCTGCGCCAGCGTGGCTGCGTGAGTGGATTTGCCGCTGCCTTCGCCGCCTTCAAACGTAATGAAGCGTCCGCGCATTCTGACCCCCCGGTCAGTCCGGAGCGCGGGCAGCGTCCTGGATCGACAATGAAATCATAGCCGCTCGGCTCCGGCACGAAATAGCCCGATGATCATTTCGGTCACTGCGTCGAAAGCGCGTTGTGGCATGGACCCCTTGTCAACGCTTTCGGCTGCCTTCAGAGGCATCGTCAAAATAACGTTTTCGTTGCGCCAGACTTTAAGGTTACCGATCCGGGTGCCCTCGGACACGGGCGCCGGGACCGGACCGTTATAGACGATACGCGCTATCAGCCTGTCGCCGCCTGCCTTCGGCAGCAGAACCCGTACCGTGCCTTCCGCGACAAGTGGCACGCGACCGGTTGCGCCGCCGAACACTTTCGCAGTTCCGATCGTTTGGCCTTCCGCAAAAAGCACACGTTGTTCGAAATTCCTGAATCCCCATTCGAGCAGCTTTTTGGCTTCGTCCGCGCGTTCCTTGGCGTTGCTGACCCCGGTCACAACCACGATCAACCGTTGTCCATTCTGGACAGCGGATCCGACCAGACCGTAGCCCGCCTCTTTTGTAAATCCGGTTTTCAGTCCATCGGCGCCAGTCATCGCCCCAAGGAGCGGATTGCGATTCTGCTGGCGAATCTTGTTCCAGGTGTAATCCGGCTGAGAAAAGATCTGATAAAAATCCGGATAGGTGCGGATGATGTGGCGAGCCAGCATCGCCAATTCGCGGGTCGTGACCTGCTCTCCCGGATCGTGGAGCCCGTTCGAATTGGTGAAAACGGACTTTTCCAGCCCGATGGCTCGGGCGCGTTCTGTCAGCTTTTCGCCGAAGGCGGCCTCATTGCCGGCAAGCGCCTCCGCCAGGACGATGCAGGCATCATTCGCCGACTGGACGATCATTCCACGTATCAAGTCGTCGACTGGCACCTTGCTGTAGATCGCCGCAAACATGGTCGATCCATGAGAGGGCGCGCCGCCCTTGCGCCAGGCATTTTCGCTGACCATAAATTCGTCGGTCAGCTTCAGTCGGCCTTCCTTGATTTCATGAAATATGTATTCGGCCGTCATGAGTTTGGCGAGGCTGGCCGGGAAGACCATCCGGTCGGCGTCGCGTGCAAACAGGACCGCGCCATTCTCGGAGTCGATCAAAATGGCATGCGGAGCGCCGATATTCGGCTCATCTTTCTTCTGTGCATCTTTCTTCGGTGCATCCTTCTTTTGAGACGCCGCGGGAGCCGGTCGGTGCGCGGGTGTCGCCGCGTATGCCGCTGCGCAAAGGCAGAAAGTGGCCAATACGACCAAGCACCGTCCAAATGGAAAATTCCGCATTGCCATCACCAAAAGTCCTTGCCGGCAGCGCAAAAAACGGACTGCGGCGCAATCGCCGGAGCTTTGGCGGTCAATTACGGCTCAGTAAAGGCCACGTCCGCTCGTATAGCCGGTTCCGCCATCATAGCGCGACGGTCTGAAGGCCGAAACCGCCGATGTGTTGGAATGAACAGCAGAACGGTCCGGCATGACCGTTGTGGCGGCCCTCGGGCGGGCCGCGGCTGCGAGCTCTGTCGACGTCGACGCGTCGCTTTCAGACTCGCGCCTGTCCTCGCCCAGCCGATAAGGCCGATCTGGTGGCGACGGCATGTCGCCCACCGTGAATTTTGCGACAGAGCGGCCGGAGAAATTTGCGGGCGCAAAGAGCTTATTGCCGCTTAGCTGCACGGGCGCCGCCGAGCTGCCTTCACGCAAAGTCGCGATCAGCTTGCGGTCATCTGACCCTTGCAACGGGGCGCGGCCGACATACTCGATCCTCACGCGGGTGACGCCGTGTCGGTGAAAGCCCAAGAGTTCTGCTGTCTTGACGGACACGTCGATGAGACGATCGCGCGCGTATGGGCCACGATCGTTGACGCGCACGACAATCGAGCGGCTATTGGACACATTCGTCACACGCACGTAGGACGGCAGCGGCAGCGTCGGATGCGCGGCCGAGATCGAATTCATGTCGAAGACTTCCCCGTTGGCCGTGTAACGGCCATGGAAATCATCGCCATACCAGGAGGCCATGCCCTCCGCGCTGTAGTTGACGTTTTCTTCTGGGACGTAAACCCGTCCGCCTACCATGTAAGGCTGACCGACACGATACACGCCGCCGCCCTTCGGCACCGGTTGGCCCGGCTCGACGACGCGTGGGCTGGCTGCAACCCCGTAGCGCGGGTCGATCGTCCCTGCCCCTCGGCCGTTCGAACAATTGGCAAGCGCCAGACAGCCCAGGCACAGGATAAAAAGCCGCGCCATCTGGCTAATTCTGTGATCAGCCCCAAAGCAATGCATCCCGCATCAGTCCCCGAACGGAAGCCGTCAGATTACCGCGTCGCGATCCTGTCGGGAACCGCCCGCGCGCCGGCTGGTAAACAGTTGGTTCCGCCCCCAAGCATCGACATTCGGGCGGGATAGCCAATGGTGCAGCCTCGTGCAAGCTTCGGCGATGAATCGTCTACGCTACCGGGAGAGCAGGCTGTTGCCGTTCTTTGGCCTACTCAAGCCCCCGGACACTGACGATCTTTGAAGTGTGCCCTCGTAGCTAATCCCAATGCGAAAACCTCGCGCCCACGCGAGCGTGCAGAAGCGTTTTGTGTTGCCGTGAAGAAATTCGAACCTCTTGGGGAGGTCATAGGCGCGCGGTAATTCGAGACACGCACCGCCGGCCGACAGATCGACAATGTGACATTCAATCGGGATCGTCTTCGGACCAAGAAGGATTTTCCCGATCCGGGGGACCAGACCCCTTGGGGCCACACGAAACCAGCGTCGTTTGTTAGACCCGTTCATCTGAGCGCCAAGATAGAATCCCCTACATTTATACGGACTCTTGATTACCGATCCCTTACGAAGAGGCGCCTATGATCTCACTGAAATCATGGAACATTCCTCGCCAATCGAGTTCCATCTTCTCGTTTGGCCTTGTTCCAGGCTCAACCCGGTTGAACTGGACTGACTGTTCCCCTCAACGGACGACGAAATCTCGAGAATCAGCAGTTTTGTGATGCCTGACACATCGACGGATTCCAGCAAGACTACTTTGCGTTTTGGAAAGAGAACCCGAAGGTCGGGAGAGAAAAATGATCGGTCTTGAAATCCTAGGAGCCCTCGCAGTCGTCCTGTCGGTCGGATCTTTCACCGCGCTGCAATTTCGCTGGCTCACCGAGATCGCAAAGGCCTAGCGAACGAAGGACGTAGGCCATGGGCGTGTTGCTCATCAGATGTCCGAAAACCGGCAGACAATTTTCGACCGGCATTCACGTCGATGCGGAGACCTTGGCGCGGGTGCCGCAGGAATACACGCAAACGCATTGTCCGCATTGCCACTCAAATCATTTTTGGCTCCCTCGGGAAGCGACGCTGGTCGACGCGATACCGTCGAAAGATTGGATTGAAAATCAGAGCTAGCCGGTCGTGGCTTGAGCTTCCTGATGACTGGCCTGCACACAATCGACCATTTTGTGATCCAGGACACATTCCGATTGCATGTCTGAGGTTATTTTCCACCCACTGAAAAATTGCCTTCAAGGAAGCACCATGGCCGGATTCGAAATCATCATCGCGTTGCTGGTTTTGGCCCTTTGCTGCACGGCATTGCAGTTTGAGTGGTTCGTCACCGCCGCACAGGCATAAGGAGCGACGCCGTGACGCCAGACGAGAAATATCGGCGGTACGCGCAAGAGGCGCAGGAACAGGCGCAACGATCTCGCACTGCCGCGGACAAAACATCCTGGCTCCGTATCGCCCAGAGCCGGCTTGATCTCGTCTCTCGCCCCGGGCGCTTTTGAGTTGCCAAAGACTGCAAATTAAAAAGGGACCGCCGTTGCCAAGTGGACAGCGATCCCTACGGTTTGCCGAATTGGGGACGCCCTCTTGAGGGGCGGGTTAACTCGGCACCCGCAAACGACAACGTCAATCCGGACAGTCTGGTTTCGGTAAATCCATACCCGGCGGATCGTATTCGGAACCTTTTGCGTTCTGCGGGCTTTGAAATATCAAACGGAGTGTTCCATGAACAAACCGGGATTTGGTGGAGCCCATCACGCAGCCGGCAGCGATATCGTTTGGCGTCATTATTGGCTTACGAACGTCATGGTCGATGGCGGCAGGTTTGGACCTGTAAGATTTGCTCGGCGCGAAATGCCGGCTCGAAAAGAGTCCCTGTCGCGACGCCTCCATAAGCTACGTCGTATGAGGGCGGTCCTGGGGCGCTGATAGCGTATTTCGGCCGGAATCGACGGTTCTTTGACTGCCTTTCAAACTGGATGTTGCGGTGCAGTGTTACTGCACGCTGATGAAGCGACTCATTCATAAATTGAGGCGTCCCTCGCCGCTTTTTAACGCGGCATGAAACGCGTCGGGTTAGTCTGCTGACAAGCCGATTACAGGAGAATGTGATGGATGCTCCAACAGCTGCGGCCGCTGCCGAGAAATTAGGTGAGCCGGAAATGGCGGAAGAAATTTGCAAATCGCTGGAGCAAACGATTCTGAAGTATTTTCCGCAGGCCGGTTTTGGATCAGATCGGCCGAAGCCGTCCTCCGTTCCATTGGTTCCTCACCGGCAAGAAAAGTCGTGAGCTCGCCATTGCTGCTTGAGTGTTCGACGGCATGCGACGCCGTATACGGTGTGAGCTTCTTTGAGCCTCTCTCTTAATAAATCGAACCGATGCCGCCGGGCGCTCTCCAGCCGTTCCCAGGTCTCGGCCATTTCCTCCAGCTGCTGACGGTGAATGGGCGAAGCTGTCCGTGCCACCTCGCGGCATTTAGCTGCGTTCTGACGATATTCCTCGGCTTTTGTCACGCCACACACCTCTGACACCGTTCATGCTCCATGCCGCGATAATGCTCGCGCGTAGGTTTGCCTTGTGTAAGGTGGGTCACAGAAAGTGATCACGAGCGATCTCGCCCGATACGGGCCGTGAGGTGATGTGGTCTCGACAGGGCTGGCAGGTTTCCATCGCAGTCGACGCATTCGGATTTTTGACTTGATCGACGTTTTTCGACAGGCCCATCGGAAGGGCGCGTCCACGAAGCTAGAACGTGTAGCTCAGAGTAGCGCAACCGATGTTGATTTCGTCGCGCATAAGCCCTCAACTGTCTGACGTTGGCGCTTCACCTGCTTGCGCGGGCGGCGAGTAGCAAATTTGCCCAACATTTTCCATTTGAGTGGGATGCTACCGCGGACTCGCCAACGACTCATACAGACTCGGTTCGGGGCCAACCGCGAGCGAAGACGATGCCACTATTCCCTTATTTGCCGGTGATCGTATGGATGGGCATGATTCAAGTCATGCTGGGCGTGACGCGTGAGCATGATGCTCAAAGCGTGAATGAGCCTGCCAATCTGATGATAAATCGCGGAAGCATCATCCCCTTTCCGAGGCCGCTCGCGGTAGCAGCCCGCGGCTGATCTTCGCAGACTCAATAGCGACCTGTTGCGCCCCTGCAACCGCCCACAACATTCTGGCAAGAAGCAAAGTCTTACCGGCGTGCTTGATCGAGTCGGTACTAACTTCCCCGCGGATCCCTTCCTCACGTCACCCACACTGTCTGGGGGGATCTCTGGCGGGGCTGCCATCCCGATGGCGGCCCAAGGGGCCGCCGCGATGGTGAAAGCGGCGGCCCCCCGCTACGGCAGCAACACTGGGGAGCGTTGGAGCCGTTAGCTAAAAGCTAGACAACAAAGGCCCGTCACACGGCATTTATAGGGCAAAACACTTCTTCGCTAGGGTCGCCCGCCTTAATTCAACGCATGGTGTTTATTTAGCTTGATCGTGGCAGGCGATTGAACGCGCCCGCCGCTTTCATCCATCCATGTCAGCCTATCGTCGCCTCTTAGCCGCCTAGCGGCCCAGGGTGGACGCACGAACTGAAGCATGACGGATATTTACTCAAGAACCACGTTCGCGAAGGCCGGGGGCGCCTCTGGTCTTCCGCGATCGGGCGATAGCCACGCGCGAAACTTAGCCGCGCCGCGCCGCCTCGATTGCGGCGATGTCGATCTTTCTCATGCCCATCATAGCTTCAAACGCGCGCTTTGCTTCATCGCCGCCCGCCGCCATCGCTTCGGTCAGTACACGCGGCGTGATTTGCCACGACACGCCCCACTTGTCTTTGCACCAGCCGCACGCGCTTTCTTGGCCGCCATTATCGACGATGGCGTTCCAATAGCGATCCGTCTCAGCTTGATCGTCAGTGGCGATCTGGAACGAAAACGCTTCATTATGTTTAAACGCAGGACCGCCGTTGAGGCCGATACAGGAGACGCCGGCAACTTTGAACTCGACCGTCAGCACATCTCCCTTCTTGCCAGATGGATAGTCACTGGGTGCACGGTGGATGGCACCCACCGCGCTGTCGGGAAACGTTTCGGCATAAAATCGAGCAGCGGCCTCGGCATCCTTATCGTACCAGAGGCAAATTGTGTTCTTTGCCATTGCATGTCCTTTCGCTCCGAAGCACGCCTGAAATGTTATCCACTCGTTCTATGATAGCCGGCCGATCGCTGTTCTCCACTGGAAAAGCGGCCCGTTTTGCGATGGCCATGCACAGCCTTGCTGTCCGCTTTGGGGCTATGAGCGGACACCCACACCGAAAAAAGTGACGTCCGCTTTAGCTGCCCTCGGGACAACAGATCGGCTTGAGCCAGTGCGGACGCTCGCACCGGAAGCCCGCATGCCCTATGGCGCTGTCATTCTGGCCGAGGCTTGAGAGCACACCCAAACGGGTAGCTATCGCAATGCTTAAATTTATGCATCCCATTCTATTCCGGAGCCCCTGGAACCTTTCTGCCTTGCGGTAAATTGGTTTGAGCTACCGGAGGTACCGCCATGACTTCAGCCAAGGTTCGCGATGCCGAATTGTTGCCAAGCGCCGACGGGAGCGATTGGCGGCATGTTCGGCTGACCAGAGCATCGATGGACGCCGCCAACCGCGAAACAACTGCCTGTCCCAAATCGGTGACAAAGATGTCCCCAGCGCGACGCCTAGAGAAACTTCGCCGCTTAAGGGCGGCGTTGGAGCCGCCGCGTTCCTGGCTCGACAAAAAATAATCGGGGGTGGGTCTGATGCCGCCGTCCACCATTTCCGATTAGCGTTTGCTGTCCTTGCTATTCGACCTGTTGGACTCTCCCATATGGAACAATTCGGATTCGCTCCGCTGCCCTCAAGCGCTATGTGCACGGCATGGTATCGCGTACTTACGCGCGCGGCAGGCCAGTAAACGCGCTTGCATGATGTGGTGTGCTGAAGCCGCTACTCCTTTGTACACTGTCCGTAATATTGGCTCGGGACCAAGTCCTTATCGCTAAGCAGGATGTAACGACTGTGAGTGCTGTCGCCTGCAAACGAAATTACAGTTGTTTGGACCGCGCCAGTTTCTAATTTCTGCATAAACGAAATAGCTAAGCTACCCATGTGAACATCAACATCCGAGCCATCCGTACCGAAAACCATGGCTTTCCGCGTAACGTCATCAAAAGCGAAATCCAGATGTAAATAGGCGTCAGTTTCAACCCCAGCCGGTGAAACTGTTTCAGAATATGTGCAGCTCCACCTGTAGTCCTTGGCCGTAGCCGTTCCGTACACCAGCATCAGTGCGACGATGAGAGCAATGCAGCGCAAAGATTTGGACATTTTTCTCTCCCCGCGTTCCCCGAGCAGGCCGGAGCATAATAGCATCGCCGGGGGGCACTGGGTGGCGATCCCGGCGTGTCTCGAAATTCAATTTGGATGCGCCTATATCGACTGCATGGTTGCATAGCTATCGCGGCAGGCCATTGAACCCGCCCGCTGCTTTCATTCATCCGTGTCAGCCAATCGTCGTCGCTCTAATGAACCTAAAGGCAATCATTGCTATCTCGCTTGCCGCCGCCGTACCAGCGTGCGCTCAGGCTCAAAGTCCGAGTGTGCCGAGAGTGACCAAGGATGACGCACAGAAGGTCGTGACAATCATTGGCGGCGACCAAGCCAAGACCCAAACCTATTGCGATATACAGAATCTCGGTGAGCAGATGGAGCGTGCCTACGAGAAGAGAAACCTCAAACTAGTTGATGACTTGTTGCAGAAAATTGAAACGCTGGAAAAAACTCTTGGTCCTGAATATGTCGAATTGATTGATCGGCTTGGGGACATCGATCCGGAAAACGACAAGCTCGCTGCTGAAATTACGTCGGTATTCGTAGAACTCGACAGGCGGTGTACGCGGTAGGCCTCGAAAATCTGGATCAAAGTCAAAGATCCGAAGTCGGCGGCTGCAAGGGCCAGGCGTTGGACCGCCCGGCCCCAACAGCCACGATACGGGGAGCTTCGGGAACGCCGCAGTTTGTGCCATCGCTGAAAAGGCAAAATTCGCATATCTCGCTAGCGTCTCGTGAAGAACATCGTCTTCCGTGATCAATTGTCTCAACAGGTCGCTTCGTATTCGAAAGGCACTACCTGGAATTTGGACAATGGCTTCTATGGCAGCTCTGTTGAAACCGAATAATGTATGTGGGCTGGTCATCCCCTCGATCCCAATCACCCCAATTTCAACGGAACGACCATCCTCCATCAGCTTCACGAGTGAAATCAAACCACGATTCAAAAAGTAGTAGTGCTCAACAGGTCGATCGACGCGATTGATCACGTCGCCTTTTGCCGTCGTCCGCAGTTCCAGAGCGGGCAGCAGCCGATTCAATGAGGCCTTTGGCAGGGAAAGCAAAAGGCGATTTGCAATATCGTCCTCAGATTGGGTCATAGCATCCCCCTAAAGGCGCCTGGTACCCAGTGCAGAAACCATAAGACTGAGGATACACATCTGCGTTTTAAGTCAAAAACGCACATTACTCAGTGCATCTGTGAATGCCAGGCAAGTGGCGCGCTGGCGTCCCGGTTCCAAATGGAGACGACGACGCCAGCTTCTGGGGTCGCACCACGTATGATTGGTCATGCGCATAGAGTGCTGTCTAAGGCGCTTGGCGATGCTGTCAAACACAGTCTGCTGATCAGCAATCCGGCCAAGGTACACCGAAGTACTTGGGACCAAGTCTCAATGTGTTGCTAAGTTGTTCTCTTCGGAGTAATCGCTAAGCTATTGATATCACGAAATGGAAGGGTGGCCGGGCGGTTTAAGGCACTGGTCTTGAAATACGGGAAGCGCGGTGCCGCTTGGTATCGCCACGTATCAGTCGGTTAGCATTTTCGGGGATTTCTCTGGCGTCGCGAGTGTGACCGGTATCCCTCTGTGACACACAGTACCGAGGAGTTTGGGTCCAATATTGGGTCCAACTTCAGCGGCCCGCTGGCGTCTATGCCGAGCCAGCAAAGGCTCCGGCTAGTGTACGGGCTCTTGTCCCTGCGTGTCCCCGATGACGTGCAGAAACCGTTTCGCTTCTGCGGGGCCAAGTTCTTGCGAAATCACAGCCGCAGCGGCCACAACCATGTGCTTGGCAGACTCTACTACTGCATAAGGGCCTTCGTGTAAGTACAAAACTTTGAGCATGGCGAGAGCATGTTCGGCGATCTTGTGATGGTCCGAATCAGCAGCCATGGTTTGGGTAGCTTGCGCCCTGTCGCTGGCGTTGTCACTGGCCTGCGTCGCTACACTAACAGGTGGACGGCTGAGTCAAACGGGAGCCGCTGGCTATGGCGGCATCATCCCAGCCGACGCGCCCACTATACCAAGGAAACGAACAACTCTTGATCATCAGCTATGACCTTTGGCACGCGTGTATCTTCCCGCTATGTCACCACGCTTCCTAATCGCTGCAGCAATCCTTTTCTGGGCGGCCGCGTTTCTCGGTGCCTCTGACCGCAAATCGTCTGAATCGTTATCGCCGAATATATCCGAGAAGAGATCGTTTCAGAACGGTCGAATGTAGGTCCACGCGAAAACCAAGAGGATGATTATCGCGAGACTGAGAAGCGGTAGCAAATTGGGATGATGGTTTTGATCACCGTGTATCACGAGTGCCTCCCGCCTAATTGAACGCCCGCAAGTGGCATATTGCCAATAACGCGAGGTGCGTTGCTGTGATGGAAGTCACAAAAAAGAGCCGCAGGCGTCCACTGCTATCGGTCCACGCCCCGCCTTTCCAATTGAGTTTTGAGGACATAGCCAAAGGCTGCCGGTCGCCCGGCGGTCCCCAGTCGCCGCCGGCGCTTTCGGATTTTTGACTTTTATTCAGGCTTTCGAAGTTGGACCATCGGCCAATGCTGCGTCTTGTTTCGCGGATGTAATTATTGGCCAGTCCCACAACGACCAGGGAGGCTTGAGATGCGCTTCGCAACCAAGCTTATGGCGGCAATCGTTATCGTGCTAGCGGTGCTGACACAAACGTCCAATGCTCAATGGTGCGCCGAGTACTCAAGTGGTGGCGGTTACGAAAATTGCGGTTTCTCCACCTTTGAGCAATGCCAAGCATCCGTGAGCGGCATCGGAGCAAATTTTTGCAGGCCCAGTCAATACTCCAATCCGGGCTACCCGTCTGCCGGGCGTAAAAAACGACGATACTAGTTTGTCTCAGAACGTCCCATCCAATGCCCGCGTTGCGGCGGGGGGCTTTCGAGCTTAATCCGGGCAAGCTGCCGCTATTCTTTTCTCTTGCTGTCTCATTTCAGCAACGACCGATTGTGGTTCCTCCCCCGATTGAATTCTATTTATAAAAGATCTGAACAAATCGGCTGTACGCAATAATTCCTTTTCACAGTTTTTGCCGCTGGGCTCATCGGCCTTCGGGCCAGCATCGTTTGCCTTGTTATCGACCACTGGCGCTGTTACTTCCGAAGCGATAGGTGGCTTCTCCTCAACAGGTACGGGTTTCGCTTCTTCTCGAAACCATGGTTGTTTGATGACCAGTGCCCCAACGACCATCAGAAACACCGGGACTAGTACATATAAGAGTCGGTAGTGTCTTATCTTGACGCCAGGTACATCCGCCAGGTGATGCCAAACCGGCTTGCCGCTATTCCCAAACCAATCCGCGATTCCTCTCATTTGTGGATCGTCGCTGACCAGCAGACAGCCATCGCATTCCATGTATTGCTTGATCGCGGGCATCCAGTCTGCCGGTTCTTCGGAACGAGAGACGCCACGACCATGTGTGATGATTTGATGCCCACGCTGCACGAGCGATGCCGAGTAATAGGCGCTAACATCGTCGCTCACGAGAAGCAGGATTTTCATCTCAGTTCGCCCATCTAGACAGTTCTTTCTTTTCGGCTCGGACCGTTACAGCACCCTCGGGCAAATCCGAGCAATAAGGAGTGAGGGGTGTCGCAACACGCTGCCGAATGTCTGCTTTCAGGACTATTGCACCGCACATGTCTGCTTTTGACCCAAAGCGGACATCTTAGCGGCGCTGCACCAATTTCTGTTTTTGGGGGATAGCGATATTTTGCGAATGTTCGCAACGCGGACATTGGAACATCCGGTCATCTTCGGCAGTCTTCTCAGGTTCGATCGAAGGGTCCACATCGGCGCTCTGCAACGCGGACATAGCGGGCGGCCGCAAGTCATCTCTGGGGCGGATACCGGCTGGTCTACCGATCGTCGCGGCTTGCTTGTGCGCATGACGCGGTTTGTGCGCGACCTTTGTCAAACCGCCTGATGAAAACGAGCCTCATTGTGGCGACGCTGCTGATTGCTGCGGCTTTGGGCGTTGATTTGCTCGCGCCCCTGCTACTCAAGTCATGAACGGAGAACACCCGATGCCCAAGTTTATTGCGTCTGTTGCGCTAGCATTTGGATTGGTTGCTTCATCGGCCGTTTTTGCGGGCGAGCGGACTGTCACCCTAGTCGTAAAAAATATGTCTTGCGCGGACTGTCCCCTTATCGTGAAGAAAAGTCTCGAACGTGTGCCTGGCGTAGCGAAGGCCGAGGTTTCGTTTAAGGACAAGACCGCTATTGTTACATTCGATGACGCCAAGGCGGACGTGCGCGCGCTCACAAATGCCACGACGAATGCGGGTTATCCATCCGCGCCGAAAAGTTGATGGCCACTCGGGCGGGGAAAAATGATCCTGCAATCCACCCTTACTTGCCCAAACTGCGGCACGTCCAAAAAAGAGCCGATGCCCACGGATGCGTGCCAATTCTTCTATATGTGTACGGGTTGCGGGACACGACTAAAACCCAAGGCAGGCGATTGCTGCGTATTCTGCTCTTATGGTGATGTGCCATGTCCCCCAATCCAGGAGGCGCGCACAAAAAATAAGTCGTCGAATTGCCGCGCGTAGCAGGTCATGAGCGCGATCACGAAATCCGCTACGGATTGGGTCGGCGACGCGCGCATCAACATTCTCGTGTGGTGGGTACCGAAGGGTGTTCTCATCGCCGCTTTGTTCGCCACCGTACCTCTACGCGCAGCGGTTTGGGCCCTCGCGCTCATATGGATGGGAACGGCGTGCATTCTAAATGCACGGCGCTGCGGGCGAATTCATTGCCGCTACACGGGCCCTTTCTATCTCGCCATGATTGCGCCAGTGGTCCTACTTGCTTCCGGCATCGTGGCAGCCAATTTCTATGGCTGGCTTGCGATAGCTGCACTCGTCGTCTTTGGTGGCTGGATTATTTGGTGGGCGACGGAGCGGACTTGGGGAAAGTTCTCGTAGCCCCCGACATGTCCGCTATTGGCACAAAGCGGACATTCCAACCGTAGACGCGAATATCTGCTTTCGGGGGTAACAGCGGACATCACGCGTATGCCGGATGTACGCAGCCGCGTGGAGCTCTTTGCATGTCCACCTTGCCCCCAAAAGCAGACGTTAATCACTCCGGGTAGAGCGGCAAGCTCCTTGGTCATTATCGCGCACGGACTGTGTTGGCCGTCACAAAACAAGCCAAGTAAATTTGCCGAACCGTCATCATCGCTAGACTGGGGCCTGCGGGAGCCAAATGCCGACGTGGCGGCGCTACCGAATTGGGGGCATAGCCGACAAATTTGGATTGTGGCTTGCGATGGTTTGTCCGCTAATGACCCAAAGCGGACATCAGCGCTAAATCAGCCAAATTTACTCTAGCCTGTGGACTACGGTCCAATTGCGCCAGCGGAAAGATAGTCAATGCTGCGGCTGTACAGCGGAACCTCATTAGACAATCGAAATCGGGCGCAAGGGTGCGCCTTTTGAGGAGACGAGCCATGGACGACGCACAAATAGGCTGGATCGCAGCCATCATCGTCGGCGGAGTTGCAGGCTGGCTGGCAGAGCAATTCATGAAGAGTGAAATGGGGCTCCTGATGAATATCGTGCTCGGTATCATCGGGGCGGCGGTTGCCAGCTTCATTTTGAGCATCTTTGGGATCAACCTTGGGGGATGGCTCGGCTACCTGATTGCCGGGTTCATCGGCGCGGTCCTGCTGATCTGGGTCTATCGGGCGATCTTGGGGACACGCTGGCCAGTTTAAGACCAACCGTTGGTCTTCCTATTGAGTGGTTGAAATCGCCCAGGGCGACAAGTACGCAACATTCCGCATCGTGGCCGTTGAGGGCCCATCGAACTAGCGGATCGAAGGGGCTCCTCGCGCCTCTAATGTCATGCGGACTATCCACTGCTTGACGGTGGTGCTCCTCCCATAGACAATTTGGCATCCGTACAATCCGCGGACAGTCCGCGCGGACATCGCACCGGAAAAATGCAAACCGAGTTGGGAGGTGGACAACGAGTTCCACGGGGCTCACCATGCAATGCTCAGCGATGGTTGACCACGTAGGTAGGACATCGGCGCAACTCGAATCGCCGGCAGCTGCAAGCTGCCAAAGCCCTTGTTTTGGCGACGGAGGATGAGATGAGCGTACATCAGATAGCAGTGTGGCTCGCGACCGCGGCGGTTTTCGGCACATGGGTCACCCAAGCCAGCAGTGACGAGATTGCGATCGGCGGCATGGCGCCGACCACCGGTAACGTCGCGACCTTCGGGGTTGGTCAAAGGAATGCATACCAGTTGGCGGTCGAACAGGTGAATGCCGCCGGTGGGCTGAAAATCGGCGGCACGCAATACATGGTCAAACTGCTCTTTGAGGATGAGCAAAACGCGCCCGAGGTGGGCGCCACTGTGGCGCGAAAGCTGATCAATCAGGATAAGGTAGCCGCCATCCTTGGGCCGACCAACACGAAGGTTTGCTTGGCGGTTGGTCCCATCGCGCAAGAGAACAAGGTGCCAATGGTCACGCCCACTTGCACGAATCCGAAAGTGACGCTGGTCGGGGACTATGTGTTCCGCGCCGGCTTCATCGACACATTCCAAGGTGCCGTCGGCGCATATTTCGTCTATCAGACCTTGGGCAAGCGCAAGGCTGGCGTTCTGTTCGATAACGGTAACGATTACACCAAGGGACTCGCCACGTACTTCCGACAGGCGTTCGAAAAACTGGGTGGAAAGGTCGTTGCCTTCGAGTCATTTACGGACGAGGAGAAGACGGTAGACTTCCGACCGCAGCTCATTCGCATCAAGTCAGCTGCTCCTGACGTCATCTATACGAGCGACTACTATGGAGCAGCAGCACTGATTGCAAAGCAGGCGCAGGAAATGGGCCTCAAGGTGCAGCTTGTGGGCGGCGACGGCTTCGATTCGCCGGACCTCGTGCGAATTGGCGGTCCCAGCGTGGAAGGCGTGCATTTCACGAATTTCTATTCGCAGGACGACCCTAGTCCAGAGGTGCAGGAGTTCATCAAGGCGTACCGCGCCAAGTACAATGATACGCCTGACGCCTATGCTGCGCAGGGCTACGGTGCCGCTCAGATTCTATTCGACGCGATTCAGCGGGCTGGCAAGATTGATGGCACCACGATCCGTGCCGCGCTGGCGAACACAAAGGGCCTGAAAACGGTGGCCGGGGAAATCACTTTCGATGCCAATCGTAACCCGACCAAGCCAGCTGTGATCCTTGAAATCAGGGACGGCAAGCAGAAGTTTGTGAAGCGTGTCTCACCGGGTGATTTGCCGGAAAACATTCGCCCGTAACATTTTTGGCGTGGCCGGCCTCGGAGAATCCATGTCTTTTTTCGGACGGACTTCGGGGTCGGCAGTCATTTGGACGATCGTTGTTATCCTCGCGGCGCTGCTTTCGTTGACTTGGTACGTGGTCGATTTTGGCCCTGCAGCATTTCTACAGCAACTCCTCAATGGTCTCCAGCGCGGCAGTATCTATGCATTGATCGCATTGGGCTTCACGATGGTATACGGCGTCGTGAAGCTCATCAATTTCGCTCATGGCGACATATTCATGTTCGGGGCTTATGTCGCTAGCTTCTCCGGTGCCACGCTGCTCGGTAGCGGCCATTGGGTCGCGTTCGTCGGCGCGCTGGCAATAGCGATGACCCTCACCGCCTTGCTCGGAGTTGCCATAGAGCGCATCGCTTATCGCCCACTGCGGGACCGGCCACGCTTCTCAGCTTTAACGACTGCGATGGGAGTGTCACTCTTCCTCGAGAACTTTTTTGCTCTTCCGCCCAATGCCGTACCGTTTCCGCTCAATCACATCGTCTTTGGTCCGAATTACATCAGCTTTCCTCCCCTCATTGTGGTCGAGTACTTCAGCTTGGGGCCTATCTACGTCACGACGATGCATATCCTCGATTTTGCGCTCGCCATTGTACTGATGGTGCTGCTGCACTTGTTCATCAAGCGCACCATCACCGGGAAGGCGATGCGCGCTGTCGCATTCAGCCGAGATGGCGCGAAGCTCATGGGTATCAATGTTGATCGAACCATAGCTACCACCTTTGCAGTAGGCAGTGCCCTCGGCGCGGCATCCGGCCTGATGTATGGCATGACCTATGGGGTCCTTGCGTCGCCGTATTTCGGGATATTTCCCGGCTTGCAGGCCTTCATCGCCGCCGTGCTCGGCGGAATCGGCAGCATTCCCGGCGCCGTACTGGGAGGGTTTTTGATGGGGATCTCCGAGACCTTCGCTACGTCCGTCAACTCAAACCTGGGATACATGACCTCCTTCATCATCCTGATCGTCGTTCTGTTGTTTCGCCCCTCGGGCTTAATCGGCAAGCTTCAGCGCGAGAAAGTTTAGGATGCGGTCCGGATCGTATGCGGTCGCTGCTGGCGTGGCCGTCTACGCGGCGATCCTGTTGCTGCACGGCAATCTTGGATTTTCGGTGGGACTTATCAGCGACTATTATTTCCAGGTGCTGATGCTCGCGGCCATCAACATTATCGTTACCATCGGCCTTAACCTGATCAATGGATTTGCGGGCCAGTTCTCGATCGGACAAGCCGGGTTCATGGCTGTCGGTGCCTACGTGACAGCAATGCTGGCGACCTTGGTCGTTCCAATTTCCAATCTCGCAGTCGCGACGCAGGTCGTGTCATTCATGGCGATTATTTTGGCAGCGGGTTCCATGGCGGGCTTAGTCGGCTACTTGGTGGGTCTGCCGTCACTGCGGCTCAAGGGAGATTACCTCGCCATCGTAACACTGGCGTTTGGAGAGGTCGTTCGGTCAATTATTCGCGCATCAGATGAGATTTCCGCTGCCATGGGCAGCCTCGGCTTAACAAGACTTGCGGCCTATATCGAAGGAGTTGGGGGGCCGCGGGGGTTCGGCGGGTTTCCCCAGTTGGCTGACATCGTCATTGGTCCGGTCCGCATCCCAACTCTTTTCACGTTTATATTTCTCACGGTAATCGCAAGCATCGTCCTCGCTCGAAATCTTGTGTACTCATCTTACGGCCGGGCATGGGTGAGTGTGCGCGGCAACGAACTCGCAGCGGAGATAATGGGTGTCGACAGCACGCGAGCCAAAGTGCTTGCATTCGTTCTTAGCGGATTTCTGGCTGGTATAGCGGGCGGCTATTTTGCGTTCGTGATCCGCTTCCTCCACCCGGACAGTTTCAGTTTTCTTAAGTCAATCGAGTATTTGATTTTTCTCTATGCCGGCGGTGCGGCCAGCCTGTCAGGGTCAATCATCGCCGCAGGCTCACTGACATTGCTCCCGGAGCTCTTGCGCATGGCCGGCTTCGACCAATGGCGTCTAGTGGTGTACCCCCTTCTCTTGATCATCATCATGTTGTGGCGGCCATCGGGGCTAATGGGTGATCGCGAGTTCAAATTTCTGCAAAATCCTTGGCTGAGAGATCGCAAATGCTTCTTGAATTAGACGGCGTCCAGCTTTCGTTCGGTGGGTTGTACGCGCTTAAGGACTTTTCGCTTGCGGTCGGAGAGGGCGAACTTGTCGGTCTCATCGGGCCAAATGGTGCCGGAAAAACCACTGCTTTCAACCTGATTTCGGGCATTTATGTGCCATCCGCCGGATCCGTAAAATTCCGCGGCGAGGATCTCGCAGGGCTTTCGTCGTTCGAAATCGCTGCACGCGGCGTGTCCCGAACATTTCAGAACGTTCGACTATTCGACAGATTAACCGTGCTGGAAAATGTACAAGTGGCCGGCCACTGGCGACGCGGCTACTCCCTTTGGGATGCCGCCTTCCGGAGCCGCCGCTTTGACGCATGCGAACGCCGGATGGAACAGGAGGCGGAAACACTACTAGCAAGATTGGGCCTGTATGAGCGCCGCTATGCTACCGCTACGTCGCTTCCCTATGGCGAGCAACGCCGTCTCGAAATCGCCCGTGCATTGGCATCGAAGCCGTCGCTGCTTCTACTGGATGAGCCCGCTGCGGGTATGAACCCGGCGGAGATCGGCGATCTGATTGATTTGATCGCACGTATCCGGGCCGATTTCGATCTCACCATCCTGCTCATCGAACATCATATGCACGTGGTGATGGGTATCTGCCAGCGCATCGTCGTTCTCGATTTCGGGGTGAAGATTGCTGAGGGATCACCTGACGAGATCCGAGATGACCCGCGCGTGATTGAGGCCTATTTGGGTCAGCCGGTCACAGCTGAGTTTTGACATGTCCATCCTCGAGATCATTGATCTGGAGGTGCAGTACGGGGGAGTTCGTGCGCTTCGCGGCGTCTCCCTCTCTATTGAGGAAGGTGAGATCGTCACCCTAATCGGGGCCAACGGCGCCGGAAAGACCACCCTGCTGCGGGCCGTATCGGGTCTGGTCCAACCATCCGCGGGCGCCATTCGCTATCGGGGTCAAGCATTGCTTAAGGTCCCTGCCTATGAGCTAGCTCGACGCGGGCTGGTCCACGTTCCCGAGGGACGAATCATCTTTGGCGACCTGACAGTCCAGGAGAACCTCGATTTGGCAGGTTGGTGGCGCAAAGACCGACCTAGGCGCATTGACGATTTAGATCGTGTGTTTGCGATGTTTCCTCGATTGGCCGAGCGAAGGACACAGCTTGGGGCCACTCTTTCCGGCGGCGAACAGCAGATGCTGGCAATCGCTCGCGCAATAGTGGCTCGGCCCAACCTCATGCTGCTGGATGAGCCGTCGATGGGACTTGCGCCGGTGCTCGTACGCAACATCTTCGCGACTATTCGCGAAATCAATCGTAGTGGGACGAGCATCCTGCTGGTCGAGCAAAATGCGAATATGGCGCTCACAATCGCGAACCGCGCCTATGTGCTCCAGACCGGCGGTATCGTTTTGGCCGGGAGCGCTCACGAAATGCGCAGGAACCCGGAGGTTCAAGAAGCGTACCTTAGCTAGTGAAAGAACTTGTGGTGAACTGAGAGTTTTTGTTTCTGATGCAAGATCGGGAGGAATTTCATGAACACTGCGCGTTTTTTGATGATTGCGGGCGCTCCGAAGCCTGTCGCACCCTTTTCGCATGCCGTCGACGTCGATGGCTGGGTATTCTTGACCGGACAGATGCCGACCGATCCCAAGGACGACACCGCGCCGTTGCCGGCCGGCATCGAGGCGCAAACGCGGCGCGTTATGGACAATCTCATTTTGGTATTGCAGGGCCTCGGGCTCGATTTATCGCACGTGGTTTCCGCGCGTGCGTACTTGGCCCAGTTCGCCCGCGATTACGAGGCGATGAATGCAGTCTACCGCTCGTATTTTCCGCCCGACCGCCTGCCGGCGCGCACCTGCATTGGCGTGACGGGACTCGCGCGAGATGCTTTGGTTGAAATAGATTTTGTTGCGCGGCGCCCCTAGGTTTTGGCGCGGGAGGGCGTTGATCGTCTTTCGGAGATCGGTTCGACGACTGGGTGGTAGGCATCCCAGAGACTTTGTGAGAAAAGCCCGCGTTAGCGCGGGCCTATTTGACGCGTGATTTTTCGCTAGTCCGATCTCTGGCCGAAAAAATCTGTTCCTGGCGCGGTGATGCCTATTGAGGAAGGTTGTCCTTTCCGAAAATCATATCCGGACGTATTGATGATGTAACCCGGACAGAACGGGGATGGCGACAATGCTGCCAAAGCGTTGGACGGCTCGCCGCAAGGGCGCATCCTTCTGTAATGCCCTATGCGGGCGTGCACGATTGTAGTAGGCCGCGTAAGCGGAAAGGATGCGTCGTAGATGTGCCTCGCCAAAGATCAGCATTTGATCCAAGCACTCGCGACGCAAGGTGCCGATCAGGCGTTCGGCAATGCCATTCTGCCAGGGTGACGCTGGGGTGATCGGCCGGTCGCGGATGCCCATCGCCCTGACCCGGGCGGTGAAAACTTGCCCATAGGCGCGGTCATTGTCGCGGACCAGGTAGGCTGGCGCCGAGGCCCAGGGAAAGGCCTCGCTGATCTGTCGAGCCAACCATTCAGCGGTCGGATGCTTTGTTACCTCAACCCACAGCAGCTGCCGCCGGCCGTGCCCAAGCACCACGAACACAAATAAGAGATCGAAGGCCAGGGTTCGAACAACACACAGATCAATAGCGGCTATCGCGTCGGCATGATTGCGCAGAAATGTCTTCCAACTCTGCGATGGTGGCCTGCCGCCTCGACGCATGTATTTGGCGACGGTCGACTGCGCCACATTGAACCCGAGCATCAATAGCTCACCGTGGATTCGCGACGCCCCCCACAGCGGGTTCTCCTGGCTCATCCGCTGAATGAGGTCGCGCTGGCCGCGATCAATCCTCGGCCGCCCTGCTGTCCTCCGCGATTTCCATCGCCAATAAGCTCCGAAGCCTGCACGATGCCAACGCAAGATCGTCTCGGGCTTAACCACCTGGGCCGCACCAAGCAGGCTGGGCCAAAGCCGAACCAGCAAAACCATCAGCGCCCTGTCGCTGCCGCGCAGTTGGAGACGAGGTGGCGCCCGCCGCAATGCGATATTCAGTTGATGACGAAGAAACAGGTTCTCAGCTTCAAGCCGCATACGCGACTTCAACACATCAGCGACCAACATTCCGAGCATCTGCAGGATCGCGAGCATCGTTCTCAACAATGCGATGATTCTGCCTTACAACGCGAATCCAACGCCGGATGGAATTTTCGGAAAGGACACCCGATTTTCCCTTCGTTGTTGGTGGCTTGCGCGGCTTCGCGGGGTAATAGGACAGAGCCGAGAGCGGCCCCCGAGCTGGCGCCTTGTTTGGCCTTTCACCTTCGCCGGTTGCCACCGCCGCAGCGGGTTAGGGAGATACTCCGCTCCCAGGTGATCATTGGCCTGTGCTTTGCCCTCGGCCGGTGATTCGATCAGCGTGCGCGCGTATCTCGCAAATAGCCAGAATAAAAGTTAGCAGTCCGCGTCAGATCGGCTCAATCTTTATCTATTCGGGATCGACGTAACGCACCATGCAGGCGTCATGCTTTTTGCGTGCCGGTCGCACTTTGCAATTTCTTCGCGCAAATCCAGCAACCGAATATCGGCTCCATAACGCGCAATCAGATTTTGATAACGCGCAATCAGATTTTGTTTCTTGTATTGTCCGGCCCGACCGCATTTGGCGCACGACAGGCGCACAATCTCGCCGGGATAATCGCGAAGCTGGAGCGATCCGTTCGCCATAGGCCGTAAAATATTCCAATTGAGAGGCCCGCGCCAACGCTGAACGTGCTCCGATTAGTGCGTTCGAGCGTGACGTTTCCGGGTCTGCCTTTGCTCCGCGGATCCAGCGACGTAGTACGGGCTGTGATTGCAGAAGCCACGATTGCCTGCCAATATATTGCCTCTGCGGTAGCAATCTTCAAACGAGCGATACTGGCAGTCCCAATAGATACTACCTCTGCCTACCGAGATCATCGCGCACCACGGAGCCTCCGCGCCCTCCGCGTGTCCCGGACTGAAGCTTATCGATGCAAGAGCAGCGGCAGCCACCAAAATCGTGCGTATCATCATCTTTCAACCTCGTATGGCCAAAAAATTGAAACTGTAGAAAACACGGTGAATTATCCATTCCCTGCGTAGCCTGTGTGTACCGAAAACCTTATCCGTATTGATTGGGGGAGGGAATCACCTAACGTTAGTGCACAATGATCGCGCTGCTGTGTTTTGTCCTTACCATCTTGGTCTCGCCATTCAAGTCGAAGAGCCGACTTGAAGCCGAAAATGCTGCGCTCCGACACCAAGTGGTTGTATTGCGCCGGATGGTGCATAGGCGCGTCCGGCTTACGAATAGCGATCGGTTGTTCTTTATCCAACTGTATCGATGGTTTCCGTCGGTCCTGAAGGTCATCACGGTCATCCGTCCCGAGACGCTCGTCCGTTGGACCTCAGTCGGCGCGTCTTAGAAAATGGTAGTGCGGCCGCTTTGATTTTGCCTTTGCCTTTGCCTTTGCCTTTGCCTTTGCCTTTGCCTTTGCCTTTGCCTTTGCCTTTGCCTTTGCCTTTGCCTTTGCCTTTGCCTTTGGCTTT
>Ga0209382_10002774_pt1 | contig 24956 bp, 24 predicted proteins | sample SoiMetdeltSBSDD5_FD_187599 | JGI IMG/M metagenome (GOLD analysis project Ga0209382, IMG submission 187599) | Bulk soil microbial communities from a Populus tree surrounding site in Tennessee, USA - Soil MetaG P. deltoides SBSDD5 (SPAdes) (version 2) | ecosystem: Environmental > Terrestrial >... | reverse complement strand
GTGAATCCTTCGAAGATCGAACGATCGTGCTTTTCTCCATCGCGAGGTATTCCCGGTCAGTCACAGCGGTTCTCCCTTCTCGGTTAGCGGCGACGGCCAGGCGCGAGGCTGGCGGCCAGCAGCGCCCCGAAGGCGCTGGCCGCACGCGCGCGGGCCTTGGGGTCGCGCATCAGACGTGAAGCGTGGACGAACGCGAGTCCGATTCCCTGACAGTCGTGGGCGAACTGCTCGCAGTCGAGATCGGCGCGGAAGTGGCCCTCGCTGACGGCGATGCGCGCCGCGCCGGCGAGCGTGTCCATCCAGTCGCGCAGGTTCTGGACGACGAAATCGCGGACCGGCCCGGGCCGGTCGTCGAGCTCGAACGAGGCCGCCATGAACGGGCATCCCCCCGGCAAGCTCGGCGATTGCTCCCAGGCGAGCCAGCGCTCGAAGAGGGCCCGCACACGCGGCTCGCCGCGCGGCGCGGAGAGCGCGGGCTTGACGACCGACTCGATCATGCGGGCGCTGGCCATCTTCAAGATCTCGAGCTGCAGCGCTTCCTTGGAGCGGAAATGGGCGAAGAGCCCGCTCTTGGACATCTGCAGATCGTCGGCGAGCCGTCCGATCGTGAGCCCCTCGAAGCCGATACGCGTCGCGAGGCCGAGCGCGTGGGCCAGGATCGCCTCACGCGTCTGCTCGCCCTTGGAGGCGGCGCGCGCCCTCGCGGGAGCCTTGCTGGCGGGTGCCATCGAAAACAAAAATAGTACGATCGTTCGGTTCTGTCAAGCCCCTCCCTGGGGCCGTGCGAATATAGGGCGCCGATGACCCGATATGTCCTGAAGCGGCTCATCCTCCTGCCGGCGCTGCTGTTCCTGTTCTCGGTCACCGTGTTCGCGATCGTCCAGGCCCCGCCGGGCGATTTCCTCACGACCTACGTGGCGACGCTCGCCTCGTCGGGCAGCTCGATCAACGCCGAGCAGGTCGAGGCGCTCCGGCGGGAGTACGGCTTGGACCGTCCCGTATGGATCCAATACCTGCGCTGGATCGAGAACCTGGCCAAGGGCAACCTCGGCCTCTCGCTCGAGTACCAGCGGCCGAACGCCGAGCTCATCGGCGAGCGCCTGGTGCTGACGATGGTCCTGGCGTTGTTCTCGTTCGTCTTCACATGGGTCGTCGCGATTCCGGCCGGCATCTACTCCGCGATGCACCCGCGCTCGGTCGTCGACTATCTCTTGACCGTCGTCAACTACGTCGGCGTCGCCACGCCGAACTTCATGCTGGCGCTCGTTCTCATGTGGGGCGCCTTCGCCTACTTCGGCATGTCCGTCACCGGCCTCTTCTCGCCCGAGTTCGTGGACGCGCCGTGGAGCGTCGCGCGCGTGCTCGATCTCCTGAGTCACGTCTGGCTCCCGGCGGTCGTGCTCGGCGTCGCCGGCACTGCACGGCTCACGCGCGTGATGCGCGCCAACCTGCTCGACGAGCTCAACAAACCCTACGTCACCACCGCGCGCGCGAAGGGGCTGTCGGAGTGGCGGCTGGTCGTGCGCTATCCGGCGCGCCTGGCGCTGAACCCGCTCGTGAGCACGATCGGGTGGTACCTGCCCGCGCTCTTCTCCGGCAGCTTGATCGTGGCGACGGTCATGAACCTGCCCAACATCGGTCCGCTGCTGCTTCGTGCCCTGATCAACCAGGACATGTACCTCGCCGGCAGCATCCTGCTCATCTACTGCTTCCTCACGATCGTCGGCACGCTGATCTCAGACATCCTGCTGGCGTGGCTCGATCCGCGGATCAGGCTCGAGGAGGGATGAGATGAGCGTGCTCGCGTCCGCGGCGCCGGCGACCGCCGAGGACCGCGTATCGGTCGCCTCGAACTGGCGGCTGGTCTGGTGGCGGTTCCGAAAGCACCGTCTGGCGCTCGCGAGCGCGCTCGTGCTGATCGTCCTGTACCTGGTCGTGGTGTGCCCGGAGTTTTTCAGCACGCAGGATCCCGAGGCCACCGAAGCGCGGCTGGCGTTCATCCCGATCCAGCGCCTGCATCTCTTCGACGGGTGGCGGCCGGCCCCCTGGGTTCCCGACGTCGTCGGCAAGCGCAATCCGACGACCTTGCGCATGGAGTGGCGGGTCGACGAGAGCCGCCGGATCCCAGTCCGCTTCTTCGTGACGGGCTATCCCTACCGATGGCTCGGCGTCATCCCGACGCGCATCCACCTGCTCGGCACGGCCGCCGAGGGGCGCGACCGGCTGCACCTGCTCGGCACCGATCGCCTCGGCCGCGATCAGTGGTCTCGCCTGGTCCACGGTACGCGCACGTCGATGACGATCGGGCTGACCGCCGTGACGTTCTCGATCGTGCTCGGCGTCTTGCTCGGCGGCATCTCCGGTTACTTCGGCGGGCCCGCCGACGCCGTCATCCAGCGGCTGATCGAGCTCTTGCAATCGCTGCCGACGATCCCGATCTGGCTGGCGCTCACCGCGGCGCTGCCGCGCGACTGGTCGCCGCAGCAGGTGTTCTTCGCGATCACGGTGATCCTGTCGCTGGTGGGCTGGACGACGCTCGGGCGCGAGGTACGCGGCCGCTTCCTGGCGCTCCGCGAGGAGGATTTCGTGCTGGCGGCCGAATTGGCCGGGGCCAGTCAGCGGCGGATCATCGTCCGCCACATGGTGCCGACCTTTCTCTCCCACATCATCGCGACCAGCACGCTCGCGATCCCCGCGATGATCATCAACGAGACGTCGCTCTCGTTCCTCGGCCTCGGGATCCGGCCGCCCGCGATCAGCTGGGGCGTGCTCCTGCAGGAGGCTCAGAACATCCAGACCGTGGCGCTGGCGCCGTGGCTCCTCGTCCCCGGCGCCGTGGTCATCCTCTCGGTGCTCGCCTTCAACCTGGTCGGCGACGGCCTGCGCGACGCCGCCGACCCGTACAGCCAGTGACGGCGCCGGTCCTTCGCGTCAAGGACCTCCGGGTCCACTTCTTCCTCGACGAGGGCCTGGTGCGCGCGGTCGACGGCGTCAGCTTCGACGTGGAGCCCGGCCGCGTCGTCGGGATCGTCGGCGAGAGCGGCTGCGGCAAGAGCGTGACGATGAAGGCGATCTTACAAATCGTCGAGCCGCCGGGCCGCATCGTCGGCGGCCAGATCCTGTTCCAGAAGGACTCGCAGCCGCCGGTGGACCTGGCGCGGCTCTCGCCACGAGGCGCCGAGCTGCGCGCGATCCGCGGCGCCGAGATCGCGCTGATCCCCCAGGAGCCCATGGCCGCGTTCAGCCCCGTGCACTCGGTCGGCGAGCAGGTCATCGAGGCGCTGCAGCTGCACGAGCGCCAGTGGCGGCCGGCGGGCCCGCGCCTGTCGCGAAACGAGGCGCGCGCGATGACGGTCGATCTCTTCCGCAGCGTGGGCATCTCGATGCCCGACGAGCGCGTCGACGCCTACTCGTGGCAGCTGTCGGGGGGCTTGCGCCAGCGCGCGATGATCGCGATGGCCTTGTCGTGCCGGCCGCGGCTCCTGATCGCGGACGAGCCCACCACGGCCATCGACGTGACGACGCAGGCGCAGATCCTGAATCTGCTGCGCGACCTGCAGCGCCGGCACGGCACCGCGATCGTGTTCATCACCCACGACCTCGGCGTGATCGCGCAGATGGCCCACTACGTGGTCGTGATGTACCTCGGGCGTGTGATGGAGCAGGGCCCGGTCGAGCAGATCTTCCACGCGCCGAAGCACCCGTACACGCGGGCGCTCCTGAAGTCGATCCCGAGCGTGAACGTGGCGCCGCGCACCTTGCTGCCGACCATCGCCGGCTCGATCCCCCACCCGCTCGGGCGCCCGAGCGGGTGCCCGTTTCATCCGCGCTGTCCCGACGCGATCCCCGGCGTGTGCTCGGCGCGTGCGCCGGCGCTCGGACCGGTCGGGCCAGATCAGCTCGCGAGCTGCTTTCTCTATCATCAAGACGTGGCGGTCGAGCCGTGAGCGCCGCGGTCCCGCTCCTCGAGGTCCGTCGCCTGAGCAAGTCGTTCCCGATCCGGCGCGGATGGAACCGCAAGATCGTCGGCGCGGTGGCGGCGGTCGACGACGTGAGCTTCAGCGTGAGCGAGGGCGAGACGCTCGGGCTCGTCGGCGAGTCGGGCTGCGGCAAGACGACCACCGCGCGCTGCATCCTGCGCGCGATCGCGCCGACGAGCGGCGAGATCCTGTTCCGGTCGGCCGACGGCCGCGTCGTCGATCTGGCCCCACTCTCCCGCGGGCAGCTACGCCCGCTGCGTCCGCAGATCCAGATGGTCTTTCAGGATCCCTTCGGGTCGCTGAATCCGCGGATGACCGTCTTCGACAACGTCGGTGAGCCGCTCCTGGTCAACGGTGTGCGCGATCGCCGGGTCCGGCTCGATCGCGTCGCCGCGCTGCTGGAGCTGACCGGTCTGCGCCCCGAGCATATGCACCGGTTCCCGCACGCGTTCTCCGGCGGCCAGCGCCAGCGGATCGGCATCGCGCGAGCGCTGGCCACCGAGCCCAGGCTCGTGGTCGCCGACGAGCCGGTGTCGGCGCTGGACGTGTCGGTGCAGGCGCAGGTGCTGAATCTCCTGCTCGAGCTTCGGACGCGCCTGCACCTGACCTTGCTCTTCGTGGCCCACGACCTGGCGGTGGTCAAGCACATCAGCGATCGGGTCGCCGTGATGTACGTCGGCCAGCTCGTGGAGCTCGCCGCCGCCGACGCGATCTTCCGCCGTCCGCGCCATCCGTACACGGCGGCGCTGATGCGGGCCGTGCCGGTGCCCGACCCTCACGCGCCGAGCGGCGACGTCGCGCTGGCCGGCGAGGTCGCCAACCCCGCGAGCCCTCCGGCCGGCTGCTACTTCCATCCGCGCTGTCCGTTCGCCACCGACGTGTGTCGGACCGAGTCGCCGCCGCTCCGGCAGATCGATGTCGGACACCTCGTGCGCTGTCATCGGGCCGAGGAGCTGGCGCTGGCCGGCGTCGGCACCGAGCCCGCTCGCGTCGCGTCGCCGTGATAGATTCCCGGATCATGCGCCTTCTCGCTCTCTCGACCCTGGCGATCGTGCTGGCCGCGGGCGGCGGCACGGCCCGCGCACAGTCGTTCTACGAGGGCAAGACTGTGCGTGTCATCGTCGGGTTCGCGCCGGGCGGCGGCTTCGACACCTACGCACGGGTGATCGCGCGCCACATGGGCCGACACATTCCCGGCAATCCCACGATGGTCGTGGAGAACATGACCGGCGCCGGGAGCCTGATCTCCGCGAACCACCTCTACCGCGTCGCGAAGCCCGACGGCCTCACGATCGGACACTTCAACGGCGCGCTCTTCCTGGGACAGGCGCTGGGCCAGCCGGGGATCGAGTTCGACGCGAGAAAGTTCGAGCTCATCGGCGCCCCGATGGGCGAGGACGCCGTGTGCGCCTTGACCAAGGCCAGCGGCGTCACTTCCGTCGAGCAGTGGATGGCGTCGAAGACCCCGATCAAGCTCGGCGGCGTCGCGCCGGGCGGCACGCCCGACGCGAACGCGAGGATCCTGAAGGCCGCGCTGGGTCTGCCGATCCAGCTCGTCTCCGGCTACAAGGGGACGGCCGAGATCCGGCTGGCAGCCTCGTCCGGCGAAGTGGCCGGCGCCTGCTGGTCCTGGGAGTCGATGCGCTCGACCTGGCGCAGCGCACTCGACTCGGGGGAAGTCGTCGCAGTCTTACAAACGAGCGCCAGGCCGTTTCCCGATCTGACGCGCGTCCCGCTGGCCGTCAACCTCGCCAAGACTCCAGAGGCCCGTCAGCTCATCAAGGTCGGCATTCAGAACGCGGCCGCGTTCGCGCGGCCACTGGCTCTGCCGCCGGGCACGCCGAAGGACCGCGTACTGATCTTGCGCAAGGCGTTTCAGGACACGCTGAAGGACCCGGCATTCCTGGCCGAGACCGAGAAGGCGAAGCTCACCTTGGATCCATCCACGGCCGAGGAGCTCGAGAAGATGATCGCCGAGGCGTTCGCGCTCGAGCCCGCGCTCCTGGCGAAGCTCAAGGACATCCTCTACAGGTAGCCGCGCCCCGACCTGCCCCAGGTCGCGGTTCCGAAGGTGAAGAAGGCGCAGCTCAGCGCGAGCCCGGCGGCGGCCATGGCGAAGGCGGGCAAGTAGGTGCCCGTCGCGTCGTAGATGAAGCCGGCGGTGGTGGGCCCGAGCGCGGCTCCGCAGCGCCAGCCCAGGCTCAACACACCCATGACGGCGCCGATGGCCCGCACGCCGAACGTCTCGACGGCGCCCTTCACCACCGTCGTGTCGCTGCCCGCCGCCGCGAGCCCCAGCCAGAACAGCACCACATCGAGGACCGAGAGTGATGGCCGGGCCATGATCGCCAGGAGCGCGCTGATCTGGAGGGTCAGACAGACCCAGAACATCGGCTTCGTGCCGATGCGATCCGACGCGATGCCGACGAGGATCCGGCCGGCGATCGTGCCGGTGCCCAGGATGGTCAGCGCCAGCGATGCACGCTCGAGAGTGACGCCCTGGTCCTTCACGAACGACACGAGGTGGATCGACATCATCATCTGGTGGAACCCGAGCAGCATCCACGCGGTGACGAGAAGCCAAAGGCGGCGATCCGCGAGCGCCTCGCGCAAGGTCGCGCCGGTCGAGCCGTGCGCGGTTTCTTTCTGCGCAGCCGGATCCGAGTGCTCGGGGGGAAAGCGTGTGAGCAGGCTGCCGGGAATGGCGAGGACCCAGACGAGCGCGCCGAGGACGAGATAGGTCGTCCGCCAGCCGAGTCGCTCGATCATGAAGGCCGAGAGGCGGGGGCCCGTGACGAACGCGAGGTTCAGCCCGGCCAGCATGATGCCCAGCGCCAGACCACGCCGCTCGACGAACCACCGGGACACCGTCGTCGTCGGCACCAGGTACACCGACGACATCGCGATGCCGAGTAGCACGCCGAAAACCGCATAGAGGTGCCACAGCGCATCGATCCGAGACGCCAGCGCGAAGAGGGCGCCGACGAGCACGGCGCTCGCCGTGAGGATGAGCCGGGGGCCGTACCGATCGCTGGCCGCGCCGATCACGAAGGCGATCAGCCCGCCGATGATCAGGTTCAGGGACGGCGCGACGGAGATCGCACCGCGGCTCCAACCGAACTCGTTGGTCAACACTGGAAGGAAGACGCCGAACCCCGCGTACGAGTTCCAGACGCCGAACATGGCGAGGGAGCACGCGCCTACCACCACCCAGCCCTGCCGGCGGCGCGCATCGGACATGTAGTCGCGATGATACCCGCGCGGCGACGCGAAACCTACCAGCGGCACGATATGGACCAGCATGTCTTCGTCGGCGTGCGCGGTTCCGGAAGTCACACTCGAATTTTTTCACGCGGTTGGCGTACGACGCGCCGTGGCACTCCCGTTGCTTTTCCCATTCGTTCATGACTCCTGCAACGCGTCCAGAAATCGATTCCCCTCGACTGATTGCGCTCAACGCCGGCGCAGTGCTGCCCATCCTTAGCGGCGTGGTTCGCCGTCAGGCGATCGCGGTTCGCCTCGGCGATCTGCTCGTGGCCGAAGGGCTCGCCACTCCCGCCGAGATCCAGAACGCGCTGCGGATTCAGAGCGAGTCGAAGAAGTACATGTTGCTGGGCGAGATCCTCGTTGCCCAGAAGGTCATCACGCGCAGCCAGCTCCTGTCGGTCCTCGACCGTCACCGGCGTCGCTCGCGGCTCGGCGAGCTCCTCGTCAAGTCCAAGGCGATCACCCCGGAACAGCTCGAGACCGCCCTCTCGGAGCAGCGCCGCTGGAAGCAGACGATCGGCGAGGTGGTCGTGCGCCTTCGCTACGTGACCGAGGAGCAGATGCGGCGGGCGCTGTGCCGGCAGCTTCACATCAACTTCTTCGACCTCGACACGATCGTGCTCGACCTGTCGCTGCGGGCGCTCATCAATCCGCGATTCGCCAAGAAACGGCTGGTCGTGCCGATCGCTCGCGTCGGACAGACCCTGGTCGTGGCGATGGACGATCCGACCCGGACGTCGGTCATCGACGACCTCAAGGCGAGTACCGGCCTCGACATCGAGGTGATCACGTCCACGACCGAGAGCATCCGGGGCGCGCTGGCCCAGATGTACCCGACGCTCGTCGGGTCGAACGAGCCCGCGCCGGCGCCGGTCGCGGTCCGCCACCAGCTCCCGGGGATCGTCGGCGAGCCGAACATCCTGAGCTTCGAGGAGATCGACCGGCTTTCGGAAGAGAAGGTCGCCTACCTGGACGTCCACCACGTCTCCGAGGGCACCGCGAGCATCGTGCGGCGGCTCCTCGGCATGGCCGTCGAGTGGGGCGCCTCCGACATTCACCTCGAGGCCGTCGACCATGGGATCCAGACGCGCTTCCGGGTCGACGGCGTCCTGCAGGAGCTCGATCTCGGCGACCTCGATGAGCTGATGAATCAGAACCGGGGCAAGCTGATGTCGCGGCTCAAGATCCTGAGCAAGCTCGACATCGCCGAGCGCCGCCGGCCCCAGGACGGAAGCTTCCGCGCCCGCCTCGCTCGAGACGGCCAGACGACCACGGTAGACTTCCGGATCTCGATCATCCCCGGCTACTACGGTGAGAGTGCGGTCATCCGCATCCTCGATCCGCGCGGGCTACCGCAGTCCGTCGAGGCGCTCGGCCTGCGCACGCCGGTGACCCTCAAGCTCCGGCAGCTCCTCAGATCGTCGACCGGAATGATCCTCGTCACAGGCCCGACGGGATCGGGGAAGAGCACCACGCTCTTCGGCGCGCTCAAGAGCGTCTACCAGCCCGGCATCAAGGTCCTCACGGCCGAGAACCCGATCGAGTATGTCTGCGACAACTTCCGCCAGCACGAGGTCGACGAGCGCCTCGGCAATACCTTCGCGAAATTCCTGAGATCGTTCCTGCGCCACGACCCCGACGTGATCATGGTCGGCGAGATCCGGGACAGCGAGACCGCGAACCTGGCGTTCCGCGCCGCGCAGACGGGCCACCTGGTGCTCAGCACGCTGCACACGAACGACGCGGTCAGCGCCTTGCCGCGGCTGCTCGACCTCGGCGTCGACGCCAACCTGATCGCCTCCTCGCTCCTGGGCGTGCTCTCCCAGCGCCTGGCGCGCGAGGTCTGCGGCGAGTGCCGGGAACCCTATGCGCCGCCCCGCCAGCTCCTCGAGGAGACGCTCGGCGCCGGGCATGGCGACTTCGAGTGGTTCCGCGGGGCCGGGTGCGTCGCCTGCAACTACACGGGCTATCGGGGACGCTTGATCCTGTCCGAGCTGTGGACGCCGAACGACGCCGACGTGGTGCTGATCAACAAGGGAGCGCCGTTCGACGAGGTTCGGGAGAGCGCGCGGCACACGACCCTGTCGATGGCCGACGACGTCACCGAGAAGCTATCGCAGGGCCGGACGAACCTCGAGGAGCTGATTCGCGCGCTGCCTCACTCCGCGCTGAGGCAGCTCCGCGCCCCGTCGGTCTAGGCGCCTGCCGTCCCCCGGTCAGCCGCGCGGCGGCAGCGCGCGACGAATCTCGTCGACGACCGAGGCGTAGCCTGCGCGTAGCACCGCCGCGTCCGACGAGTAGTTGATGATCGTGGCGCCGAGGCTGATCATCTGCTTGACGCCTTCGGCGCTGTCGGTCAGCATCGCCACCGTCTTGCCGTTCTTCCGCGCCGCCGTGACGAGCCGCCGCCGATGCTCGTCGAGCACCTGGCGCTGGGCTGGCGTGCCCAGCACCCCCAGATCCTGTGCCAGGTCGGTCGGGCCGATCGTGAGCGCGTCGATGCCTGGCACCGCGGCGATCTCGTCGAGCCGGCTGAAGGCGCGCTTGGTCTCAAGCATGATCGTCACGTGCACGCGCGTGTTCGCGGCGGCCGTGTGCTCGCTGATCGGCAAGGTCCGGAACTCGGTGTGCGGGCCGAAGCCGTACATGCCGCGCTCGCCCAGCGGCGCATAGCGGCAGCACGCCGCGACCTCGGCCGCCTGCTCGGGCGTGTCGACCTGCGGCACGTGCAGGTTCCACACGCCGGCGTCGAGCAACCGCGTGATCCACTCTCGATTGCCCTCGGGCGGGCGGACCACCATCGGGAAATCCATCGCCCGCGCGAGGGATGCCATGTCCGCCACCGTCTCGATCGAGAACGGCGAGTGCTCCATGTCGATCCGCGCGAAATCCAGCCCGGCGGCCTTGAGCAAGGTCAGCACCGCCGGGGTGCGGATCATCGTCACCCACGTGCCGATCTGGATCTCGCCGCGCTCGGCGCGAGCCCGGTAGGCGTTCTCGTTCATCGCGAGCGCTCAGTTGATCAGGCCGTAGAACTTCGCCGCGTTCTCGCAGGTGATCTTGTGGACGACGTCCGGCGGCAGATGGCCGAACTGTTCCTGGATGTAGCGCGAGGACTGCGGCCACACGCCGTCGGGATGCGGATAGTCCGAGCCCCACATGAGCGTCTCGACGCCCATGTCGTCGATCAGCTTGGTGCCGATCGGGTCGAACTGGAACGTGGCCTTGCACTGGCGGCGCCAGTAGTCGCTCGGCTTCATCGTGAGCCCGAGGTCGCGGAACCGGTCCTCCCACTCGAAGTCCATGCGGTCGAGCGCATACGGAATCCAGCCGATGCCGCTCTCGCCGAACGAGATGCGGATGTTCGGATAGCGCTCGAGCACGGCGGCGCCGATCACCGCCGCCAGGATGTTGACGAGGTTCATCTGGAAGCCGGCCACGCTCGTGAAGAACGCGGCGCGACGGGTCTGGCCGGTCTGGCGCTCGCGCACACCCGGCGGCAAGGACGGGAACGTGTGGAAGTGCAGCGGCAGGTTCACGTCGTTCACGGCCTGCCAGAGCGGCTCCCACATCGGATGCCACATGGGCTCCATGTCCCACGAGCACGAGAGCTCGAGGCCCCGCAGGCCAAGCCGCGCGACGCGATAGACCTCTTTCACCGCCGCGTCGAGGTTGCCGTACGGCAGGCAGGCCAGGCCGACGTGCCGCTCGGGATAGTGCTTGCAGAAGTCGGTGAGCCAGTCGTTGTAGATGCGGAACATCTCGCCGGCCGCCTCGTGGTCGCCCAGACGCGACGCGGCGCCGAGGATGCCGAAGAGCACCTCGGCCTGGACACCGTCGCGGTCCATGTCCTTGACACGCAGATGCGGATCACCCGGGCGCCGGATCCCCTTCTTGCCGTCATCGTAGAGCCCGGTGGCCGCCATCACATCGACGCGCTGGTTCTGACCGGGCACATACTTCGTGCCCGTCGAGCCGATACCACCGACCAGCCCGAACGGCGCACCCTTCTTCGTGGTCCACTGCGGGCCGTCGGGCCCGTCCACGACGTAGGGCATGCGGTCCTTCATGAGCGCGGACGCGTTCGAGGTGAAGAGATCGGGTGGCAGCCACGGCATGTCGATGTGGCAGTCGGCCGAGATCCGCGTGTAGTGCATGTCGCCCTCCCTGTCCGCCCTACCTGAAAATCTTGAGGCGAATGCTAGTCCCGGATCGATCGCTGGGCAAGCAGAGTCTCCCGCGGCTACACTCGACGATCATGAAGCGCGCTGGGCGCAGGCACCAGGTGCGCGGTCGGGCGGTCGTCGGCGTCATCGCCGACACACACGGATTGCTGCGTCCCGAGGCGGTGGCCGCGCTGAAGGGCGTCGACATGATCGTGCACGCCGGGGACATCGGCTCGGCCGCGATCCTTGCCGAGCTCGGCGCGATCGCCCCGGTCGTCGCCGTGCGCGGCAACAACGATCGCGACGTCTGGGCAGCCTCGATCCCGGAGATCGCGACGGCCGAGATCGCCGGTTCGCGTCTCTACGTGATCCACGATCTCAAGACGCTCGCGGGCGATCCGGCCGGGCTGGGCGTCGACGTGATCATCTCCGGCCATTCGCATCAGCCGAGCGTGCGACAGCAGCCGGGTTACCTGCTGCTGAATCCCGGCAGCGCCGGGCCACGACGCTTCAGCCTGCCGATCGCGGTCGCGCGCCTGCATCTCGGCCACGCCGGTCCGCGGGCGGAGATTGTCGAGCTCGCCATCAGCGCCGCGCCGTCGCAGCGCCGGCCGGCCGCGCGGCGGGCCGGTCTTGACGGCGGTCGCGTGCGCGGCGCAGTATCCCGGCCATGAAAAAGGACATCTCGAGCCTTCGTTCGACCCTCGAATACCTGGAGGCCGCGGGTGAGCTGGTCACCACCGACGTCGAGGTCGATCCACACCTCGAGGTCGCGGCGATCCAGAAGCACTTCGACGGCGGGGCCGCGCTGCTCTTCAACAAGGTGAAGGGCTATCCGAACGCCCGCATCTGCAACAACATCTTCGCGAGCGCCGAGCGGATCGCGAAGCTCCTGGACGTCGACGATCCACGACAGCTCAAGCAGAAGGTCGTCGAGGCGCTGCGCGCTCCCCTGCCCCCGATCGAGGTCAAGGACGGGCCCTGCCAGGAAGTCGTGATCACGAAGGACCTCGACGTATGGGACGTGATCCCGATGATCTCGCACTCGGACAGCGATCCCGGCCGCACGCTCGGCGCCGGGACCACGGTCGTGCGCGGCAGGCACTTCTGGGGCGGCTCGCACATCGGCTACAACCGGATGAACTTCCGCGGGCCCGACTACTCGAGCTTCCAGATCTCGCCGGGCTCGCACATGGATCAGGTGGCCACGCACTGGTATCGCAAGGGCCCGATCCCCGTCACGATCAACATCGGCATTCCACCGACGTGCACGATGATGGCCGGCTCCGGCTTCACGTACGTGATCCTCCCGCGCGGGTGCGACGAGCTCGGCGTGGCCGGCGCGATCCAAGGCTACCCGGTCGAGCTCGTGAAGGCGCGGACGCAGGACGCCTGGTCGATCGCGAACGCGGAGTATGTCGTGGAAGGCTACATCGACACGACACAGAAGGTGTGGGAGAGCCCGCTCGCCGAGAAGGACGACGCGCAGGGCGTGCATCCGTTCCATCCCGAGTGGTCAGGCTACATGGGCAAGTCGTACCGCACGTACAAGTTCCAGGCGACCGCGATCACCCATCGCGCCGACCGGCCGCTCTACTACGGGCTCATCGTCCACGGGATGGACGAGCATTTCATCGACGGCGTCGTCCGCGAGGCGTGCTTCCTCGAGCTGGCCGAGCGCATCGTACCCGGGCTCTGCATCGACACGCACATCCCCATGGGGATGACCGACTGGGGTGGCGTGATCTTCCAGGTCAAGAAGCGGCGCGCCCGCGACGAGGGCCTGCAGCGCAACATCCTCACGGCCGCGCTCTCGATCTCGCTGGGTGCACGCCTCGGCATCGTCGTCGACGAGGACGTCGACATCTACAACGTCGAGGACGTCCTGTGGGCGCTCACGACCCGCGTGAACCCCAAGGAGGACATCCTCAACATCTGCGAGGGCGGCTTCGGCCAGACCTTCCAGCCCGCGGAGCGCAGCTCGGCCGGCGAGCGCCAGTGGACCCAGAGCAACATCCGCTTCTCGGGCGCCATGGGCATCGACGCGACGCGGCCGTTCATCCACAAGGACGCGTTCGAGCGCGCCCGCTACAACGTCGAGGTCGTCGATCTCGCGAAATTCTACTCGCCCGAGCAGATCCAGAAGGCGAAGGCCGGGCAGCGCGACTACGCCAAGTTCCTTGCCGAGCGAGGGATCTGAGCGCCGCTAGGGCGCGGTGCGCGAGAAGAAGAAGGCCAGCTGATCGTTGCCGCTCGCGAAGTGATACGCGAGCACGACGAGAACCACGCCGATCGCGATCGGCGCCGCCCTGAGCCAGAGCCGCCGGCGTCCGTTGATCGCGGCGCCGATCTGCGGAATCGTCACCAGCACCGGCACCTTGCTGAACGCCCTCAGCTCTTCCGGCGTGCGGAACGATCCATCGAGCTGATCGACGACGACCACCGCCGCGGCGGCGGCGACGAGGGCGAGGCCCACGCCGAGCAGGATGAACAATTGCCGCTGCGGCGCGACCGCCTTCTCCGGGGGCACGGCGGGATCCAGAATTCGAAATTCCTCGCCGACCGCGGCGGTCGTTCTGGGCGGACGCTCGAGCGCAGCGATCTCCGACTTCAGCCGGATGACGTCGGGGTACTGCGCGGTGTACACCTCCTGCATCTGAGCGAGCTCCTGCTTCAGGCGCGTGAGCCGCGCCGCGCTTGCCTGTCGCACACGGATCTTCGCGTTCTCTTCGACGTAGAACGCGGCCAGCGCGTTTGTCGCGCTTGCGGCCGTCTCGGGATCCCGGCATCGAAGGGTGATGGCGAAGGCCACCGTGGTTGGCCGGCCCGCTGCCGACTCCACCCTGACCGGCTTGACCTGGATATCGCGCCGCAACCGCTCGACAGCCGCAGTGTCCCCGCCGTTCGCCCTGAGCTCGGGATAGAGATCGAACGACTCCATGAGCTTCAGGAGCCGGGCCTGACTCAGCACTTCCTGGCCGATGGTCTGCAGCCGGGTCTCGAGCTCCGCGGCGATCAGCGATTTCCCGGTCCCCTCGGTCGTTCCAGGATGCTCGACCAGCACCGTGGCTGTCGCGCGATAGATGTCGGGAAGCGAGGTCGCGACCGTCACGGCTCCTGCGAGGACCACCGCGAACACCATCACCGCCAGCCACGCGTGACGGCCTACGATCGGCAGGATCTTCGGAATCGTCGAGTCGCTCATCGACTGTCGCGAGGTCATCGCAGTCTCAGGGCACGATCAGCGTATCGCCGGGCCGGAGGAAGAACGCCTCCATCGGGCCGCCGGCCACGACCTTGTCGTAGTCGCAGGGGATGCGCGTCACGGTCGCACCGTCCACGCGGACAATCGTCATCTTCGATCGGCGCGCGAAATCGTTGAATCCTCCGGCGAGTGCCAAGGCCTCGAGTACGGTCGTCCGGCTCTTCAGATCGTAGCGGCCCGGCTTTCTCACTTCCCCGATCACCGCGATCTTCAGGCTGTGGATCTCGCGGACGACGACCGAGACCTCTGGCGACGCGATGAATTTGGCCAGCCGCTTCGTGAGGTCGACCTTGAGCTGCTTGGGCGTGAGACCCGCCGCCTGCACATCGTCGAGCAACGGCAGCGAGATCATGCCGTCGGGCCGGACCGGTACCGTCCGGCTGATCACCGTGTTGTTCCACACGGTGATGTCGAGGATGTCCTCGGCGCCTATCGTGTAGCCGCTCGGCGGTGCCGCGGGCCCGGCAATCGCGTGTCCGGCCCCGAGCCCCAGCGCGACGGCAACCGCTACGACCGCCCATCGCGTGAACATCGCTCGCCCTCCGAGAAGCGTCGTTACTGACTCATGAATCCGTCTTGGTGACGGTAAAGCCACGATAGGGGTGGAACCCGCGAACCTCCACCCGGAGATTCCCGGATACGTCCTCGGAAATACCCGGAAAAGTCGAGCCTTTCTGTCCAGAAATTCGCCGGCGGGATCGACAGAACCATGAGTGCTGACGCGTACAGGCGCCTTGACGGCATGGTCCGCGCCGGAGCAGTATCGCTCACGGCGGGCCGGCAGGAGCGACCGTTCCCGCCCATGGAAGGGAGAGCCATGGACTTCGGCATCTTCACGGAGCAGATACGGCGCGGGAGCAGTCAGGGCCAGTGGTTCAGCGAGCTGCTCGACCTGGCCGACGCCGGCGAGCAATGGGGGCTCGACGTCGTGTGGCTGGCGGAGATGCTCGTCAACCCCGCGCGCTCGGTGCTGTCGGCGCCGCTCTTGGTGGCCAGCTGGATCGTCGCCCGGACGAAGCGGCTGCGCGTCGGAACGGCTGTGCAGCTCTTGCCGCTGAACCATCCGCTCCGCGTGGCCGGCGAGGTGGCGACGCTTGATCACTTGAGCCACGGTCGATTCGACTTCGGGATCGGCCGCAGCGGCGGTCCGCGCGCCTACGACGCGCTCGGCGTGCCGTACGAGGAGAGCCAGGCGCGCTTCTTCGAGGCGCTCGAGATCATTTTGAAGGCGTGGAAGGGCGAGCCCTTCAGCTACGAGGGCAAGTTCTATCGCTTCCGCGACACGATCGTCACGCCGCGGCCGTATCAGCAGCCGCATCCGCCGGTGCGGATGGCTGCGACGACCGCCGAGACGTTTCCGCACGTGGGCCGGATGGGCTTGCCGATTTTCGTCGGGCTACGCGGCATGGCCACGCCCGACCTTGCCGTGCACGTGAAGCGCTATCGCGAAGCCTGGCGAGAGGCCGGGCATCCCGGCAACGGCGACGTGTGCCTGCGAATCCCCGTCTACGCGGCGCCCACCGAGCAAGCCGCGCTGCAGGAGCCGGAAGAGACGATCATGTACTACTTCCAGCGGCAGGCGGACCTGACCACCGCGCCGCTCGGGCGCGCCGGCACCGGCCCGGTCGAGCGACGCGTCAACCAGGCCAAGACGCTCTCGGCGCTCTCCTATCCTGAGATCCTCGAGACCAAGGTCGCGTTCGGCACGGGCCCGGCGCTCGTGGATCGGTTCAAGCAGCTGCGCGAAGAGCTGAGTCTCAACGGCGTCGCGGCCGAGCTGAACCCGGGCGGCCTCTTGCCGATGGAACAGGAAAAGCGCAGTCTCCAGATTCTCACCCAGCAAGTGCTGCCCGCGTTCAAATAGGAGCGCTCCATGGCCACACGCGACAACGGCGCCACGAAGTTCGAGACCGTGCGCTACGAGCCGAAGGGCGCGATCTGCCACATCATCCTCAATCGCCCGGAGAAGCTGAACGCCGCGAACGATCAGCTAGTCGAAGAGGTCAACGACGCGCTCTTCGAGTTCGACGCCGACCCCGAGCTAAAGGTCGCGATCGTCAGCGGCGCCGGCCGCGCCTTCTGCTCCGGCGCCGACGTGCGCCAGCGCCAGCTGCGAACGCGCGACGAGCTACGACGACTCGGTGGGCCTGCCGGCCGGCGCTCCCGCGAGAACGGTCTCGCTGACACCGTCAACTGGAAGCCGGTGATCGCCGCCGTGCACGGCTACGCGCTCGGGCTCGGCTACTCGCTCTCGCAGTCCTGCGATCTCGTGGTCGCTGCCGCCGGGACGAAATTCCAGATCCGCGAGGTGCAGCGCGGCCTGGCCAGCGGCCAGCACTGGGTCGCGACGTGGTTCTGGACGGGCAGCCGCTTCGCGAACGAGGTCGCGCTGACGGGTCGCATGTTCACTGCCGAGGAGGGGCTGCAGCACGGCATGGTGAACCGCGTGGTGCCCGAGGCTCAGCTTCTCTCGGCCGCCGAGGCGCTCGCGGCGGAGATTCTCGAGAACCCACCGCTGTCCGTGCGCGCCAATGTTCGCGTCATGCGGTGGTTCGTGAACGAGATGCAGCGGCAGTCTCGCTACTACACCCAGGGACTTGGTCTGCATCTCAGCGAGGACTTTCAGGAGTCGGCTCGGGCGTTCATCGAGAAGCGCAAGCCTAAATTCCAAGGACGCTAGCTCGGAGACGGAGTGCGGCGGGTCGGGGGCAGGGGCTCGCGAGGGCTCCGTCACCCGTTCGCCCGAATCGCCGTTCTTCGAGCGGCGGGCGGGACGAAGGGGTCCCACTTCGCCCTCGCCGATCCCCCGCCCCCGACCCACCGCACTCTGTCTCCGCGCGTGTCGGCTTAGGTCGCGCGGCTAGTCGGTGAACTGGGAGGCGCGCCAGCGTAGGGCGGCGCCGAGACCTTCCTTTTCGCGGATCTCGTCGAATTTCAGGCCGACTTCGGTGCGGGCTGCGTAGACGGCGGCGAGGATGTCGAGGCCGGCGTTGATCGCGTTGCGGAAGCCGGCCGACTCGGCGCCGCGATTGATCGCAAGCTTGGTGCCGGCCAGTGCCTCCGGCGAGATCAGCGACATGCGGCGCGCGAACTTCAAGGTCGCCGGCGCGAGCTCGGCGCGCGGCACGACGCGGTTCACCATGCCGTACTGGAGTGCGGTCTGAGCGTCGATCGGGTCGCCGAAGAACAGAAGCTCGCGAGCGCGCTTGAGGCCGATCACGAACGGCATGACGAGCGCCGGGCCGACGTTGGAGAAGCGGATTTCCGGCTCGCCGAATAGCGCATCGTCCGCCGCGATCGTGAGATCGCACATCATCGCCAGCTCGCAGCCGCCGCCGAGGCAGTGGCCCTGGACGGACGCGATCACCGGCTTCTTCATCTCCCAGGGCGTCATCTCCAGATGCACGTCGTCGGTGAGCGACTCGTGCCACGCGAGCGCGTTGCCGCGACGGGCGGCGCGCGCCGGGTTGGGCGAGATGTCGTAGCCGGCGCAGAAGCTGCGGCCCTCGGCGCGGAGGATGACGACGCTCGTCGCGGGATCGCGATCGGCCTCGTGGAAACGCTCCACGAGCAGCTTCTTCAGCTCGGGGCTGATCGCGTTCAGCTTGTCGGGCCGGTTGAGCGAGACGATGCCGACGCGGCCGTCGGCGGCGTAGGTCACGACTGGTGCGGTCATGGCGGGCTCCTCAGGGATCCGACGGCGTCGGAATCACGAGCGAGATGCGGTTCTTGCCGGCAATGTGCGCGTACTCGACGCGCTCGGCGATCGCGGCCACCAGCGCAACACCCAGTCCGCCGACCGGACGGTCCTCGACGCCGAGCGCTTCGTCGGGCACACCAACGCGGGCGAACGGATCGAACGGGCGAGCGGTGTCTTCGTACGTGAGCACGATCGCGCTGGGCTGGATCTGGAAGGCGAGATACACGGGCGACTCGGTGTCGGCGCCGTGGCCGTGGACGACTGTGTTCGTGAACAACTCCTCGACGAGCAAGGTGAGCCGCAGGCACGCCTTGCGCGGCACCCCGTTCGCGGCGCAGATGTCGGCGATGAACTCCGCCACCGCTGGTAGGGTGTCCCGACGAGCCGGGAAGGTTCTGTTGTGGTTTCCGGTAACGCCGTCGTGGGTCGTGGAAGCCTCCGGATCTCAGGCGATGTCGCGACCGACTCGGCTACTATATATACATCGGGTTGCGCGTCGGGCGGCTGTGCATTCCGGAATCCGGCCCGGCGATTGAGGAGGACACTTATGAAATCCCGCGTCATTGCTTTGATGCTGCCGATGGTTCTGGCCCTTGGTGTCGCCGTCGCTGCCGCCGAGGACGCCGGACAGATCAAGACTTCCAAGGGCGCAGCGCAGATCGAGCGCGCCGGCAAGAAGCTCCCCGCCAACGTCGGCCAGGTCGTGCAGCAGGGCGACCTCGTGATCACGGGCGCCGACGGCTCGGTCGGCATCACGTTCCGCGACAGCAGCCTCGTCTCGATCGGCCCGGACAGTGTGCTTGCGATCGATCGCTTCGTCTTCGATTCGACGACCCATCAGGGCAACTTCGACGCCTCGCTGAAGCAGGGCACCCTGGCGGTCGTGTCCGGCAAGCTGGCCAAGCAGTCGCCCGAAGCCATGAAGGTGAAGACGCCGGCGGCGATTCTCGGCGTGCGTGGAACCGAGTTCCTTGTCCGCACCGGCCCCGTGAAAGACTGATCCCCCTGCCTGCCCGCGCGCGACATCTCGTCTGGCTGGCGCCGCTCGCACTGACCGCTCTCGCGGGCTGCGCCAGCCGCAACGATCTCTACGTCTTGCTGCCCGGCAAGGACGGCAAGACCGGCGCCCTCGTCGTCGAGAGCGAGGGGCAGAAACAGACGCTCGATAAGCCGTACGCCGCGGCGCGCGTGAAGAACGTGGGCAGCGTGGATGGCGTCACGAGCTCCGAAGCCGCGGTGAAGCAAGATTTCGGTCCGGCGCTCGACGCACAGCCGAAGAGGCCGGTGTCGTTCTTCCTGTACTTTCTCGCCGACACTGATGAGTTCGCGCCGGAGTCCAAGGCGCTGGTCAATCAGATCTTCGCCGAGATCGCCCGGCGGCCGGCTCCGGAAATCGCGATCATCGGCCACACCGATCGCGTCGGCGCCCAGGCCTACAACGACGCGCTCTCGCTCCGTCGCGCCGAGCGGTGCCGCGACGAGCTCCTGAAGCTCGGAATACCAAAAGTTAGGATCACGGTTGCCGGCCGTGGCGAGCGTGAGCCCGAGGTACCGACCGCGGACGAAGTCGCCGAGCCGCGGAACCGGCGCGTCGAAATCAGCGTCCGCTAGGCCCCTTCCAGCGCAGCACCAGAATCGCCAGGTCGTCGGACTGCTCGACGCCGTCGGCGAACCGGCTGACCTCGAGACGGATCGCTTCGCCCACCTCCGCGGCGGTCACCGCACGGCCGACCTTCTCCAGTAACGCCTCGAACCGGCTGCGTCCGTACGCCTCGGCCTTTGGACTCATCGCCTCCAGGACGCCGTCCGTCACCAGGCACACCGTGTCTCCCGGGGCCAGACGGCGCGTGCTCGCGTCGTAGGGAAAGCGCTCGATGGCGCAGAGCGGCGGGCCGCCGCCCTCCATGAGCTTGACCAGCGGACGGTCGCCGTTGGGCAGCACGTAGGGTGGCTCGTGGCCGGCGTTGGAGTATTCGAGCAGTCCGGTCTGTAAGTTCAGGACTCCCGCCAGCATCGTCACGAAGAGCCCTTCGCTGTTGTCCCGCGAGATCTCGTCGTGCGCTTCGCGCATGATCGCGTCGACCGGACCGGCCTCCCGCAGCGCGGCACTCTTGTAGAGGGCCTTGCTCACGGCCATGAAGAGGCTTCCCGGCAATCCCTTGCCTGAGACGTCGCCGATGAGGAAGAACAGACGGTCGTGGTCGAGCGCGAAGAAGTCGTAGAGGTCGCCGCCCACCTCGCGCGCGGGCTCGAGAAGCGCGTAGAGATCGAGCCGCGTGTCACCGGGAAACGCGGCCGTCGCATCCGGCAGGCTGCCCATCTGGATCCGACGCGCCGCTTCGAGCTCGCCCGCGAGGCGAGCGGCCTGCTCGCGCTGCTGCTCGACCTGGCGACGCAGCGACTGGCGCTGGCCTTCGGTCTCGGCCAAGGTGACGACCAGCATCGCGGTGAACATCACGCCGAGCGCCAGTGACGGCGACGCGGCGTCGAACAGCATCCCGCCCTTGAAGTAGAACAGCGCGCCCGCGGCCACGATGCCGGCCACTATCGCCAGGTACACCGCCACCGAGATCGCCGGCGACGATCGTGGCATCAGCCAGATCAGCACGAGGCCGCCGCCGAGCAGCGCGCCGGCCTCGGCCCACGCGACCGCGCGCGGCCGCGAGAGCAGATCGGCGTCGAAGATGTTCTCGAGCAGCTGGGCGTGAATCTCGACGCCGGGCATCCGGTCCACGACCGGCGTCGCCTGATAGTCGGACAGACCGAGCGCGGTGACGCCGATCAGCACCAGCTTGCGCTCGAGCTGCTGCGGGTCGATCTTTCCGGCGAGAACGTCCGACGCCGAGATGAAGCGCGCCGGGTCGGGACGCGCAAAGTGCACGCGGACGCTGCCGTCGGGCTCGGTCGGAATGAACAGCTCGCCCACGCCGACGGCCTCGACGCCACGCGCACCGCTGCGCACGGTCAGCAGCCGCTCGCCGGTCGCAACGCGGAGGATCTCGATCCCGAACGACGGCACCAGCGCGTCGCCGACGGCGGCGACCAGCGGCATGCGCCGCACCACGCCGCGCTCGGTGTCGACGCTCAGGAGTCCATGGCCCTTGGCGACCCGGTCGATCTCCTCGGCGCTGTGCAAGGTGGCCTCGAAGCGCCGCACACGCGCCTTCGGGTCGCTGCCGACGATCCTGAACGGCACGCGTCGCACGTGGCCGCGCGCCTCCGGCACCTGCGCCTCCAGCCCCGCGATTCCGAGCACGATCGGCGACGCCTGCAGCGTGCGCGCCAGGACCGCATCGTTGCTCGGCAGGCGCGACAGCCGCTGGATCAGCTCGTCGCCCATTCCCGGCACGAACTCCGGCAGCCGGCCGGGCGAGAGTCGATCGGCCTCGGGCATCACGATGTCGATGCCGATCGCGGCCGGGCCGGCCTTCGATACGCGAGCGATCAGCTCGGCAAGCCAGGTTCTCGGCCACGGCCACTGCCCGTGCAGGCGAAGACTCTCGTCGTCGATCGCGACGATCACGGCGGGCGCCGAGTGACGCGCGCGAGGAGCCCACTTCTGATACGCGTCGAAGGCAGCGAGCCGCACGAGGCTCAACCCGAACAGCTCGGGGGCCAGCACGATCGCCAGGAGCAGAGCGAGGAGCGCGACGCCGAGCGGCTTACCCCGACTCCCGCAAAGGACACGAACCCAGCGTCGTTCCGACCAGTGCATTGCGGCTCAGGCCGGAAGACTCAGAGGCTGATCTCCATGCCGTCGTAGGCCGCCAGGATCTCGACCCGCCGTTCGGCGCGGGTGATCTCCTCGAGCCGCCGCGTCTCGGCGAGGAGCGCGGCGATTCGCTCGTCGTCGGATACGGGCTCGTGGTGGTAGAGACACAGACGCTTGGCGCCCGCCATCTGGCAGAGCTCGAGCCCGACGACGTTGCTCGAATGGCCCCAGTCCTCCTTGATGGAGGTGGCCTCGGCCAGCGAGTACTGCGAGTCGAAGATCACGAGGTCGGCGTCGCGAAAGAACTCCGCGAACGCCTTGATCTCCGTCAGGTCGTCCTGCTTGTGCTCGGCATCCGTCGAATACACGACCACCTTGTCGCCCATCTGGAACCGATAGCCGTACGAGTCGCCGCCGTGGCGCTGGAGCTTGGGCCGCACGCGCAGGCCGGCAATCTCGTACTCGCGCTCGGGCTCGAGCCGCACGAACTCGATCGTGGCCGGCAGGCGCGTGAAATCGACCGGAAACGTCGGCGCGGCGTGCTGACTGCGAAAGGCTTCCTCGAGATCGTCGTGGCAGCCGTAGATCCGGATGTGGTTGCCGGCCGTGTAGACCGGCATGAAGAACGGAAAGCCCATGATGTGATCCCAGTGGGCGTGCGACATGAACGCGTGGAAGCGCTGGCCCGACGGTCCGCGCGTGGCGAGCACCTCGTTGCCGAAGACACGGGCGCCAGAGCCCAGGTCGCAGAGCACGAAATCACGCTGGCCGGTGATGATCTCCACGCAGGAGGAGTTGCCGCCGAACGTGTGGGAGACCGCGAAGTCGAGCTCGCGCTCCAGAAAGGCCGCGGCCTGCTCAGGCGTCTCGAGTCGACGACCGGAGGCGCGCATCAGCGCCGAGATCAGCTTGCGCCGCACCTCGGCCGACGTCATGGCGACCGGGATCGATCCGCGCGTGCCCCAGAACTTGACCCTCAAGGGTCGGTCAGGCGGCATCGAATGCCGTCAGCGCCTTTGGCGAGAGCCGGGCGAGCCCCTCCCGGACCGACGGGAACACGTCGAGAACCATCGTGAAACGGCTGATGTCGAAGATCTCGCGCACGGCCGGCTGGAGTGCGGCCACCCCGAGCGAGCCGCGCTGGGCCTTGGCCTGCTTGGAAGCCAGCATGAGCACCCGCAGCCCGACGCTGCTGATGTACTCGACCCCGCCGAAATCGAGGATCACGCGATCCTGGCCCTCGGCGCAACGTGCCATGTGAGGGGCGAGAGCGGTCTTGAAGTCCTCCGAGGTCGAATGGTCGATCCGGCCCACCGGGGACAACACCACCGTGTCGACGTAGCGCTTCGGCGTCAGCTCCATGTCAGCTCCATGGAAATGGCCTAACTGAGCAGGATTCAATGCTATCACCCGCCCCGACGGAACCTGGCATCCTGCCTCCCGGCTTGCCCGCGGGTTGACCCGACCGGCCGCCGCAGCGCAATATCGCCCGGGCGGCGCGGGCTTGGCTGCCATCGAGGGTACATGAACGAAGCCTTGAGCGACGTCACGGTTCTGGACCTGGGCCAGGTCATCGCGATGCCCTTTTGCACGATGCTCCTGGCCGACATGGGCGCCCGGGTCATCAAGGTCGAGTCCCGGGACCGCGGCCGGGAGCGCATGTCGCTGGGCATCAAGCGTAAGCGCGGCGGCGGCGAGGAGCGAGTGCCGGCCGCGCAGTACCGGGACCGGAACAAGCTCGGTATCACCCTCGAGCTCAAAACTCCGCGCGGCGTCGAGCTTTTCAAGGAGCTGGTTCGCCGCTCGGACGTCGTGACCGAGAACTTCAGCGTGGGCACCCTGGAGCGCCTCGGGCTAGGCTACGAGGCGCTGAAGCGGGAGAAGCCCGACATCGTCTACGCATCGATCACCGCATTCGGCCAGCACGGGCCCTATGCCGCCCAGCGCGGCTACGACATGCTCGCCCAGGCCATCAGCGGCTACATGAGCATCACGGGCTTTCCCGACGGGCCGCCGACCCGCTCGGGACAGTCGATCTCCGACTACTACGCCGGCATGCTCTGCGCCTTCAGCATCGTGTCGGCCCTGCACTACAGAAATCGCACCGGCCAGGGCCAGCACATCGATCTGGCGCTCCTGGACAGCCTGATCATCGCGCTCGACAACCTCGGCGAGCGCTACACGGTCGGCGGCGAGGTCCTCACGCGCGCGGGCAACGTCTCGTTTGGCGGCTCGAGCTCGGGCATCTATCCGACGACCGACGGCCACGTCGCGATCGCCGCCGGCGCCAGCGACGCCGTCTGGCGCCGGTTCTGCGAGATCATCGACCGCGGCGATCTGACGCGCGACGCCGGCTTCGCGACCGCCGCGGCCCGGCGCGACCGGCGCGATCAGGTCGCGGCGATCATCCAGGGCTGGACCGGCAAGCGAACGAAGTCAGAGGTCGTCGAGACGCTCGCCAACGGCGGCGTGCCCGCCGCGCCGGTCAACAACGTCGCCGAGATGGTCGCCGATCCTCAGGTGCAGGCGCGCGAGATGTTCATCGAGCGCGACCATCCGACCTACGGCCGCGTGAAGACCACGGGCACCCCGCTCAAGCTCTCCGAAACTCCCGGCCGCGTAAAATGGCTCGCCCCCAACCCCGGCGAGCACAACGAAGCAGTCTTCGTCGACCTCCTCGGCTACTCCAAAGCCGACCTAGCCCGCTGGACCACCGAAGGCGTGATCTAGCCAAGCAACACGAAGATCGGCCCGGTGAATGCGCGTCGCTTCAACGCTTTGAAGCGAGTGACCTGAGGAAAAGCGAGAGCGGGCGCGGACGCGGGGTGAGCGGGAGTGGGGAGGGGTCGAAGGGACCCGTTCCCTC
>Ga0209382_10002773_pt1 | contig 24957 bp, 21 predicted proteins | sample SoiMetdeltSBSDD5_FD_187599 | JGI IMG/M metagenome (GOLD analysis project Ga0209382, IMG submission 187599) | Bulk soil microbial communities from a Populus tree surrounding site in Tennessee, USA - Soil MetaG P. deltoides SBSDD5 (SPAdes) (version 2) | ecosystem: Environmental > Terrestrial >... | reverse complement strand
TCATCACCGCACTCGGCACGGGCATCGGCGCCGATGACTTCGATCTCTCGAAGCTGCGCTATCACCGCGTGATCGTCATGACCGACGCGGACGTCGACGGCTCGCACATTCGCACGCTGCTGCTGACGTTCTTCTATCGCCAGATGCCGCAGCTCATCGAGAACGGGCACATCTACATCGCGCAGCCGCCGCTCTACAAACTGAAGAAGGGCAAGACCGAGCATTACCTCAAGGACGAAGCGGAGCTCAATGCGATGCTGCTGAAGCAGGCGCTGGAAGACGCAGAGCTCTACGGCGATCCGGCGCAGCCGCCGATGGTAGGTAGCGCGCTGGAAACGCTCGCGAAGCGCTGGATGGAGGTCGCTGCGATCCTGCGGCGCTCGTCGCGTCGTTACGATCAGCGCGTGCTCGAGCAGCTGCTCTACATGCCTGAGGTGACGCTCGCGGATCACGATCGCATCGACTGGTTGACGCAGTGGGGCCGCACGCTCGAAGCGCAGCTCAACGCGCAGGATGACTCGTCGCGGCGCTATCGGGTTCGTGCGATGGGGACGACGGATGGCGGCACGCCGCCGCGACTACTCGTCGCACGCACGGAGCACGGCACGACGACGGAGAAACACATCCATCGCGAGTTCTTCGAGTCGGCCGAGTACCGTCGCCTCGCCGAGCTCGGCAAGACGCTGGCTGGTCTGCTGCAGCCGGGCGCGTATGTGGTGAAGGGCGACCAGCGCCAGGACGTCAGCAGCTTCAAGCAGACGATCGATTGGCTGCTCGAACAGGCGCGGCGCGGTCAGCTGATTCAGCGCTACAAAGGTCTGGGCGAAATGAATCCGGAGCAGCTCTGGGACACCACGATCAACCCAGCCACGCGGCGGTTGATTCAGGTGCGTATCGAAGACGCGCTCGCGGCGAACGACATCTTCGCGACGCTGATGGGCGATCAAGTGGAGCCGCGGCGCGAGTTCATCGAGAAGAACGCGCTGGCAGTCGCCAACCTCGATATTTAATTTTTGGAAACGATCAGGACGATCTGCAGTCGTCGCAGCCGCTGATCGCAAAGTTTATGTTGATTGCTTGGGCGCGAGCGCGGCGATCTGATATTCGATCCACGCCCGAACCTCTTCGTTGAGCTCGCGCGGATCGCGCCCGGCCGCTTCGATCGGCGGGCCGATCACGACGCGAATGACGCCGGGCTTCTTCACCCAGCCGCGTCGCGGCCAGTAGTAACCGGCGTTGTGCGCGACGGGCACGATCTTGCAGCCCGCGCGTGAAGCGAGCAGCGCGCCGCTGACTCCGTACTTGCGTGTCTCGCCGACGGCCACGCGAGTGCCTTCAGGGAAGACCAGGATCCACAGGCCTTCGCGCAGCCGCTGCGTTCCTTGCTCGATCACTTGCGTCACGGCCGCTGCGCCGGCTTTGCGATCGATCGCGATCGGCTTCAGGCAGTGCACCGCCCAGCCGACCAACGGGATCCACATCAGCTCGCGCTTCAGCACCCAGGACTGCGGCGGAAAGACCGCGGCCTGCGCGATCGTTTCCCACGCCGAGGAATGCTTCCACATCGAGACGTGCGTGCCGGGTGGAATGTGCTCTCGGCCTTCGACCGTGTGGCTCAAGCCGCAGAGCGTCTTCAACAGCCACAGATGTGTGCGGGCCCACGAGCGCGCGACGCCGTACAACTTGTGACTCGGTAGCCAGCCCAGCGCGAGGACTGCCACAGCGTAGAGCAACGTGCCGATGAACAGGCACGTCGTGAACAGCACGGACCGCAGCAGCTGCACTCAGGTCTCCGCTCAGCCAGGCAGACGCGACAGGTCCGCGAACTGCAGGAACAGCCCGCGTAGCCGGAGCAGCAGACCTAGCCGGTTCGCGCGAACTTCCGCGTCTTCCGCCATCACCATCACCGAATCGAAGAAGCGATCGACGTCATCGCGCAGGCTCGCGAGTTGCGTGAGTGCCTGGCCGTATTCGCGGCGCGCGAACAGCGGATTCACTGCACGCTCCATCGACAGCACGTGCTCGAACAATTGCCGCTCGGCGCCGTCCTGCAGCCGGCTCGTATCGACCGCACCGGTGAGGTCGCCCGGCGCCTTGCGCAGGATGTTCACGATGCGCTTGTTCGCGGCCGCCAGGCTCTCGGCTTCGGACATCTTCAGGAAGCGCTCGAGCGCGCGCAGCCGCAGGTCCATATCGAGAACCGACTGCGTGCGGCTCGCCACCACCGCATCGAACATCTCCGTCGTGACTGCGCGTGCGCCGTCACCTTCCAGATAGGAGCTGCGCAAGCGCTCGACGAGGTAGTTCCAGACTTCATCGACGACTTCGGGTTTCTTCTCCACCGGCTGCGCGGCGACCGCGCTTTCGACGAGCTGACGCAGATCGAGATCGAGCTGCCGTTCCAGAATCGTCCGCAGTACGCCGAGCGCCGCGCGGCGCAACCCGAACGGATCGCGCGTGCCGCTTGGTTTCTGGCCGATGGCGAAGATGCCCGCCAACGTGTCGAGCTTGTCCGCAAGCGAGAGCACGATTCCGGTGCGCGTCTCGGGAATGCGATCGCCCGCGAAGCGAGGCCAGTACTGTTCCTCGAGCGCGGCGCTGACTTCCGACGGCTCGCCGTCGGCGGCAGCGTAGTACTTGCCCATGAGTCCCTGCAGCTCGGGGAACTCGCCGACCATCAGCGTCAGCAGGTCGCACTTGCTCAATTCAGCGGCGCGGCGCGCCAGCGCCGCATCTGCACCCAGCGACTCGGCGATGCGCACGGCGAGTCGTCCGACGCGTTCGGTCTTGTCATGCAGCGAGCCGAGCTTGGCTTGGAACGTCACGCTCTTCAGCAGCGCGCGCCGGTTTTCGAGCCGCTCGCGTCGATCGCTGTCCCAGAAAAATGCCGCGTCAGCAAGCCGCGGCCGCACGACGCGCTCGTTGCCGTCGCGCACTTTGTCCGGATCGCGGCTCTCGATATTGGCGACTGCGATGAACTCGTTGCGCAACTTCCCTTGCGCGTCGCGCACGGGGAAATAGCGCTGGTGATCCTGCATGGTCGCGATCGGTACTTCTTGGGGTAGCTGCAGATAGCGCTCGTCGAAGCGACCCAGCAACGGCACCGGCCATTCGACGAGTGCCGTAACTTCGTCGAGCAGTGCTTCCTCGACAACTGCAGCACCGCCGTTCTTTTGCGCCAATGCCACGGCGCCACTGCGTATGCGTTCGCGGCGCTCGGCAACGTCTGCCACGACGTGCGCCTTCTTCAGCGTTGCGACGTACTTTGCCGGACTCGCAATGGGCAGCGGCGCCGGCGAGTGAAAGCGATGCCCACGAGATTCGTTGCCCGCACGCACGCCAAGAAGCTCGCACTCGACGACGGTCGTGCCGAAGAGCATGACTGCCCAATGCACGGGCCTGACGAACTCTGCATCGCCGGCGCCCCAACGCATGCGCTTCGCGATCGGTAGCGCGTCGAGCGACGCCTTGACGATGCCCGGCAAAAGCGCGGTCGTCGGCTCACCCTTCTTGGTGCCGACGAACATCAGCACGCGACCCTTCGGTCCGTCGACTTGTTGCAGCTCCTCGACACTGACGCCGCAAGACGCCGCGAATCCAGCCGCGGCCTTCGTCGGCTGACCGCTCGCGTCGAATGCGTTCGCGACCGCGGGTCCTTGCCGTTTGATCTCCTGGTCGGGCTGCCGTTCTGCCAAGCCGTGAACGCGCACAGCGAGGCGACGCGGCGTTGCGAACCACTCGATCTCGGCGTGTGCGACGGCAGCCGCGGTGAGACCTTTCTCTATGCCGTCGGCGAGCGCACGCGCGAGCGTGAAGAGAGACTTCGGCGGTAGCTCCTCGGTGCCGAGCTCGAACAGAAAGTCGCGCTTAGCCATGCGCTCGCGCCCCCGCCGCGGCGCTCTTGAGCATCGGGAAGCCCAGCGCTTCGCGGCTCGCGTAGTAGGCTTTGGCGACCGCCTTCGCAAGCTCGCGCACACGCAGGATGAAACGCTGGCGCTCGGTGACCGAGATTGCCTTGCGCGCATCGAGCAGATTGAAGGCGTGCGAAGTCTTCAGCATCTGCTCGTAGGCCGGCAGTGCCAGCCCGCTCGCGAGCAGCGCGCGGCAATTGGCCTCGTGCTCATCGAAGTGCCGCAACAACTGCGCGATGTCGGCCAGCTCGAAGTTGTACTTCGACTGCTCGACTTCATTCTGGTGATAGACGTCGCCGTAGGTCACCCGGCCGAGCGGACCGTCGGCCCACAAGACGTCGTACATGCTCTCGACGCCTTGCAGATACATCGCGAGCCGCTCCAGACCGTAGGTGATCTCGCCCATCACCGGCCGGCAGTCGAGCCCGCCCACCTGCTGGAAGTAGGTGAACTGGGTGACCTCCATGCCGTTCAGCCAGATCTCCCAGCCGAGGCCCCAGGCGCCCAGCGTCGGCGACTCCCAATTGTCCTCGACCAGCCGGACGTCGTGCGTCAGCAGATCGAAGCCGAGCGCCGCCAGCGAGCCGAGGTACAGGTCGATGATGTTCAGCGGCGAAGGTTTGAGCACGACCTGGAATTGATAGTAGTGCTGCCCGCGGAACGGGTTCTCGCCGTAGCGGCCGTCGGTGGGCCGCCGCGAGGGCTGCACGTAGGCCGCGCTCCACGGCTCGGGACCGACGGCGCGCAGCAGCGTGGCGGTGTGGAACGTGCCGGCGCCCATCTCCATGTCGTAGGGCTGCAGGATGACGCAGCCCTGCTTCGACCAGTACGCCTGCAGGGCGAAGATCAGATCCTGAAAAGTCCTGGGCGGGGCGACGGCTTTCGGTGCGGCCATGCGTCTGTCCGAGCGAAAAGGCGCGGGAGTATAGCGAGAGAGGCGCTCGACCCGCTTGTCAAAGCGTGCCTGCACAGTAATAGTGCGCCCCGGCTCGTGCCACGCCCCGCGACGGCGCGGCTCGCGAGCTGGCGGGAATACGACTGACGCTGGATCAACCGCTTGCGCCACCACAGTGCAGTGGCACAGATCCTGCAAATTGGCGAGCCCAGACTCAATAACCACCGGCATCGCAGCGGCGAGCGGCCGGTGATCATCAATTTCGCCGCCAACCGGAGGAAGACTCATGACGACGCCCGCTGAAGTCCTCAGCATGTTGAAGGAGAAGGAGGTCAAGTTCGTGGACCTGCGCTTCACGGACACACGCGGCAAGGAACAGCACGTCACTGTGCCCTCGCACACGCTCGACAGTGCCTTTTTCGACGACGGCAAAATGTTCGACGGCTCGTCGATCGCCGGCTGGAAGGGGATCAACGAGTCGGACATGGTGCTGATGCCGGACTCTTCCACAGCGGTGCTCGATCCGTTCTTCGAAGAGACCACGCTGATCCTGCGCTGCGACGTGCTCGAGCCCTCGACGATGCAGGGCTACGAACGCGACCCGCGCTCGCTGGCGAAGCGCGCCGAGGCCTATCTCAAGTCCACCGGCATCGGCGACCGTGCGCTGTTCGGCCCGGAGAACGAATTCTTCATCTTCGACAACGTGCGCTTCGGCACGACCATGCAGGGCTCGTTCTTCGAGATCGAGTCGATCGAGGCGGCGTGGAGCTCCGGCAAGAGCTACGAGGAAGGCAACAAGGCGCACCGTCCGGGCGTGAAAGGCGGCTATTTTCCCGTGCCCCCGGTCGATTCATTCCAGGATCTGCGTTCGGCCATGTGTCTGGCGTTGGAAGAGCTGGGCATGAAGGCGGAAGTGCATCACCACGAAGTCGCGACGGCCGGCCAGTGCGAGATCGGCGTCAACGCCAACACTCTCGTGCGCAAGGCCGATGGAGTGCAGATGCTGAAATACGCCCTGCACAACGTCGCGCACGCTTACGGCAAGACCGTGACGTTCATGCCGAAGCCGATCGTCGGCGACAACGGCAACGGCATGCACGTGCACCAGTCGATCTCGAAGGACGGCAAGCCGCTGTTCGCGGGCGACAAGTACGCGGGCCTGTCGGACCTCGCGCTCTACTACATCGGCGGCATCATCAAGCACGCGAAGGCGATCAACGCATTCACGAACGCGGCCACCAACAGCTACAAGCGGCTGGTGCCGGGCTTCGAAGCTCCGGTGATGCTCGCCTACTCGGCGCGCAACCGCTCCGCTTCGATCCGCATTCCGTGGGTCGCGAACCCGAAGGGTCGCCGCATCGAAGTGCGCTTCCCGGACTCGACCGCGAATCCTTATCTCGGCTTCGCGGCGATGCTGATGGCGGGCATCGACGGCATCCAGAACAAGATCCATCCGGGCGATCCCGCGGACAAGGACTTGTACGACCTGCCGCCGGAAGAAGCCAAGCACATTCCGGAAGTCTGCTACTCGCTGGAGCAGGCGCTGCAGTCGCTGGACGCGGATCGCGGCTTCCTCAAGGCGGGCGGTGTGTTTACCGACGATGTGATCGATGCGTACATCGCGCTCAAGATGCAGGAAGTGACCAAGGTGCGCATGTCGACACATCCGCTCGAGTTCGAGTTGTACTACAGCGTGTGAACTATGCGGCATGCCGGGTCCTCCGGCTCGGCATGCAGCGCACGCGGTAGCCTGCGGTGACGGCGGTCACACTCGCCGTCACCGTTTTTGTCAGCTATAGGCGAAGCGGCTATGCTCTGGCCTCATGCGTACGGCGCTCCTGCTACTGCTCGCGCTCGCGGCTCCGGTCCTGTCCAGCACCGCTGCGGCCACCGACGTGTGGAAGTGGGTGGACGAGAAGGGCGTCACTCACTATTCGGACCAGCCCGTGGCCGGTGCCACCAAGATCGAAGTGCGCACGGGCAATGTGGTCGATACCAGCTCCACGAGCACGAGTGCCAGCAGCCCGGCAGCGAGCCCAAGCGCGCAAGCCGCCGCTCCGGCCTATCGCAATTTCGAGATCTGGCGACCGGAGCCGGACCAGTCGATCATCAATACGGGTGGTCAAGTCAACGTCGAGATCCGCGTCGAGCCGTCGGTGCTGCCGCTGCACCAGCTCACTCTCTATCTCGACGGCAAGCTGGTGACGGGCTTTCCGCGGAATACGCTCAGCTATGGGCTGAGCGATGTGTCTCGCGGCGCGCACAGCGTCAGCGCAGTGATCATGGACCAGTACAGCAAGACGATCCTCGAATCGCCGACGGTCGTGTTCCACGTGCGCCAGGAATCGGTCGCGCAGCCGCCGGTCGGTCCATCACTGCGGCCGCCGCCGCCGAAGCCGACGCCGCGTGGCGCCGCCGCGAACAAGGTCCTGACACAGCAGCCGACCTACGGTGCCTTGAACGGCGGGACTCCGGTCATCGATCCGGCGACCAACCTCCCGGTCGCCACGAAGCCCGCGCGGAAACCCGGCAAACCCTGAGACTCAGGCGGCAGCCTGAAGCGCGGAGGTGCGGCTAGCGATGGCCGCGCTGCCCTCGTCTTTTGCCGCCGCGAGCGCCATGGCCGATCCAGGACGCATCCTCGACAGTCTCAGCACCAGCGTGCTGATCGTCGATCGCGCCCGCGCGATTCTCTATCTCAACGTTGCTGCTGAAACGCTGTTCGGCATCAGCCGCAACCAGGCTCGCGGCCGGCCGCTCGAGGAGCTGTTCGCCACTGCCACCGGCCTCGACGCGATCGTCGATCGCGCACTGGAAACCTCGCGTCCGTTCCTGCGCCGCGAGCTCGCGCTGCGACCGGTGAACGGCGAGGGCGAGCTGATCGTCGACTGCGTCGTCGCACCTTACGAAGAATCGGCCGAGCCCGCGGTGATGATCGAAATCAGCGATGCGACCCAGCACCAGCGCATTTCGCGCGAGACCGCGTTGCTGACGCAGATCGACGGCAGCCGCTTGATGATTCGTCAGCTGGCGCACGAGATCAAAAATCCGCTCGGCGGCCTGCGCGGTGCGGCGCAACTGCTAGCGCGCGAATTGCCCGACGAGCGCATGCGCGAGTACACGTCGGTGATCATCAGCGAGGCGGATCGTCTCGCCGGATTGGTCGATGCGCTGCTCGGGCCGGGACACGCGCCGCGCCGCGAGCTCACCAACATTCACGAGCTCACGCAGCACGTGCGCCATTTGCTTGCGGCCGATGCACCGCCCGGCGTCACCGTCGAACGCGACTACGATCCGAGCCTGCCGCAGCTGGGGCTCGATCGCAATCTCATCATCCAGGCGATGCTCAACCTCGGACGCAACGCGCTGCAGGCGATCGCGCAGAACGCGGGCGGCAAAGGTCGCATCGTGTTGCGCACGCGCGCGCTCACCAATGTGAACATCGGCGCGCGCCGCCATCGGCTCGTCGCCAGCGTGCAGTTCGAAGACAACGGCCCGGGCGTGCCCGAGCATCTGCGCGAGACGCTGTTCTATCCGCTCGTGACCGGGCGCGCCGACGGCACCGGGCTCGGTCTTGCGGTCGCGCAGGACCTGGTCAGCCGTCACGACGGCCTGATCGAGTTCGAGAGCCGCCCCGGTCTGACCCTATTCACGATCCTGCTGCCATTCCATGTCCATCTCACTGAAGCCTCTTAACGTCTGGCTCGTCGACGACGATGCCTCGATTCGCTGGGTGCTCGAGCGCGCTTTGCGCCAGGGCGGAATGTCGCCGACTGCGTTCGATCAAGCGGACACCGCGCTGGCGGCGTTGCGTCGCGACCGGCCCGACGTGTTGATCACCGACATCCGCATGCCCGGTCGCAGCGGCCTGGAGTTGCTGACGCAGATTCGCGCAAGCCAGCCGGAGTTGCCGGTCATCGTCATGACGGCGCATTCCGATCTCGACAGCGCGGTGGCTGCGTACCAGGGCGGCGCGTTCGAGTATCTGCCGAAACCGTTCGACATCGATCAGGCGGTCGACCTCGTGCGACGCGCGGCTCAGCAGCGAACGGCTGCGCCTGAGCCGACGCTCGAGGCGCGGCGCATTCCAGAGATGCTCGGTCAGGCGCCGGCGATGCAGGAAGTCTTCCGCGCCATCGGCAGACTGTCGCGGTCGAGCATGACCGTGCTGATCACCGGCGAGTCGGGCACAGGCAAGGAGCTCGTCGCGCGCGCATTGCATCGGCATAGCCCACGCTCCGCGAAGTCGTTCATTGCGCTCAACACCTCTGCGTTCACCGCGGACTTGCTGGAGTCCGAGCTGTTCGGCCACGAGAAGGGCTCGTTCACCGGCGCGGATCAATTGCGGCGCGGACGTTTCGAGCAGGCGGACGGCGGCACGCTGTTTCTCGACGAGATCGGCGACATGTCGCCGCAACTGCAGACGAGGCTGTTGCGCGTGCTGGCGGAGGGTGAGTTTTATCGCGTCGGCGGACAGATCCCCGTACGTGTCGAGGTGCGCGTCATCGCGGCTACGCATCAGGATCTCGAGGAGCGCGTGCGACAGGGCTTGTTCCGCGAGGACTTGCTGCATCGACTGAACGTGATCCGCATCGAAGTGCCGCCGCTGCGCGCGCGTCGCGAAGATATTCCGGAGTTGCTGATTCACTATCTCAGCGCCGCTGCGTTGGAGCTCGGCGCCGAGTCGAAGACACTGACGCCGGAAGCTGCGGCGGCGTTGTCGAACTTCGACTGGCCCGGCAACGTTCGCCAGCTGGTGAATGCGTGCCGGCGCCTGACGGCGACGGCACCCGGCCGCGAGATCAAGGTCGCCGATATTCCCCCCGATCTCGGCGGCGTGCCCGGCGCGTCGAAGTTACAGGACGAATGGACGCGTCAGCTGACGCAGTGGGCAGAGCGACGGCTCACAGCAGGCGAAACGCCGCTGCTCGACGATGCGCTGCCGGAATTCGAGAGGACGTTGATCAGAGCAGCGTTGCGCCAGGCGCAGGGTGGGCGGCAAGAAGCTGCGCGACTGCTGGGCTGGGGACGGAACACGCTCACCCGGAAGCTGAAGGAACTCTCGATGGATGACTTGTAGGAGCGTTCTCTTCAAGCGGCGGATGTGCAGACGACGTCCCGATCAGCTCGCTGACCGACTGCATCTCGTGCTTCGCCAGATACGCCGCGATCCCTTCGTTGATCTTCTTGCACACCAGCGGGTCGTAGAACAGCGCAGTGCCGACGCCGACTGTCGAAGCGCCAGCGATCAGAAACTCCAATGCATCATTCACCGACGTGATGCCGCCCTGACCGATGATCGGCACGTTGTGCCGGCGCGCGACTTCGTACACCTGGTGCACCTTGAGCAGCGCGATCGGCTTGATCGCCGGTCCCGATAGCCCGCCTTGCACATTGCCGATGACGGGACGCCGCGTGTGCACGTCGATCGCCATACCGGTCACCGTGTTGATCACCGCCAGTGCGTCCGCGCCGGCCTCGATGCAATGACGCGCGTTGTCGCGGATATCGGTCTGGTTCGGCGACAGCTTCACGATCAGCGGCTTCTTCGTCGCCGCGCGACAGGCGGCCGTCACGCGCCCGGACATCTGCGGGTAGTTGCCGAACTGCACGCCGCCTTCCTTGATGTTCGGGCAGGAGATGTTCACCTCGATCGCGTCGATCGGCGAATCGTCGAAGCGGCGCGTCACCTCGATGTAGTCCTCGATCGTCGAGCCGCAGACGTTGGCGATGAAGCGTGTCTCCGTGAAATCGAGCGACGGCAGGATCGAGGTCACGACGTGCTCGACGCCCGGATTCTGCAGGCCGATCGCGTTGAGCATGCCCATCGGCGTTTCGTACACGCGATGCGGCGGGTTGCCGAGCCGCGGCTCGCGCGTCGTACCCTTCAGCACGATGGCGCCGGCGTCGCGGTTCGAGAAGCCCTCGACGCGCGTGTACTCCTCGCCGAAACCGACGCAGCCCGACAGCAGCACGATCGGCGAGTCGAGCTTGAGGCCGCAGAAATCGATCGATAGGCTCGCTGGCAGCATGGGCGGATAGTTTACCCTTCGAGCCGATGTTTCACGTCATCCTCTACCAACCCGAGATCCCGCCGAACACCGGCAATGTGATCCGCATGTGCGCCAACACCGGCGCGCGGCTGCATCTGATCGCGCCGCTCGGTTTCGATATCGACGAAAAGGCTGTGCGGCGCGCAGGCATGGACTACGCGGAGCTTGCCGATGTGCAGGTCTGGCAGAGCCTGGCGCAATGCATGGAGGCGCTCGGCATGCCGCGCTGGTTCGCAGTTTCCACGCGTGGAGTTACGCAGTACGACAGCGTGCAGTTCGCGGCGGGCGATGCGTTCGTGTTCGGGCCCGAGACTCGCGGGCTGCCGCAAGCGGTGCTCGAGGAATGTCCGCCGGAGCGGCGTCTGCGGATTCCGATGCGCTCGGGCAATCGCAGCCTGAATTTGTCGAATGCCGCTGCGGTAGTCGTGTACGAGGCGTGGCGACAGCGAGGGTTCGCGTGATCGCTACTCCGGCTTGAGTGTCCTGCTGAACAACTCTTTAACCGCGTCTTTCGGCGATGCGCCTTCGTGAACGACGCGATACACCTGTTCGCAGATCGGCATCTCCACCGCCAGTCGCGCGGCCACGTCACGCACCGCGCGCGCCGCTTGCACGCCTTCGACGACCTGGCCGATCGATTTCTGCGCAGCCGCGGCGGTCGAACCCGACGCCAGCGCCAGGCCCATGCGCCGATTGCGCGACTGGTTGTCCGTGCACGTGAGCACGAGATCGCCGAGCCCCGCCAATCCCATGAAAGTTTCCTTGCGCGCGCCGAGCGCGACGCCGAGCCGCGTCATTTCCACCAGCCCGCGCGTGATGAGCGCGATGCGCGTGTTGGCGCCGAAGCCGAGTCCATCGGAAATTCCCGCGCCGATCGCCAGCACGTTCTTGATCGCACCGCCCGTTTCCACGCCGACCATGTCCGCCGACGTATAGGCGCGGAAGTTCATGCCGGACAGTCGCTGCGCGAGATCGTTCGCGAAGGTCTCATCGCTGGCCGCCACGGTCATCGCTGTCGGCAAACCGGCGCCGACTTCCTTCGCGAACGTCGGACCCGACACGACTGCAGTGGGCACTCGCTCGCCGAGCACCTGGCGCACGACTTCGTGCGGCAGCAATCCCGTCGCGAGCTCGAATCCCTTGGTCGCCCAGCTGATGCGCGCGTCGGCGCCGAGATGCGGCGCGATTTCCTGCAGCAGCAAGCGTAGTGCGTGACTGGGAACTGCTATGAGCACGTCGGGCGCCGCACGCACGGCTGCAGCGAGATCGGCTTCGATGTGCAGCGAGTCGGGAAACTCGGCCTGCGGCAGATAACGCTCGTTGCTGCGTTGACGGGCGAGAGCAGCGACGTGAGTCGGATCGCGGCCCCACAGCACCGTGGGCCGTGACAACCGCGCGAGCTGGATCGCGAGCGCGGTGCCCCAGGAGCCGGCGCCCAGCACGACACAAGTCGAGCTCGCGGGCGCGGCAGACATCTGCGCGGGCTCAGTTCACCGAGGCTGCGGGCGATTGCGGCTGACCCTGCTGGGCGCGCGTCGCAGCCTGTTGGAACAGCGCCTCGAAGTTGACCGGCGGCAGCAGGAACGGCGGGAAGCCGCCCTTGGTCAACAGATCGGAAATCACTTCGCGCGCGTACGGCAGCAGATAGTTCGGGCAGAAAATGCCGAGCAGACGCTGCATGTCCTGCGCGGGCACGTTGCGGATGCCGAACGCGCCGGCCTGTTGCAGCTCCACCAGCCACACGGTCTTGTCCGCGGCCTTCGCCTCGACGCGCACGGTCAACACGACTTCTTTCAAGTCGCCGCCGATGTCGCTGACCGAGGTGTTGAGGTTGAGATTGATGGTCGGGTTCGCCGCGTTCGGCGCAATGCGCGGACCCACGGGCGCTTCGAACGACGCGTCCTTGAGGTAGACGGCTTGCGGCGCGAACTGCGGGGCATTCGGGTCGACCGTCTGGTCATTCGGTACTGGGGCTTCGTCAGCCATGATGCGGGTCCTCTTCTCGTGTTTGGCGTCTCGACCTCAGGGGGCCAGGCCGAGCAGTTTGTTCAGTTCGCCGGAGCGGTCGAGCGCGGCCAGCTCATCATAACCCCCGACATGCAGCTCGCCGATAAAGATTTGCGGCACCGTGCGCTGGCCGCCGGTCCGCTGCAGCATCACCGGACGCTGGTCCGGCTCGTCGTCGAGCTTGATCTCGCGGACGGCAACGCCCTTGCGCTCGAACACGTTGCGTGCCCGCTGGCAGTACCCGCACCAGTTGGTCGAGTACATGACCACCTCGACCGAACTCATGAATGCTTGCCGTCCTTGCGGGCCGTGCCCTTCACCAGCGGTAAATTTTCCTGGCGCCAGCTCTGCAAGCCGCCGCGCAGCGTCACGACCTTGTTGAACCCGGCGGCCCGCAACGTGCGCGCCGCGGCGCCCGACGCCGCGCCGTTCTCGCAATAGACGACGACCGGCTTTTCCTTGTACTTCTTCAGTATCTCGGCCTTGGCGGCGAGCTCAGCGGCCGGCAGGTGCCGCGCCTCGATGATGTGCCCGGCCTCGTATTCCTGGGCGTCGCGCACGTCGAGCATCAGCGCGCCGGAGTTGGCGAGGCGCACTGCGTCCGCGGGAGCGACGGCACTGCTGCCGCGTGCGCGGTGACGGAACTCGATCACGATCGCCAGAACGGCGAGAATCGCCGCGGCCGAGACCAGGAACGGATGATGGACTACGTATTCGAAGAATCGATTCATTGCACGCTGTACGCGACCGGCCGACGACAGCGCGCCGACGGCCCCCTTCAAAAGGCGGCGAAGTATAGCAGCCGACCTGTTAGCAACATGCTGCGCAGATTGGCTTATGTACTGTTGCCATGCCTGATCGGTTTTCAAGCCGCTGCGGCCGGCATCGATACCAAGGAGGCCGAGCTCAGGCAGGTGCGGACGCGCATCGAGGCAATTCGCAAGGAAATCCACTCGGACGCCGAGCGCCGCGACGCGCTCACAGGCCAGCTCAAGCGCGCGGACCTGCAGATCCAGTCGGCGCGCGAGCGGCTCGCGGAGGTCCGTGCCCGCCGCATCGATTCCGAGCAGAAGCTGGCCGGGCTTAAGAGCGAGCAGGCGCAGACACAGCGCGAGGTCGCGGACGAGCGCGACGAGCTCGCCGCCGAGCTGAAGGTCGCCTACATGAACGGGCGCCAGGAGCAGCTGAAATTGCTGCTCAACCAGCGCGACCCGGCGACAGTCGGCCGCATGGTGGCTTACTACGGCTACTTCGGTCGTGCACGCGCCGAGCGCATCACCTCGATTACCGAGCACCTCGCGCACCTGGAATTACTGAGCGAACGCATCGGCGCGGAAACGGCGCGGCTGCGCGAGCTCGAGGAAGAGAATGCGCGCGATGTGAAGGCTCTCGCCGGCGCGCGCGAGCGACGCGCGCAGACGCTCGCGGAGGTCCAGACGAAACTGCGCACGCGCAACGATCAGCTCGCCAGGCTGCAATCGGACGCACAGGCGCTGGAGAAGCTGGTCGAGCAGCTGCGGCGAGCCATCGAGGAATTTCCCGAGCTGGCGGAGCAGCCGTTCCAGCGCGTGAAGGGCAAGCTGCCCTGGCCCGTCAAAGGCGGGCTCCTGGCGAAGTTCGGGCAGCTGCGCGCGGGCGGGCCGCTCAAGTGGCAGGGACTGGTGATCGCCGCGGAGCGCGGTGCCCAGGTGCGCGCGCCCTACTACGGCCGCGTCGTCTACGCGGATTGGCTGCCGGGCCTCGGGCTGCTCATCGTGCTCGACCACGGCGGTGGCTACATGAGCCTGTACGGCCACAACGAGCAGGTCTATCGTCGAGTCGGCGATCGGGTCGCTCCGGGCGACGTGCTGGCGGCCGTCGGCGAGGCCGCCGGGCTGGGCCGGCCCGGTCTGTACCTGGAGATCCGCAAGGGCAAGCAGCCGCTCGACCCCCAGGACTGGCTGGGTAAGCCATAAACGGCCCTAGCCGGCCGCGGCTTTCGGGACCTGCGTCACCGGCCCCGCCAGGCAGACCGGCCCCGAATCCTCGCTTTTCGTGGGGCAGGCGGGCTAAAACTGCGGCCAAGATCAAGGAACGCAGCGGGGGCGGGCCTGATGATGGGTTCCAACGTGCGAAAACCCGCACTTCGGAAGGGTAGAACTTGGCCGCAGGCACGATCCTCGACGACGACGACACGATAGAGGCGCAAGCCCTGTCGACGTCGCTCGATCCCTATGGCCAGCTGGTCAAGATGCTGATGCCGCGCGCGAGCTGCATCGCTATCTACGATCGCAACAGCGTGCCGCTCTGGATGTCCGACGGCTGCGATGGCCCGGACCTGTCGAATCTCATCGAGGAAGCGCTCAACGCAGCGCAGAACGAGAACACTGATCCCGACGAACGCGACGGTTTCGCGCGCTCCTGGAGCGCCGATACCGCGTATGTCTTCATCCTGCGCGACGACACGACGTTGCTCGGCGCGCTCGGCGTCTCGTGTCAGGACGGCTCAGGCGGCGCGCGACCGTTCACGCTGGTGCAGGGACTGCTGCGACCGGCACTGCAGGTGCTGAGTCGCGAGATGATCAGTCAATACAACCAATACAACGCTGGCGAGCAGCGCGAGAGCGCGCCCGCGCCAGCGCGCGATTCCGATCTCGATCTGTTGCTCGATGCGAGCGTTCCGGAAGACAGCAGCAGCGACGATCTCGAACAGCTCGTGCGCAGTTGCGTCACGCATCTGCAGTGCTCTGCAGGTGCGCTGTTCATTCCGGACAAGAAGATCGAGATCCTGCACGCGGACGGCGCGTTGAGCGCTGCCGAGCGCGAGACGCTCGACAAGACTCAGCGCAACCTGTTCGCGTGGGTTCAAGTCCAGCGCCGCACGTTGATGTTGAACAAGGTGCCGCCTTCGAGCCCGATGGGGAGCCTGCCGTACAAGATTCTCGCGTGCCCGATCCGCCAGGGCGGCCAGCACGTCGGCGGCCTGCTGATGCTGCTCAAGCGGCTGAATGGCGCCGACTTCGATACGCGCCAGGTGCGCGTGATCGAGATGATGACGCGCCACATCGCCTACGTCCTGCAGAACGCGTACGACCCGAGCACGGGATTGCTGACGCGTCCGGCGCTCGAGCAGCGCGCGCTCGCAGCGCTCGAAGGCAGCTCCGGCGAGCATTGCATCGCCTACGCCGACGTCGATCGCCTGCACGTGATCAACGAGAACCACGGCATGCACGTCGGCGACGCAGTCATCGTGCGCATCGCGGAGACGATCCGCACGCAGTTGCCCCCGGATGTTTTCGCTGCGCGCATCTCGGGCGACCGCTTCGCGCTGTTCTTCGCGAACGAAAGCCTCGACGCTGCATGCACCTTCCTCGGCAGCCTGTGCCAGTCGGTCAGCGAGATCAACTTCAACCATGAAGGCACTGCGGTCGCCGTGTCGGCGAGCTTCGGCGTGGCGGCAGTCCAGAGCACGAAGTTTCCGCTGTCGCATGCGCTCGCTCACGCCGAGGCGGCCTGCAAGGCTGCGAAGGATCGCGGGCGCGGCCGCGTGGAGCTGTATCAGGACGCCGATCGCAGCATCGTGCGTCGCTACGAAGACGTCGCGATCATCGGCGACCTGCGCGAGGCGATCGTCAATGACCGCTTCCGCATGGACGCACAGCCCATCGTCGAGCTCGCGCATGCAGGCGGTGCGCGGCGCTTCGAGTTGCTGCTGCGGATGATCGACGCGTCAGGCGAAATCGTCGCACCGGACAAATTCCTCACGGCCGCCGAGCGCTATCAGCTCGCGACGGACATCGACCGCTGGGTCGTGCAGTACGCGCTCGAGATCCTGTCGTCGGCTGCGCCGAAGCTGGCGAGCATGGATGCGCACTTCGCCATCAACATCTCCGGTCAGTCGCTCGGCGACGAGCAATTCCCGACGTACCTCGAGCACAAGCTGCGCGAGTACGACCTGCCGTCCGGCATGTTGTCGTTCGAGATCACCGAGACGGCGGCAGTCGCCAACATCGTGCGCGCCGAAACGCTGATCCGGCGGTTGCAGGACCTGGGCCACGCGATCGCGCTGGACGATTTCGGTCGCGGCCTGTCCTCGCTCACTTATCTGAAGTCGCTGCCGGTGTCGCACTTGAAGATCGACGGCGGATTGGTGCGCGATCTCGCCGGCAACGCGCGCTCGCGCGCCGCGGTCACCGCGATCGTGCAGTTGTCGCAGGCGATGAAGCTCGAAACCACCGCCGAATGCGTCGAGACCGAATCGATCCTCGCCGCTGTCGGCCAGCTCGGCGTGACTTACGGGCAGGGATTCGCGATCGGCCGGCCGCGGCCGCTGGAGATCGTCTTACAGGAGCTGCTGCGCTCAGGGCCGGCGCCGCGCGGCGGCTCGTCGCGACCGTCGCGCATCGGCCTTTAGTCTTCCGCCGCATTGGCCACCCGCTGACTGTGTACTATGCTTTCTGCGCCCCCTGCCAACGACCAGAAACCCTCAGCCCAAGATTCCTCAGCAATGGCACGCCTGGGTACACCCGTCCGCTTTGCGCTCGTCCTGACGCTGGGCATCGTCGCCGGCTTCAGTCTGTCCGTCGGCCGCACCGTCAAGGCCGAGCGAGAAATCGAGCCTGAGCCGCATACGCGCACTGTTGCCAACGCCGATACCGCGCCGGTGCCGTGGCAGGACGCGCGCCTGCTCGCCGAAGTTCTGGAGCACGTGCGCCGCGAGTACGTCGAGCGCATCTCCGATCAGGAGTTGATCGAAGCGGCGATCCGCGGCTTGATTGCGGATCTGGATCCGCACTCCGCTTACCTCGATCCGGAGCAGTTCGACGAGATCCGCATCAGCACCACCGGCGAATATTCCGGCGTCGGCATCGAAGTCGCGCTCGAGAACGGCGTCGTCAAGGTCATCACTCCGATCGAGGACACGCCCGCGTTTCGCGCCGGCGTGCTCGCGGGCGACCGCATCCTCGCCGTCGACGACGTGCCGGTCGACGCCGAGAACCTCAACGACACGATCGATCGCATGCGCGGCCGTATCGGCACGCCGGTGAAGATCACGATCGCGCGCGGCCCCGACCCGAAGCCGCTGCAGTTCACTTTGGCGCGTGCCAGCGTGCAGGTGCACAGCGTCACGCAGGAGCTGCTCGAGCCCGGCCTCGGCTACGTGAAGATCACGCACTTCAGCGAAACGACGACGCCCGACCTCGAGACTGCGATCGCCAAGCTGAAGAAAGCCAGCGGCGGCAAGCTGAGCGGTCTCGTGCTCGATCTGCGCAACAATCCCGGCGGCGTGCTCGAAGCAGCTGTCGGCGTCTCGGATGTGTTTCTCGACGGCGGCTTGATCGTCACGGCGAATGGCCGTGCAGCCGACGCGCAATTCTCGATGGACGCGCAGCCGGGCGATGACCTGGACGGCGCGCCGCTCGTGGTGCTGGTCAACGGCGGCTCAGCCTCTGCCTCGGAGATCGTCGCCGGCGCGTTGCAGGATCATCATCGCGCCCGACTGGTCGGCAGTCAGACCTATGGCAAGGGATCGGTGCAGACCGTGATGCCGCTGTCCGACGGTCACGCCATCAAGCTCACCACTTCACGCTACTTCACGCCTTCGGGCGCTTCGATCCACCAGCGAGGTATCAAACCCGACGTGGCGGTCGAGGATGCTAAAGACGGCGACGATCGCGCGCTGCACGTCGCACTGGGCCTGCTCAAAGACCCAGGCACGATTCGTCAAAGCAGCGTCAAATAGCCCAGCATGCGAGCTGAGCAGCCGGCTAGCGACAATCGAGATTTCGCAGCGGCAGTTTTGCTCTGGCTGCACCTGCTGGTATTGGTCGCCGGTGCTTTGCAGTTCGCCTTCGCTGCGCACACGGTCCAGCAACCGCTCTTGGCTGTCGGCGCGCTCGCGCTGCTCACGCTCAGCATGCTGATTACTCGCTCGATCCCGCAATTGCAGCGGCCGGTTGCGCGCCAGCACTGGGTCGATGTCATCACGCTGACGATCTCCGTCACGGCCCTGTGCGCGGCGACGGGCGCGGTGCGAAGCACTTTGCTCTCGCTCTATGCAATTCCGCTTGCGGGCATCGCGGTCGCGTTCGGCAGTTGGTGGCTCGTCGTGCTGCTCGCAGCAGTCATTGGCACGCTCGGGTTGCTGTTGGGCGCGTTGACTCCGCCGACGTACATCGGCGATCCGGAATTCCTTACGCTGCTGTTCAACACCTTCGCGCCGGCGACGGCTGTGGCATTGCTCGTCGCCGCGTTGATCGCAAGGATGCATAGCGCTGTTCAGCGCATCAGCGATCTCGCTTCGACCGACGCGCTCACCGGCCTGCTCAACTTGCGCGCCTTCGAGGAAGTCCTGCAGCAGGAGCATCGCAAGGCTGAGCGCTTCAACCGGCCGTACACGCTCGCGGTGATCGACGTGGACAACCTCGCGCAGGTGAACGAGATGCTCGGTCACGATGCCGGCAGCCAGGTGCTCGGCACCGTCGCCAGCGCGATCACGCGTTCGATTCGCGGCTCGGACGTCGCGGCGCGCCTGGGCGGCGACGAGTTCATCGTGTTGCTGGTGGAGGCGGATGCCCAAACCGGCGCGGCGATCGCGCAACGCATCCGGAACAATGTTTACGCCGGCACCGTCTCGGTCGCGAACCGGCTGATCCGCGCCAACGTCAACGTCGGCACGGCCAACTTCCCGGACGATCATCTCTACCCGAAGGAGCTGATGATCCTCGCCGATCAGCGCATGCAGCAGGATCGCCAGCTGCGCCGCCCGCCGGCAGCTTGACGCGTCAGGCCGCGCCGGACGTTTTCACCAGCGCCCACACGGCCCAGATCAGGATCCCGACCAGCAGCGCCAGCATCGGCAGCGCGCTCATCGCGAAGCCCGGCGAGCGGGCCTTGGGATCCTTGACGTAGGAGCGTGCGTAGACCGCGCGGCCGATGATGAAGATCACGCCGAGCCCCGCGGCCCACAGCGGGCTGATGAAGCTGGCGAAGATCCACAGCGCCGGCAGGAACACGACCAGCTGCTCCAGCGTGTTCATGTGTACGCGGAACACGCGCTCGAACATCTCGTTGCCGCTGACCGCGGGAGCTGCGATGTTGTACTTGCCGCGCGCTACGCCGACCTGCCACCCGAACCAGAAGAACTGCAGCAACGCGGCCACTGTGACGATTGCAACGTAAGGCATATTGAGTACCCGCTGAGGACGTAATCTTGTTATTGGGAACTGTAGGACTTATGAATAGTCGCAGACACTAGCGGAAGTCGGGAGCAGAGACCATGACTGGATTCGTGTTGCGCGTGGCGATCGTCGCGCTCGGGCTGTGGCTCGCCAGCTATCTCTTGCCCGGTTTGCAGTTCGACAGCCCGGGTTACCTGCTTGCGGCCGCGCTCCTGCTCGGCATCGTGAATGCGATCATCCGGCCGATTGCGGTAATACTGACGCTACCGCTGACGCTGCTGACGCTGGGCCTGTTCCTGCTCGTCGTCAACGCCGCGATGCTCGGTCTGGTGGCACTGCTGCTGTCGGGCTTTCAGATCAGCGGCTTCTGGACTGCGCTCGGGGCCTCACTGATCGTCAGCCTCACCGGCTGGGTCGCCTCCGGCCTGATCGGCAATAACGGCAAGGTCGAAGTGATGCGCAGTCGCTAGCCCGACTTGCACACCCGCCTCGCCCCTTCCACTGCCGTCCGATACAGCAACGCGCCGAGCACGGCGAACACGAGCAAGCCGGCCCATTCGCCGAAGCGCAGGCTCTCCGGCACCGCCATCACATCCGGGTTCTTGAATTTCCACACGAAGAACGCCACCGCGATGCCCATCAGCGCCTCGCCGGTGATCAGGCCGGACGAAAACAGCACGCCGTCCTGGTGCATGCGCTCGTGATCGTTGGGGTTCGCCGGCTTGCCGGCCCTGCGCTCGACGAAGTGCGCGAGCAGACCGCCCAGGAAGATCGGCATCGTCACGTCGAGCGGCAGATAGATGCCGACTGCCGCCGCGAGCACCGGCACGCGGAAGCTCGAGCCGCGCTTCTTCTGCATGCTGTCGATCGCAATGATGATTGCGCCGACCACCGCGCCGATCCACACCATGGTCCACGGCAACTCGCCGCCAAACATCGCACGCGAGACCGCTGCCATCAGCGTTGCCTGCGGCGCTGCCAGCGGATTCGGGTGCTCGGCGGTCGGATCGCCGATACCGCGCGTCTCGTTCAGCAGGTTGAGCACCGGTCCCACTACGACCGCGCACGAGATCGCGCCGATCGCCAGCATCACCTGCTGTCGCCACGGAGTGGCGCCGATCAGATAGCCGCACTTCAGATCCTGCAGGTTATCGCCGGCGACTGCAGCCGCGCAGCACACTACCGCGCCGATCATGATGGCCGCGACCGGTCCGAGCTCCGAGTTGCTGCCGAGTAGCACGATCAGCATCAGCGACGCGAACAGAATCGTCGCGATCGTGATACCGGAGACCGGGTTGTTCGACGACCCGACCAGGCCAGCCAGGTAAGCGGACACTGAGGAGAACAGGAATCCGGCAACGATCATGACGATCGTCATCGGGATGGAAACGAGGACGCTGTTCACGATCGCCTGGTACAGCACGGCCAGCGGCAGCGTGAAGACGATCAGTCCCAGCAGGACCGCCTTCATCGGAATATCCTTTTCGGTCTCTGCGATGATCTTCGTTGCACCGGCGCGTGTCGCAGCCAGACCGCTGCGGACACCCGAGAGCAGCGAAGCACGCAACGAGAACAGCGTCCAGACGCCGCCGACGAGCATTGCGCCGACACCGAGATAGCGGATCTGCGTCGCCCACACGGTTCGCGCGACGACTTCCGGGTCGCCGCTCGCGACGGTATCCATGAAATAACTGGTGTAGATCGGAATTGCGATGTCCCACGACAGCACGCCGCCGGCGACGATCACGATCGAGATGTTCAGACCGACGATGTAGCCGACGCCGAGCAGCGCGGGCGAGAGATTGGTGCCGAGGTATGCGAAGGCCTTGCCGATCGAGCCTGCAGTTGCCGCGACATCGGGCAGCATCTTCATGCCGCTCTCCGCAGCCATCTTGGCGATGCCGCCGAGCAAAGCGGATACCGCGAGGATCTTGATGCCGCGGCCCGGATTTTCGCCGGCCTTGAGAACTTCGGCGGCCGCCTTGCCTTCCGGGAACGTCAGGTTCTGCTCGACGATCAGCGCGCGGCGCAACGGCACCGAGAACAGCACGCCGAGCACGCCGCCGAGTCCGGCGATCGCCAGCACCCACGAGTACTTGAAGCTGTCCCAGTAGCCGATGATGACCAGCGCCGGCAGCGTGAAGATCACGCCTGCCGAGATCGATGCGCCAGCGGACGCACCGGTCTGCACGATGTTGTTCTCGAGAATGTGTCCGCCGCCGAGCAAGCGCAGCACCGCCATCGAGACCACGGCGGCGGGGATCGCCGTGGCGACGGTCAGTCCGGCGAACAATCCGAGATACGTGTTCGCCGCGGCGAGCACCATCGCGAGCACAACGGAGAGGATGATCGCGCGCGCCGACAGTTGCGGAGCGGCTTGCGTATTGCTGTTCATGGACGCCCCTACCAGCCGCAGGTCTGGCCTTGGTTCTGTTCTTTGAGCCACGCCTGGAGCGGCGCGAAGTAATCGAGGATCGCCGAAGCGTCCATCTGCCGCGTGCCGGTGAGCTTCTCGAGCGTGTCCTGCCACGGCTGGCTCTGGCCGAGCGCGAGCATCTCGCGGAAGCGCTTGCCCGCCTCCGCGTTGCCGTACACCGAGCACTCGTACAGCGGTCCTTTGTTGCCGGCCGCTTCGCACAGCGCGCGATGGAATTGGAATTGCAGGATGTACGAGAGGAAGTAGCGCGTGTACGAGGTGTTCGCGGGGATGTGGTACTTCGCACCTGGATCGAAGTCTTCCTCGGTGCGCGCGACCGGTGCAGACACGCCCTGGTACTGCTCGCGCAGCTGCCACCACGCCGCGTTGTAGCTCTCAGGCTTCACTTCGCCGTCGAACACTTTCCAGCGCCACTCGTCGATCAGCTTGCCGAACGGCAGGAACGCGACCTTGTCGAGCGCCAGCATCATTTGCTGATTGATCGTCGCCTCCGGGCTGCGCTTCACCGCACCGATCAAGCCGATCTGGTGCAGGTACGACGGTGTCATCGACAGGTTCACCGTGTCGCCGATCGCTTCGTGGAAGCCGTCGTGCGCGCCGCCCTGGAACAGGTACGGCTGCTGGTTGTACGAGAGGTCGTAAAACAGGTGGCCGAGCTCGTGATACACCGTCATCAGGTGATCCTGCGTCGGCTCGATGCACTGCTTGATGCGCACGTCCTCCCTGCCGTCCATGTGCCACGCGCTGGCGTGACATTGCACGTCGCGATCGCGCGGCTTGGTGAGCAGCGAGCGCTCCCAGAACGTCTGCGGCAGTTTCGGGAAGCCGAGCGAAACGTAGAAGGCCTCGGCCGACTGCGTGATGCGCACGGCGTCGTACTTCTGCTTGCGCAGCGCGCCGGTGATGTCGAGATCGACCACGCCGTGATACGGCTCGACCAGCGGATAGATTTCGCCCCACTGCTGTGCCCACATGTTGCCGAGCAGATGCGCGGGAATCGGTTTGCCGTCCGGCACGCGCTCCTTGCCGTAAGTCTTCTGCAGCCGTCCGCGCACGTAGCAATGCAGCGAGTCGTAGAGCGGCTTGACCTGACCCCAGAGCCGCGCCGCCTCCTGGGTGAATTCGTCGGGCGGCATGTCGTAACCCGAGCGCCACATCGCGCCGAGATCCTTGAAGCCCAGCTCGTTCGCGCCTTCGTTCGCGAGCTCGACGAAGCGCGTGTATTCCTTGCGCAGCGGACGCGCGGTCGAGTGCCAGCCCGTCCACGCTTCGGTCAGCTCGTCGTAGTTGCGACTGTTCGCAATCACGTCGGTGAGCTGCTCCTGATCCTTGCAGGACTCGGGACCCTTCGGGCAGTACTTCGCCGCGCCATACATACCTTCCATCTTCGATGTGATGGCGGCGAGCTGTGCACGCTTCGCAGGATCCTTCGGCGCAGGAGCGGCGACGCCGAGCTTCAACAGCATCAATGTGCGTGCGGTCGCCGGACTCAGCTGCTGCTTCTCATACGGCTTCGCGGCTTCCACCGCGTTGCTGAAATACTCGAGCACGCGCTCGGTCGCCTTCGCGTTGAGAAATTCGGTGTCCATGTTGATGAACGTCGCGTAGGCCCACCCCGCAGCGGCCTCCTCGCGGCCGAGTTCCGTCAGCTCACGGTTCAAGCGCTCGACGAATTGGTCGGCGGTTTCCTTGGGAGCTGCCGCGCTCTGCGACGCGTCGCGGCTGCAGCCGCTGGCAATTGCGAACGCAGCCGCGATCGCCGCCGCGAGACTTACGGAATTCCGCATCGTTCCCCCAAGAGTCAGATCGGCCTCAGACCGGCTCGCTCACTTCACGCCGGCCATCATCTTGCGGACGAACGGCGTCAGCACCAGCAGCACGGCGCCGGAGATGGCGCCCCACCAGAACAGATCGAGGAATTCGCCCGGCATCGCCGGCAGATTGTTCGGATCGATCTCGCCGGCGAACTGGCCTGCGAGGTTGTTGCCGATGGCGGTGGCGAGGAACCACAAGCCCATGACCTGGCCGACGAAGCGCGCCGGCGCCAGCTTGGTCATCGAGCTCAAGCCCACCGGGCTCAGGCACAGCTCGCCGAATGTGTGCAGCAGATAAGTCAGGATCAGCCACGTCGGCAGCACTTGTTGACCCGACACGACGTAGCGCGCGGCGAGGAACATCACGAGGAAGCCAACGCCCATCAGGATCAGGCCGAGCGCGAACTTGAACGGCGCAGAGGGATCCATGTTGCGCTTGCCGAGTTGCACCCAGATCGCGGCGAACACCGGCGCGAAGATGATGATGAACGCAGGATTCACGCCCTGTAGCACGCCCGCCGGCATGTCCCAGCCGAAGATCACGCGATCGGTGTGGCGGTCGGCGAACAGGTTCAGCGACGCACCGGTCTGCTCGAACCCCGCCCAGAACATCGCACACGCCGAGAACAGCGCGATCATCGCGATCACACGCTTGCGCTCGTCGGATTCCAGCCCGGCGA
>Ga0209382_10002771_pt1 | contig 24975 bp, 25 predicted proteins | sample SoiMetdeltSBSDD5_FD_187599 | JGI IMG/M metagenome (GOLD analysis project Ga0209382, IMG submission 187599) | Bulk soil microbial communities from a Populus tree surrounding site in Tennessee, USA - Soil MetaG P. deltoides SBSDD5 (SPAdes) (version 2) | ecosystem: Environmental > Terrestrial >... | reverse complement strand
TCCCGTGGTTTTTGAATTCGATGATCTATTCGATGATTTTTTGGACCAGCTAGTATAGTTCATACCATTAATATGGGTCAATGTTTAAGAATTGCTCCCCTTCTTTGACACGCAGGGGACTCAATCTAGGTACATGGTTGAGTCTCCTGCGTTTGTTTAATCTATGAATATCATCCCAGGCAGTCAAAGAAGGATCCATTATTACCCCATTTAGGTTAGTCTTGGTTAAAGAAAGAAATTTGGGCTAGTTGCCCTCTTCTTGTTCTTCCTCTTCGTCCTTACCTTGGCCTCCGTCTTCGTCTTCGCTTTGGTCTTCGCCTCCGCCTTGGCCTCCACCATTACCGGTGTCGGCATCTCCATCATCATCGTCATCGGCTGCTGTCGCCGCCGCTCTATCTGCACTTCCACTTCCTTGAGGAATCACACATTTACCCTCAAAGGTACCCTCATAACTTATAACTTCAGGAGGTGTACATTTTACCTCTTCTTGCATGGCAATGTCGTCAGTAAAACCACTGGTTTTGCCGGTCATATTTCCTCCGGTCATATTTCCGCCTGTCATATTCTGTGCCATTACAGGTGCAACCACCGTCGCAGGACTAATTGCAGCGATTATAGCAATAGTAAATATGATTTGTTTTGTATTCATCACCCATATTCGGTTTATAAACTATATAAAATTTCGAAACTATACTTGTTTCTTAAGTTCTCCATTTACTAACGTTATCGTATTTATCGTCTCACATTTCTCACACTTTGCACCAAAGTCAGTAATATTCCAAAATGCATGGGGAGTAAGATAATTTAATTCACCTCACTTCTTACACGAATATATAACCAAACGTAATATTCAGCAGGTGCTTTATGTGGAACGGTCACTCAAAATTGTGCGCACCTAATGCTCCGTCAACAACTACGGGCTCGCGGTCCAACCAGGAGATATTTTTGACGCCGTCTTAACGAATTCATGGAACTGATTTCTTTAATTATTTCTGTGTGGATAAAAAAGACAATATTTGTCATTTTACGGATATTTTTAGTAAGAGATAAATAGTTAATTTCGTTGGATGTCCTAGCATAGGTGATATCACATTCCCAGAAGGGTATTCCCCCTAAATTGTTTAATAGCCACTTGTAGAAACATATTTCCGACTATTGATTTCAACAATGTTCACTTCTACGAGGGTATCCCAGCGCCATTTCCTGGTGGTCCGTCTCGAGCCGGTATTACATTTCCAGCAGCAGGAGATATAAATACAATCAACGTCTATTTTGATGAAGGAAAATACGATCCGTGTACGGCGGAGGGATTCCTCCTATTTGCTCATGAACTTGTTCATGTGGTTCAGATACAGCAGATGGGCCCTTGGCTAGGGCTGTTTCATCCATTTGTAATACACTATCTTTTTTGTGGGTTCCTAGTGTGGCTGGCAGGTGGTGATCGTTATGCTAATCCTTATGAGAAAGAGGCTTACGATTTTGCAGATGGCTCAACTCTAAGTGGTCATCCTAAAGATGGACAGTTAAGAAAGTGTATCGCACAAATCGCAGCAGCATCCCCACCTAACTCTGTGATCTCACCCTGCGAATGCACTTATCCATGGCCCGAGGATAACCCTCTGTTTAAGAAATGGCCAATGCTCTGTTCTACAATCATAAAGGCTACGTCAGACGCCGAGAATTGTGCCGGCGGCCCTTTGAGTCCAGAGTTCTACTTTGCGTTGATTCTCGCCGCAATCGATTTTATAGTAGGAGTATTTGGCTGGATATTTAATAATATTGCAGACTTTTTCGAAGGAGTAAGCGACTTTTTCACAGGAGGAGGAAGAGGTGGTATTAGTCTAATGTTTTCACAAGATGGCGGGATGACTTGGCCACTTATACACAAATTCACAATTGATAGTAGCAGCGAACCACCGGCTCTGGCTTCTGATGGGTCGAAATTCTATATATCGTGGACCGGGACCCCCGATAATAAAATCAACGTATCACGATTGCCGTTTGGTGCAAAAGGAATTTTTGAGGTGAGTAATCACGACGCTGGTCCAGCTCTAACATTCGCAAATGGCCAGCTATATTCGGTCTGGCAAGACGAAGATAATCACCTTCACCTTAAATCCGCTGCATCTCCATTAGGGCTCAATACCAGCGCTACGCTAAATTTGGGCGAAACTCTTGCTGGAGATGCAACTCCAACTATAGCATACGGAAATGGCAGATTTTGTCTGGCGTGGATAGGAGAGAGTAATCATATCAGCATTAAATCATCTGTTGACGGGATAAACTGGCCGATGCCCGCAATATATATGGGTGAGACATCACCCGATGATGGTACTCCGGCGCTTGCGTTTGGCAATGGGAGGTTTTACTTGGCTTGGACTGGAGATAACGATGCCAACAATTTATTCATAAAATCGTTCACTCTTGATCCAAATGGGAATCCTGTACATCTAGATAGAACTGTGTTTCCCCAAAGAAGTAGTGATGACGCCGGTCCGGCGCTAGCGTTTGCCAGCGGTGGTGGGTTGAACAGACTTTTTTTGGCTTGGACTGATGACAATCAACAAGTACATGTAATGTTCTCAGATACTCCGGATGTTTCTCTCTCGAGCTGGAGCAATAGTCAGGTCCTGGGCCATAGTAGCGATAACGCTGGTCCGGCTGTGTCATTTGGAGCATCATTTGGACCAACGCCAATGACATCACCGGAGGCAATAGTATGCGTAGCATGGATCGACAAGTAAAACAAAAATTCCAAATTCAATTACTTCTAAATATCATATTTCCGATTATTATTATATCAAACATTGATCAGGAGAGGCTTAGCGAAAACGGCTTGTCAGCCTTCTTGTTGAGTCTCTCTTGGTTTCCCTCTAAAACACAAATATTTCTGAAATGAACGAAATAGAATAACTTTGACTTTTGCAATTGATCAATGTTGTGGGAATATGGGAACAATGATAAAAGAGGGAACGATCGAACCATATACTTACGCTGGATTTGAAACGGCTCAGATTAATGCTCGAGGGCATAAGGGTGAGATTCGTAATTACAATGAAATAAAGTACTGTCCTTTTTGCGGTCGTGGAATAAGACTCTTAAAATAAATGAAGAGTTCGTTGACATAACATATGGAACGGATTACTCAAAGAATCGCGGCCTTATACCAGAACTATTCATATAGTTCTACGACGTAAAATACAGCGTAATAGAGGATAGAAGTATGTGATAAGTTTCCAAAGGGAAACAAAAGCATACCAGGTGATTGTATTGACATATTCTGCCACCGTTTGATTCCTCTATTACCAAAAATTAATATTTCTAAATTTCATATTTTGCAATTATCACGCCATAGGAAAACATTGTCCTCAGGAGACTCAGCGGAACCGTTCTTGGTACACCTTCCATTGGGTCTCCTGCGGTTTTAGGCGACGAGTAGATGATTCCTACAATCCTTAAATTTTAGATGTAGCAGTAGTCATTGGTTTGAAACTGAGAAACGATATTGGGGACGTATTAGGCAGCGACGAACCACATCACTGTATTTGCATAGATTGTGATCACTTTAACCCGTCGGATTGTCCAAAGTCGTGCAGATGCTGTTTAGATCGTTGCGATGAATTATGTCGTAACAAAGACAGTCCCCCCTATCCATTATCTACGGACTTGAGTTGAATCTGTTCAATGGATTTCTTCTCTTAATATCTTTAGTCGATATCTTACAGATTCGCTATACACCGTCTTACAATGCTGTTTTGTACTCTAATTGAATATGATACTCAAAGTCTGCCCTTTGAATCTAGCATTTTCATTCTCAATCCAGATATAAGTATACTTTCATTCCTTTTTGGCGTGAAGAAAACAACTGTGTTAGTAACAGCCGTTTTAGCAGCCGTCCTGACAGTTGGATTAACAGTACTTCCAACCTCGATACAAGAAGCACAAGCGAATCCATGTGCTAATGAGATTAGCCGTGGCGGCAGCGCTGATAATGCTTTTATCCCTCAAGACGATGACGAACGCGAATGTGATTTCACTGGCTACTTCGATTTTGATGAAGAGATCGATTCAGAAGATATACCTCCCACTCCTACCGGCGCCTTTACCGTTAGTGGAGAAGGAAGTGGAACATACACATGCACTGTAGGGGCACCAACAGGCGGATCCATAGTCATATCCGCACAGGGAGAGGGAGATGGAACAGCAACAGGGACCATCTCTATTGTAATCTTTGGTTCGGGAGGCGTAGTACCATTTACTGGTACCGGAAATACAGATGGAAACACATTCAGTCTAAGTGGTGTAAGGGGCAATGTTGGATGTGGTCTCATAGGACAGTCTGAATTTACAGTAAGCGGAGACTGTGGAAACGACGTAATGATTAGTTATCAAGATGACTCCCTCTCGGGTACCTTTACTGGAGACGTGGAATGCACACTTTTATGAGGAAATCGCTCATGGGTATTCCGACCTTACTAACCGTAATAGTTGTTACTGGTGTAATTGCGTTAATACCACTATCACAACTACTCTCACCAATATCAGCATCCTCTGATTCTGATGAAAGTGAAACAAACACAGAACAAAGACTAAGACAGAAAAATCTCGGAAGTGGAGAATCAAGCGACTTCAACTGCGACGAAAATATGATTGAGAGTACTAGTGACAATACTGAATGTATACCATCGGGCCCCGAGCCTCCCACTCCTTCAGCCCAACCCTTTACCATTAATGGAGGGGGAAGTGGAGACTTCAGATGCATAATAGGAGATCTAGGCGGCATAAGTATATCGGCACAGGGCGAGGAGGACGGGACGGTAACAGGAACAGTCACTCTGCTTGTTATAGGTGGTGCGAGCTCCCAAAATTCAGTTACCGGCGGAACCACAGATGGAAACACATTTAGTCTAACTGGTCAATCCACTCCCGGCTTCTGTGGTGATGCTTCACCATTTACAGTAAGCGGGGGTTGTGGGAACGACGTAATGATAAGTTATGCAGATTCGTTTTTCTCAGGTACCTATATCGGAAACGTGGAATGCACACTTTTATGAGGAAAGATGAACTACAGATAGAACTAAACAAATTAAATTAAAAGAAAGATTTGCGTTCACGATGCTGTGTTAGGTCGGCTGGAGTAATACTGCCCTTACTTTTACTATTACTTATATTTCCATCATCAACCTTCTTTGTTACTATTTCATATTCGGCTGTTCCATCTTTGTTAGTATTGCCATTATAGTATTTGTAATATGTCAAATTAATTTCTCTAAACAATATTAGAAGAAAATATTGGCGAGCCAAAAAAGGTCTGAATATTCAAAGATAAATGAGAGTGAATTTTCGAGAGTGGCAATTCCATTAAATTAATTGCACTTTTTGGGAATGAAAAAAGGGTTTTGTTTAAATTACAGGCTGGATTTCCACGGAGAATTTTCAGTTTTAAGGAAGTAAGAATGTTCGCTTGGGATGCTTGCAAAGAGGTAGTAGAGAAGAAAACTTATAATGAACCTTGGGCATTTCAGGATTTTCTGACAGCTAGTAAACGATATGCGTTAAATCACACGATAGAACTACGGTCGATTCATTCTTTAATAATAATAATAATATTTACACACCTTTCATAGAGGAAGTAATCAAGGAAGCAACATTTTGGGGATTCTTTGCTAAAGCAAACGACGCGACAGAGATAGACGAAGCAGTGTATAAACCAACTCCCAGATTAAGACAATTCGCTGAAATATTTAGCCGATATGGGGACGCTAATATTGGGGAGGTTGACACCTATTGATTCCTTATCCTATCCAATTCACGGCCTTTCGCAAACGACAATACCTACAGACTTGATGTGATTTAGGACGCCAGCACTCAGGTAGCATTTCGACGGTCATTTGGTAAAAATCCATCTTCACGTGTTATATACTGGCCCCTGTCTAGGGAACAAATTTAGAACTTATTATGAGCAACGAGAAGACTGGGATAAGGGAAAGAGCAATCAAAAAGATCTTTTGGGCATGATTGATTTTATCTGTTTTGTCATTGTTCTGTATTACATTTGACTTGATACCCTTTAGATATTCTTTTATCAAGTGTTCATTGAACTCTTTCTTTGTGGCATTCTGAAATGTTTCAATCATCTCTTCGTTATACTTATCATTTTTATCAATGAACTTGTCATGTGTTAGTGGATAATAATATTCTCTTAACTTATAGGCGCCGATGGAGTATCGAATTGTAAGTGTAGTTAGAATTACTTCTGCCATTAGAATTATCGTTGCAGGAATAATTATCTCTAATTTGCTCAATGGGATATCTTTGATAAGAAATGCTCCGAAACCCATAAACAGTGTCGCTATGGTTCCTGACATCGAGATCATGCTATTTGATTTCGTATCGAGTTTCGATTTTATGTCCAGCTCTTTGGTATATGCGTCCTTTAGTTCTGCAACAAATTCTTCTTCTGGCATCTGTATTTGTGAATATTTTATAGATAAAAACATTTAAGCAACTAATTTCATCTTATTACATTTCACGTGGGAAAATTACCTCCAACCGGTGGTGTCAGAAGGGAAGGTCCATGGGACCGATACAGTCGATACAATCCCAATAATTATTATAATATTAGGAATTTTAGGTCAGATTCAGATTCTGGTATATGGAAAGTAATACTTCCGGCAGCAATTATTATAGTTGCTGGCGTGGTAACGAAGGTAATAGGTCTCTGGTGATTGAATAGATATTTACTTGCAGTAACTTTACCTTGCTTAATTATCGTAATTGCTACCGCAATAATTGTTAATATCTATGGTGAAGAGTTGCCCTCTACTGGAGGAGGACGCTTTGAAGGTATGACGGGAGGAAATATGACTGCAGGTAATGATACGAATGCAACAAATCCCCTTGGACGACTCGGGAGCCAACTCGGGAGCCATAATCCAAATCTACCCTCGACAGGTGGAGATCGTTTAGAAAATGCTAATTAATTAACCGTTAACGGCTATTCATTTTATAAAGTCATCAATCGTACAAACCCCTCTAATCACCGTAGAAGTCTTATGAGTATTCGTGTGGCTATCACTCTAGTGGTCCATTGTTTTCTATTAGTCCAATATATTTATCCAGCATAGCAGCATGACGATTTTGAAACTCTGTCATAAGTGCGTTAAATTCTCCTACTACCTCTATACATCTGTCTGTCTCATCTTGAACCTTTAATCTTGCGAAGTCATTACATACTTGACCAAAGGAATTGAGCTGACCTAAATAGGCGCGGTATTCTAATGTAGTTCCAAAGAGCTAATAAATGTATTAGGATTTAGTAAGTAACGGTTAATACATTTTTATTCGGACTAAAAAGTAAAGAATAATCCTATAGATATGATTGCTAATGCTATAAGACTTGCTGTTACGAATTAGTCCTTATCCTATTTGACTCTATAATTGTCAACTCCCCAAGTGCTTACACTATGAATCGGAAATATTTCTCCCTTCGGCATAGGTGCATTAATCTTTTCCGCAGCGGGTTTTAATACACTGTTAAAAAAGTTATTGAGATCCTGTTCAGATTCCCAGATATCAGCCACCCGAAGGTTCCCCGAATTATCGAAACCAGCTGCATGAAATATTATCCCTTTTGGACGGTTGTGTTCCCAGTCAACTTCTTTTCTTAACTCATCATACATTTGTTTAGTGAGTCCTTGCCCAGTAACGATAGCCAGAATCGCCATACCTGGTCTCTGATATCTTGACATATAAAAGATTTCTGCCATTAACTCAATGACTATTGCTTTTTTTGAGCTCTCCATTAACTAACGTTATCGTATTTATCGTCTCACATTTCTCACACTTTGCACCAAAGTCTGTAATATTCCAAAATGCGTGGGGAGTAAGGTAATTTAGTTCACCGCATTTCTTACACGAATATACGACCATAGAAGTAATATCCAGACTGTACTTTATCAATGACGTTAACTTGACGCCATAATGCGATCTTTAAGAAAGTTATATTCTGATCCGGTCTATAATAAGCCTCCAAGGAATATAAGTATTAGTTTACGAACTGAATATATCTAAGTCCTGATCTGTTATCCTATCACCTTTTCTTGATATCACGTTCACTGCTCTACAATTGGGACATGTAATCCTGTGATAAGAAACGTCTCCATAGGATCCTGGAAGAGATAAAGGAAATGAACATTTCTTACATATGAAATCGGTCGTAGCCATGGAATGAGCTACCCACGATTCAGGTTAAAAGGGTTTTGAGTTCTCCAATTACTGAAACCCTTTTCACTATTTTTTAGGTACATCAGTCTTTAGTTAAGTAAAGAAATGGAACGAACATTATCATTAGCATGCATAGCAGAGAGGCATAGCCAATGTGTTGGTTATAGCTCCAAAGATTGTCAATGTTACTGTCACCATCTTTAAAACATTATATTTTACCTCAGCGTATAATATAGAGTAATAGAGGATAGAAGTATGTGATAAGTTTCCAAAGGGAAACAAAAGCGTACCAGACCGTTTGTCGATTCCTCTATTACGAAATTAATACTTCTAAATATCATATTTTCACTATTATATTAACAGACATTTACCAGGAGAGACTCAGCAAAAATGTCCCGTAGTCAACCTACTTGTTGAGTCTCCCTGGGGTTCTCTAACATAAATAACGTTTGATGTGCTGTCAGGTGGGACGCAAAGAAATAATGCTTCCTTTGATGAATTCTGAGTCTAACGAATCAAAACCAAGAGGGGCAACAAAGAATAGTTGAAACAGAAACTTAAGCAGGGCTATGATAACTATTATGACAACGATGATTATAATTATGTAGATTAAGGTGCCAAGTACCATTTTGTTATCTCTCCCCGCTCAGAATATGATTTATGCATTTTAGTCTAGTCAGCTAGTTTTATCTTATTGGATATTTTTCATGAAGTGTTATCGAGCCATTACTTAATTATACTGCAGTCTAGTGTGTATATGTCGATAGAGGATAGACGTGTGTGATAAGTCTGGCTCACAGGAGAAAGACAAAAGCATACCCGGAGACACACAGCCGAATTGATTCCTCTATCGCTAAACTATAACTATAATTGTTTTTTTAAGTTCCCCTTTCTCCAGGGTTATAGTATTTATCGTTTCACACTTTTCGCATCTGGCACCAAAGTCTGTAATGTTCCAAAATCCATGGGGAGTAAGGTAATTTAGTTTAGCACATTTTTTACACGAATACACAACCACATAAGGAATACAGAGAAGGTACCTAATCTAGGACGTTAACACAGACCTCATTTCAGAATTTCTGCTTCAGGGGGAGGGGTAGGAGTTGGTGGTAGACAATGAATTCTCCCATCGACCCCAGTGTAGTAAGTCGTGTCCGGAGGACAGCAAAATGACTCATCAGCGGTTCCATCCCCATCGTCGTCTACTCCGTTACCACAAACCTCATTTCGATTTATTTCTACTTCCGGAGTGGGTGGAATCGATGCGACTGGTGGGGTCGGGGGTGTTGTTATTGGTGGTGGACAAAATGGGGGGCATGGATGCCCATACAAAGTTGGTGGGGGTGTCATTATCTCAACTTCAGGATTGGTTGGTATTGATGCGACTGGTGGGGTTTGTGTAACTGGTGGGGTTTGTGTAACTGGTGGGGTTTGTGTAACAGGACAGATTGCAGGGAATCTCTTACAGATTTCTGATTCTGTCTTTTGTTTTGGTCTCGTAATATCGGATTCAGGATCGGTATCTGATTCACTGTCAGTGTCAGTGTCGGTATCTGTATCAGTGTCAGTATCGGTATCTGGAACAGTTTCGGTATCTGTATCAGTATCAGTATCAGTATCTGTATCTGTATCAGTATCTGTATCAGTATCAGTATCTGTATCAGTGTCAGTGAAAGTCCCCCCTTCTGCTTTACCACCCTCATCCTGTGATGCGAACGCAAGTCGTACCATCGACGTGTTCCCGGTTGATATCATTCTTGGACCCTGCAAGTTATTGGCTGAAATCCTGCTGAAATCAAACCAGATGAAATGAGTATAACTACGACAAGTGATGTGACTAAATGAGTTCGCAGCACACAATTCGTAGCAGCATGTTCTAAATAAATTAAATAATACCTAAATAGCAAAGAATCTTCTTTAAGATCCTTCAGTGGGGCCTAAAAGCCGCTGCAGGGTGTCCCTAGATTTGTCTTGACTCTGTAAGGTACCAAAGCCAAGACCACTGCGCAAACGTTCGTTAGTTGAGTCTCCCCTGGTTTCTCTACCTCAAATATTGAGTGGGATTAACAAGGTTAATCATGACTTTAATATCCGTCAAGACTACACTTAAACTCCCTCGGTGCATAAGACATTTCTATGATACGTGGGAGACTCAATCTCATGGGTACACGGTTGAGTCTCCTACGGTTTTAAGCGACGAGTAGATGGTTCCTGCAATCCTTAAATTTTTTATGTAGCAATAGTCATTGGCTTGAAACTGAGAAACGAAATTGGAGACATCTTAGGCAGCGACGAACCACATCACTGTATTTGCATAGATTGTGTCCACTTTAACCCTTCGGATTGTCTGAAGAAGCCGTGCAGATGTTGTTTGGATCGATGCGATGAATTAAGTCGTAACAAAGACAGTCCCCCCTACCCAATATCTACTGACTTGAGGTGAATCTGTTCAATGGGTTTTCTTCGCTTACTTTCTTTAGTCGTTATCTTACTGATGCGCTATAGACCGTTTTACATTGCTGTTTCATACTCTAATCAAATATGATACCATAAGTCTGTCCATAGAATCTAGCATTTTCATTCTCAATCCAGATATAATTATTGATGACAACTTTCTGCAAGTCGATGAAATCGCTTATGAGTACTCCGACATTACTAACCGTAATAGTTGTTGCTGGTGTAATTGCATTAATACCATTATCACAACCACCCCTACCAATTTCAGCATACTCTGATTCTGATGATAGTGAAACAAACGCAGAACAAAGACTAGGACAAAAAAATCTCGGAAGTGGAGAATCAAGCGACTTTAACTGTGCTGAAATCCTGATCAAAGCCGGTACGGAAGGCAACTGTGATAAAGAATCACCAGAAGAAGAACCACCAGAAGAGGGATCAGCAACATTGTTTGTTTGCAAGGTGGTGAATGATCCAAATCAGGAATTTGAACCGTTTGACTTTCAATTTAGTGTAACTGGGCCCGGCCAAGATATCCAATTCCCAGGCGTTCCTCTAGAGGACCAGGATGCTGATTGTCCACCAGGGTCCAGTAGGCCAGGTGAAGTTGTCCCAGGTGAATACGTAATAAGGGAATTAACGAGTGCTTTTGTCACGCCCCCCGACTCAATAGAAGTAGAAGGCGACTGTACACAAATTGATCTTCCCGATGTGGGAACAGCGGCGGCAGCCACAGTCGAGATACAAGAAGGGGAAACCGGGACCCTGATCTGCACATTTACCAATAATTATGAAGCCGGAAGTGAGTGATAAGAAAAAAGGTATGGAATGACAAGACCCACTTCATGTTAGAGACGTTTTTATGAGGAAGATAAACTACAACAAATAAAGTTACTATTATTGTCGTCCTAGAACTCGCCTTTATTCATTTTTAACAATCCTTCAATAGTACAGACCTCACACATCCAATCTCATTTCGCTGTCTTACGAGCATCTTTGTCAACGGTCGGGTCTATAATCTTCCCTTCGGGGTATTGTCATGGTCGCCATAATACACCTATAGACTTTTATGCGGTGGAGAAGTTGATCTATCGTATGCCGTCCGCTACACTATCTACTATATTGTACTATAACAAGCAAGAATCTGTAATAAACTGTAGTAAACTAAAGTAAACTAAACTGAATGCGCTGTCATTACATGGCTAACCTAGATACTAAAGTGTGAACAACCTGAACTATATTTAACTATACTTAGTAGTTTCCTAATCATCTATAGAATAATAATTACTCGTCTTACTTTAGAAGATCCTTTCCTGATATCTTTGTTCTAGGATCCGTGTTCTACCCCAAATGCTATTTTCACAGCTGATCTAAATTGAGTAATTCTACCTGTATTTGGATCGACCTTCGCTGTCATGTCTGTAATCTCCAAACCCGTTATACCATGTATAGTTTTTTTGGTTTCATCGACTGCAACTTGTGCAGCATCCTCCCAGCCTTTGTCTGAGCTGCCGACAACTTCAATTATTTTTGCTACGTGGACCATTAAAAGAAAGTATACTACATGGAACATAGAAGTTCGCAGTAAGTTTAAAGTCCGACACCGACAATGCTCATGTAAGACTTTTAGGAGTACCTTTAAATCATGTTCCCACACGTAATTTTTGAATAATATTATGTCTGACCCTTCGAACCGTCAGTTTGTCCCAAGAGGGCCGGAGGATGACGCAAAAATCGTAAGAAATAATTTAATGGAAGAACTGTGCAAGCGACAGTCTAACTTCGAGAGAAATGGAGGGGAGGACAGTTGGGATTTTGATGAAGTGCGTAAGGCTGCTGGTATCGGGGGCTTTGATAGGGAATACACAGTTGGCGTTGTAAAAGCATACCAAAATCAGTATGATTATTTTAATATAGATACCAATAACAAGATAGGTCTCACGAGTCGTGGAAAAGGTTACTGTAACGCTCTGGAACAATAACGCATCATCTAGTCATTCTAAATACGATATTTTACAGTGTCAGCCTTAAAAAAGGCTTACAATCAAACCAGAAAAGACTCGCCATCTTCATCGTCTTTCTGAATCCTTTCGTTAACCTCATGGCTTAAAAACTTAGAATGCTCCTTTGCTGTCTCTATGTCCGTAATGTTCTTGTCACAGGAAAAACAATGATACGCTATCTTCACACTAAATAATAAATCTGCTCCACATGAATTATAAACGTAATCACAGATTATCCTAGGCTTATCTGATATCCGATACTACTTCCAAATACAATATTTCATAATAGCTAGCTGGTGCTAGTGTAGGCATTCTCTAAGCAAGCCAAGCCGCAGGTAGCCCCAGACTCGATCTCCAGCGGTGGACATTGCACGGTCGAGTCTCCTGCGGTTTCTTTACCCTGATATCATTTCCACTCCCAAACTTTCACTATTTGATAATAATATTCAGCTAGATGAAGGGTGATTTCTTGATTTTTGTAACCTAGTCAATAGCATGATATTGCATGATCGAATAGTAACGCTTTCGACAGCCCGAGTTCGTAGTCGAAAGCGAGCTATAAATCCCCAACAGCAAAATACTTTATTTAATGCAACCCATTTTAGCAACGTCGTATTCAAAGACAAAACAAAATATATTAGATTATATAGCGGGTCCAGATCGAAGTGGTAAACCTGCATGGAAGGACATATGGATTGGAATGACAATTAACTCATTAAACTATGGTAGTATAGAGGATCTTGTACAGGAATGGAGAGGGAAAATATACAAAATTGGATTTCAATTCCATACACCATTTGTAAAAGGAGATCCATTGTAGTTGCCTTATGGACAGAAGCGTAACAATATAGTTCGACAAACTAATTGCTTTGAGGGAAAAATACCCCGATTTCGTGACTAATAGCAAGAAACAATTATCGCTCATGAAAGGTAGCTGGGGAGGTGTCGGCACGACTCCGATACAATGTCCTTCGTGGGCCATACTATAGTTAGATCATATGGGAAGAGAGAAGAGGCCTTGCTGTATAGGAAGTGCAGACAGCAAATCATTAAAGCCTATTTGTGAGGATTGTGGCCTTGGTTGCTATTCTGTGCTTGTTGCCAATGGAATTACTCGATGAATGTCCTAACATTTTTGAATTGTTTTCTTCGTTTGTAAATACGGGGAATGGTATTCTCTGTATCGGGTTACCGTACAATTATGGAAAGTAAAGTATTTAGCAATATTTCACTATCAGAAAAATATTCTAGAGTTTGTAAAGGATGGAACAGAATTAACAAAAAAGGAACCAAGATTGATAGAATTATGAGAGTAAAAATTGGCAAAGCGAGGCTGCGTACTATTAGTTTAGGAAACCCCTACCATTATGTCACTATCTAAATCTTATAGAAGAAATTATTAAGTTTTCTAGAAATAACTCCTGAAAAGTGTTTGTTACTTAAGATAAGAACTTCTACGAAACGGTCTATCATTCTCTTTCATTTGCATCAATCAAAGAATGAGCCACCTTCAAAGAATTCTCCACTATTATCATTGGAACCTCCCATATGAAATCCCATAAATTTATTTATTTTTCAATTGGAAGAATCATCCAACTACTTGTTCTTTGCAGATGACAACACACGGTCATATAGTTCAACATGCTGCATTGCAATGAAATCCCATTTTAGTTTTTTTCTAAAACTATTGATTTCTCTTAGATATATGTTAAAATCTCTATCAAGGGTTTTCAGCGCCCTGGCAAACGCTGCAGGTTTTCTCTTGACTATTATGCCAAGTCCTTTTGAAGCGAATTCCTTAAAAAAGGGTAAGTCAGTTGCAACAAATGGTAATCCATGCGCCAAACCATCAAACATTACTCCTGAACCTGAGCTGAGATTATAGGGAAGTATCAGAGCATCAACTGCATAGAACAAAAGAGATAACTGTTCGTCATTAAGAAAACCCTTTTGCAAACATACTAAATTGTCATCTCCATCATCAATCTTCTTCTTTTCTAATCTTAGGCTAATTTTTTTATCATCTAAACCATATTCAGATGTAGAGTTAGAATTTACTACGATAGTCCATCGATCAGGTATTTGTATTTTTTTTAGAATATCCCAACCCTTAACACCTGTTCTAAAACCAACAGCAAGCGCAATTCGACGATCATCTGTTGGTAGAGAAAAGATTGTTCTTGCTTCCTGCTTTGTTGCTGCTATTGCAGTATTATTTATAGATGCCGATTCTGCACCGTGATAAATTTGTTCACCACCGCCAATCATTTTTGCCATATAACTTGAGAAAACTATACCTGCTTGACTTTGTCTTAATTTCTTCCTGTCAAGTGTGCGAAGAGAATGATAATTCAATAAATGCCTCCAGTATTCCATAAGTATACCTAAATTGCTGGTTTGACCAGCTAACTTTATCACCTCTACTCTACTAAGCCATTGCTTAAAATTGTAAGTAGAATGAAATGTTGTAACTATCGGGGTATTACATTGTTCATAAAATAAATCAATATTGGTATTGATTTTTATTGGATTGATAGAATCCAATTTCAACCCATATAATCCATGTTCATACTGTACATGTACGATATCTGGATGTAATTTATCTATTATTTTTAGCAGGACATCTGAATTATGTACATTTGTTGGTGAAAGCCCACCAAATTGTCCAAGGCCTTTTTCGTTACATGCTATGTATACTTCACAGCCTAGTTTCATCAGATTTTTTGTCAAATTATATGTATAACGTCCTATGCCGCCATTTATGGGAGGATATTCTACAGAAACCATTAATATACGAATGATTTTTTCTTTTACTTTGACCAAGTTCTCTGTCACCTTATAATCCTGCAATTTATACTCAAAATCAGGACTGAAAGCATTCCTTCCGGTTTTCGGACCTTCTTTTTCCTGGAAAGCAGTTTTATCAAGGTCTGCATGGAGAGGATAGAACTTTGAATTAGTTGTATTGTTTGTGGTAACACTCACTTTTAACAGTCCTTCAAATAAATTGTTCACAATTAAAGTTATTTGTGTGTATTAACACTGGCAAGTACTCATTGGCAATTTGAAGATGAAGATGTTCAACGACATATTTGGGTTCATGCGTACACCTTTAGACAGTCCCGTACAACTTTAGGAAATGCACAACGGGCCTCCAACCTCTTTGTGTACCATTCTCCTAGTTTCATTCGCGTCCTTGGGATGGGGAATTCATTCTATTTTCCAAAACTCCTTTTCGCGGTATGAACATTTGAACAGGTTTCGATCTAGTAATTGGAGTTTTAATTTCTATTATTTTGTATCTGGGAATATTTACAGTTGTTCATATCTTTCTGTAGGTTTCAGGCGCTAGATCGACCTATAGAAATGGCATATTGGAAATTACATTTAATAGAAAATAATTGCTCCATGAACCATTGATAATCATCATTCCCATTTTTCTATCTTCTTATCTTTCGAATCTTTCAATCCTATTTTTTCAGAATAAATGATTTAAGCCAAGCCCTCCTTGTTATTATTTTGTGAGCATAAACGACCGAGTTAAAGAAGAGGTGCAAAGACAACTCGACATTGCAATTGAGGAGATACCCTATGAGAAGAAGAGATGGAGTAAATCTACCACAAAGTTAAGACTACAATACAAAAACATATCAGATTTTCTCCTTGGCTTTGAATATGGGCGTATTTTGGAGGATGGTATTTGGTATTACCGCAGCCTAATCAATAAAAGGCGAAGTGGAGCCGGCGGTGAGGAAGCAAAACGAGTAACTAAGGAAATAGACTCAACAATACTTGATCGACTTCCAGAAATTCGACGAGCAATATTAAAGACAGACTAGGGGGGATAGGCTGATAATCATACCATCGAAAGTGAGATCATACAAATCTTTTGAGAAGCTAGAGATATCTAATTCAAGGGCATACTCGTTCAATTAGCGCCATGTCGCAAATTATGCCTAGAAAAATTATTGATTGTTTTCTTCGTTTGTGAATAGCATAGAATGGTATTCTCTGGTGTTAAATCCCATTTGTTACCAATGGTTATATAGTCATAGTGCGTATATAGTACATGGCAACTAGAAAAGACGCAAAAGAAGAACTAACAACAACACAACAAGAGCATCAACAAGCGGTCAACAAAGCATTGGACGAAACAAAAGACGTAATTAATGTCGCAACTAAAGAAGCAGCAAGAGAAATTCCTCAATATACACAAAGATTAGGCGACGTACAAGAACAAACCATTAAAACTACAAGAGAAATCGCTGATAACTACATAGAATCACAAAAAGAAATAATTAGCATTTATCAATCGGTATGGACTCCATTCGTAGAAAATACAAATAGCAGATTCGTGGACTATTTGTGGGTATCTCCAAAAGGATTAGCTGAGACATATGGAACAGTAGTTAGCAGTTTTGCAGACAATGTAATTACAGCAACCAGACTAACAAATAATGCAATCTCTGCAAATATGGAACTATTTAGTACAGCGTTGCAACACACAAAAGATAACTCAAAAGAGTTTTCGAGACTAGGAGTAAATGCGGCTAAGGTTTTTCATGAAGCAACAAATGATGTGGCTACTATTGGGTTCTCTGCAGCAAACACGGTACCATCACCAAGACCAACAAGATAAGTTAGTAAATACAAACGGAGAATAAATCCGTACAGACCATTTTTTTTATGGGTGGATGATCTTAAGTATATTTTTCCACATACAGATTATTTAGAATGCCCTCATTACTATTACATATGGTAGTCCAGTAGTGCTTAAAATTGTCTTTTGAGGATGATTAGAACAATTTATAATTTCAATTGTCCTCTTAAGATTAGTATCAAATTCTGACAAATCCTTTTCTCTTAATTTAACACACGGCACAAATTCATGATAGAAATTCAAGCCTAGCTCAAAACTGTCCTTCGCTAGCTCGAGAATTGATGTACCCGTGCTTAAAATACCACCACCATTCAGAAGAAAGGATGTTTTCTCCTACGGTATTTTCTCCGTTAACTACTTTGACTCTAGCATTATAAAGCCATCTAAAGAAAAGCCTAACTCTATTCAAATAATGATTCCATGTGGTAACCCATTTCTTATCAGGGTCTTCTTCACGACTCTTTACTTTAGTATCTAGAAATGTTGTAATCTGTTCTCTCTTCTTTATATCATAAAAAGTGATGTCAGTCCCAAGGAAATTTGCAAGAGCCAGTACAACCTTCAAGCAGTTATTTTGATGATTTTCGGATACATCGCTGCTTTTCAAATACTGATAAAACTCGCCTATTATCTCAGCATTACTAGGGTTTGGAACCTTTTGTATCTTGTTAATAGTTGTTGTTAGCTTAGCAGGCATCCATTATCTCTCCTTGACAAAATCCGTACATCTGGGTATGCTTGGCCAATGTATATGAACCCACTTACTCAGTGGGGCCAGTGGGATTTGAACCCACGACCGCCAGCGCCCCAGGCATATACCTCATTTTTTAATGAGTTGGTATCCTAGACCAAGCTAGACGATGGCCCCTTTTTTATTCGATACAAGTCCCAAGACTGAAAAACCTCTTTTAAATGTAATGCACTTGAGATTATTACAGTATTATCAGCTATCTTTTCAAAAACTTTGCCGATCGTAAATGTGGTGCATTGTCAATTTTCATAAATAACTACGCCGAGACTTGATGGACTACTACTTGGCTTCAATAAGAAAAAAATACAATTCCTAAAAATTCAAAAATAAACTATCCTCTAATCGATCCATACCGCGATTATAATCACCTATCATCGAACCGCAATTTTATACTGCTTTCATTCGTCTAAAGGAAAGGACACCAAACATGCCAAGGCCTACAGTAAATGCTGATAATATGCCTACGTCCATCTCGAATGGATAGCTACCTCCTACATCAAGCATTGCATTTCTCAATGCATCCACAGCATAGGTAGCTGGATTGAACATTGTGGAAACCAAGAGCCAGTCGGGAAGGTTATCAAGAGGGAATAATGCTCCACTTAGAAAGAAAAGGGGAAGAACTACAAAACTTACGATCATTTGGAATCCTTCCAAGCTGTGCATATAACTGCCAAGGCCAAGCCCTAATGATGTTAATGCAAATGAAAATAGTAAAACGACTGCTACCGATTGAAGTAACGATAATGGAGTGAACTGAACACCGATCAGCACACCGACTATTAAGAGAATGAATACCTGAACTAGTGAATTACTCATTCCCCCTAGAGTTTTACCTGCAAAAACAAGCCCTCTATTTACTGGTGCAACCATTACGCTTTTGAGAAAGTCAAATTTTCTATCCCAGATTATGTATGAGCCATAAAATACCGCCGAAAATATAACAGACATACAAACTATTCCGGGGAATATGAATATCATATAATTTTGGTCACTGTATGCTGTGGTTGAACCAAAACCAGACCCAATTACAAATAACCATAGAAGGGGTGTGAATATAGAAGCAACAAGTCTACTTCTCTCCCTCAAAAATACTTTGAACTCTCGAAGCCAGAGTGCATACACTTTACTTAGAATAGTTTCCACACTACTGTAACTGCTGCGCAGCAGCAATTGGTTTTTTTTGCTTCTATCACTATTTGTCATAGTTGGCAAACTTTTCCATAAAACCTCCTTCTGGCTGTTCTCTAAAATTCTGAGCAGTAAAATGGATAAACACATCATTCAAGTTATGGCTTGAAAATTCTACCGATTCAACATTTACCCTCTTCAATATTATGGGAAGATTTCGACTTGCATCTTCTACCGTTAATATAACAGAGCCATTAGCCTCGGTTCCTATCGCATGTATGAAACTCAGGTCCTTTAATAAAACGTCAATATCTTGCTTGTTATCGGCTAGGCGAAGTCTAATAGTATCACCACCTCCAACTGTCTCTTTCAATTTCGATGGGGTGTCAAGTGCAATTATTTTACCTCTTTCAATAATTCCTATCCTATCACATAGAATATCTGCCTCTTCCATGTAGTGTGTTGTCAATATAATTGTGATCTTCTCTTCTTGTACCAATCTTTGGATATACTTCCACATAGACTCTCTACTTCTAGGATCAAGCCCTAGGGTTGGTTCGTCAAGAAAAAGTATTTTTGGCTTGTGCAAGATGCCCCTTGCGATCTCTAACCGTCTGCGCATACCACCTGAATATTTCTTTACTTGATCATTTTTTCTTTCAGTCAGACCAACAAGTTCTAGCACATCAAGGATTCTTTTTTCTCTGATTTTTCGAGGTACGCTATATAGCATAGAATGAAGTTTTAAGTTCTCATACCCCGTGAGCATGTCGTCGCTGCTTGGAGCTTGAAAAACAATGCCTATACTAGCCCTAACTTTTGCAGGTTCGTTTAGGATATCGTAACCATTTACAGATGCTGTTCCAGATGTAGGTTTGAGCAGAGTGGCAAGCATGTGAATTATGGTAGTTTTACCGGCGCCATTCTGCCCTAGGAGACCAAATACTTCGTTATCCTGAATATTCAAAGACAGATTGTCAACAGCCGTCAAGTCATCGTACTGTCTGACCAGATTTTTGATAGTAATCAATCGATATAGTTCATACAATATGAAGATATAAAAATAATAGATGGTAGTAAAAGAGATATAATTTAATACTTTACTCTAATTTATTATCTCCAGGCCCATACTTGTCTTACAGCATTTCCAGCTAGATCTGATTTGTAATTGTATATGCCCATCTGATTATCGAGTGAGGCTAATTGCCCGGTTGGAGATAATGCTTTGAAAAACATCGCTCCTTGAAAGACTACCTTGCCTTCTGTGGTTATTTCTCCAGTTGCCTGCTGAGTATATGTTACCATTTCACCTTGCTGTGTAGCTAGTACGCCCTGTCCTTCGCTGTACAACATATTTTCACTAGCATTAGTTGGAATGGTCCAAATCGTTCCAATATCCATGACATTCATGGTACCGTTTATTGTGCCGTTTCCTGCAAAGGAAACCTCTATCTTGGGTCCATGGGTGACATCGAGTACTCTTAAGCCTGTTGCTTTTGACTGCTCTACATAAAATGGTTCACCCAATGTTGGCGTTTGTGAATATGCGGTATCAAGTGTCACAACAAGAAGTAAAAGTATTCCTGATCCTGCCATGCCAAAAGTAAAGATGTTCGTGTTCATGTTCTCTTCACTAAGGTTGGTTCTAAAGTATTTAAGCAATATCTATAATGAGAGATTCATCTAGGTATGGTGAACAAAATTTTATATAGATTATGTAGAGACATAATTGCCAGTGTTTCTCATTCTAGCCAACAAGATCATCGAGTTATAATGTCACTGTTAAGGTCCCTTCCATGTATTTTCTGAGAAACTACCATATGTCCCTTCATACCCGAAGCTAAGATTATTATCATTTGCAACAAGTATTTTTGTAGATGCTTGTTCCATCCTACTGGACTCGAATGCTTCAGGAATTTCAATAATTGCTCTGTGGACTTTACGTGTTATAGGATTTTTAATGGGCTCAAGCCATGCTTCAGCGATAATGTTTTGGGGCTGTTCTTTTTGTCTTTTTCTATCTCCTTTGATATCAAATATACTGACGTGACTTTTGAGATCCTTGGCCTGAAACATTATACTTGCTCTCCGAGGCTCTTGTAATCTTTCGATAGTGCTTGCATAAATTTCGAAAGGTCCTCCCCCTGCTCTTCCTGTAATAATATTTGATAGTGCCTCAAACTGATTCTCATTTGCTCTATTGTCTATATAGAATGATGATGTTCCTCGACCCTCATGAATAGGACCAGGCCATGAAGCTATTAATGCCATATTAAGTCCATCTAGTTTAATGTTAGTACCATAATTACCAGTGACTATGTGATATCCTGCCACTCCTTCGCAATTACCATGGGTAGGTTTAGCATTAAACTGACAAGGACATCCCCAATCACAGTTACAGGCATCTAGAAAATATGCATGTACCTTCCATTTTGGCTTTGACTTTTGTTCCCTGTGTTTCAAAAATTCTACTTAGAATAAATATTGAGCATATGTAAAATTCTTTCCATGACAAAGAAATTTCTTTCCTTTAAAATTTCAGGAAATCTGTCAGTTCCTTCTATCTTGTAGATAAAACAGATATGAAAATAACAGATGCAGGAACAATAGTTGTTGTCGCCCAATTAACAAATCCATAACTACATCATCAGATTTTGCCTCATCATCTTGTAGAGCTCTTCATCGGCCACTTTTCTTTTACCGCCCAACCATTTTTCTACATCACTCCCGGCTAAATACCTAAGGTTAGGATTTTTATCTCTGATGGCGTTAAGAACTACCTTTGCTACGATATCAGGGGAGGAAGCATTTTTCATCATTTCTTCAAAGCCGGTAGTCACTTTTTGCATCATTTGCGAATATGGAGAATTTGGATCCTTAGATTTTTTCGCAACAACCACACCATCTAAGAAATTTGTTCTAATAACTCCTGGCTCCACTATCACAACTCTGATGCCAAATGGTTCTAATTCATATGACATAGATTCACTTAGTCCTTCAACTGCAAATTTAGTACTAACATAAGCAGAACTGCTAGGAAAACCAAATCTACCCGCACCTGAGCTAATATTTACGATAGTTCCTGATCTTTGTCTTCTCATAATTGGAAGAACTGCCTGAGTTGTCCTTATCAATCCAAACACATTGGTTTCATACTGTGCTTTTATCTCATCAATTGCAAGATCCTCAAAGGCACCGTTTAGTCCATAACCTGCGTTATTTACAAGGACATCTATGCGACCTGCTTCAGATGATATTGCTTTAATCGCATTTGTGATAGACACTTCATCGGTAACATCAAGTTGTCTAATTTGAATCGGCATGTTTTCTTTGGTTGCCACCGATTTTATATTTTCACTTTTGTTAAGGTTCCTCATTGTAGCATATGTAAGAAAGCCATTTCTTGACAAAATAAGAGAAGTTTCAAATCCTATCCCAGTTGAGCTACCCGTGACAACGGCAACCTTGTCGTTGGCTGACGACGACATCTATACTCTATTCATATAGACATCCCGTACTACTTAAGTCAATAAGCAATTCTCTCGTTACTTAATAATAGAGACCAAACCTCTGACGCACTGTTAGCTATCAATTTCTTTTTTTCCTTCATATTTTCTAAATTTCTTTTTGGCTGCTCAATCTTGGGATCAACTAGCCGGTGTATATAGATCAGTCATCTTTCGTACTTTTTGTATCTGGATAATATTTTTCAATAAGGATAGGATAAGAGAACTATAGGTTTGGTTAGAGAGTGAGAAAGGGCAGAGTACTTTAGTATTTTTACTTGCCGATTCTGAACATCTTTGTACCACATACGGTACATATACCCTGAGTGGCGGGCTTGCCATTTTTCATCGTTACCTTTTTCTCGTCCTTCATTGATCTTTTTGATTTACATTTAACACAATATGCTTCCATACTAATGCAACTATCGAGGCAAAATAAAATAGCGGTGTATAAAAACCTTGCCAGAAAACTTGACAAAATTCACTGTCAGTATGACACGTCTATATAACCTTAACTGAGGTGTCTTGCATTAATGAGGTATTATTACTCTTTTTAATCACACTAGTCTTCAAAAATGTTGTAGATTCATTTATTTTTATAAACTGTCTTTTATCAAATTTTCACCACTCCTGACGTGTGACAGCAAGTACAGGTCGTGCGATACGATATTTTAAATTAGACAAAAAATATCATTCTGTTAGGATTCTAAGATGAGCTCTAAATCTCAATTTATTGACATTCTGAAACTAATGCGGCAACATCATGAATGGTTCGATAAATCTATTCCACTTATTGCTAGTGAAAATATTCCAAGTCCAGCTGTAAGAGAAGCATTAATGTCAGATTTTGGGAACAGATATGCAGAGGGGTGGCCTGGAGAAAGAGTTTACGCAGGCTGCATATACATAGATCAAGTTGAGCTGATATGTAATGATCTAGCAGAGAAGGTATTCAGGGCCGAATTTGCAGACTGCAGACCTACATCGGGAGTAGTCGCGAATCTCGCCATTTACGCAGCATTCTCCAACCCTGGAGATTATATGCTGGCAGCTTCGATTCCCACTGGTGGACATATTTCCCATGGAAAAAAGGAACACTTTGGCACTGCGGGTCTTGTTCATGGACTAAACATAGAACATTATCCTTTTTCCAAGGAAGAAATGACGATCGATGTTGATGCAACAAAAAAGAAGATCACTGAGATGACTCGTGACAACAAGGCTCCGAAACTAGGTATGTTTGGGGGAAGCCTCTTTCTTTTTCCCCATCCCGTTAGAGAACTAGCAGACTTTATGCATGATCATAACATGTATGTTAATTATGATGGCGCACACGTTGCAGGGCTTATCGCAGGGGGAGAATTTCAAGATCCGTTGAAAGAGGGTGCAGATTCAATGACAATGAGTTCGCATAAAACTCTCTGGGGCCCGCAGGGGGGAATCATTGTATCAATGGAAAAACATTCAGAACTAATTAAAAAGGCAATTTTTCCTGGCAACACTAGCAGTCATCATCTTCATCACGTGGCAGGTAAAGCTATTGCACTAGCAGAATCATTGGAATTTGGCAAAGAATATGCAAAGCAGGTGATAAGTAATGCACAAGCAATTGCACAAGCTTTAGCTGGATATGGATTTGGGGTACTTGGTGAGAAAAGAGGATATACCGCATCACACCAAATTGCAGTAGATGTTTCCAAATTTGGTGACGGAGGTACTGTTGAAAAGGATTTAGAAAAAGCCAACATCATTTTGAACAGGCAGTTACTACCAGGAGATATAAAGTTAGGTAGACATTATATGCATCCTAGTGGAATCAGGATAGGAGTTCCAGAGATTACCAGGCTTGGGATGAAGGAAAATGAAATGAAGGAAATTGCCCATTTTATTAAACGAGTGGTAATCGACAAGCAGGACCCAACTAGAGTAGCTCAAGATGTCGCCAATTTTAGAACGCAGTTTAGAAAAGTACATTATACTTTTGATAACTCTGTCGGTGCTTACGAGTATAAGAGCCTGATAGAAATCCCCCACTAGATAAAAAAAATAGAATAATAACTCTCATTCCTTCTACCTTGTAACTATCTTGAAATTGCCTTGAAGCTAGACCTGACATGAGATGAGATGAGATGAGATGAGATGAGATGAGATGAGATGAGATGAGATGAGATGAGATGAGATGAGATGAGATGAGATGAGATGAGATGAGATGAGATGAGATGAGATGAGATGAGATGAGAT
>Ga0209382_10002769_pt1 | contig 24983 bp, 23 predicted proteins | sample SoiMetdeltSBSDD5_FD_187599 | JGI IMG/M metagenome (GOLD analysis project Ga0209382, IMG submission 187599) | Bulk soil microbial communities from a Populus tree surrounding site in Tennessee, USA - Soil MetaG P. deltoides SBSDD5 (SPAdes) (version 2) | ecosystem: Environmental > Terrestrial >... | reverse complement strand
CGGCAACGAAGCAGACGGCCCCACGCCGCCGGAACCCGAAGGGCGCATGGGGATTGCGGCCGCATACCGCGTCGCTCGTCGTCGGCGATGGACCCGCATCGCTCTCCTCCTCGCTCCTTGTCTGCGAACCGCAAGCCCCATGCGCGCGGCCCGGCCGAATACTCGGGCAGGCTCCCGGCATCCTAGCATGGAGGGTTTCCGCCGCGGTTGACCCCGCCCCGGGCGTGCAGTAGCATCGCGCGCTCCCGGGCCCGCCGCGCGGCGCGCCCGCGCGCACCCATGGCCAGATCGGAACCGATCCGACCGTCGTCAGGAACCGGGACGCCCGGGGCCGACCCCTGGGAGGCGCGCTCCGTCCCGCTCGCCCTCTGCCTGCTCGCGCTCCTCCTCGTCCAGGGGCTCGTCTTCATCGGCGAAGCGTCGCAGACGAGCGACGAGGCGGCGCACCTGGCCGCGGGGTACGCCTACCTGACGAAGGGGGACTTCCGGCTCAACCCCGAGCACCCGCCCCTCATCAAGGAATGGTCGGCCCTGCCGCTCCTGCCGCTCGACCTGGCATTCCCCTCCGGCCCCCTGTGGGAGCAGCGGGAGGAATGGAACATCGGACGCCTGTTCGTGCACGAGAACCGGCTGCCCAACGATACCATCCTGCTGCTCGGCCGGCTGCCGGTCCTCCTTCTGTCCCTGCTCCTCGGCTGGTGCCTGTTCCGCTGGGGACGGATGCTGTTCGGCGCGCGCGGCGCGCTCCTGGCCCTGGCGCTCTACGTGCTCGATCCGAACGTCGTCGCGCACTCCTCCCTGGTGACCACCGACCTCGGCGTGACCCTCTTCATGTTCCTCGCGGTCTTCGCCCTGTGGTCGTGGACGGAGCGCCCGTCCCCGGCGGGGATCGCCGTGTTCGGAGCGATGATCGGCGGGGCCTTCGCGTCGAAGTACACCTCCTTCTGGCTGCTGCCGATCCTCGGGGCGCTTCTGTGCGGCCTGATCCTCCTGCGCACCCCCGTCCCTTCGATCCCCTGGAGGAAAGGGCCGGGCGATCCGGGCGCCCCCCTGTCGCGGCGGATGGCCGGACTCGCCCTGGCCGCCGCGGGCGCCCTGGTGGTGTCGTTCCTGATCGTCGCGGCCACCTACGGGTTCGTCGGCCTGCCGGCCTACCTCGTCGGCCTGGCGCGCGGCCTCGGGCACTCCGGGATCGGACACATGGCGTACCTGAACGGCGCCTACTCGGAGAACGGATGGTGGTACTACTTCCTGTACGCCTACCTGATCAAGACCCCGATCGGGACGCTCGCCCTCGTCCTCGCGACGCTCGCCGCCCTGGCGCGCGGCATCCGGGTCCGCCTCAAGGACGAGATGTTCCTGTGGGTCCCGATCGCCGGAGTCCTCATGATCACGTCTCTCTGGAGGGTGAACATCGGTCTGCGGCACATCCTGCCGATCTATCCGTTCCTCTACATCGCCGCCGGGCGAGTCCTTCTTCGTGGAGGCGCTGCGGCCCCTCGCGCCGGCGCGCGGCGGGCGGCGGCCGTCCTCGTCTGGGCGTGCCTCGGCTGGAACCTGATCGCGGCGGCGGGGATCGCCCCGCATCACCTGGCGTACTTCAACGAGATCGTCGGCGGGCCGAAGAACGGCCACCTCCACCTGCTCGATTCCAACCTGGACTGGGGCCAGTCGGCCAAGGCCCTGCGCCGCTTCGTCGACGCGGAGAATTTGCCGGTGATCTACTGCGCCTTCTCGGGGAACTCCGATCCCTGGTACTACGGCGTGCGCTACCAGTACACCCCCGGCTCGGGGAACCTGGAGAATCCGAAGTCGCGCCCGGTGCGCGTCCCCACGGACGCCCCGCGGGAGATCCTGGCGATCAGCGCGATGGTGCTGCACTCGGTGCACTTCACCGACGAGACCGACAGGGGATCGGTCGCCTCGCACGACCTGTACGCGCCGTTTCGCCTTCAGGTGCCCGTCGCCATGCCGGGCTACTCCTTCCTGGCGTACGACATCACCAGGAACGCCGGCGCCCACTCGTATCTCGCCGCGCTCCACCTGAGCTTCCGCCAGCTCGATCTCGCCGCGTACGAGGCCGGCAAGGCGATCGCGATCGATCCGCGCGATGCGATCGCCCTCGCGGTCCTCGAGAAGATCAGGGAGAGCGAGTCCGCCCCGTCTTCCGGCGGAGCGCCTCCAGGCGCCCCCGGGCCTCCGCGTCCATGACGGCGCCCCCCGGGTCGAGTGCTTCGGCCCGCTCGAGGGCCGACAGGGCCCCCTGGCTGTCCCCCTGCCGGTCGAGCAGCAGTCCGAGGGCCCTGTACGGCACCGGGACGCCCGGAGCCAGCCGGATCGACTCGCGATACTCAGCAACGGCCCCGGCCGGATTCCCGGCCAGGTCGAGCCCGCGCGCCAGGTGATAGTGGTAGACGGGGTTGTCCGGCCGCGCCGACACCGCCAGGCGCAGCATGCGCAGGGCCGCCTCCGCCTGCCCCGCGTCCAGCAGGGCGAGCCCCAGCCCGTCGAGGAGATCGGGGTCCCCCGGCCTCAGGGTCAAGGCCCTCTCGAAGCTCTCGGCGGCCCGCGGGTCCCCCGCCTGGTGCTGCGCCACGCCGAGGTTGCGGACGTAATCGGCGTTCCCGGGATCCAGCCGCACGGCTTCCGCGTAGGCCTCGATCGCGGCGCGGGGGTTCTTCAGCGAGAGCTCGGCCGATCCCAGGTTGGTGAAGGCCAGGGCGCTTCCTGGATCGAGGACGATGGCGCGTTGCAGATAGTCCCGTGCCTCCGCCCCGCGCCCCATGGCCGTGAGGCTTCTCGCCAGGTTGACCAGGTACTGCACGTTTCCCGGCTCCAGGCGGAGCGCCTCGCGATACTCCCCGACGGCGGTCTCCCATCGCTTCCGGCGCGCTTCGACCCCCGCCAGGTTGTAGTGCGCGGCGGCGAAGTCGGGCCACAGGGAGACCGCCTTTCTGTAGACCGCGGCCGCCTCGTCGTCCTCTCCCCGCGTCTCGCACGCCGCGCCGTAGTTGAACAGCGCCCGCACGCTGTCGGGCACGACGCGGAGTGCCGCGCGGAAGATCGTGTAGTCGTCGCGCCAGTCGGAGAGCCGCACCATGGTCCGTGCCGAGAGCGCCGCGAGCAGGATCCCCCCCGCCACGAGCGCCGGACCGATTCGCCCGGCCCGGTCCCCCCTCGGCCGGGCGAACCACGCCCCCGCGGCCATGCAGACGCCGGCCGACGGCAGGTACATCAGGCGCTCCGCCATGATCGTGCCGATCGGAAACAGGAGATTGGCGACCGGGGCGAACGCGAGGCCGATCCAGGCGAGCGCGAAGGCGACGCCGGGCGCCCTCTTCCACGCGAAGGCGAGACCCGAGAGCCAGGCCACAACGACGAGAATCCCGGCGATGGATGCGGCGTCCGCGATCCCTCCCGCCGGAAGGATGGCGCGGTACGAGTAGTCGATCGACATCCGCCACGGCCACACGAAGAGTCCCGCGTAGCGGGCCAGGACCTTGAACGCGGTGAGTCGCGCCTCCAGGAACGGCAGATGGGCGATCGGATTGTCGATGAACGGAGCCGGTCCCCCCGGATTGAATCCCCCCAGGGCGGCGCGCCTCAGGGCGAGAGCCGAGACAAGCACGAGGCCGGAGCCCAGATGGAAACCCCAGGCGGGGCGGCGGCGCACGATCAGCAGGTCGGCGGCCAGGAGAACCGCCGGCGCCACGACGGCGTTCTCCTTCGAGAGGAAGCCGGCCACGAAGAGCGCCAGCGACAGGACGCAGAGGGACAGGGCGCGCGCCGGCTGCGATTCCCTGGCGTGCAGGAACAGGAGCAGCGAGCCGAGAACCCCCGCCGCCGCCAGGAGCTCGGCCCGCCCGACCACCTCTCCGAGCGCCTCGGTGTGCGCCGGGTGGACGGCGAACAGCAGGGCCGCCCAGATCGCGGAGAGGCCGACGATGCGCCGCGCGATCCAGAAGACGAGCAGGGTGTTCAGCAGGTGCAAAAGGAGGTTGATCGCGCGGAACGGGAACGGCCGCAGCCCCGAGACGGCGTGATTCAGCGCGAACGACAGGATGGTCACCGGACGGTAGAGACCCGGCACCTCCACGTCCCCCGTGGTCCAGTAGCCGCTCAGGAACAGTCGCGGCGCCTGGGACAGGTCGCGGATCCGCTCGTTCTGCTCGATGATCTTGTGGTCGTCGTGGATGAAGCCGGGCCGCAGCGACGGCAGGTTGACCAGGAGACAGACCGCCGCGAGGAGGAGCACCGAGCGCCTTCCACCGGACGCCGCGGCCGTCCCCGACCCGGGGATCACGGCTTCCGGCCCCCGACGTAGCCGAGCGACCGCATCTCCTCCTCCAGGCCGGGGGGCAGCTCCGGCTCGGCGCGGTCATCCCGTCCCGGGTCCGCGGCCAGGAGGTCGAGGAGCGCCCGGCGCAGGAGCGCCTCCTCCTCGGGAAAGCGGCCGAGCGCGTTCGTCTTCTCACCGGGGTCCGACTCGAGGTCGTAGAATTCCCAGTCCGGATCCCCCGAGGCCTTCGGGATCAGGATCAGCTTGAAGCGATCGCCCCGGACCATGCGCCACTTCCCCGCCACCCCGTCGACGTACTGCCTCGGGTTCTCCTTGTAGAAGTTCCTTCCCGATTCGGAATAGGCCAGGGGCCCGGACCCCTGCCAGCCGCGGCGCGTCCTGGGAACGAGGCTCTCCCCCTGGAGGCCGGGAGGGAGGGGCACGCCGGCGATGTCGAGGACGGTCGGCACGATGTCGATGGTGCGCACCACACCGGGGACGACGATGCCGGCCGGCAGGGTCGGGGGGTAGCTGATGATCAGGGGGACGCGCACCGTCGGCTCGTACAGGTAGGCCCCGTGCTCGAAGAAATAGTCGTGCTCTCCGAGGCTCTCGCCGTGGTCCGCGGTCAGGACGACGACGGTGCGCTCGAGGAGCCCCATCCCCTGGAGCACCCCCAGGAGATCGCCGACGGCGCGATCGGCGCACGCCACCTCGCCGTCGTAGTGCGCCACGGCGTGCTCGACCTCGCGCTCAGGCAGGCGGGTCCTGCCGAAGATGATGTCCCCCCGCTCGACGCCCGGCCGCGCCTCGTCGTTGAAGTGATGCGGGCCCTTGTAGTCCGGATCGAACATCTCGGTGTAGGGCGCGGGGGCGTCATACGGCCAGTGGGGGGCGTTGTAGCGCAGCCACAGGAAGAACGGCGCCTCTTTCCGTTTGCGGTTCCTCAGCCACTGCACGGCCTTGCGCGTCGCGTCGGCGTCGCTGCGCGACGGCAGGTAGACGCGCTTCCCTTCGGGGTCCAGGTAGATGTCGGGATCGTAGAGATCGAAATCGTAGTGCAGCCCGACGTTGAGCCCCTGGGTCACGGCGAACGACTCGTACCCCTGCTGCTTCAGCGCGCCGGTCAGGGTGGGGCGCCCCTTCAAGGCCTCGTGGCTCTGCCCCTCGTATCGCAGGCCGTGCACCATCGGATAGACGCCGGTCAGGATCGAGGGGAACGACTGCACCGTGCGGCCGGCGGCGGTGATCGCCTGCCGGAAGACGACGCCGCGGCGCGCCAGGGTGTCGATGAAGCGGCTGGTGGGACGGCCGTAGCCGTAGCAGCCGAGGTGATCGGGCCGCAGCGTGTCCACGGTGATCAGCAGGACGTTCGGGCGGTCGGCCGGCGCCGTCGGCGGTCGGCCGGCCCCCGGACAGCCGGCGAGGAGGAGGAGGGTCAGAGCCGAGGCGGGAAGGAGCATCCCGGACGCGCGATCGTCACCCATGCCGTGCGGGGGCTCCGGCGATTCCGGAGACCGCCGCCGCCGGGCCGCGCGGCCGGCCATAGCGGTCCTCGAACAGCCGTCCCCAGTCCGTGCGGCGGAAGCGGGCGATCCGGGCGCGGCCGATGCTTGGGTACCACATGTAGTCGTGATACAGATTCGACGCCACCGGGGCCCAGACCACCAGCGGCGAGTGCAGGGCGATCCTCTCGAGGAAACGCAGCGGCCCCCGCCGCAGCATCTGGTCCCCCCAGATGACCAGGGAACGCTTCGTCCGGAAATGCAGATTGAGGGCGGAGATGTCGTCCCCCGCCATGTCGATCTCCCGCGGGTCCGCGACCCCGAGGCCGCGATCGTGGCACATCCGGAGATACGGAATGGCGAGCGGATCGAATCCCATGAGACGCGCCGCCACCGCGTCGATGGCCACCGAGTCGGCCCCGGCCAGGATCACGTTGGCGACCACGGGGTGCATGGTCCGCGGCCCCGCCCCGTCGCCGCACACCGTGCCGTCCATGACGGTGAACACCCCCGGGTGCAGCTCCTTCTGCATGTACATCAGGTCGACCAGCACCTCGTGCATGTACTTGTGGGCGTAGTGCCGGACCTCTTTCAGGAGCCCGCCGAAGGAGTTCTTGATGGACCCGGTCGTGACGGCGTGCCCGTGCGTCTTGACGGTCGGGAGATGGACGATGTTCTTGCCGGGATAGATGGACGGAATCTCGATCCCTTCCGGGAAGATCCCGTTCAGCCTGAGAAGCGGCGACTTGAACTTGAAGACCTGCCACGGCACCTCCGGCAGGGCGGTGAACTTGAGGCCGTACCGTTCGAGGACCGGCAGCCAGCGGTTGTTCTCGGCCCCTTTCCAGGGCTCGGTCACCACCGTCTTGTTTTCGGCCGGCACCAGGCGGTCCACGGGGTAGCCGTCCTCCCGCATGGCCTTGACCACCCCCTCGACCTGCCAGGGCTGGCTGGAGCAGGCCGGGAAGTACTTCGTCCACGACAGGTTGAGCTTGAGGATGGTGGGGATCGAAGAGTCGATGACCGATCGGTAGGCCGCCAGCCGCATGAGCCGGCCGTAGTCGTCGACCACGGTGGCGGGCGTCGTTCGCAGGGCGGCGATCAGCGGTCTAGGCATCTAGGAGCCTGTCCGAGTATTGGGCCGGGTCGCGTTCCGGACGCCGTGGGGCCGGATGCGAGGCGCCGCGACGACGTCCGATGCCTGCGCATCGAGGAGGCGCGGCAACGAAGCAGACGGCCCCACGCCGCCGGAACCCGAAGGGCGCATGGGGATTGCGGCCGCATACGGCGTCGCTCGTCGTCGGCGATGAACCCGCATCGCTCTCCTCCTCGCTCCTTGTCTGCGATCCGCAAGCCCCATGCGCGCGGCCCGGCCGAATACTCGGGCAGGCTCCTCGCTCCCCCCGGGCGAAGGGGCGCCCGGCCCCTCCATTATGACCCAGACCCCCCGGCCCCGGACAGGAGGAGGACCACCGTGAGGGTCCACAGGCCCACGCACACCAGGAGCGGGCGGTCGGTCAGGAGCGCCTGCGCGGGATTCCCCCCGCCGCCCCGCTTGTGGACCAGGTACAGGTACCTGAAGATGCCGTACAGGACGAACGGTACCGTCAGGTACAGGTGCCTGGTCCCGAGGTTCATCTCGACCTCGGGAGACACGGAGTAGAGGATGTACACCACCAGGGTCGAGGGGGTCACCACGTTGATCATCTGGTCGATGAAGTCGAGCGAGTACTCGCGCAGGATCCCGCGGTGCCCCTGCGCGTCCTCCAGGCTGTCGAGCTCCTGGCGCCTCTTGCACAGGGCCAGGAACAGCGACAGGAGGATCGTGCACATCACCAGCCAGTGAGAGATGGGGACGTTGATGACGAGCGCTCCCCCGACGGCGCGCAGCACGAAACCGGAGGCGATCAGCATGACGTCGACGATCACGACTTCCTTGAGCCAGAACGAGTACGCGAGATTGATCGCCACGTAGGTCAGGAGGATCCCGCCGAACGGCGTGAACAGGGCGAACCCCGCCATGATCGAGCCGGTGAGCAGGAGAATGGCCGCCGTCAGGGCGGGCAGGGTCCCGACCACGCGCGAGGCGATCGGCCTCCGCGCCTTGGTCGGATGCTTCCGATCGCGGTCCGCGTCGAAGAGATCGTTGATGATGTACACCGCCCCGCTGGTGGCGCAGAAAAGCGCGAATGCGGCGAGGGCGCGCAGGCCGAGCGCCGGCTCCCACAGCTTCTTCGCGAAGATCAGCGCCGCGAACACCACCAGGTTCTTGATCCACTGGCGCGGGCGCATCGAAATCACGAGGCCGACCAGAACGGAGGCGCGCGAGGCCCATGAATCCCTGGCGGTCTTCGGCACGACCTGTTCCTCCTGGAGCCCGGCTGGCCGGGTGACGGCGTGAGGGGTGCGAATGTTAGCACCCGCCCCCCGCCCCGTCAAAGGAGGGGCCCTATACTGGCGCCGTGCGCGTCGCCGTCGTCATCCCCGCCCGGAACGAGGAGGCCTCGCTGCCCCTGGTTCTCGAGGCGATCCCGGCCGATCTCGTCGACGAGGTGGTGGTGGTCGACAACGCCAGCACCGACCGGACGGCGGAGGTCGCCCGGGCGCGGGGCGCCTCGGTCCTGGTCGAGCCCAGGCCCGGGTACGGCGCCGCCTGCCTGCGCGGCGTCGAATACCTGAAGGCCAGGCCACCGGACGTCGTGGTCTTCCTGGACGCCGATTTCAGCGACCATCCGGAGGAGCTTCCCCGGCTCCTCGATCCGATCGCCCGGGACGGAGCCGATCTCGTCATCGGCTCGCGCGTCCGGGGCGAACGGGAGAGGGGGTCCCTCCTGCCGCAGGCGCGGGCCGGGAACTGGCTCGCCACGCGCCTCATGCGGCTGTTCTATGGGGGGCGGTTCACCGATCTCGGGCCGTTCCGGGCGATCCGCTTCGGCCCCCTCGTCGATCTCGGGATGATCGACCGCGGCTTCGGATGGACGGTCGAGATGCAGGTGAAGGCGCTCCAGGCCGGCCTGCGTACCGCGGAGGTGCCGGTCTCCTACAGGCGCCGCGTGGGGGTCTCGAAGATCACGGGGACGGTCTCGGGGACGATCCGGGCGGGGGCCGGCATCCTGTGGACGCTGGCGCGACACTTCGGACGGAAATCTAGGGAACCGGGCGGGGGCGCGTGCCGTGCGCCCGGCCGATCGGCGTGACGCCGGCGGGGTCGCAGGACCGGATGGCCCCCCGATCGCGCCTTCGCGCCGCACGCGCCGTCCGGGCCAGTGGAGCGTCGTGCCGCACGGCGATCATCTCGGCGGCGATGCTGATGGCGATCTCCTCCGGGGTCTCCGCGCCGATGTCGAGACCGATCGGAGCGCGCACCTCGCGCAGCGCCTCCTTCGGCGTGCCCAGCTCCTGCGCCCGGGCCAGGACCGTGACGATCTTGCGGCGGCTCCCGATGAGCCCGACGTAGGCGGCGCCGCGCCCCACCGCGTGACGGACCGCCGACAGATCGGTCTTGTGGCAGCGCGTGACGACGGCGACGAACGACCCCGGGGGGATCTCGGGGAGGCCCGAGGCGAACTCGCGCTCCGCGCGAACGCGCCGCACTCCCGCCGGGTAGCGCGACGCCTCGAGGTAGTCCGCGCGGTCTTCCACGACGGTCACCGCGAATCCCAGGCGCGCGGCCAGCCCGGCCACCTCGCGCCCGACGTGCCCCCCGCCGAACACGAACAGGCCGGCGGGGGGGCGGACGACTTCGATCAGGACGCGGACCCGCCCGCCGCAGACCATGCCGGTGGCGCCGTCCCCCTTCTCCGTCAGGCGGTATTCCTTCTCGAGATCGCGGCCGTCGCGGATCGCCTCGCGGGCGTCCGCGATCACCAGGGCCTCGAACGCGCCGCCGCCGACGCTGAACCGGGTCTCGGCGAGATCGGTGACGATCATGCGGGCCCCGGCCGAGCGGGGGGCCGACCCCTGCCGGCCGACGACCGTCGCCACGGCCAGCAGCCGTCCGGCGCGCAGGAGGCGGGCCACTTCCTCGTAGAACTCCACGCTCATCTCACCGCCCCGCGGTGAAGGAGGTCCGATTCGCGTCCCACCAGCGCGACCAGGAAGCGGGGTTGGGGCCGAAGGGCTGGCCGCTGATCGACCGCAGGGAGGCGAGCGCCGCCTGCCGTGACGCCTCGTCTCCCCCCTTCAGGCGCTCGATGAGGAAACCGATCACCGACGCCTCCTTGAACCGGGGGAGCTGGCTCAACGCCGAGACCCGGAGCTCGCTCGAAGGGTCCGAGACCGCCACCCCCTCGAGCATCTCGGCGACCTCCGGGCCCTCGTGGAGCTCGAGGCCGGACAGCACCTCGCCGCGGACCTCCTCCGAGGGATGGTTCAGGAGCATCTTGAGGGCCGCGAGCGCCTCGGGCGTCTTGAACGTGCTCAGGGCCTGGGCCGCGGCGCGCGCGACCTCCAGCTCCGGGTGCCGCGACGCCATGGTCAGGAACGGGATCGCGGCCGGATCGCGCAGCGCCCCGAGCGCGTAGCAGGTGCCGGTGAGGACGTCGCGGTCCTGGTGCTCCGCCCTGTCCAGCAACACCTTCACGGCCTCGGGGTCCTCACCGTGCAGATGGATCAGGTGCGCTACCAGGATGCGGCTGTCGGTCTCCTCCGTGGTCGGCTTCATGCGGATCGGGTTGTACGGGATCATCTGTCGCCTGTCCGCCCCCAGGAGCCGGCGCAGGGCTGCGCGGGCGGCCGGCTGCTCCATGCGCGCCAGATCGAGGATCGCCGGTGCGCGGTAGTTCTTGATCGGACTCTCGGCCCCCTTCAGGAACACCTCGAACCGCCCCTCCCGGACGATCGACTCGATCTTCTCTCTGGCGTCCTGGCGGACCTCGATGTCGCTGTTCTGGAGCTGGCTGTAGAGGGTCTGCGCGTCGTAGGCGGGGGCGCACCCGAGCCCCGCGGATGCGGCGACGCCGAAGGAAGCCAGGAGCAGGCGCGCCGCGAGGTCCCTGGGGATCACTTGGTCCCCTTGTCGTGCAGGGTCACCAGCTTCTCGATCTGGTACACGTGGGTCCCCGCCGGGGTCTTGATCGTCACCTCGTCCCCCGCCTGGTGACCGACCAGCGCCTTGCCGATCGGAGAGGTCACGGAGACGTGCCCCTTGGAGAAATCGGCCATGTCCGGGATCACCAGCTCGTACGTCATGGCCTTTCCCGTCTCCCCCTCGATGAGCGAAACAACCGAACCGAGCGCCACCCGGTCCTTCGGGAGGGAGCTCAGGTTCACCATCGACAGCTCCTTGAGCTGCTTCTGGACCTGGCCGATGCGCGCCTTGACGAACTGCTGCCGCTCGAGGGCCGAGTGGTATTCCGAGTTCTCGCGCAGGTCCCCCATCTGCAGGGCGCGGTGGATCTCCTTCGGCAGATCGACGCGGTACTCCTTCTCGAGCCCCTTGAGCTCTTTCTCCAGCCTGCTGATCGCTTCGTCGAGCAACGGTTCACCCCTGCAACGGGTCGACTTGTGGTGGTGATGTGACCGGAAACTCTAGCACCCGCCTTCTCGGATTGTCAAAAGCAGACAAGGCGGGTGGGGGGCCTTTCGGCCCCCTCGTCTCGGGTTGGGATTTAGGGGAGGATTCGGGATTCGCTTAAAATCTGTATATGTGCGTCTTAGTTATTGGCATCTAGCTTAATTGCAAAGCACATATACAAACTCTCTGCATCTGAATGTAGGCGCCGAAACGAACTTGTCAAGCCGGGGACCGCTTTTTTCATGAAACCGCCCCCTGGCACGCCTCCGGCCGCAGGCCGCCAGGCGGTTGACTTGCCGATCCCCCTCCGATATCATCGGAAGCCTTACCGGAGCCCGATTCTCACAGGGAGCGGCCCCTCTTCGTGGCGCAGCGACTCTCCCGAAAAATCGTCATCACCGTCGCCCTCATCGTGACGGGATTCGCCATCCTGTTCAGCGTCGGCCTGAAGGGTTCCCTGGTCTACTACCTGACGGTGTCCGAGTTCCTGGATCCGGCGCGGCAGACCGACCTGGGGGACAACTTCCGCGTGAACGGCACGGTGGAGGCGGGCTCGATCAGGCGTCTCGAGGGGGCCCCCGGGGCGCGCTTCGTGATGACCGACGGCGCCCGGACCCTCCCCGTGGTCTATCGGAAAGAGCTCCCCGACACCTTCGTGGACGGCGCGGAGACGGTCGTCGAGGGTTCGCTCGGTCCCGACGGGACCTTCGCCGCGTCCACCCTCCTGGCGAAGTGCCCCTCGAAGTACGAAGCGCAGAACCGGAAGACCGGCAACTACAAGAACGCCGCGGGCCAGGATTCCCCGGCAGGCGCGCAGGAGACCGGCGCCGCGCCGCGATGAATGGCTGACTTCGGGGCGCTCTGCCTGTTCGTCGCACTGGCGACCTCCGGCTGGGCCGTCCTGGCCTCGTACAACGGCTGGCGCGCGCGGCTCGGGGAGCTGGTGCTCAGCGCCGAGCGCGCGGTCTACGCCACCTGGGCCCTGGTCTTCCTTGCAGTCCTCAGCCTGCAGTACTGCATCTTCACCGACCAGTTCGATCTCGAGTACGTCGCCTCCTACTCGAACCGGGCCCTCCCCCGGATGTACAAGTTCACGGCCCTCTGGGGAGGGCAGGCCGGGTCGCTCCTGTTCTGGCTGTTCATCCTCGTCTCCTATGCCTCCCTCATCGTGCTCACCAACCGGCGGCGCAACCGCCCCCTGATGCCCCTGGTGGTCACGACCCTCATGGTCGTCTCGACTTTCTTCCTGGGCCTGGTCAGCTTCATGGCGCGCCCGTTCGTGCGCCTGGCGTTCATGCCGGAGGACGGCAACGGCCTCAACCCGCAGCTGCAGAACCCGTTCATGGCGATCCATCCCCCGTGCCTGTACCTGGGCTACGTGGGACTGACGCTGCCGTTCGCCTTCGCCGTCGCGGCGCTGGCCACGGGCCGGCTCGACGACACCTGGTTCCGCACCACGCGCCGCTGGACGATCCTGTCCTGGTTCTTCCTCGGCACCGGGGTCCTCCTGGGGGGCTGGTGGGCCTACGTCGAGCTGGGGTGGGGGGGCTACTGGGCCTGGGACCCGGTCGAGAACGCCTCGCTCATCCCCTGGCTCACCTGCACCGCCTTCCTGCACTCGGTCATGATCGAGGAGCGCAAGAAGATGCTGCGGGTCTGGAACCTGTCGCTCGTGATCATGAGCTTCCTGCTGTCGATCCTCGGGACGTTCATCACCAGGAGCGGGGTCATCTCCTCGGTCCACTCGTTCACCAAATCGGACATCGGCCCGGTGTTCGCAGCGTTTCTCGGCCTGTGCACTCTCGTGTCGGTGGGGCTCCTCCTCTATCGCGTTCCCCTGCTGCAGAGCGAGCACCGGCTCGACTCGTTCGTGTCGCGCGAGAGCACGTTCCTGTTCAACAATCTCCTGCTGGTCGGCGCCGCCTTCGCGGTCCTCTGGGGCACCCTGTTCCCGATCCTGTCGGAAGCGGTGCGCGGCGTGAAGATCACCGTGGGTCCCCCCTTCTTCAACGAGGTGATGGTCCCGATCGCCTTCGCCCTCGTGACCCTGGCCGGCATATGCCCGGTCATCGCCTGGCGGCGCGCCAGCGCCCTCAAGCTGGTGGAGAAGATCCAGGTCCCCTTCTGGGCCCTCCTCGGGGCGGTGGCGGCGCTCCTTCTGGGGGGCGTGCGGGACGTGTACGCCATCGTGTCCTTCTCGCTCGCGACGTTCGTCATCGCGACCACCGCCATGGAGTTCTGGTGGGGCACGCGATCGAGGCAGAAGGTGACCGGCCAGAACGCAGGCTCGGCGCTCCTGAGCCTGGTGGACCGGAACAAGCGGCGCTACGGCGGCTTCGTCGTGCACCTCGGGTTCATCCTGATCGTCATAGGCGTCACCGGGTCGACCGCCTTCAAGCAGGAATCGACCGCCTCTCTCAGGCGCGGCGAGAGCTTCTCAGTCGGGAGATACCGGATGGTCTTCGAGGACATGGTGAGCCAGGAGGACGCGAACCGCGAGTTCATGGGGGCCCGGCTCGCGGTGTACGACGGCGAGAGCCGGCGCGGCACGCTCGTTCCCGGCCAGAATTTCTACAAGGCGGGGCAGAACCCTTCCACCGAGGTCGACATCCGGTACACCCTGCGCGACGACCTGTACCTCATCCTGACCGGCTTCGATCCGCAGGAGGGGCGCGCCACGCTCAAGGCGTACCTGAACCCCCTGGTCAACTGGATCTGGATCGGCGGGGGGGTCCTGATCCTGGGGGCCTGGTTCGCCATGCTCCCGGACATCCGGGACCGGAGGCGCAATGCCGAGGCGAAGCTCAGGGAGGTTGAGAGCCGTGCCGCCTGAGCCCCGCGGCCTGCGCGTCGTGCTTGCGCTGGCGTTCGTCGCCGCCTGCGCGGTCCTGCCGCGCGCCGCGGCGGGCGGTGCGGTCCCGACGCCCCGGCAGCAGGTGGAGGAGCGGCTCATGTGCTACTGCGGCTGCGCCGATCTGACGGTGCGCGTATGCACCTGCGGGACGGCCGACGCCATCCGGCGGGAGATCGACGCGCGCCTGGAGAACGGCGAGACACCGGACCAGGTCGTCGCCGCCTACGTCTCCCGTCACGGGGCGCAGATCCGCTCCGCCCCCTCCAAGGCGGGGTTCGAGCTGCTGGCCTGGATCACGCCGTTCGCCGCGATCCTCCTGGCCGGCTCGGCGCTCGTGATCGTCGTGCGGCGATGGGGCCGGCGGGCCCCGGCCGGCGGGACCGGCGACCCGCGCGGGTCCGCCCCGGCCCCCTTCCTCCCCGAGGACCAGAAGGCGCTGGAACGCGTGCGCCGCGAGATGCGGGAGGAACGCTGATGCTCCTCCTGGCGGGCATCCTGATCACACTCGCCGCCGTCGCCTTCATCCTGTCTCCGTTCGCGCGGCACGTCGCGGCGCCGCTGACGGACGGGCCGGACCTGGCGGCGGAGCTCCGGGAGCTGATGGCCCTGAAGGCCGTGGCGTACGAGACGCTCCAGGACATCGAGTTCGACTACCACGCCGGCAAGATCGCCGCCTTGGACTACCAGGAGATGACCGATCGCTACACCCGCGAGGCGGTCGACCTGATGCGTCGGATCGAGGCGATCGAGGGAAGGCTCCCCGCCCTTCACGGCGAAGCTCCCGGACGCGTGTGAGCCCGGAGCCCCGGGACAAGCCGGCTCCGGGCGGCTTCGCGGCGGCGATCGAGGCGCGCGGGCTCGCCCGGAGCTTCGGCGCGGTCGGGGCCCTGGAGCCGCTCGAGCTCACCGTTCCGGCGGGAGAGTCCGTCCTTTTGCTCGGCCCGAACGGCGCGGGCAAGTCGACGCTCTTGCGCCTCCTTGCCACCCTGCTTCGTCCCACCTCGGGAAGCCTGAGGCTGTTCGGCGAGTCCCCGGGGAACGGCGAGGCCGGCCTGCGCCGCCGGATCGGCTTCCTGTCTCACCAGACATTCCTGTACGACCACCTGACCGGGCGCGAGAACCTCCTTTTCTACGGGCGGCTCTACGGCCTGCCCGATCCCGGCGGAGCGGCCGAGGAGGCGCTCCGGGCCGCGCGGCTCCTGCCGCGCGGCGGCGACTGCGTGGGGACATACTCGCGCGGGATGCAGCAGCGCCTGGCGATCGCCCGCGCCCTCCTGCACCGGCCCGAGCTCGTCCTTCTGGACGAGCCGTTCGCCGGCCTGGACCGGGAGTCGGCCCGCCACCTGGAGAGCCGCTTGCGGGAGGAGGCCGTCCTGGGCCGCACCCAGGTGATCGCCACGCACGATTACGGCCGGAGCCTCGGCGCCTCCGATCGCGTCCTGCTGCTTCGGGACGGCGTCGTGGCGCTCGATCGCAAGGCCCGCGAGGTCGAGCCGCGGGAGATCGAGGCGCTCCTGGAGGGGACGCCGCCCGCGGGCCCGGTCCGGAGGGACTCGTGAGCTACTGGCGGGCGGTCCTCCTGGTCGCGGGGAAGGACCTGCGCATGGAGCTGCGCAGCCGCGAGCAGGCCGTGACGCTGCTGTTTTTCGCCCTCCTGGTCCTCGTGGTCTTCAACTTCGCCTTCGATTTCACGGTCATCGACTTCGTGACGCTGGGCCCGGGGGTGCTGTGGGTGGCGTTCATGTTCTCGGGGGTGCTGGCGCTCAACCGCTCGTTCCAGAACGAGCGGGAGCAGGACCGGATCCAGGGGATCCTCCTGGCGCCGATCGACCGCAGCGCCTTCTACCTCGGCAAGGTCGCGGCCACGGCCCTGTTCATGGCGTCCGTCGAGGCGGTCCTGGTGCCGATCGCCGTCGTCCTGTTCAATTTCCAGTTCAATGGACGGATCGTCCTGGCGATCCTGGCGCTCGTCCTGAACACGGTCGGGTTCGCCGCGGTCGGGACTCTGTTCTCCGCCATGACCACGCGGACCCGGCGCGGCGATCTCCTGCTGCCTCTGCTCCTCTTCCCCGCCGCCGTCCCGATCGCGCTGTCGGCGGTGAAGACGACGAGCCACCTGCTCGCCGGCCATCCCCTGTCGAGGTACGCCTCCTGGCTGGCGATGTCCGCGGCCTACGACCTCATCTTCCTGGCCGCCGCCGTCCTGCTCATCGATCACGCCCTGGAGGAATGACGCGGGGTGGTATCATCCTGCCCCGCCGGCGCGGGATGTCCCCGATCCGGGCACGGAGCCGCGATGCCAGGACCTCGTGATGCACGCACGCGCACCGGCCTCTCCGGCTTCGCCGAGCAGGGGCTCTGGATGGCGGTCGCCCTCCTGGTGCCGGTGTGCCTCCACCAGATCTTCCAGGTCGTCCCGACCGAGGGGAAGATGGGGGTGGTGCAGCGCATCTTCTACTTCCACGTGCCGTCGGCCTTCGCGGGTTTTCTGGGAGTCGGCCTGTGCGCCCTGTGCAGCGCGCTCTACCTGTGGAAGCGCGACCGCCGCTACGACCTGGTGGCGCACGCCTCCGCCGAGATCGCCGTCCTCTTCTTCACGATCGTCCTTCTGACCGGCCCGATCTGGGCGCGGCCCGTGTGGGGCGTGTGGTGGACCGGCGAGGTCCGCCTGACCTCCACCCTGGTCCTGTGGCTGATGTACGCCGGCTACCTCATCCTGAGACGGAACGCCGAGAACCCCGACCAGGAGGCGCGCTGGGGCGCGGTCCTCGGCATCGTGGGGGCGCTGGATCTGCCGATCATCTACAAGTCGGTGGAGTGGTGGCGGGGGCTGCATCCCAAGGTGCTCAAGGTGTCGGGCGGCCAGGGGCTCGATCCGGCGATGGAGCGCGGCCTGATGCTGTGCTCGCTGACGTTCATTCTCCTGTTCGCCCTCCTGCTCGTCCTGCGCTGCCGCGCGGGGGCGCTGGAGGACGAGCTGGCCGCGCTGACCCGGCATGTCGCCCGGCGGGGCGCGGGGGCGGAGCCGGCATGACGCTTCCGGGCCTCGCCCCTCTGGCTTCCGTGCTGGCCCTCCTGGCGCAGGACCCCGCGGCCGGATTCGTCGCCGAGAACGTCGCGGCGCGCCCCGAAGTCGTGGAGCGCGGCCTGCGATTCCTCAACCTCGCCTACACGGCCGTGTGGATCGTCCTGGCGGTCTACCTCCTCAGCCTGTCGATCCGCCTGCGCCGCCTCGCCTCCCAGGTCCGCCGGCTGAAAGAGCGCGCCGGCCTCTGAGTCTCAGGAGTGTGTCCGAGTCATAGGATGGGCCGCGCACATGGGGCTTGCGAGTCCCAGGCGAGGCGCGAGGAGGAAACGATGTGGTGGCATCGTTGACGACGAGCAACGAAGCATGGGGCCGCAATCCCCATGTGCCCGAAGGGTTCGTGACCCACCCCATGACTCGGACACACTCCCAGGGGAACTTTTCCGGCGCGCCATCCGTTGGATCTCTCTGAGTCGGCTTGGGGGGCGGATCCCCCGCCGCCCGGAGGATCTCCCATGACGCGAATGCTCCAACGCGCGGCCCTGGTCGTGCTCGTCGCCATCCTGTCGTTGTCCCTGACTTCCGCGCCCCTGGTCGCGAGGGAGGCGGGAAAGGGGCGCTGGCTGAAGATCCGGGTGTACGAGCACGGCGCGACCACCCCGACCGTCCTGGTCAACCTGCCGATGAGCCTGGTCACCGCGGCCTTGAAGATCGCCGCCCGCACCGACGCGAGCGTCAACCTGGATGAGCGGGAAGGCGGAGAGAAGACCCGCCTGCGCATCAAGGACTTCGACCTCGACGCCCTGGTCAAGGAGCTCGACTCCATGGAATCGGGGCAGATTCTCGAGGTCCAGGACGACGACGACAAGGTCTCGATCTGGATCGAATGACGTCCGTCCGGATGCCTCCCCGGGAGGGGCGGGATGTCGTGGGTTGCCTGCCCCCCACCCGCCCTCTATAATCCCAGCGCCACGGGGAGGGCCGATGCTGCCGGACGATGCGCCCAAGGGAATCCTGCGCGACTACTTCGAGACGATCGTCACCTGCGTCGTCTTCGTGATGTTCGCGCGCACCTTCGTGTTCCAGCAGTCGAAGATCCCCACCGGCTCGATGATCCCGACGCTCCTGGTGGGCGACTACATCATGGTCAACAAGTTCGCCTACGCCCCGGCCTCGTCCTGGCCTCTCCTGGCAAGCGTCGAGCGGGCGGTCCTGCCGATCCGCACGCTGCAGCGCGGCGACATCGTCGTCTTCAAGTTTCCCGACGAGCCGGAAAAGGACTACATCAAGCGCGTCATCGGGCTGCCGGGGGAGGAGATCGAGATCCGCTCCCGCCAGGTGTACATCGACGGCAGGCCCCTAGACGAGAGCTACAAGGTCCACCGCAATCCCCGCGGGCTCAACTTCGAGCAGGACGACTACCCGAAAACGCGCATCCCCGAGAACTCCCTGTTCTGCATGGGGGACAACCGCGACAACAGCAAGGACAGCCGGTCGTGGGGCTTCGTCCCGCGCGACTTCATCAAGGGACGGGCGTTCATGATCTGGTGGTCCTACGACGAGGACCGGGACGCCTGGCAGAGGACCGGCATGGCCGACAAGATCGGCGGCATCTGGGACAAGATCTCCCACCTGTTCACCAAGTCGCGCTGGGAGCGAAGCTTCCGCATCATCAAGTAACGACGGACGGCGGCGCGGCGGGCCGCGCGGCGGCGGGCGTCACCGGATCGACCGCCATCGGCGCGCGCCCCTCCCCCGTGAACGCCCTGTAGCTCGACCATCTCCAGTCCCCCGGATCGCGCACCAGCCCTGCCAGAACCGGGTTGTGGTGCAGGAAATCCGCCTTGCGCCTGACGTCCTCCTCCCCGCGCAGCGGGAAGGTCTGGTCGGCGTCCTGCCAGACCAGCCCCAGGCGCCCCAGCCGGTGATTGACCTCCCGGGCGTAGCGCGACTTGAGGCGCTGCACCGTGATGCGCGCCCAGCGCGGATCGCCCCCCCGGCTCGCCACGATCAGGCGCACGCGGTCGGGAAGGACGACGTAGGCGTGCAGGAGGAAGCCGAGCCTCAGGCGAAGCCCGGCCAGGATGCGGCAGAACAGCGCCGCCCGGGCGGGGTCCGAGAAGGTCGGCTCGACGCCGTAGGTCCACAACGTGACGAGGTACGCCTGCGACTGCTGCGACGGCTTGGTCATCGCGCTCCCGCTCCGGCTCCCACCGCGGGCACTCTAGCAAGCGGGATGCTCATCAGGGGATCGTGACGGGGCGCGGGCTCCGGGGGAGAGCCGAGCGGGACGGCGTCCCTCCGCGGACGACGCCGCGCGGAGACTGTCCGGACGGGAACACTCGATGGGAGCGCGCGCGACCCGGCCCAATACCCGGACAGGCTCCTAGTCGCCGTCCGGGGCGGCGAGACGCGGCAGGTCCGGGGCGGGCGCGCCGGGAGCGATGATCCCGTGTCGCCCTCGCCCCCCCTCGCGATCGGGGAAGTCCTCGCGATAGTGCGCGCCCCGGCTCTCGCGCCGTCGCAGGGCGGACTCGGCGATGAGCCGTCCGACGAAGAGGAGATTCCGGGCCTCGACGCCGGCGCGCGTGGAGCGCCGCGGCGCGAGCCCGCGCTCGAGGTCCAAGGTCGCCGCGATCGCCCGCTCGAGGCCCGCGGCATCCCGGAGAATTCCGGCCCCTTCCCACAGCACGCGCCGCAGCGCCCCGACGACATCCCCCGCCAGGGCCGGATCGATCGACCGTGCCACGCCCGGATCCCCCTCGATCGGCCCGGCGGGAGGCGGGCCGGGAGAGTCGCCGAGCACGGCGCGGCCGGCCCGGGCCCCGAAGACCAGTCCCTCGAGGAGGGAATTGCTGGCGAGACGGTTGGCGCCGTGCACGCCCGTGCAGGCGGTCTCCCCCGCGGCGTACAGTCCCGGGATCGACGTCCTCCCCCACAGGTCCGTCTTGACGCCCCCCATCATGTAATGCGCTGCGGGAGTCACCGGGATCCGGTCCCGCGCGATGTCGAGGCCGAGCCGGGCGCAGGTCGCCGCGATCGTCGGGAACCTCCGGCGCACGAACTCCGGATCCAGGTGGCGCATGCTGAGGTAGACGGCGGGATGGCGCGTGCGGCGCATCTCCGCCACGATGCCGCGCGCCACGATGTCGCGGGGCGCCAGGTCGCCGCGCGCGTCGACCCGGGGCATGAACGGCTCCCCCGCCGCGTTCTCCAGGCGCCCCCCCTCGCCGCGCATCGCCTCGGACAGCAGGAAGCGCGGCACGCCCTGAAGCTGGAGCGCCGTCGGATGGAACTGCACGAACTCCATGTCCATCATCTCGGCGCCGGCGCGGTAGGCCATCGCCATGCCGTCCCCCGTGGCCTGCGGGGGATTGGTGGTCTCGAGATAGCCCTGCCCCGCGCCGCCCGTCGCCAGGACCACGGCCCGTGCGCGCAGGAGGACCGTGCTCCCCGTCCCCTCGTCCAGCGCCAGGACCCCCGCGCAGCGCCCGCCCGAAAGGACCAGGTCGATGGAGAAGGTGCGCTCGACCAGCGTGATCCCCTTCTCACCGCCCGCCCTGGCGACCAGCGCACGGACGATCTCGCGGCCGGTCGAGTCCCCCTGGGCATGGAGGATGCGCCTCTTGCTGTGCGCCGCCTCCTTCGCCAGGGCGATGCGCGTCCCCTCGCGGTCGAAGCGCGCCCCCCAGTCGATCAGCTCGAGCGCCCGCGCCGGCCCCTCCTCGACCAGCACGCGCACCGCCCCCTCGTGGCACAGGCCGTCCCCCGCCTCGAGGGTGTCCTGGAAGTGGAGGGAGACCTCGTCGTCGTCCGACAGCACCGCCGCCAGCCCCCCCTGGGCCTTGTCGGTCGCCGAATCGGTGGGAGAGTCCTTGGTCAGGACGGCGACGCGCCCGCCGCCACCGGCGATCTCGATCGCGGCGCGCAGGCCGGCGATGCCGCTGCCGGCCACGACGGTATCGAATGCGGATTCCATGCTCGCGGCGAGTGTAAGCCCAATCCCGTTTCCTTGACAGGCCCCGGGGCCGAACTGATAATGACCCGGACATGCAGGACTTCCCATCCCAGGGACCGATTGACGGCCTCTTCCTGCCGCGGCTCGTCGCCTCGCTTCACCTCGATGAATTCGAGGGGACGCTCCGGCTGACCTTTCCGGACGCCACCAAGATCCTGTATTTCAAGCGCGGCGAGATCGCCTCGGCCGCCAGCAACGCCGAGCCCGACCGCCTGGCGAACATCCTGATCCAGGAAGGACGCCTGGGAGTCGAGCAGCTCGACATGGCCAAGAAGAACCTGCAACCCGGCGCCTCCCTGGGAAAGACCCTCATCGACATGGGGTTCCTGAGCCCCTCGGAGCTGCTGCAGGGGGCGCGACGGCAGGTGCGCCTGATCGTGGTCTCCTGCTTCCAGGCCGTGTCCGGCGCGTACGAGATGATCCCGGGCCCGCTCCCCCCCGAGGTCACGTCGCTCGGGCTCAACACCCGCCGGCTGGTGTTCGATTGTCTCCAGGACGCGGGGGATCGGGCCGCCGTCATTCGCGAGATCGGCTCGATGGAATCGGTCTACCGGCCGACCGAACGCCTCGCCCAGGCACTGGCCGTGCTGAAGCTCGATCCGGAGACCGATCGCGTCGCGCGCCTGCTCGACGGTTCCGCCACGCTGCGGGACATCAGCAGCGGGACCTCGCTCGATGATTTCACCGTAGGCAAGATCGTCCTGGCCCTCGACCTTTTGCGCGCCGCACTGCGGGTGGGGCCCGCGGCCGGGACCGCGCAGGCGCGCCCGGCCGAGCCCGTGGCGGTCCGGCCGGCCGAGCCCGCGATCGAGCGTCCGTTCGAGCGTCCGGCCGAGCCGGTCTCCTCGACCCCTCCACCTGCGGCTTCCGACACCCGGCCGGGGCGGACGATTCCGGTCGAGATCGAGCCGGACGAGTCTCCCGTGGCGCCTCCGGAGCCGGCCGAGGCGGACGACGAAGGGGAGGTCGTCATCATCGAGGACGACACCCCCGATGCGGCGCCGCCCATCGCGGTCGGCCAGGCGCCCCCCCTTCCTCCGCCTTTCGAGGAGAACCCGTCTGTCGAGGCCGCCGCGGAGGAGCCCCCTCCCATCCCCGCCGACGAGCTGCCGGCCTTCGCCCAGCCGCTTGCCGAGAACGCCGAGCCCGCCGCGCCGCAGTGGCAGGTCGATCCGGAGACCGGCGAGCGTGTCCACGTGGGACCGATCGAGATGACGTTCGACGGGAAGGTCGGTGGCGGCGGCCAGGGGCGCGGCCTGGCGCGGCCCCTGGCGGCGGGGATCGCCGTGGCCGTGGTGGTCGTCGTCGCGTTCTCGGTGCTGATCCTGCGTCGTGGCTCTTCCTCGCAGGAACCTCAGGTGCAGACCGCCGAGGCGAGAGAGGCGGCTCCGCCCCCCGCGGACGCGCCGCCCGAGCAGAGTCCCGCTCCGGTCGAAGCGGCCCCTGCGCAGGCCGAGGAGCCGCCCGCCCGGAGCGAGCCGGCGCCCGCTCCCGTCGAGACGGCGCCTGCGCCGGCGCCGAAGGAAGCCCAGGCGCCCGCAGCCGAGCGCCCGGTCCCGAGCGACACCGTCACACCCCCGAAATCCGAGGCCGCCGTGGCCGCCCGCCCCGCGACGCCCCGGCCCCGGCCAGCCCGGCATGCCGTGAGCTTGGTGGACGACCCGGGCTATGCCCAGGCGCGCTTTCGCCTCGACCGGGACGACCCCGCCGGGGCGGCGAGCCTGTTCCAGGAGGTGATGTCCTCCCAGCAACCTACCGCCGTCAGCCTGCAGCTGATGATCGCCTGCCAGGAGGACACGGTGAAGGGAGCACGCCGGCGCGCGGGCAAGGAGAGCGCCCTGTACATCCTGCCGTACTCGCTCAAGGGGCGGCCGTGCTACCGCGTTCTCTGGGGCCTGTACGAGTCCGCCGAGGACGCCCGTGCGGCGGCCCCCTCACTTCCGGCCGGGCTGACCGAAGGGACCGCTCCGATCGCCGTGTCGCTGGCGCGGCTCGTTCCCCGGAACTGATGCGGCGCGCCGCCCGCCCCCATCTCATCGTTTTCCTGCTCGTTCTCTCGTGGCCTCATGGAGCTCCCCGCGCCGACATCATCCATCTGAAAAACGGCGGACAGATCGTCGCCGACTCCTGGGAGGACCGCGGGGACGTCCTGATCGTCGTCCAGGGGGGCGGCCGGATCACGGTGCCGCGGGCCGATGTCCTGCGCGTCGAGGCGACGCCGCCCGCGAAGGCGGCCCAGGCTCCCGCCCCCCAGGCGGGGCCCGCCGCTTCTCCGGGGAGCGCCGCGAAGGGGGGGATCGAGGCGATGACGGACGGCGAGATCCTGGAGGCCATCACCGTCCTGAAGAGGCTGATCGACGACTACCCGCTGGCACGCCAGGAGAACACGCGCCGAATCGGGGTGCTGCTCGGTCACCTCGGCGGAAGGGCCTACAAGGCGCGCCAGTACGACACCGCGGTCTCCCGGTTCCGCGAGGCGCTCGGATACGACCCAAAGGACGCCTCGGCGCAGCTCGGCCTGGCCGCGTCCTACTTCCGGCAGGACCAGGACATCTTCGCCCGCTCGACCCTCGAGCAGGCGCTCCTCGATCACCCCGAGCATCCCGGGCTGCACGCCCTTCTGGGGGATGTGTACAACAGCCAGGAGCGCACCGCGGAGGCTCTTCTGGAATGGAGAAAGTCCTATGAGCTCAAGCCCGATCCGATCCTCAAGGAGAAGATCGACAAGCTGGCCCGCGAGCGCTCCATCGACGGCGAGTACCGGCAGTCGGACGCGGCCCATTTCACCCTGAAGTACGACGGGGAGCGCGGGGGCGCCGACCTGGGTGGGCAGATCCTGGACTGCCTGGAGAGCCAGTTCCGGACGCTCGAGGTGAAGTTCGATCACTACCCCCTGCAGCCGATCGTCGTCATCGTGTATCCGCAGAAGCAGTTCTACGATGCGACCCAGGCCGGGGCGGACGTCGGCGGACTCTTCGACGGCAAGATCAGGGTGCCGATCGGCGGGCTGAAGCAGATCAACGCCGAGGCGCGCCGCGTTCTCCTGCACGAGCTGGCGCACGCCTTCATCGCCGGCAAGAGCCGGGGAACGGCCCCCCGCTGGCTGCACGAGGGGCTGGCGCAGTGGATCGAAGGAAAGACCACGCCGACCCCCACCGGGCTCGCGCTGGCCCGCGAGTTCCAGAACCCCGAGGGCCGGGACGGCTGGGGCCAGTCCTTCTCCTACCCGACCGCCCTGTCGTTCGTCGAGTGGCTCGACGGGCGCGTCGGTTTCCCCGCGCTGGTCGACGTCCTCGAGGAGACCGGCAAGGGGGCCACCCCCGACGCCGCCTTCGAGCAGGTAACCCGCTATTCCCTCAAGGAGCTGCGCCAGGCCTGGGGGGAGGCCCTGGTCCGGAAATACTTGCAATAATTCCCGCCGGGCCACAAGTTATTCCCGGATTGTCAGATGCCGGGCCCGGGTGTGCCGGCCGGAGGCGGGAGGGATGTCCGTCCGATGAACGGGAGTCTGGCGCAGCGGTCCCCCTCCGATGTCCTGGCCGATGTGCTCCGCCGGCAGGCGTCCGGCGTCATGCGGCTCCAGAACGCCGTGACGACGCGACAGCTGTTCATCGACGCCGGCATCATGATCCGGTTCGCCGTCAGCACCCTCCCGAACGAGAGCATCACCGTCCTGTTCCGCGACAAGGGGGGCGTCACCGAGGCCCAGGTGAAGGAGGCGACGGCCGCCAAGCAGAAGGACGAGCTCCTCGGCACGACCCTCGTCCGGATCGGCGCGCTGAGCAAG